>ENA-OSET01000061-OSET01000061.1-sediment-metagenome-genome-assembly--contig:-NODE-61-length-120746-cov-13.337551_pt1 | contig 120746 bp, 107 predicted proteins | sample MGYA00237882_ERZ534229 | MGnify/ENA primary metagenome ERZ534229 (study PRJEB26408, sample SAMN06266212) | sediment metagenome | isolation source: Hudson Canyon methane seep mesocosm | place... | reverse complement strand
TTTTCCGGCCAACCCAGGGCCTCTTCATCGGCAGAAGTGTGCGCTGTAAAAAATGCACACACAGTCATCATTGCGACGACTGAAAAGTGTCGACGCAGGCATTTATTTTCTTGAGAATCCATAGTTCACCCCAGCAATTAGTCTTTGGCATGGATAGAGCAATGACCATGCCAAACTACTGGTTCAGTGGAAAAGGAAAGGTTTGGTAAATTATGGTGCGACAATATTGGTAGAAAGGATTAAATTGGGGCATCCATTTTTAGTTGGCTTGCGATGACGCCCACTTTTGCAGCATTGAAATATTGTGCGCACTAAATTTGTTCGCCAATAAATAAAAAGACAAACACATATGGTGCAGACAAGAACCAAAGGGGTGCATTCGCCCAATGTCAAAATAGTTGTTGAGAGAGTGAAAGCCCATGGTTTCTAGATTAAATTTTCCAGGAGATGTAAAAGGGTCTGGTATCAATCTATCCAAAGTTGGGGTTGACGGAGCTAGGTCGGATTGTTCTGCCCAAGCTAGTATCGCTGCCTCTCAGCAGCACGATTTCGCAAGCTTAGTTGTTTCAATCAACTCTCGACCAATCCCCATATTATTTGCCGAGCCCTGAATGGCCATTTGCGCACCCTCCGCCATCTCACTCACCGTCCCACGAATTCCATCCAGATTCCTAATTTGATTTTTCGTTTGGTCAACAGCGGTGTCTAACATTTGGTATAAATTCGCCAAGGCATCTCGGGCGTGTTCGGCCAGTAAGTTGGCTTCATTTTGACCTTCACTCGAACCGCCCAGGGCTCTTTTCATGGTGGATTCAAGGAGAACAGATTTTTCTTGAATATCGCCTTGGCTCACAATGAGTCGAGACAAGGTTTCATTAATGTCATTGGCATTCGCTTTGGAATGCGCGGCCAAGGTTTTTACTTCATCGGCCACCACGGCAAAACCACGGCCAACTTCTCCGGCTCTCGCCGCTTCAATGGCCGCGTTTAAGGCCAACAAATTGGTTTTATCAGAGGTTTGGGTAATGGCGGTTGCCATGTCTTTTATCTGATCAAACTCATTCAAAAAGGTATTAATTTCATGCCCAAGCGAACCTGAGGCGTTAACCATTCCTTGAATGGACTCGGTCAGTGACGAGACATAGGCGTGAACTTCATCAAACGCCGAATTTACTTTCTGCGCTTCTCCTACGCCTTCTTCAAATTCGTCCGCATAGAGCTGAAAATCTCGGGAAATATTCTGCATCTTAGCCACAACGTCTTGAGCGAAGGATGCGCGGGTAATCGATGTTTGGTTGACTTTCTGAGCGGTGTTGAACACTTTTTGCGATAGCTTGCCCAATGTCTCCAATGGAGCATCCAAATTGTTTGCCTTGGACTCTTTGGGCACACATTGGCTGTGCGTCCGCGCATGTTTAACACGTTCTGATGCACTGCTTGCCGTAGCGACTAAATAGGGGACGGAGTACGTTAAAATCAGTTTCCACCAAACAATGTTTGAGGCAAAATCTGACACCATCAAATTTCCCCCTTGATTGATGAGGTTCAACACCGTACCGACCAGCGCCGACGTGAGTAGCGCGCGCCTGACAACACTCGGGTCCAGACACTGAGTGAAAAAACGTTCGGTGGATTGATTTGACATGTCGTCGGTTCTCAAAAAAAAGCCCCCGAAGGAGGCCAAAATATACACTGGGGTAGGGTGTAGTGTATTCGTATTAAAGCTCTTTCTTAATTTGCTTTAGGGTTTCATCGGTAGTTCTAAGCGAATTGGCAATCATGCGTACATTGACCATGGCGGCTTTGTAACCGTCCATGCCCGGCAGTTGTGCAGCTGCGGTAGCGTCGGACACGACTTGTACTTCAAAACCTTGCTCCATGAATTCACGCATGTGGGCTTCGGTACACAGGTTGGCAGACATGCCCGCTAAAATGATTTTGTCGATACCCGCTTTGCGCAACTGTAAAATCATGTCATTGGTTTCAGGGCCATACACTTTGTGTGGGCTGGTGACCACGGTTTTACCATTGTTGATGTAGGGTTTGTACTGGGCCAACCAATCGGCACCGGAACCTTCAAAACCTTCGGTGCTCAAGGCGTCTTTGCGATCAAACATGCCCATGCCGTGCATGGCCGTTTCCAGAGCTCCGCCGTGTTCCCATTTATGGTCGTGGGGATAGTAGTAGTGAGGTGAAACAAACACCGGTACATTTTTCTTGTCGGCTATTTTGAATAGACGGTCAATGTTCTCTACGGTCTTATTCTCAGTCACACTCTTACCGACCAAGCCCCAGGTAACCCCTTTTGGACTGAGAAAGTCATTCTGCGGGTCGGTGATGACAATAGCGGTGTGACCCTTGGTGAAGGTGACACCGGGATCTGGCAAAGCCGCACTGGCTGTGTGAGCCATGGCGCTTAGCAATAAGGCCGCTGCAGTCAGTTGGCGTGTAATTTTGAACATATGATATTCTCCGTGTGTGGTGGCCTTGTGTGCCAGTGACGATAGTATTCAGGGTTTTCAGCTCGCTAAGAATGTCTGCCCGTGTTGGAAAATTGTCCGTTTGTTCATTTTTTGAGGTGAGGAAGCTTGTATGGATGTATTGGGGGATATCCTTCGTATTGTCCGCCTGCGAGGGAGCGTCTATTTCAACGCGTGTTTCTGTTCGCCTTGGGGCATGGACGTGGAGGCCAGTTCGAAAGCGGCCTTTCATCTCGTGGTGAGAGGCAGCGCTTGGTTGAAGCTTGCAGGACAGGCCGAACACGTGGAGCTTAAGGCGGGTGACATCGTGCTGTTCCCCAGTGGCGCGGAGCATGTGATCGCCGACTCGCCCAACAGCGAATGTTTGTCAGGTGAGCGGGTAGTGGATGCGTACCGTGCAGGTGACGCGCTGTTTAGCGGCGAGCAAGAGCACGCTAAGATTGTCTGTGGTTATGTCGAGTTTGACCGTTCCTTGTCTCACCCTTTTTTGGATGATTTGCCAGAGCTTATTTATATTGAGTCCGAGCTTCGTTCTAAATTTCACTGGCTTGACAGTGTGATGCAGCAGATCGTGTATGAAAGCGAACACAAAAATCCTGGTAGCGATGTGTTAATTGACCGTTTTACTGAGATTTTATTTATTCAAATTATTCGCAGCCATGCTGAAATATTAGGTTTAGAAAAAGGTTATTGGTCGGCACTCAGTGATCAGCAGCTGTCTAAGGCGCTCTCACTTATTCATGATAATGCTGAGCGAGAATGGACGGTGGATCTCTTGGCGAATGAGGTGGGCATGTCTCGCTCTGCATTTTACAGCCGTTTTAACGATTACATTGGAATGCCGCCAATGAAATATTTGTTTGAGTGGCGGATGATGCAGGCCAAACTTAAGATTGAGAACACAAAAAAAACCTTATCGGTCGTTGCGGAAGAGGTAGGGTATCAGTCAGATAGCGCATTTCAGAAAGCCTTCAAACGTTTCTTTAATTTCACTCCCGCCTCGTTGAGAAAGCGTGAAAAGCGTTAATTGTGAACGGGCATAATTTAGGGAGCTGCCCATATTAATGGAATATGTACTTTTGCCGGCTTGCTAAGCGGAAACTTTTTTATTTTAAGAGTGCCGCTATCAACGCAGTGAATAATTGAGCATTCAAGGAATAAACTGTCAATATAAGCGCTTCGCTACTAGTCTTCTAAGTTTAGTAAACTAATGTAGTTTTTGAACCTTGGAGTAAGTCACTTGAGCACCTATCAAAATAGATCCATTGTAATGAGCAAACGCCCTGAGGGCGAAATCCAAGATGGCGATTTGAGCCTGAAAACCAGCCCTGTACGCGATCTTGCGGCCGGTGAAATTCTGATCAAAACCTTGTGGCTGTCCCTCGATCCATACATGCGTCCGCGTATGAATGACGCGAAAGGTTATATGGATCCACTGGGTATTGGCGACGTCATGACGGGTGAATCTGTGGGGCGGGTAGTAGAGTCCCAGTCTGATCAGTACGCTGTGGGCGATATTGTCACTAGCTACTCGGGTTGGCAGGAATATTATATTGCTCCTGGTGATCAGGAGAGAATGTATAAAGTGAATGCCGATGGCGTACCCCTGCAAGCCTTTTTGGGTGTGGCCGGAATGCCAGGGCGCACAGGTTACTGTGGTTTAAGCTATTTGGGTAAACCCAAAGCAGGTGAAACCGTTGTGGTTGCCGCGGCCTCTGGTCCTGTAGGCACGGTAGTAGGTCAAACCGCTAAGAAGCTAGGTTGTCGGATGGTGGGTATTGCTGGTGGTGCCAAGAAGTGTGCTTACGTAGTTGATGTCTTGGGCTTTGACGCCTGTATTGATTACAAAAGTGGTGATCTCAAGCAGAAACTCAGCGAAGCTTGCCCAGACGGAATAGACGTTTACTTTGAAAATGTGGGTGGTGAGGTGACGAAGGCTGTTGCACCGCTTCTGAATGAAGGGGCTCGAGCGCCAATTTGTGGTTATGTTTCAGCGTACAACGCCACCGATATGGCTGCTGTCGAAACACCATTTCATATTCTGGGTGCGCTGCCAAAACCGCCTGAGCACCGTTTTTTCTTAGTGACTGAGTGGCAAGATCAGCACGCAGAAATTACGCAATTACTCGCTGATCGCGTAAAGTCGGGTGAGTTGAAATATGAAGAGACGATAGCTGAAGGGCTAGAAAATGCCGTTGAGGCTTTTAAAGGTATGTTAAAAGGCGAGAACTTTGGCAAGCAACTGGTCCATATCGCCGATTGATGGCTAGTTTCAGTATGAATAAGTTGGGCTCACGTCTGAGCCCAACTTGTTGCAGAAAAGCTGTGTTAAGCTTTATGTCTCTGCCACGAGGCGATTGTTTTCTCTTGTCACCCTATGCTGAGGTTTAAATCCCATAGCCTCGCCGGCGTCAAGGCCGCGGAAAAACTCATCAGCGCTTGCCTTCTCAGCCGGTTCAAGCGCTTGATAACAGTCTAAGACTCGCTGCATCATCCATTGACTAAAGGACAGAGTCATCTGCTCCGATTTAATATCGCCCAGAGTGAACTCATGCATGCCGAGCATGCGAGGAAGGTCGGGGTTTCCTGGGTTTTCATTGATCCACTGAGAGACTTTTGCCGCGCTAGTTTCCATTGCAGGCCAGCACTCGTGAAATAAGCGCTGCAAGATAGGCGTAAGAGTCTCCGGGACCTCATCATCGGGTAAAAACTTTCCTTCTACCGAAGCCGAGTCATTCATTCGTTCAACCCAGAGAGCCACTTTTGGAGCGATACGCTTCATCAGTTGGCCTGGGTAGGGGTCACGATAAAGGTGGGCATAGAGTGGTCCCATTAATCCATAGTCACCGATACTGGGGCATGAGCCGAGTAAAAAATCATGCTGCTCAAAGTGGGTATTGAGTTGGCCAAGCAATTCTTCGTACCAAGTTTCAATGGCGGGTATGGTTTGCGGGTTGATACCTAAGGGTTCTACATAGCCGCTGAATTTGGCGGCTACTTTTTGGCCCAGCCAGCGTTGCACAAACCTCGGTGCCCACGGCATTACACTAGAGCCAAACTCGTGCAGAATAAATTCTTCATTGTGGTCGGGAAAGTTCCAACGGTAATGCATGGCGGGCATTCTTAGCCACTCATCACCAAATAATTCGAACAGGCGCGCTGTGAGTGCCTGCCTCGGCCCGCTGGGGTATACAGCTCTCATAGGAAAGCGGGCTTCTAAGCTGTCAATTATGTGGCTAGAATCTTGTAAGAACTCTCCCTCTGGTGTGGCTACTACTGGAATAAAGCGCACGCTGGTTTTTGGGATTATGATCTTTTTATACACTCTTAACGACGACATCACTTCTTGGTAAGGAATGTTTTTGTAGTTGAGGTAGGCGCGAACTTTCCCCGTGTATAGGGACGCTGGGCTGCCGTAGAGAGTATATTGATCGCTCATAAATTTGCCTTGTGGCCAGACTGTAAAGGTAGGGTTTATTGACAGTCTACGTGACAATTTATAGTGGCTGGAAGTCATTACTGCGAATATCTGCTATTGATGTGGCTTATAGAGAATGCGCGTGAAAATTACTGTTGATTTATACAGTGTTTTGGTGTCTGATGGCTTGGTAAATAAACTTATAAGGACATGATTATGATTGGCTACGTAACAATTGGCACAAACGATATGGCGCGCGGCGCCAAGTTTTATGACGAGCTGTTGGCGGAGATCGGTGCTAGCCGATTTATGGAAGACGACAGCTTTATTGCATGGGCTGTGAAGCCGGATGGGTCTAGCTTGGCCATTACTAAGGCCTTTGATGGTAATCCAGCTACTGTGGGTAATGGTGTGATGGTGGCATTTGCCGTTGAATCCCCTGCCCAAGTTGATGCTCTATACGCGAAAGCGATATCACTGGGTGCTAGTGATGAAGGGGCCGCTGGGCCGCGTGGAGACAGTTTTTACGCAGGTTACTTCCGCGACCTCGATGGGAATAAGTTAAACTTCTTTTGTTTGACCTAGAGTGTTTAGGGCTTGGGTGGCAATAGTGCCGCCCGAGGCTATTGCTCTTCTTTGTCCTCTTGCTCCTGATCAGGAATCACAGCATCTACTGCGGCGACTGTGCCCTTTACCGCTACAGTGGTCACTCCTACCGCTGTACCTACAACCGCTCCAGCTACTGTTACGGCGGTACAGCCGTTTAAGATGACACTCATCAGCGCCACAGTTAAAAATGCGTGCATTTTTTTATTATGTCTCACAGGCTGTCTCCATGTAAGTGCTGTATGAGCGCAGGAATTTCCTCAGGGTGCATCACAGTGTGGTGAGGATTGATACCCAATTCGGCATCTAAAGGTTGTTGGTGCTGAATCCACACAGAGGTAATTCCGCTGTTGTTTGCACCGGCAATGTCAGCGGCCAGGTTATCACCTAGATGTATCGCTTCATGAGCTTCGCAATCGGCTAGTTTAAGTGCCTTTTCGAAGATCGAGCGAGCGGGTTTTTGTTCGGGTTCTTGGCCGCCAATAATGATGTGATCTACGTGTTTAGATAGATTTACGGCCTCAATCTTGGGAATTTGTGAAAATTCTGGACCGTTAGTTATTACCACAAGAGTAAAGTGCTCTCGAGCAGCGGCTAGAAATTCGGTGATACCGGGGTAAAAATTGAAAGCCGCCATGCGCTCGTTGTCGAAGCCGTCTTGTAGTTGCCCAGCAAGCTGAGGCTCTATACCTTGTATTCCCTGTGTTCTAAGTAGATCCAAAATGAGTTGAATACGGAAGGCGTGCTCACCCTCTTCCTGTGCAATGGGCAAATATCGCGCTTGCTCGTCTTCATTCCACTGGCGCATGATGCCGGTGATGTAAGCTCGAGTGAATTGTTGTGAATCTACATCGCGACCAAAGTGGGCGCTGATACTTTTTCTCATTGCTTTGATGGCGTGTTCATTGGCGGCCATGGTGTCGCAAAGAGTGTCGTCCATATCGAGGAAAAGGGCTTTAAGCATAAGAGTATCCGGAGAGCTGAAGGCAAGGCGCATCATACTTCAAATTCAGCCTTGCCGCTGGCCAAACTGTGTTTTGGACTCCAGAAGCGGGGGTCAGGTGCAGTCTTCGAGTAATTGTTCACACAGTTGCTTGAGCTTCAAGGCCTCCTTTTCTTGCATGCTGGTCTTTACAAGCAGCTGTTCAGGAACTTTGGACGCCTGTTTCTTCAGTTGTTGGCCAGACTTGGTCAGGCTGATTACCTTTTGACGCTCGTCTTCTAAGGAGTGTTTTCTTAATAAAAAGCCCTTTGCTTCCAAACGCTTCAACAGTGGCGTTAAGGTCCCAGAGTCGAGGCGGGTGTGGAGGCTTAATTGTTTTATGCTCACATTGTTGTGCTGCCATAGACTCATCATGGTGACGTATTGTGGGTAGGTGAGGCCAAGAGGTTCGAGCATAGGGCGATAAGCCCTCACCATTGCATTGGAGGCGCTATAGAGAGCGTGGCAAATCTGTTTGTCGAGGTCTAAAAGGGAGGTGGTCACGGAGATACCTGCATACGTGAGTTTGAGAAAGTATTTTGCACGCAAATAGTTTGACAGTGCAAGGGAATAATAATATTGTACGCAATTAGTTTGCGTACAATATAAATTATAAATAGCAGTGGAGAGTGCAAAAATGTGGATCAAACAAAGTAAATTGTTCACGGTTGTGAGTGTGGCGCTGTGGGTATTGATGGCGGGGAATACAATGGCGACCGACTCGGCCGGAAAGGCCATCGATATCGACGACAGCACGTTTAACTGTATGCGTGATATGACAAAGGTACGCGGTTTTTACGTCGACAACTTAAAAGGCAATTTAGAGGGAACTCTGGCGGTTGCAAACTCGCCTGAAGGCGGTAAATACCCCGAGGGCTCACTTGTGCAGTTGGTGCCAGGTGAAGTGATGGTCAAGCACGGTGAAGGTTTTAGCCCGGCGACAAAAGATTGGGAATTCTTCGAGTTAGATGTCTCAGCTGAGGGCAGCAAAATCCGCAAACGTGGGTTTGTGGATGTGGTGAATCGTTTTGGGGGCAACTGTTTTGGGTGTCACATACAGGCAAAGCCGCAGTGGGACTTGGTTTGTGAAACGGGCCATGGTTGTGACCCTATTCCACTGACAAAAGATATTTTGGCTCTCCTGCAAAAAACGGATCCTCGTTGTGACAACAATGAACCATTAAATGCTAATGAGATAAAAAAATTAACGGCACTAAAACAAGCTTTGAGCGCTAAGCCCTAAAGTTAGATAACCGAGATAGCAGCGCTATCTCGGTATTTGTTCTCTTAGAGCTCAACAATAATACCTTCGTCTGCGGCGACACGCCCATCACAAACATCGTCATAAACCTCAGGCATGCTGCTCAAGCCCGAAACAGTTTTGAGTTTCAACCAAGTCCGGCTTTTTAGTGCTGTTTCTGTAATGAAGCTTGAAGTTTTTTGTTCGAATTCCTTTATTCCCCATTCCTTGATTCGTTTTTGTATATGGCCTGGCGCAAAAAAGAACTCACTACGACCTTCGTCGAGACCATTATTTTCCGTGCGCTCTTCCCAGTGGGTTAAACCCACGTTTATGCAAAACTTCATGTTGTTGCCGAGGTGGCTGCTGAGTGTTCTTAGTACCTCGCTGTTGCCCGACATATCTACAATTACAGTGGGCAGGTTGGCATCGACTTGGTCTAAAGAGTCGTAGGTCACCACGCTGTCGTAAAGGCCAAGCGAATTAACTTGTGCGAGGTTTTTAGTTGAGGTTACGCCGACACTCTTAGGTGCGGCATTGTCACCATCTAGCGCATAAGCGAGGCCAATGCTAGTTTTGCTCGAAGCACTCACGACTATTACTTGCTGTGCACCATACCAATCCTTGTCTTGCAAACTGTCCCACAGGCAATAAGAGGTGATGAATAAAGGTGACAGTAACATTTGCTCATTGTCGGCTTGTAAATCTTGAGCGGCTTCTGGATTGATTCGGCGGTAGTTGTTGTAGCCAGGCGGGAGTTTGGCTCTATGTTCCGCGCCGTCAATAAAGCGCTGTGACGAGATATTAACGGGCTTCATGATGACTTGGTTGGCCGGTGGAAAGTAACCGTAAAGACGATCTCCCACAGGCAGCTCATCGAGAGTTGATTCGCAAACTTCGGCAAAGCCCCAGACGGGAATGACACCCCAGCCTTCACTGTCGTCCCCTATTGCGGGGAAAAATTGCCAGTAACCAAGGAAGTCGCCCATGGCTGCGTAAGTAATATTGTTTGCAGTGAGTGCAAAACGAGTAATGTTGACGCGTACTTCTCCGGTATTTAGCGCAGCTTTATTGGTCGAACTTTCGACTAAGCGCTGTGTGGAAAAGTTGTCTTTACGAATTTGAAATTGAGTCATAGTTTAGTCTCCAGTGAGCTTAGTTAAGTTCGGCCATAAATTCGTTCAGTTTCATAACAGCAGGCACTGCATTGCTACGTATGCGTTGAATAATAGCTTGCTTTTCTTCGTCGTCCTGACTCGCCGACTGCATGAGGGTGCTGAATCCATCAAGTCGATCGCCCAGTAGCCAAGTGGCTATTTCTGGATGTTGAGACCAAGTGTATTGATTCATCATGAACGCTGAGAACATTCTTATCCAATCGGTATCGTGATTGGGTAAGGGTACAACACCGCAAATGGCATTCTGTTTTTCTTCGTCGCTGTAAGTCGCTTCAATGTGGGCAATGAATGCGGCACTGAAAACAGGCTGATAAGAGCGAACGGTTTGAGGGGTAATCAGATTGCCCTGGAAGATGGGTATGATTTTGACGTTGGTGATGGCGCTGGATGAGCAATCGACATGCAATTCATCTGTGCTGGTGGCTAAGGTACCTTGTTCAAAGGTAATTTGATCTTTTTCGAGCTTCACAACGCGGCCCATGCGGACTATGTTTTTAATGCGCCGCAGTTCTGCGAGTTCCATTTGACTGACGGTGGCGCCGTGAAACATTTTTGGGCGAACTTCTTGGTCGATTCGAAGTAGTACACCTGAATCCTCTAAACGGTCAAATAGGTCGGGAATTGACTCGGACGCTACAATTGCTTCCATTTGCAGAGCTTGAGCGCCAACGGAATCGCTGAAAAATTCGGGTGAGGTTTGGGTATTTCGACGATCGAGCAGCCATGCGTCACGCGGCATAATCCAGCGAATGTCATCGGGGTCTACGTTTTGTTCCAGCAGCCATAAACACGCATCGATCCCTGTTTTTCCTCCGCCGATAATTGTGTAACCAGAGGGTGGAGATTTCACCTTAGTTAAATCGTTGAGGGGAATGAATTGAACACCTTGCTCGATGGTGAAGTCGGGTGTGTGAGTTGATGGCACTGAAGTTTTTAGATACGTTGCATCAACGGTTTTTTTCTTCACGGTAACGCTGTAGCGCTGCCCGGTGGTCAATGATTGGAATTGACCATCACTGCTGTATTCACACATGGGGAAATATTGCACGCGGCCAGAGCTCAAGAACTTGTGGCGCATTACCTCATCGAAGTAGGCGCTAACTTCGGCGCCAGAGGCCAGCTCATTAAGCCCCTTGTTCAAGCCTATCGGGTCAATACGACCCTTACTTAGCTCGCTTGAGCTCACGCCGTAGTATGCGGAGGGCTGATGTAAAGTAACGAAGGGGTAGGCTAGGTTCCAATGACCGCCGGGCTTAGGGTATTTGTCGACTATGATGATATTAGCCTTGGTTTCACTGAGAAGAACGTCAGCGAAGGCCATGCCGACAGCACCGCTGCCCACGACCAAGTAGTCTGTTTCTAGTTGTATAGGGTTCATTGTTTGCGGCACCTTTAATCTACGAACGTATAATTTGTTTAAAAGAAGCGTTAGGCTAGTATTCAATATCAACCATAACGCTGTTATATTAAACATAACGATGTTATTCACTGTCAAGTGTTACTGATTAAATGAATCAAAATAAAGCAAAAATTCTTAAAGCGGCCTCGTCCTTGTTTTTGACGGGGGGGGCCGCCGCTTTAAGCGTGCGGGCAATCGCGAAACAAGCTGGGGTGTCTACCATCGGTATATACAGCCACTTCGAGGGCAAGCAGGGTATTTTAGATGCGCTCTATATCGAGGGCTTTGGTTACGTGGCGGATGCAATGGATGTTTTAAAGTTGGGTTTAGCCCCGAGAGAAGCTGTGTTGCTTGCGTCTAAAAATTACTTGCAGCTAGCCGAGACGCACGAAGCTCACTACCGCTTGATATTTGGTGAGAATAATGGGGCCTACTCGCCCTCAAAAGAGGCTAAAACCGTGGCTATAGAGGCCTTTTCGGGCCTGATCGACCTTGTTGGGAATGTCTATCCGACTTTAGTAGACGAGGCCGCCAGAGTTCGTGTGGCTTTGCAGGTGTGGGCGCTCATGCACGGTAGTGTCAGTTTGAAGCAGCATGCTGTGGGAGAGCTGGTGGACATGCGCGACTGGCAGCCGCGAGCGCTGGAGGCCGTAGCGGTGTTTATCGATGGTTTAAGTGCAGGAGAAGCGACTGGATAATTCAGGGTGTCGCGAGTATGCTCAGGTATCTAGGGCTTATTCTTATTGGTGCTAACTATAGAATTTATTGTGTTTGTTACAAGGTGTCTCGCCTGTGGGTAATTCGCGCAGCAGGTATGTTTTGCTGGCAATCTTAGGGTTTGGGCCTTGCGTCTGCTCAATGGCCGCCGCTGAGCTTCCAGTGAAACCCTTAGTTTTGAATCTAGAAACTGTAAATATTGTGGCAGGGCATTATCGAGGTGTACTCGAAAGCCCTAAAAGTGGGGTTTTAGCTGAAATACATCAACTGATTGCCGCCGAAACTGGCCTGCCCACCTCCCTTGAAATTAGCCCTGTTCGTCGTGCGCGGCACACATTCTTTAGTGGCGATGCCCACGGCATTTTTTCTGTGTTTAACGCAGTCGAGCGGCCAATGGATGTTATCTACAGTGTTCCCTTTGCCAGGCTGAGTCGTTACTTGTTCACTAGGCATGGTCAGCCTGTATTGCAAAAGCTCAGCGATTTGAAAGGCTTACGCTTGGGGCTCGTGCAAGGCTATATATATAATCAATTAGATATGGATCTGTTGGCCGCCCAGGGCACCACTATTCACTGGGCGATAGATCAAGGGGCCAATTTAAGAATGTTGAGTGCGGGTCGAATAGATGTATTGGTGGCGACGCCCTACGAGTGTGTGATGCTGGCCAAAGCTAGTCAGCTGCCCCGACCTGAGTATGACATTGGTAGTCCAATTACCCATTATGAGTTTGTATACGCTTTCCATAGTACTGCACAGGGAATCGCCTTGGAGGAGACGTTTTCTGCCTCTATTCGGCGCTTGGAAGCGCGCAATAAATTACAACCCCTGTCGAGCCAGTTTCAGGCCACAATGGATCAGTCAGACTAGGTTTCCATTTCTTTTAAGCCGCTTCCGCAAACTGGGTTTCAAGATACGCGATAATTTCCTTCGACTCATACATCCAGTGCACCTTGCCATCGGCGTTTGCAACACGTAAGCAGGGCACTTTCAGAGCTCCTCCGCCAGATAATAGCTCCTGCTTGGCCTTGTCGCAGCGCTTGGCATCGCGAGTTTCGATAGGCAGTGACTGGCGTTTCATTGAGCGGCGAACTTTCACACAGAAAGGGCAGGCTTTGTATTGATACAAGGTGAAATCTTGCGCTTTGGCGTTTACCGAGGCCTGTATGTGGCTGGCGCGCTTAATTCCTCGAGGGCTCGTGAGCCAATCTAAAAACAAAATCAATGAACCTACAAACCAATGAATTATACGCATCTGCTCTTCCTAGGATTTGGCCATATCGGTTGAAATGGCGCGCGCAGAATAGCAGGTTCATAGGAATATTTATATCGTCTTAGATATGCTTCCGCCGCAGGTTCTATTGCGGCCGCAGCTCTTGGCCTCGTAGAGGTGTTTGTCGGCTTGGCCAATCGCTTTTTTAATGTCGTCCCCAGCATTAACTTCTGCAATACCAATACTGACCGTCACGCGGGGTTTGGCTCCGGAGAAGTCCATGGATAAGTCGGCTAAGCCCTGATGAATTTTTTCCGCAACGAGGTTTGCGCCTCTAACGTCGGTGTCGGGCAGCATGATGAGAAATTCTTCTCCCCCCCATCGGGCCACCAAATCTCGCTGCCTGATGACAGACGAAAAGAGATCCGCTAGCTGGACGAGCACCCGATCGCCTATCTCATGTCCAAACTCATCATTGACCCGCTTGAAGTAGTCGACGTCACACAGAATAATGCTCAGTTTCTTCTGGTTCTGTGCAATTCTGCGCTGTTCGTGCCGCAGCTTATTCGTGGCGTCTCGGCGATTTGAAACACCCGTTAAGGGGTCGTATTTCGATAGTTGTTCATATTCCCGCGACAAATCTTTTACATGTTGGAAGGACTGTAGGCGAGAGTATTCATAGCACCCAGAGAGAAAAGTTATGGTTAAGAATGAATAGATAAGGCGCAATTTAAAGCTTGGAGTATAGAGCGTGTCTAATAGCTCGTTGTTTGGATAAAAAAGCAGGGTGGCGATCACAAGTAGAAATAAACCAATACTCACTAGCCCCTTTTTAAGCCCTTTTAGGAACAAAGAAACCGGAGCCACCATAAATATCCACAGTGGCCCGGTGTTGTCTGCCCCGCCGGAATGCACGAGATAGAACATCAGTAAGTAAAGTGAATACAATATGATTGATGCCGATGTATCAATGTGCCTAAAGGTGATTAAGATGTGGTGGGCGAGGATAAATATCATGCTCGCGAAGTAGAGCGCCGTGGCGAGAAGTACGTTGTCATTAAGGTGGGCGGTCACCGCCAATATGCCGGTTATGCTCATACCGACAAATGAAAATAGCTTAATGATAATGATCTTTTGGCTTATTTCGTGGCTGTCGCTAACGGACATGCCTTTTCGTAGATAGGTCAATAGACCCTGCCGAATGTTCATCATAGAGTTGGCTTCACCCTTATAAAACGGTACGATCGTCCCATAAGTTGTTTGTTGTATTTCGATCTAATAGTTATAGTGTCACCATACAGCGCTTGTGGTCAGGCCTCAAGATATCTTCATGCCTCAAATAGCTTTTTTGAAGGTGTTATGAGGGGAATTAGTACTTGGTTTGGTGAAAATTCAAGCTGTGATTTATTTTAAGGGCCATAGGCGACTGGATATTAATGAATACACAAATACGGACAAAGTTCTCTGCATTCACATTGGCTCTTTTGGTCAGCTCTCCCTTGCACTCGGCGAGTGCATCCGGCGCTTCCAGAGAGGTTTATTTTGGTGATACACATCTGCACACTAGCTACTCATTTGATGCCTTTCTAAACCGTAATCAAAGCGCGGATCCCGATACGGCTTATCGCTGGGCCAAAGGTTTGCCAGTTATTCACCCCTACCATCGCGCTCGTGTGCAAATTGATACACCGCTGGATTTTTTGGTGGTTGCGGATCACGCTGAACTGATGGGCGTAATGCGAGCTGTTTATAATGACAGGGCGGAATTGGAGGACTTGGGCTGGTTTGGCAACATCAAGCGTTGGATTGCGATTAGAGTGTTAAAGAACGCGGTTGATGAAGATGCAGGGTTTGGGTTTTTTCAAAAATTGCTGCCTCTCGCGGGAAAGAATAGTGGCGGAGACCCAGTTCTTGATCCGAATAATAGCCTACCGGCCTCTGCGTTTGGTGACACTAGTAAGGTTGAAACTCGCGCGTGGGAGGATATTGTTGACGCAGCTGAGCGACACAACCAGCCGGGTACTTTCACAAGTTTGATTGGCTGGGAATGGAGCTCCATTCCCACGGGAGCCAACTTGCATCGAATTGTGATTACTCCGGACGGCGCAGAGAAAGCCAAGCAGTACTTACCCTATGGTTCCGATCAAAGCCAGTACCCAGAAGATTTATGGCGATGGTTGAGTGAAACCGAATTGGCCACCGGTTCGCGTTTTATCAGTATCCCTCACAATTCCAATATCTCGAAAGGCTATATGTTCGCTGATACAACTTTAAAGGGGAAGGTGATCAGTGCCCAATACGCCAAAACTCGAGTTAGCCGTGAACCTATTGTTGAAATAACACAAATTAAGGGTGATTCGGAAACTCATCCGGCGCTGTCGCCTGATGATGAGTTTGCTGATTTTGAAACCTATACCAATTACATTGAGCAGGGCTTGGCTGGTGACAACTATAAAGCGGGCCCTGGTGATTTTGTCCGCTCGGCTTTAAAGCAGGGTTTAGCGATTGAAGCAGAAGTGGGCGTTAATCCGTTTAAGTTTGGCGTGATTGGTTCCACCGATTCTCACACGGGCTTAGCTTCGGCTGAAGAAACCAACTTCATGGGCAAGCTGGCGGCAGACTCAATTCCTGAAAATAAACTGAAAGATGAGCGAAACTATTGGCGCATGGCGGCTCAAGGGCTGGCGGCAGTCTGGGCACCAGAAAATACTCGAGAATCTTTGTTTGCAGCGTTCAAGCGGAAAGAGGTTTATGCCACAACAGGTCCTCGCCTGCGAGTTCGTGTGTTTGCCGGTTGGGACTTTAGCGCAGAAGATCTTAATAGCGAGAGTTTTGCTGCGATCGGTTATCGCAAAGGGGTGCCGATGGGTGGAGACCTGACTTACAGTGATGAGGCGCCGCAATTGATGGTTCGCGCGGTGAAAGATCCGAAGGGTGCGAACCTAGACCGTGTGCAGATTATTAAGGGCTGGTTGGATTCTGATGGGCGGCCGCAAGAAAAAATATACAATATTTCCTGGGCTGGCGATCGACAAGTAGACGGACAGGGTAAACTTCCTGCCTTGGTGAGCACCATTGACGCTGACACTTTGAATTATACCGATAAGGTTGGGGCTGCTGAACTGACCGCCTTGTGGACAGATCCGAATTTCAGCAGTTCGGAAAAGGCCTTTTATTATGTCCGGGTTCTACAAATTGCGACGCCGAGGCATTCCAGTTACGACACGATGGCTCTGCAGCAAGGCGCGGCACCTGAGGTGGCAGAGAGTATTCAGGAGCGCGCTTATACTTCACCAATTTGGTATACACCTTAATTTCGTGATGGCTTATTCCGCAATTTTAATTCGTGTTCTTTTTATACTCCGGCGTGATTAGCCACTACGCCGGGCGCGCCTTTTTCTAAAGATAAGCGAAGGCCCTCGGGAATTATCATCTTTTCATGCTTTTCAGGGCTGACCATAACGTAGGTGATTTCAGCTTTTACAATGGCTTCTCCCGTACTGTGATTCAGGAAATCACATTGTAGCGCGTAAGACGTTTTGCCAATGCGTAGGGTATGAATCTGTATGGCAAGAACATCGTCAAATCGGGCTGACGCCTTCCAGCTGATGTGCAGGTCCACCACCTGATTGTCATAACCGCGCTCAAGGAGCTCGGTGTAGTCCCCCCAAATTGCTCGCGTAAATTCTGTAGCCGCGATATCGACAAACTCTGCATATTTTGCGTTATAAACTACTTTCTGCGCGTCACATTCAGAATACCGGACACGTAATAGGTGGGTGAAGTGTTGAATCATTGAATAAGGTCCTGTTAGTTATTATTTCAGAGAGGCGTCGTGGGGGTGTCAATTTTATTAGCTGTGTATAGCAATGCTCAACCTATTTTTACCTTTGTGCTTTGACTGATACAAAGCTAAGTCGGCCTCGTTATAAATGGCTTGCGCGCTAGTGATTTCCGGCTTCGAATGACAAAGCCCGATGCTAATGGTGACGTGAATAACGGTGCCATCGGCAAGTGTAGTGGGTGTGGACTCGATCTGTGTTAATAAGCGTTGGGCGATACTTTCGGCCTGCTCGGGTTTAGTTCTTGGCAGTATTGCCATAAATTCTTCGCCGCCAATCCGGCCCAAAATGTCAGTCATTCTGAGTGTTTTTTCGCTTAGTGATGCGATGTGTTTAATGACGGAGTCACCTGCGGCATGGCCGAAGCTGTCATTGATCAACTTAAAATCATCGATATCTATACACAGTACCGAAAACTTCTTCTTGGTCGGTTCGCTTTCTCCATACATTTTTTCGAGTTGGGAGAATATATGTCGACGATTGTAAATACCGGTCAGGCTATCTTTCATTGACAAGAGATGGAATTTTTTTGATTTTCTATAGTAGAGCGTGAGCAAAAATATAAGAACAGATAGCAGTGTGGCCCCTGCAAATATCGAATAAATGTAGAGGGAGGCTTGTCTCTCTTGATGTTCGCTTCGCTCTTGTAGTAGCTGAATTTCGATGTCTTTCTTTTGTGCGCCTAGGGTCAGCCTGATGTCGGTTAGCCGATTTGAGTATAGGTTTCTATTAATTGTCAGTATGTCCAAATTGTACTTGAGTAATAGTTCGTAAGCGACTCGGGAATTGTTTTTGGCATTCTCAATGGTGGATTCAATGTGGGTTAATTCCACGGCCCATTTTGTGTTATGCAAATCGGGTAATTTGCTTAATGTCATCTTAGCTTGAGTGAATGCATTTTCGGCTTCTGTGATATCTCCCATTAGCACATTGCATGAGGATATCTTTTTGAATAGTTCAAAATCCCAATCTTCGGGGCCGCCTATTTCAATCGCGCGCTGTAAGTTGGGCAGAGCTTGGCGGCAGTTTGGTAATTCGGCTAAGGTCATTCCTAGGCCATAAAAAGCTTGGTAGTGACTTTTAGCGAAGCTAATTGGCAACACGCTTTTTTTATACTTTTCGAAATATTCGATCGCTAAGTCATATTTTAGTTGATACCGATAAGATGAAGCGATGCCAAATAGGCTGGTGGAAGCGAAGGCAGAATAGCCTAAGGATTGGAAATCTTGCAACGATTCCTTGAAATGTATTATGGCGTCGGAATAGGCCCCAATGTCGTGATAGATGTTGCCATAAATTTGATTTACATAAGCAAAAATATCCGGCCTGTTTAGTGTCTTCGCCTGGCTGTAAGCTTGATAATTTAAGGTGAGAGCGCGTTCGTTGTTAGAGATATTTACGTAAGCATTGGCCAGTTCAGACGTCGCCAGAACATAGATTGCACTTAAATTATGCGCCGTAGACAGAGATCTTGCCGCCTCTGCATAGTAGATGGCTTGACTGAATGAGGAGCTATTGTTGGCATAGCGTGCCTGTAGAAAAAAGAATGTCGCTTTGGCTTGTTGATAGTTCTGGTTTTTGAGGCCTTCGAGGCCGGCGTTAAACAGAGGTTCTGCGGAGCGTAAACTGCGGCTCATATCTTCATATAATGACAACTGAACTTCACTTAGAGCCTTATTGAGGTAGTACCAACGCCGCTCCTGAAGGGATAGGGTTTCAGGGTCTAGCTGAATCAGCTCTAGCAAGGTGGTTTCGGTGTTTGTAAAGCTGACATTCATGATTGAATTCAAGTTTCTTTCGTCCGCCCAGAGAGGCATAGACAAAAAAACTGAGGTGAGGAGTGTAATTAGGCTCCGGCAAATCATGGCAGAACTCTCTGTTTAAAATTCCTGAGCGTACCTTTAAATTCGATGGGAGGCTTTGCGCAGAGATTAAGCTATTTTAGGTGTACCGAATAAACAAATTTCTCAGTGCTGCAATAGGCCTGACTCCATTCCACTGCGCGACCATCAATATTAATGCTTGCGCGCTCAACCATTAGCACGGGTGCGCCAGCGGCCAAACCCAAATCGTCGGCATACTCACTAGGAAGTTGGGTGACGTGAAGCTCATCGCGAACTGAGACAATGCTGATGCCGAATTTTTCTTGATATAAAGTATAAAGAGAATTTGGCAATTCAGTTTCTTTATCGATATCTGGGAATACGGAGAGAGGCTGAATCACTTTTTCCAGAATGGCGGCCTCGCCTTTTAAATAACGCAGGCGAATTAGCTCAACAACCGGCGAACTACCTTCGAGGTTTAAATGGCTTTTCTCGGCCGCAGTTGCTTCCCGTCGCGAAGAAGAAAGCACTTTTGTCTCGGGAATCAGACTTTCGCCATTGGGTTCACGTAGTCGGAAAAAACGAAATAATGAGCTTTCTTGGGTGTGTTCTGCTACATAGGTGCCTTTGCCCTGACGCCGATCGAGCAAATTCTCGGCCACCATCTGGTTTAGGGCTTTCCGTACAGTGCCCTGACTGACCCCAAGTTCGGCGGCGAGCGCATATTCGCTGGGCAGAGGTTCAGAAGGTTTCCAGTCACCATTAACTAAGCGGCTAGTGAGTAGCTCATATGCCTGCTTGTAGAGTGGTTGAAAACTTTTGCTTAAAGACACGGAATCACCTTGTTTGTTATTGATTTGCGGTCGGAGCGCTACCCGCAGGACATTTGTTGTATGGCGCCTGCATTATCGTGTTCCGGTCGACCTGAGTCAAAGGAAATAGAGGCGGAGATCTTAGAGGTGGTGTGAAACTCACTTCCGGAAATGACTAAGGGCGGCCATGGCCGCCCTTAGGGTTAATCACATCAAGCTAATTAGATTAGAAGCTGTGAGTGAAGCCTACTTTCAAAATGCGTCCAAAGGCATTGTGAGTATAGGCATCGTAGCGCAGGTCTGTTCTTGCGTATGGTGCGTCTTCATCGCTGAGGTTGATAATCGAAGCTGAAAGTGTGGAATCACCGTCGTTCAACGCTAGCGTATAATACAGATCGTAAGTGGTGTGAGAATCCACGGTTGTATCATAAGCGGTATCAGCAAAACTCGTACCGATCAGTACGTCGGTTTTATTGTCTATGTAGTCAGCTACATAAGAGCTCACGAGGCGAAGGTTATGATTGTCACGCTGGTAGTTTAAAGACAGGTTTGTCTTCAGGTCTTGCATAGGGCGCACAAACGTCGCGGCATTCATCGAGCCTACGGCATCAAATGCTTCCTTGCCCTGGAAAGCGCCTACTTCATATTCGTTCACGTAAGAAGCATCGAGGTTCAAATCCCAATTGCCGCCTAAGCCACTGAACTGATAGTTTGCGTTCAGATCGATGCCATTAGTAGTGATATCGGGACCATTGACATACTCAGTCGCAAGACGAGCAATTACTTGCCCACCCGCGTCACAAGTGATTTTGGCACTGACGCCACAGATAACACCGTCATTTTGGGCCGATACATCGCCAATCAAAGCGTTGGGGCTCTCGCGCACAATGATGTCTGTAAAGTCGAAGTGCCAATAGTCCAAAGTGATACTGCTGTTGTCACTTGGCTTGACGATCATACCTACGTTGAAGGTGTTGGCGGTTTCTGCACTGAGATTAGCGTTACCCGTACGGTCAACAGCCTTAAAGAGCAGTTCCTTGCCAATAAATTCAAGCGCGGTGCTTTCGCCCGTGGTTTGGTTCAATGACGGAGCGCGGAAGGTGCTGCTGGCTGAGCCGCGAAGGGTGAACGAGTCGCTGATGTCCCAGCGAACAGCCACTTTGGGGTCAACAGTATCGCCAATGTTTCCGCCGTAGTCTTCATAACGCAGTGCCAATTGCATGTCGATATTTGAGGCTAGGGGTATTGCCAGCTCTCCAAAAAAGGCATAAACATCCTGATCAACCGAATCATTGTCACCCCCGCGCAAGAAGGTAAAGGCGCCGGCTCTGTTGCCTGAGGCGTCTGTGGCACCCGGGTTTTTATCGAGGTTTGCTAGGTCGCTATAGACGTTTTCTAGCTCTTCATTGCGGTATTGGAAACCCGCGGCGTAAGAGATCGTACCCGCTTCTATCGACATTAAGTCGTCACTAACAATGGCTTCGAATACTGTTAAGGTGCTGGTGCTTTCAATGCCCAAAGTGCCCTTCATCCAAGCCAGCAATTCAGGAGTGTTGGCAAGAGCTGGATCGTAAAACTCTGTGCCTTCTATGGACGAACTGAATGGGTTGTAATAAGAGCAGCCGTTTGCGCCGGCCGTTACGCCGTCACAGCTAGCGCCACCAAAGCCCTGAAGCGCTGCAGAATAACGCTCGGTTTGGGTGTCAATGGTTTCACCATCCCAAGTGTTCTCAGAGAAGGTTAACGAGCTAGTATAGCTGGCGCCGTTGCTGAATTCGCCTTCAAGGCCCGCCATAAAGCGATACGTAGTGTGTTCACGGCTACCCACTTCGGCGGGGCCGGTAACTGCAATTGGTCGGCCTACAAATATCGCACCACCGCTGAAGTCGGCTGGTATTGCATACAAGTTACCAAGACCCACCAGCCCACCTGTCATGATTCCTGGGTAGTTTCCAACAAAGTCTAGCAATGCGGGGTGGTCTCCTGGCAGATAGCGATCTGGATCGGCTTCTAACAGGGGTGGGTAAGATGGTGAGGTCTTCCAGTTAGGCACGTCTGAATTCGCATACATCACCTCTCCAAACAGTGTTGTAGTGTCGTTCAGTTCAATTTGGCCTTCAGAGAAAAACTGCAGATGCTTCTCGTCTTCAATAGAGTTACTGTAATTGATGAAGTCGTAGCCACAGCGGTTAGAACTTTCTAGAACACCTCCAGCGGCTTCACACTCAGGGTCGACTACGAATCCGGGTCGCACCCCGCCAAGGCCAGCGGCTACGGGTAAGGGTGCGGTTCTCAATATAGTGGCATTAGCCGCAGTTACACCGCCGCCTGGCTCCAAGAAGGACAAAGGCACAGGAATAAACGCGGCAGGGTTACCTGTGGTTGATCGGCCACCCAGAATAAGACCTTGGGGAGCGCCGATAACGCCGAGAACGGTATTGCCTGACTCAGCACTGGAAAGTGTGTCAACGCGTGGTCGTACTGCGTCTAGGCGCTCACTGTGTGGAAGTTCTGTACGCTCGCGGTAGCCCAAAGAGGTGACTAAATTCCAATTGTCTCCAGCTAAGCCCCAGATAGCACCTAGATCAAATTCACCGTCACTGCCGTCAATGTCTTGGTAAGAACCTGACATCTCAATGCCTTCAAAATCATGACGGGTATTAAAGTTCGCAACACCGGCTACTGCGTCTGAGCCGTAGGTGGCGGCAGCACCGTCTTTAAGTACTTCTATTCGGTTGATCGCCAAGGAAGGGATAGTGTTGATATCCACAAAGCCTGAACCGTCGTTCGCCTGAGCGGCGGCGGTCACCATGCGGCGTCCGTTCATTAGAACCAGCGTGCGGCTGAGGCCCAAGCCACGCAAGTTAATGTTCGCGGTGCCGGCAGTATTACCTGAAGCAAACTGATTCGTCTGGTTCTCTGTACCACTGGAAAAGGTCATGCTTCTGACGATGTCCACAGTCGTGGGGGCGCCTTGTTGCATGAGGTCAGCTCTGTCGATAACGGAAACCGGGGACGGAGCGGTGGTGGAAGCACCTTTGATGTAAGAGCCAGTTACGATGACTTCTTCAAGTTCATCAAGAAAGTCGTCCTGAGATAGGGCGGTAGGGCTAACAGTTGCAGTGATTGCGGCAACCGCGAGTGACAGTATCTGATTGCGATAGGGAATAGTGTGCATTGCTTCAAATCCTTTAGCGTTTCGATCTCTCGCAGAAAAGGGCGCTTGTTGCTTTACGCCGATCTCAGGAGGGGGCGAAATTATTGTATGGAATGTCTGATTATTATTGGTGTACAGATTTTCACGCTGTACGGTTTTCCATCTGGTTGACGTATTTTTAGTTATTAGCGTCGACCGCAAACGAAATAAGGTTGAATTTCGCTTCTCTTGAGTCTAACGACTGGACGGTCATCACGGAAAATTTATTTGCGCTATATGTAACTATAAATATGAGTGATGAGGGATGCCCAAACACAGCTAGAGGTCAGGATTGGCTCCTAGCTTAGTATGGTACAAGGTGGTGAGAATGCCAGCTTGAGCTGGCATTTGGGAGGGGTACGAGAGGAGAGTCTGTTTTGAGTCGGCGTATGAATCGCGCCGGCTGGTAACTTAGGGTGTTATAAGTTGCTTAAGCAGGCTAGGGTATCCTTCACTAATCACTGTGTTTTTGTACACGCCTTTGTCTTGAAGGTGCTGGTGGAATTCAGCGAGGCGGTAACAGGGCACGCTAGCCATAAAATGGTGTTCTACGTGGAAGTTAACGTTATTGGGCGCGAGAACCAGTTTCTCCCACCAGCGGGCAATAACCGTGCGAGTGTTTTGCCTGGGGTCTGGGTCGTAGAGGTTAGGAACTGACGCGTGCTCAGCCAACTGCCGCAGGCGCACAATAATCATGTAGGAGGTAAAAAAGGTAGCTAGCCAGATTAGGTAGAGGGCCGGGGTAAACGCTAAGCTTACAAAAACGGCAAACACTCCCTGAATGAACAATTCTTTCACAAAGGGCCAAGCGAATTCACGTCGTTCTTTATGGCGGTATTGTAAGGCACTGCTGATAACATAGTGCAGCAATTTGTAGCCTGTTTGGCCGGTGATGTCGCGGATAATCTTACGTTTAAAGCTGCTCTTTTCGACTGGGTAATGTTGGTAGTTTGGTAAGTCTGGATCTTGATCTGTGCCAGCCAATTTATGATGTTGCCGGTGAGATGTGGCGTAGTCTGTCAGGTCTGTGAACACGAGATTGGCGGAAAAATATTGACCAACAATAAAATTAAGCTTTTCGCTTTTAAATAATACTTTATGGCCACAGTCGTGGGAGATTACTGCCAGGGCAAGCATGCGGCCAGGTAGCAACAGCAATAAAGCGATAATTGTAAAGGCGTTAGTCCAGGTGCTCACAATAAAAAACAAGATCAAGATACTGGCCCAGGTGTTGAGAATTACACCGAGGCCTCTCCAGTCGCTTTTGCGGCTAAAATAGGCAATTTCTTCTTTATTTAATACTTCACTGACTTTCATGCTTTGGATCCTTTTGGCTAGCGTATTGCCAGAGGCTGACTGAGTTGTGGTTCTAAATGTGCGGGTGAATTTAAGAAATCATACTGTGAAAACAGGTCCTGCCAGAATGGTCGGCATAAGGTGTCATAGGTTTGCATCAACTCTGTCAGCTGATTCCTAAGGTGACCTTTGAGCATGCTCTCAGGCAAAAGAGGGTCTATGGCCAAGGTGTGTATGCAGTTGCCACCCAAGATAAATGAATCTCGAAAACGCTGCGCAGTATCTACTGTTTTAATGTGTGCAATGCTCTCGTTCAAGGCCTTGATATGGCGCTGATAACTTTCCTCTAAGCCGGCGAGTGGCCACAAGCTGTTTAAATCGATTGAGCTGTCGAAATGGCTCACTACGCAAAGCATGAAATCATCTTGGTCGGAGAGTTGGGTGAGCAGTAGGCGCAAATCGGCTGTGTTCATTGCGAGATTGTCGGGGCGCACCCAGCTATTATTCCAGAGATGCCGAAAGCCAAAGCGGTAAGCTGCGCGCTGTAGTTTTTCGCTGGCTTTACTTTTCATCGCACTTGAAATTTGTAAGTTCAACCACTCTTGTTGCCATGGCCGCATGCGCTGTTCGCCATCTCTCCAGCTTGATACCCAATTCCGTAAAGGGCTCGTTGTGGCGGATACCTGATAGTGTCCACGGCTGTCCATCGCGATCACATCTCGTTTGATGAGTCGGTTAAGGTTTACCCGCAGCGCGTTTTCACTGATATCGAAGATGGCAGCCGTGGCCACGAGCGCTCGTACCGGCAGCGCCTGAGGCTTGCTGGTGCGTAGCAAGTCGAGAATTAATGATTTAGCGGTAACAGATTTCATCTTGGCTCTAGGGTTAAATATTACTAATATCTGTAATATACGCAATTTGTGTAATATTACAATATTTTATAGAGTATTTTTAGTGTGTAATGTTGATGGCCGGCATGGCCCTTACACAGTCATCGTCAAGCCGAGCACTTACGCTCTTGGGTAGGTGCTCGGCTTGACGAGGGGCGTCCCCCTTAAGAGATCGAAGATGTAGGCTAGAGCGATGGTGATATCTTACTAAAGGAAGGGTCTCGTGCGCCCATCGTACAGGGGGGGGTAAATGGGTATTTATCGGTGATGTAGTATCCATAGACACCGTTTCCGTCGAAGCGGCCATTACACTCATCTAAGTTGCCGGAGTTGCTAAAGGCCCAATCTTGCTCATAGCGCCCTAGAGGCAAGCCGAAGTCACTGGCGAAATTCTCAGCTTGATTGGCAATATCCCAAGGGGTTGGCGGTGTGCCATAGAGCGCAGCTGCAATGGGCGTGCGCGAGTTACCGGTTTGGGGTTCATAGCCGGATTCGGCTTTGGTAAGTTGCCCTGTTTCATCCGTAAACCAGTGCCCATATATAGGAAACCCGTCTGGTGCAAAACCTAGGGCTGGTGAACCTTTACCGCTGGAAGGTGGGCTTGTTTGGTCATTGTCCTCCTGTAGGGGGTGGGTGATGGCGTGATAGTGGTAAGAGCCCACATAGCCGTGGCCAAAATACCCGTCGAATACAGCAGCCATGCGCTCTGCCAAGTCGTCCCAGATGGTATAGGCCGGTAGCTCGAACCAAGTATTTTGCGGTCCGCAACCAGAGGTGTTGCCGGCCGAGTTTGTCTGTAGAGATTGCGGGCCACTTGTTACTCCGGGGTGATAGCAGAAGCCAGAATCCATAGCAATGCCCACGCCATTGAGCAAAATTCCGTCGTAGTCCATATGAGGGGGATTTCTGGGGGTGTCAGTTCTAGCATCTAAATGTTCGGGGTCGACAGGAATGTAGGTGACTTCAGTGTCGCTGTGATCGATTGGGTTTATCCAGCCGCTGCCGTTTGGGCCTGTTACGGTCACGCCAAATGTATGATTGGGTATCAGGTTGGATATTAGCCGGCAGTGGGTAGCACTTTCGGGGTTTGTTGCCACGCTAACGTTGTCGTAGTCGTAAGTGGCGGGGTTCCAATCACTGGCCACTACTAAGTCAATGGTCGCTAGGCTTAGCGCATCGCTAATTCCGTTGGACGTGTCGACCACCTCAAAGGAGCTGTAGTCACCATCATTCGAATCTAGGGCATAGGCGCGGCAATCAGGGTTTCGGTTGAGTAGGATGGCATCTTTGAGTTGCCCATTGAAATTGGGGTTGTCTGTATAAATGTCGTCTGTCGGGGTGATTGTCGCTGGTGGTTCAGTGACATTGCTCGGGGGCGTTTCGGCTGTCGCAGCATCACTACTGCCACTGCCACTGCCACTGCCACTGCCACCGCAAGCGGATAACAGTAGGCTCAAAACAATTAGCGTCAGTGTGGGAGATTGCCGAGGGTCCATTGATTTTCCTTTTTACTCAGAGGTTTAGCGTTGGTAACGCTTTGGCCGGTATAAGGTTTACAGTGGTATAAATTCTTTGTTGTGGGCGTATTACTTTTTAGGATCTTATTTGGGGCGGTTTTTTGCCACTTCTCGCCCTTTGCGTTGGTCGAAACGCTCGGCCCAATTCCCGCCATTCTCATGGTCGCAGGCTTCTTCTGAATCGAAGATTATTTGTTGTTTTGGCGCTTTTACTTTCACGCCAATTTTTAGAAGTTTACTTTGAATAAGCTTGTGAATGGCTTTCTCATCTGCATTTTCTTGGCTTGTTAGCGTGTTAAAAATGCAGGTAATGAGCAGGCTGGAGGGAAAATTAGTGTAGTTGGCTTGATGGCTTAACCACTGGAAGCCAGGAATGCCCTCCAGGAATGTTTCACAGGCAGACTTCAGCGCAAGACGCACATTGTTGTCGATTTTCTTTTCGGTTTTGCTCTGCGGTTTAGCCATATTACAACGCTCGCGCCGCTTATTTTAATTCAACCACAACACTTTTTAAATTTCTTGCCACTACCACAAGAACAAGGATCATTTCGCGTGGGAGTTTTCAATACGCTCACTGCAGTGGGTTTATTGATAATGCATTCCAGCTCAGCAATATTTTCAGTCGCGTCAGCATCGACAGTCACAAGCGCAAACAAGCCCTCCACCGCCAGCATGGCTTCAACTTCTACCTTGCGGGCTTCGTCTGTCACGGTAAGAGTCAGGGGGTGTTCTTCCGTTCCCTGCTTAATGACTCGGTTCGTACTAAAGGCGTGATTGACGTGCTTGGGCTTGTTTCCCGGGCGACCTTTGAAGAAAAATTTATCTGACATGGTGAATCTCGCAATTGGCTCGTGCCGGAAACCAGGGTGATATTTCGGCGCCCTGACAGTTGCACTCGCTGAGTGTTTGGGCGGCGCAAGGGTAACAAAAGTCAGGCTTTTTTGAAAGTAAGAGCAGCAGTGCGATCAAATCTGACAGGTCGCTAAAGTCGCTTAGATTAAGGCCTCAAGTTCATGTTGTTTTCACTTTCTAACTTCTGTCGCCATGGGTTCGCGTATAGGCGTGACATTGAGTGAAAGGCCCGAAAACCCAATGATAATCATTATCACTTGCATTGCTAATAATAATCATTATCATTACGACGTGAAGTCTAACGCAGGAGTAGTAACTATGAAGCTAAGGTTTTTATGTGGTGCGCATCGAGCGGAGCTTACTAAAAGCTCGGGAAGGGCTATAACCTGCTGGCAAGATGGGTTTGATACGGGTCAAATGTTCTATGAGCAGCAAATGTGGCAGGAAGCCTTACCGCATTTAGGATGCGCGTTTGAGACCTCTGAAATCATGATCACGACAAAAGCACTTGAAGCGAATAATGCTTACGAGTTGTTTACTTCTTCAGCCTCTTTGCTAATGGGTGCCTTTGGAAAACTAGGGTACGTAGAGCAGTGTCAAAATATCTATAGTATTACTGTAGATCGCCTGAAGCGGGAGCTTGCCAATCACCCAGAATCTGAGCTTTGCATCACTAAGAACCTAAATGCTCTTTATCGCCAGATAGAAGAATTAGATGCTTTGACACCTCAGCAAGAACCTCCTATTTCGTTCACGTATCCGCACACTCATACGGCGGTTCACTAATTATATGTATAGTTTTTTTTGATCATGTTGAGCGGATTTTTGGCGGTCTTAAGTGGCTTGATAGGTATTGTTATCCTTTTCACTTTTTGGCGTAGAAAATACCCCGTGCACGGCACGGCGGTTTTTCTCGGTTGGATTCCTCTGGCAGGATCTTTGTTATTCTGGGTGGCATCTGCCGGAATCGAATTCGGTATTGTCTTTAGCTTAATGATGCCTTCACTTTATGCTTGGGTGGTTATTTTGGTCAAGTCAGAGCATAAGCCGATAGCTCACACGCGTCCGAAGCGCTATCAATTTCAGCGGGTTAGCTATACGAAAATACTCCGGAATGGCGGTGTATTTTTTCTTGTTATTGTTTTTCTGGCCATGTCGAGCACTTTTATTACCTTGGTATTTACTTACTCTCTGCCAATCAAGGAGGTAAATCGCATGGCGGTGGGCGCACTATTGATGCCGGTGGTTTGGGGCGCTGCAGTGGTATGGGCATTGATCGATGGGCGCCGAATTCGCCCTATTCTCATCAACGGTATTAGTGGTCTGTTTAGCGCTATCTACCTTTTTCTATGGAGTCATTGAAAAGACATGAGCGCGAAAAGCTTTGTTAAACGTTCAGTCGCGGGTCATTCTTGGCTCGGTTTGCTGACGGGTGCTTTTATGTATCTGATTTGCATGTCTGGAACACTGGCGGTATTTCATCAGGAGTTCGAGCGTTGGGAGCAGCCCAACGTGGAGGAGTATCGAGATTATGATGTCCAATTACTTGAAAGCGCTTATTTAGATTTCATCGATTCCCATCCAGAAGAAACTGGACATCTACATCTCGTATTTCCCAAGTCTGGTATACCTCGAGTGGTTGTGGAAAATGACCATGTAGCAAGATTTGTTAATCAAGACGGTACGCTTGGCGAATTCGAAAACCTTGCTTGGACTAAGATGTTGGTTAAGCTGCACGCCTACCTTTCTTTACCCAATACACTGGGGCTTATCGTCGTCAGCATATTTGGCGTATTACTTCTAAGCCTAATTTTATCTGGGTTCCTAGCGCATCCGCGTGTGCTGAAGGACGCGTTTCGATTTCGTAGAGGTGGCAGCAAGCAACTTGAGCGAGTAGATATACACAATCGCCTCAGTGTTTGGGGCGCACCATTCCATATTATGATCGCCCTTACGGGGGCTTATTTTGGGCTTGCAAGCGTAGTTGTGATTGTAATCGCTAGTGTGTTTCACGGCGGTGATCAAGACATTGTTGTCGGAAAGGTTTTTGGTCAAGAGCCTGAGCTTAGCCAAGATCTGCGGCCAGCTAATATAATCGGTGCAATGGAAAACTTTTCCCTGATTGCTCCCAAGGCATCGCCTCTATTTTTAACGATTCATGAGCCGGACACTTCCGGGCAATTTATTGAAATTTATGCTCAGCATCCAGGCCGGCTTATTTATTCTGAAAACTATCGTTTCGATATACAAGGAAATTACCTCGGGAAGGCTGGGTTTTCCGATGGGGAATTTGGCAGGCAGTTTCTTTATTCAACTTACCGATTACATTTTGGGGAGTTTGGTGGTTTTTCGGTAAAGATACTGTATTTCGTACTGGGTTTGTCACTGACAATAATTTCCGTAACGGGTATCAATCTCTGGTTGGAAAAGAGGAGGCACCGGGATCTAATAAATGATGTGTGGCTTGGTTTTGTGTGGGCATCGCCCGCGGCTCTTTGCCTAGCAGCTATTGCTCAAATAATATTTGGCCTTAGTGCTACAGTAACTTTTTGGGTAACTTACTCTTTGTTCTGTTGTTATTCCGGCTGGCGAAGAGAGGAGAGTGAATCTCGTCGAAATTTTCAATTTCTATCGGCGGCATCACTTCTTGCTTTAGTCCTATTATATAGCGCAAATTTTTACGAGCATGCGCTGACTCAAGCCGCCTTGGGTGTAAATAGTGCGCTCATAGTAGCCGCACTGGTGTTTTTGTTGCTGGGAAGGAAAAGCGCTACTTTACATATTGAAGGGATTTCTACAAAAGAACAGTGGGTGTAGTGCTCGGTGATGACTTGATACAGTGACACTCAAAATCCTTGAAGGTGGAATCGGGGAATTGTTAAGAAACTAGTATTTGTATAAACCTACAATGGAGCCGAGATTTTCGGCGCCCATTGCGGAAGAGGGCATATCTTTTTCTCATTGTCTATCTTGAATGGGAATCATAATGTGAGCGTAGGGCGTATCTTTCCACATGACATAAGGCGCGCCGCTTGTGTGATCATCACTCATGCCCCTTAGCATTTTCTTCGGTAATATGAGCATTAGATGTGGCCCTTCTTTGATAAAGTCGTCCGCCTGAGAGTGGTTGGCATGATACGGCGTGGAGTTGCTGACGCCACCGTCTCCCTGCAGCATATAAGACAAACCCATTTTTTCGGTACTAAAGGGCGCTTTGGTACCGACGGCCTGCATCATATTCATCCAGACTTCGTCATTGCACATGGGAGCGTTGTCGTCGGGCAGAGTTTCAGGCATGCACACCCAGCCGTTACTGCCTTTGCGCAGTGTCTCTCCGCGATACATGATAGTAGCGCCTTTGCTGATGGCAGCTGGCGCCGCAGACTCCGCTTTGGCAATTAACTCTGCATTGCTTTCGGCGTGGATTGTTGGGGTAGTAGTGATGACGAGAGCCATGGTGAATATTTTTGCTGTGTGTATTTTCATTGAAGATGCTCTTTGTGTGTGGAACGGTTCTTCAAGCGTAGTAGAAATTTGACGTGATGTTAGCTCGGCCGAGTCAATATCGAGAGAGTGACAAGAACATTGTTGGTGGTTTTTATTGCGACGTTTCACCGCGACAGCGCTTATTGATTAGACGACTAAGTGGCTGATCTATTATGCTCGATTAGTATATGCCTGTTCGTTACATGAATAGGGTGGTAGGGGGAGGTTTTCGTTGGTGCCTAGGAAGTTTTCGATCGAGGGTTGTTTACGATTGTTTATTGATGCACGTAGGTGATATTGGCTACGCTAGGCGAATTATCGATGGATTGTGGCTAGCTAGTTTTTATAACTATCAATGAGAGCATCTATTTCTCTTATATGGTCTGGATCAGCTAATTTTTTGTTGATTCTATCAAGTAATGTTTTGTGGGTTCCCTTCTTAACTGCGAAATAAATATTTCCAATTTCTAGCGCTTCGGAACCAAGAAATACTTCATCTTTTAGCTTGAGTTTATTCAGGATGTAATCCGTGGATAACTCAGAATGAATCACCGCATCTAATCTTCCCTTCGCCAAGGTATAAAAATTTGTTTCAAGGTCACCATCTTTAGTGAAGAAGCGATTGTTTGCTTTTGCTTGATCAAACTCGGTGCCATAACTCCAACCCAAGAGTGTGCCAATACGTAAACCGTCTAATTCTTCGACGCTTTTTATTCGGGGGTGTTGTTGGTGATTAAAGTACACCGAAACGCGCTCCTGATAAAAAGGCTCTGAGAAATCCAATGTATTCATGCGCTGATCGGTTTTCAATATACCTACAATAATACTGTCGCCTGCCGCAGCGTGGTAAAGGCCACGTTTAAAAGGTAGTGCTTCGACAGTATAGGCTTGGTCTATTGCCTTTAAGGTAAGATCCACAATTTTCAGGTACAAACCCGTATGTTGGCCGTCTTCGTGATAGAGGTATGGAGGGTAGTTGGTGTAGATGCTTATTTTTATCGGCTCAACGGCAACAAGGCTCAAAGGGGTTAAAGTGAGGGCTAAAAGCATCAAGCGAGCGAGCACTTGTTTTACCACCTTGTTAGTATTTGGCATATTTTCGACCTGCCTTCGAAGCGATTTCGCTAGCAATAGTTGTTGGCTGGGTGTAGGAAGCAACAACACTCCCCAAGCTTTTTAATATACCTGAATATACCGTCCTCGGGCAATTGCTCGGCATGGTTCTGATATTGCGCTGCCAGGTCGACGCCGGTACCAGAGGGTGTCTTCGGGCGTTCGCGTCCATGCGTTCTGCTCGACAATAATATCGAACTACTTTAGAACGTATCAAAAGTGCCGAATTCGATAACGTAGGCTAATTGGTTCTGCCCTGAAATATCATTCCATTCACCTGCCGAACCATAAGGCCAGCTTGATAGAGCCATGGCGGCGTAATCTTGCCCGGTGGGTGATACCGACGAATGTGTAAAATCATCAGGCTCCACTCCGCCTGAGCCCCACTCGGTGTAGCCTTGTTCCATTGATTCACCGTTAGCCCACAGCCACGTGCCTTCATTTAGCTCATCGCTAGCGCCAATCCAGGCATATATGGCGTCGCCACCATCGGCTGCAGTACTTGTAATATTTGCATTGATTAATAAATCATAGACCAAGTTATTTTCATCTGCATCGTTAATTATTACTAAGTGCCCTCCCAGAGATTCGGCGTGAGCCTTGGCTTCAGAATAACTTGCGACTTGTTCAACCACTTGATATGAGGAGCTATTGTTGGTGTCAGTCAGTAGACCGGCTACATAAGCAATAGCGCTACTAATTCCGGCGCTCACTGAGCTGTCTGTATGATCAACCGCGGAAAGCAAAGCTTGGGTAGGCACGACATCATCTGCACCAAAAGTTGCTTCGTTTGATGCTATCTCGTCGGTAAATGAATTGGCGACTATGATTCGGTTATTTAAAGTTTCCTGATCGGAATTTTGAGAGCCATCAGCTATCTGTTTTCCAATCGAAGCCAGGGTTGCAGTTCCTGATGCTAGTCGTTCGGTGTAAAAATCTAAACCACCTGAGTCTGGAGTTCTTCCATACATTTGCTGGTAGAGATTGCTTATCAGTTCATTGCTTGGAAGTGAGCCAAAGCTATCATTAAATTCACTAGATGTGCCAAATGAATTCAAGGCTTGAGTTAAATTTGTGGTAGTGTCAAAGACATTGGCCCAATAGGATAAACCTCCTGGGTCTCCTGGGCGCCCATAATAAACAACATACATTTGCTGTGCGAGATTGATAGAAGTTTGAGACGCCATATATAATTTCCGTTAAATACTTTCTAATAGCTAGTGGCTTGCAAGCTTACTGGCAGCAAAAAAACTGGATTCTATATCCATATAACCGAAATTCCTAGAAAAAGTCGCATAGATTTTTTGCCGATAGCGTTCGGATTCTTTGGCACCTGCTTTAACTTTAATCGAACAATAAGAGCGTCCATGACTCAGCCGCGTTGATTTTCTAAGATATTATTTGTCTTACAAATTCAAATGGAAGGGAGGAGGCTTGAGAATCTAGGCCCTTGAGGGCTGCAGAATATACGGCTTTTCCGTTGCGACCAATTCGGGGTGAATAGAACTGTCATTTTTTGTGATTCGAAAGCCGTTGGCTTTCCAGCTGAGATCGAAATTGAAACTACAGAGCTGGATTGAAAATATCCAAATCATCCGTCAGCTCAAAAGGGAAGGCCAAGCCTGCGCCATCCAAGCCTAGCTCAGTACGCAGTGCTTTGTGTATATGGCCAGGCTGGATGATTACACCATTATTATCCTGTACCAAGGTGCTAGGGTTAAGAGCTAAGGCAGCTTGTGCGCTGTCTGTTGAGCCTACTACTCTATTTCCCCAAGACGCCTCCTTTTTCATACAGATGACGCTGCCAATGGGCCAATGGTCTTTGCCGTCAGTACTATTGTAATAGGGGGTTCGGGCAAAATCTGACGCTATCATCAGGGTTAAACGATCGGCTACGCCCCGTTCCTCTGCGTAGGTCCAAAGATAATCAATCGCGTCGGCTAAGTGAGCCAGACGAGGTTCGTGATCTTGGTCATGGTCGTTGTGTGTATCAAAACCTTTTACATATAGATCGCCACTACAAGCAACGCCAGCGGAAAAAGCCAGTACACTGAGTTGTATTTGAGTGAGTAGATCACTACTTCCTGTACCGCCTACTTCTACCTCTTCTTGAAATGAATCAACGCCAAGTAAAGTGTTGGCGAAAGTTTCCAAGTCAGCGCCATTGTTGAGAGCCGCAGCGTAGGCGGCCGCGTTGTTCCGCTGACGTGGGAGCAAGGTTTCGTTGTTGCTAAGCCTATCCAATCGTTGTTGCTGCAGCGCGGAAATTTTTTCCATGTCGCTCACATTGCGATAGCTTTTGCTTTTGTCGATGTCGGCTACGTTGGGAATAAGTAATTCACCAAGGTTATCAATGCCGTTTAGGCGGCTGTAACGCACTAGGCCTGCACTGTTAGCATAGCCACCGAAATTAATATAAGACAAGGGTAGATTGGGGGCATAAGTCGCCGAGAATAAAGCGGGCAGTGATGGGTAGCCTACTGCATTTCGACCGCTCCAATTGTGTAAGATACCTACGCTGTGGGCGTTGGTCTGAGTATCAACGCCATTAATAATAAGCATGTCTCTGTGATACTTTTCAAATAAGGCATTATTATTGCCAAAGGGCGCATAGGGAATGTTTCCCGCTTGTTGAATGCCCGCAGTTTGCGACCAGCGGTTAATTTCTGGCGCTCCTGAAATATTTGTTTTGGGATCACAGAAACTCGATACATCCCAAGCACCTGATACCTGCAAAGTTAAAAACAGCGGGCCGGTGTATTGGCTCGATTGAGCAAATAGCGGCTTAGCTAACAGTGGCATCCCTACACTGCTGGCTGACATGGCCATCATTTTTAGTAGCTCGCGACGTTTCATAAATTTTCCCAATTGTAACGTTCCGCGCAGGCGGAAATATCGGTGGTATAGTTCACAGAGTTTTTCTTCGATAGCGCTTTATTCATGTAGGTAGGAAAAATCCGTCATGAAATAAACCAGCATTGTGATCCATGTGCCTAGCATATAATTCGGGTCTTCAGCTTCATCGGATGAGATGCTATAACTTTCGCCACCTTCAGGAAATTTACAAGCAAACTCATCGCTTACATTCCAAGCTCGTTTGGTCGCGTTTCGTGATTGGCGATCTTGCCATAGGGTTACCAGTAAATCGTAACTCTCGGTCAGTTCGGTGCTGTCTAAGGCCAGTTCTTCACCCAGTAGAGAGGAGTGTAGTGCCTGAAGTTTTTCTTTTAGTAAATCAGGACCACCGCTACTAGTGGGTGTGACTGTGCGATCAATGCCGGAAAATAATATTTTGTCAGCTTCGTTGCGATTGAAATCTAATACCACAGCGGGGCAAGCCATGGCGAGTGCCTGCGCCTGGGCGGTATTGGACATGATGGCCGTCATTTGCCGCATACGTTCGGTAATGCCGTTTGAATCAATTCCACCATAGTCAATACGAAACGTGTTTCCAAGGTGTGTTGTATAACCTTCGGGGGATCTCCAAGTCTCTGCTTCTCCCCACCGAAACCCCAATAGGTGGTAGCTTTTGTTTTCCAATTCACGGGGGGTCAATAGGCGTCCAGCGCCGATATTATCTAAAGATATTTTTCGCTCGCCATCAATAGTTGACGCACTTGTACTTACTCTGAACCACGGACTCATTATCATATCAATAAGGAGTGCCTTCACTTGAAAATTTTTAGCGAAGTCACTTGCTAACTGACTTATCGTTTCTTGTTGAGCTTCATAGGCATCGAGTAGTGCAGAGAAATTTACGTCGCTGCTGTTCTCTGGAGCCTCTAGGGCTTCCTGTCCCATTAACCCAGACCACCAAAATTTAATTGTTGCGGAAGAAAACCGTGAGTCGTCAATAATTTCTTGCGCCAGCCATTGCATGCTATTGGTGTTATCAAGGGCTTCTTTTCCATCAATACCAGGCTTAAGCATATCGGCATACCAGGTATCGCCACTTTGGTACAAATCGCTTTGTTTATAAGTGCGAGGCAGGGCGTCATGGCCTCCGGCGCTGCTCCGGTAACGCCCTTCGTTGCCATAGTTTTGAAAAACACCGGCAACGGGGTCATGGATTGCATGGCAAACTGTACAAGCCGCGTTATTCATTGTGGGATTGTCGGTGTCGGCCAGTGCTTCTGGGTCTGTTGTTCGGCTGGCAGATTTTTCAATGTCGAGGTCGAGAAAGTGATAGAGAGTCCAGCGGGCTCTTGCCCTATTGCGGTTGGTTTCTGTAGTGGGATAACGGTTTAAAAAGGCTTGGGTATTCAGCACGCCGGCGTGAGGGTAGTTTTCAAAAAAACCGCTGTGTGCGTTTATCCTCACACCAAACTCATCGTTATTCTCATGGACCCACTCTTCATCGCGAAATATTTGGCCATTATTCTTACCCGGTTTAAAAATAGTGGGGTCATCACTGTCAAATTGGATGTTGGCTCGCAGTATTTCTGCTGATTGAGGGTTTACCATCATATAGTCAGCAGTGAGAATTTCGGTATAGGGAAGGTCTTGCTCAACCACGTAAGCGATGAGTTCTAAGGGCGCACGGGTCACGCCATAAGAAACTTTGCTAAACCAATCAAAGAAGTCACTTTGTGTGCCTCCTTCGGCAAGATTATCGTAACTCGCGTTTGTCAGCTCAGGATAAAATCCATCGCGTACGTCGAGAGCTTCAAATTTTAAGCTTTCGAGAAAGGCGTCTGTTAGTAGGCGATCATTAGCTGAGCGAATGAGAAAATTGTGAAATCCTTCCCCGCTCGACTCCATTAGGCTGGCAAGGGCTTGGCGAAGACCTTCGTCATTCATCTCGGCTTGAGCATACTCCGCGTCACTCGGTAGTCGTCCAGCGATAATGATCGCGGCACGACGTAGGGTTTGCCTAGCATCTGCCAGCCCAATACCTGACCAAAACTCGGATAAAACGACCTCATTTGAGACATTACCTGTCAGAAGATTTAGAAAGGTAGTCAATGCTTGATATTCGCTACTAATTGAACTGAATTGGGTGCCTCCGCCATGGGAAATTCCCTGTACTTTGTTGAGGATTACCGACTCATCATTGTCAACTGATGTAAGATAGCCTTTAAAGACTGCGATATTGTAAGTGGTTTGCTCGCCCCCAATACCCGTCTCTCCCGTGTTGTTAAAAACTAGATTGGTATGACCCGATAGGCCTTCTTCAATATGACAATTCAAACACGCAGGCTGCAATACTTGTTGCTGCACATTCTCAACAAAATACTGTTCAACTTCGGTCTCAGCACCAACGATAGTCTCTATTATGGACAGTGCGGCCGTTCTAGACGCTTCGCTACCATCAACATCGTCTAGTATTCGTTTGGCACTGTCGATATCGGTATAGCTAAACTGCCCCTCATCTACCGCTTGAGTATAGGCGTCGGCGACTTCGAGCTTGTTGCGAAAAATAGCATCATCGCTGCTGCCGTCTTCGATGCCATTCGCGACATTGAGGGCAAGGGTGGCTAGGGTCATATCGCCACTGTTGATTTTACCCACATAAAAATCTAGGCCCGCCGCGTCTGCGTCACGCCCAAGTACCTGCAGGAAGATATTGTTGACGAGGTCCTCATTGGTAGAACCAGCAAAACGCTGTTGGTATTCGTCAGAGGCGCCAAAGGATTCAATAATTTCGCTTAGGTTACCAGAGGCGTCGTTTAACTTGCCTGACCACCATTCCAAGCCTGCCGGATCGGCTGGTCGACCGTAGTAAGCGACATACATTTCCTGTACTTGGGCGTCGTAGTCATCTTGTGCTGTCGCACTAAAGCTCGATAGGGCAATTAAAGCTGCAGATAAAAGTGCAAGGCTGCTTAAACCGTGATTTTTTCCACTGCTTCTCCAAAGGCGGTAGAGTGCTGGTAAAGCTATTTCCACATCAAAACTCCAATGCTTAAAGGTTAACTGTAAGCTAAAACGGATCACTGTTCATTCGGTTGACATTCGAGCAAGGATTATCGCAAAGAGCGAAGCCGCGAGAACTTGGCCTATAGAGCTTTGTATCTGGCTACCTAGTTTATTAATCATAAGGTCTCGAACGGAGAGCTGCCGCTTGAAGGGCTCTTCGCGGCCTTAGCAGAATTACGACGTAGGACAAATTGCAGTCGCGCTTCTTAGAGTTGTATCGGCCCTAGAAAAGTATCTAGTGTTGGAATTGCTTCAGCAGCTTGTTTAATGTCAAGGCCTGGGTTTCAAGCTCCAGTGCATGTTTTGCGCTTTCTTGTGCCTCTTGGTAAAAGTCTTCCGAAGATACTTGAATCTGGTTGGTATTGTTGTCAATCTCATTGGTTACGGAAGTTTGCTGTTCTGCGGCCGTGGCGATCTGCTCTGTCGAGGCGGATATTCCTTTAATTCCCTCAGAGATATCAGCGAAGCACTGTACCGTAGCACTCGAGTTTTCGACGGTGGTTTCTGCGAATTGGTGGCAGCCATCCATTGTGCCTACGGCGGATTTAAGCGTGCTCTGGAAAGAGTCAATCATGGCCGAAATTTCTACAGTTGAACTGTGTGTGCGTTGAGAGAGAACCCGAACCTCGTCGGCCACCACGGCAAAACCGCGGCCCTGTTCACCTGCTCGAGCGGCTTCGATGGCGGCGTTTAATGCCAGCAAGTTCGTCTGTTCGGCAATGCCACTGATTGTCGCTACAATCGTGCTGATTTGTTGGCTATTAACATCTAGCTCCGCGACGATATCGCTGGCACTCTTAACTTGCTCAGCAAGGCTAATGACTGATTCTTTGCAGGTATTAGCCGTGGTGCCACCGGTTTCGCTAATGCCAACGCTAATGCCGGCCGCTGCCGCTGTTTGTTCTGCGTTTCTTGAAATTTCCTGAGCTGCTGCCGCCATTTCTGTAACGGCTGAAGCCACTAATAGAACCTGGTCTTGTTGGTTTCTTGAATTCTCTGCGCGCTCGGAAGAAGACAGCTTGGTTTCACTTGAGTGGGAAATAACCGATGTGGTTATTTTTTCCAATTGCTTAAATACGTCACCTAATTGTACAAGAAAGGCGTCAATTTTATCCGCCATCGATGTCCTAATGTGGGAGTCGACCCGTATCGAAAGATCGCCACCGGCCGCTTGTTCGATTGTTCCAAGTACTGCGTTTGACTCAACGAATCGCATATTTCCATCGTAGATGTAATAGCTTGAAATGACCATGGCGGTCAACGCAAAAGACACATGATAAAGAAGTGGCGCTAATAGCCCCCATTCAGTATCGGTACCCCAAGAAAAGATCAGTATCGATCGCCCCATGAATTCTGCGCCAATACTCTGGCAATAAGTCAGGGTCAAATGATGCACGACGGTTAATCCAACAAACAGCAGTAGCGGCGTGAAATCGCGATAGCGAATCAAAATAGTAAACCCTAGGAAAAACAAGAAATGCCCTTCACCTAGGCCATTCGATTGTTGAACCGTTATCGCCAGAAGGGCGGCGAGAGCTGTCGCCATTATTATGCGGCTCATCGCCGATCCCGCCATCATGAGGTAGGTAATTGCGGCCACTGTTGAAATCAAGGCCCCGCCGATCATGCCCAGCTTGAATTGGCCGTGCTGCCAGGACGTTCCGAATGCAACAATTACAGAGAACACGATAATTATGCACAATAAAATTTTGTCAGCAGATATAAAATCCTCATCAAACTTTGCCTTCACGTGGTCGGAAAGGTCTCTGTTATAGCAGACAAAAAGCGTATTCAGCATGGGGCACTCCGTGGGCTAAGTTTCAATAAATTCATCTGCAATTGTGTCTAGAGAATAGGTCTCAGGATTATAGACTTTGATCAGCCACCAATTTCCGTCACGCCTCTCCAATAAATAGGTGCGCCCTCTGTGGCTAATTTCGTTGTTTACCACGCCGAGATTCAGGCCGAAATTGTTTTTCAGCTGTTTCAGTTGTAGGCGTGAAGGGTGAAACCCTTGGAAGGTGGGGTGGAACTGTTTGGCATAGTTACTTGCCAGCTCCTGTGAGCTGTTCTCGTCAATATCGATAAAATAGACTGCTGGCCTTTGTGGTGCTTTGATTTTTCTCAGCGTGCTACTGAGGCCAGATAGGGTGGTGGGGCATACGCCTTGGCAGGCGCTAAACCCAAAGAAAATCAAGGCCTTATCGTTATTGGCGACAGGAATAAAGGGTAAATTGATTTTTTTATCCACAGATTGAGGCAGCTGGGGAACGAGGATGACAAAGCCGGCCAGAATAGCCCATAGAGTGAGGCCCAGCGTTAATTTTTGGTGTTTGTTGAGCGGCCGCACAGCTTCCTCTGGGGTCATTGAGTAATTTTTATTACTTAATTGTAGACCCGTATTCGTGAAGCGCACTGACTTTTTGGCCAGATTTCTAGGGGCTTGGTGAGTGTCGAACTACAGTGCAGCCTTGGTTTATCGACTGCGACCCCCGTTCATTCGTTCTGTGATTTGTAGGTCCTTGGTCCCGAGTCAGGGTGGGAGTAGGTAACTGTAAAGCTACCTCACCATACCTTTTTACTGTCCCCGTAACGTGTTAATAGGCCGGTCGCATAGACAGACAAAAACATAATTGGTGTGAATATTTCGTCTGGCTGGATGATCCAATTCGCTACAGCGAATATAAGCAAGGCCACTTCAATTTTTATAAGGGACTCTCTTGAGTTTACACCTAGCATGTTGGCTCTGAACAGCCAGGGTAATTCCTTCCAGGTTTCTGTTTCTTTATCAATCACTGTAATTTCCTCTGTTAATGTATCCATATCAACTTCAAAAACAGAGGCGAGGCATTTTAGTGTCTCCAAACTGGCTTTCTGACCATTCTCGACACGCTGGATGGTTCTAACATTTAATCCACTAAAGTCGGCTAGTTGTTCTTGAGACCAGCTTCGTTTAGTTCTTAACTTTCTTACAATCATGAGTATTCCTCGTCTCTCTGTAGAGCGGATAGTGCCGTTAATGTACCGCTGTCGACCACGACTTCGCCCCGACAGTAGCCCGACAGTCCTTATTTTAGTCAAAATAGGATGCCGCGACAGCTTTGAAGGAAAATGTATTTGTCAGTACGATACGTTTAAGTTGATGGCGTAGAGAATAGGAGGATGTACTCAAATTTTGAAATGTAGCAAATGATCAACCTCTCCAGAGTCAAAAACCACTTGCTGCTTTAGTCATCGAAACCCAGAGCATTATTTTCTTCAAATTCGAAGATTGCGTGGTTGAATTATTGGAGAGGCTTCTCCATGATAGGCACCAATTTTTTCTCGGATTGAAAGTATCAATTCTATAGATGAGTGCAAAGATATGAAAAGGACAATTCATTGATGCGGGTTTTCTTTTTAGCGGTTTTTTTTCTCTGCTCGGCGTCTTTGTTTGCGCAAGAAAACTCAAGGGCAAGGCCAGAGGCGTCAAGCGATATTGAATTAAAGGAAAATCGAGTTTTCTATGAGGAAATTGAACCTCTGAGGAAGGTCTATGCTAAGGCCGAAAAACAAGTTTCGCGACTTTTGTTGGGTCGCCCCACAATTGGAGAAAACAGCCCTATTGAAAACATCGACCGCTACATAAAGCTAAGCGATGAGGCGATAATTTATATTAACACCAATGGTCTGTTTGGCATTGCAGCTGAATTGGATCGCTTGAGCGAATCGATCGGTATGTCTTCGAGCATAGAGCGTAGGTTTCGAGAGCGTATTGCTGGCCTAAGAGTGCAAATTGAGCAGGCCAGAACACACAAGAACCGTATAAAAATTAAAAGCGATGAGCGAGGGGGCAAAGAGCTTGCTGCGGATAAGGCTGAGACGCTAGACCGTCAAGAGGCAGCCATTGAGGCAGAGCAAGGCATTGACGACGACTTCTGGTCGGGTGGCGGGGGTAATCGAGGGGCTCGAAAAACGGATGCTGAACAGGACGCTGATTTTTGGTCCGGTATTAGCAGCGAGATTGAGCTGGCGAAGGATAGTGAGAATTTTTGGTCTGGAGAAAGTGAGGACGTCAGCGCTGAAGATGGCTTTTGGGAAGGTAAATCAAATGGCAGTGGAGATGCCGGAATGGATTATGAAATCAAGTATGGAGACGCGGGTACCCGTGGCGTTGTTTCAACAACAGGCAGCGTTTTAATTCCTTTCCGGCATTGGGAAATTTTGTCGTTCAAGTCAGGTATGGCACGGGTTAGAAAGCCCTCTGGCGATACGATTTACAGAAGGTGCAAAGCTCGGCCTTCAGCATCTAATAGTAATTTTGACGGATATTACTACAGTGTAACGCCGCTCGAACATGGGGTGGTCGATAAAAGTGGCGATTGGGTTATTCCACCAAGTAAAAGAGTCAGTGGCGACTGGGGAAAAAGTAAATGGTTTGGCCTGACGATGACCCAAGATGGCACGACGGCGGCAGACATTCGCAGGGCGAAGGCTGAGAAAAGTCGGAGGATGCGAGCTTGTCGATTGGAGATTAAGAGCGGTTTCAAGAGTGCAATACAGCGATATATATCGCAAGGTTACCAACGGATTCAGTGATGAAGAAAACGATAAGACAATTTTTCCCATTTTTTCTATTTTTTCAACTTTTGTTGTTTCCCTTTGTGAATGCTCAGTCATCCCAAGATGCTGAAGCTCGCGCGTATTTTTTTGCTGCCGAAGTGGCCTATGATGAAGGGCAATATCAGAAGGCCCTTGATGCGATTGCGAAAGTTGAAAAAATGTTGGGGAAAGGGAATGCGAAGCTCTCTTCTTTGCGTGTACAGGCTCTTTATGCGTTGAAGCGATATGGCGAAGCGAGGCGCGAGATCAATCGGTTTTATACCTTCAAAGCGTCTAACTCACTCTCCCGAGAGATGGCTTCTATCATGTTAAAGGTAGATGATCTTATCGCGGCAGAAGCAAGGCGCAAAGAGATAGAGCGCGTTCGTCTAGTAGAGTTGGCGAGACAGGCGGAGGTGAATAGATTGGCGGAGGTGAAGAAAGAAAAGGAAAGATTAATATTGGAGAGAACTGTAAAGCCTGTTCCTGAGATTCGAGTTTCCCCTGAATACCCAATATTAGCCGCAAGGAGTGGTATCGAAGGTTGGGTGAAAGTTACCTTAACCGTTTCTAAGGAGGGCCGAGTCAAATACTGTGAAGTACTAGAAGAGCAGCCAGGGCTTTACTTTGGTGAAGCCGCTTGTGACGCCGTTAATCAGTGGAAATATATTCCAGCAACACTGGATGGTTCTAATGTTGAGTACCGTATTAACGCACTTGGGTTTGATTTCACCTTGGATTGAAGCCGCTTACAAAGCTTAGTCAATTCGTGAATTATTGATTTTCCTGTGTTTCGAATATATGGGTATTCTTTAGTAGGCCCCTCACTCTCCCAAAATTTCGGTCCTCGCGGGCTTGAGTCGAGGAGCTGTTGATTATGGCTAGTAGCCATCGGCCCCGAGCCTGCGTGGGGCTAAGTAATAATAAGGCTACCTTACCAAGCCTTTTTACTGTCCCCATAGCGTGTTAGTAGGCTGGTAGCATAGACAGACAAAAACATAATTGGTGTGAATATTTCGTCCGGCTGGATAATCCAATTTGCAACCGCAAATACAAGCAAGACCACTTCAATTTTTATAAGGGACTTTCTCGACTTTACACCTAGCATATTGGCTCTGAACAGCCAGGGTAGTTCCTTCCAGGTTTCTGCTTCTTTATCAATCACTGTAATTTCCTCTGTTAATGTATCCACTTCGATTTCAAACACAGAGGCGAGGCATTTTAGTGTCTCTAGGCTGGCTTTCTGGCCGTTCTCGACACGTTGAATGGTTCTAACATTTAAGCCACTAAAGTCGGCTAACTGTTCTTGAGACCAGCTTCGTTTGGTTCTTAACTTTCGGACAATCATGAGTATTCCTCGTCTCTCTGTAGAGCGGATAATGCCGTTAATATACCGCTGTCGACCACGACTTTGCCCTGACAGTAGCCCGACAGTCCTGTTTTAGTCAAAATGATGAGTGCTCAATTGATAGGGTTGTCTACCCTTTATCTATACTTCGTAGCTTGGCTAGGGGTACGGAGCTTCTATGTTTCTGATTCAGCTTATCTAGGCCTTGTGAAAGCTGATATTCTCAGTTGACTGCGATGATCATGACTATCAAAGCAAGCACTGCTGCAACTATCATAAATCTATACCCCATGGACTTCCTTGCAATGTATTCATTCTCCATACGGGCAATTAACGCCTTTAGACCGCGCTCGTCCAGATGACTGCAGTGAGGACACGACTCTATATCAATGTCGTGTTGGAGCCCGCAGCGATCACAGGGATTGCTTGGTTTCTGAGATTTGACCTGTGCCAATTTCGCACCAAGACCACCGATATTCATACGCGTTGCTCTCCTTTTGGAGCTTGCAGTGTGGTGATCATCTTGAAGGCTGTTGACAGGGCTGCCACAGTTACTCCCGTCGCAAGAGTTGAAAGTACGGATGTAAATAGTAGGGCGTCAGTTATGTTATCCAATAAACCAACGACCAATCCTAGTAGTACCGGTAGCAATGCTACTACTAGCGTCATAGTTATTTGGTGGTCTTTAGTCATATCCCAGGACTTTCCAATAGACATCTCGTGATCTGTCGCGATGCCAGGAAATACGAGAGAAGATCTTCCAAAAATCCAGCACATGCCCACTAGTGCAATCAATATTCCGATAAAGGGTATTGCTGCAAATATAACTACTGGGATAGTGATTATAACTGTCAGGATGACATACGCTGTGAATAGTGTTTCCCTCATGGTCCAGCTAGTTACACCCCAGCGAGATACGGCTTCGGGACCCAGTATTAGGACTCGGTGGATGTTGATAGCAAAAATAGTTTGCACCGCTACTGTAAAAATAGAGATCAAATACCCTGCAGGGTCAGTCAATTCTAGCAGTGAGGATAGGTCTATCAGTAGTAGTAGGAAGAAAGCTGGGAGTGAGACCTTTACTAGGGCACGCTTGTAGTTGTCGAGATACGCGATTGTACCCCCGATGATTGCCAAGAAACTCAGTTCGCTCATAGTATCCCTTATGTTTTAAATCCATTAGCAGAATATAAAACAAATAATGGGTTTAGGCGATAGTGGCTATAGAAATGTAGCGCAGGAGTAATGCAGAACTTTGCAGAGAGCCTTCTCTCTAACAAGCCTTAGGAAAAATGCTGGGCCCTCGCGGACTTGAACCGCAGACCTGCTGATTATGAGTGACTGCGCCGGACGATAATAAATCCAGCTCTAGCCTCACTCAGTATCATCATATTGGTCGGCATAACCTTCAACATTTTGCGTCTCGTTGAATTTCATTTCTTCATCGAGCTCATTTAGCTCTTCCTTCTCCACCCCATAAACATGCGGAGTGTTCTCTAATTTAGCGATCGCGTCATCAAAGAAGTGTTCGATGGTAAATTCACATCCGATGTTGTACGCACCCACTGCAGCATAGTAAGAGTAATTACTAATAGCCTCTGGATATTCCCAGGTATCAATGCCGAGCCCCATTTCATTGCCGCAAGACGCACAGTGAGTGTCGACCGTGGATACATATCGAATGTATTCATCTTCCTCGGCTTCAAGGCTGGTGTCTTCAGTAAACGTAAGTGCCTGAGCTTCGATGCTGTGCAGTTTGGTGCAGTGGCTACAAGAAAAGCTTACGTATCCACTAATGGTGACATTCATGAGGTGTTTCTCTATTTGTTGAGGCTTGCTGAAGTGTGTTGCGGTGATCTATTGATTTACGTGGTCTGCTAGAGATTTGGAGCGGCTAGCGAATTTCTTCAAAACTGAAAAAACTCTTTGAGGTAAAGAAAAATGGTGGGCCTTCCCAGACTCGAACTGGGGACCTGCCGATTATGAGTCGGATGCTCTAACCAACTGAGCTAAAGGCCCTACAAAAAATGTTTAAGTGAGTACTTAAACAGCCCGCGCATTATATAGCTGTGCGCGGGCTAAAACCAGCGTTGGATTTATTGTTCGTCCAAGAAGCTGCGAAGATGGTCTGAGCGAGAAGGGTGGCGCAGTTTTCTTAAGGCTTTTGCTTCAATTTGGCGAATTCGCTCACGGGTTACGTCAAACTGTTTGCCCACTTCTTCCAATGTGTGGTCGGTATTCATATCAATACCAAAACGCATTCTCAAGACTTTTGCTTCGCGGGCGGTAAGGCCCGCTAATACTTCGCGAGTTGCTTCGGTTAGGCCTTCGCCTGTAGCAGATTCAACGGGAGAGGTAATGGTGCCATCTTCAATGAAGTCGCCCAAGTGAGAGTCTTCATCGTCGCCAATGGGGGTTTCCATTGATATGGGTTCTTTGGCGATTTTCAACACTTTACGCACTTTGTCTTCGGGCATTTCCATGCGCTCTCCGAGTTCTTCCGGAGTGGGTTCACGACCCATTTCCTGAAGCATTTGGCGAGATACACGGTTGAGCTTGTTGATGGTCTCAATCATGTGCACGGGAATACGAATGGTGCGAGCCTGATCCGCAATAGAGCGGGTTATGGCTTGCCGAATCCACCAAGTGGCGTAGGTTGAAAACTTATAGCCGCGGCGATATTCAAATTTGTCGACGGCTTTCATCAGGCCAATATTGCCTTCTTGAATCAAGTCGAGGAACTGTAAACCGCGGTTTGTGTATTTTTTTGCAATTGAGATTACTAGACGCAGGTTCGCTTCTACCATCTCTTTCTTGGCGCGGCGCGCTCGTGCTTCGCCGATAGACATGCGGCGATTAATGTCTTTGATTGTCGCGAGGTCAAGGCCGGTGGCAGCTTCAATCGCGCGTAACTTACGCTGTGAACGGTAAATGTCCATTTCCACATTTTTCAATGCGTCAGAGTAATCGCGCTTCTTCTTGATGATTTCTGGAATCCAGTCTTCATCAATTTCGTTGCCTGGAAATTCTTTGATAAAGGTTTTGCGTGGCATGTGAGCGCTGCGAACACACAGGTTCATAATGGCCCGCTCTTCGCGGCGCAGGCGCGCAAGCATGCCTCGCACAGCTTCATACATTGGCTCGAATTGGCGCGGAGGCAGTTTGAAGAATTTAAATACTTCACCCAGTGCGTCTAATTCTTTAGCGGCTTGCTTGCTATCCCGACCATATTTGGCAATGACTTTTTCGGTTTTAGCATTCTGCTTGGTAAGAGCTTCGAAGCGTTCTTTGGCTTCTTCTGGGTCTACACCGCCTACATTTTCGTCTTCGTCATCGTCGTCTTCATCGTTGTCATCGCTATCGTCGTCTTCTTTTTTGGCTTCGGCGACAGGTTTGATTACGGGAGGTGTAGGGTCAACATCGGCAGGGTCTAGCCAGCCTAGAATAACGTCAGCTAGGCGGCGCTCTTCACGCTCAACCATGTTGTATTCGCTGAGAAGCATGTTGACTGTGCCGGGCCAGTAAGCGACGGCGTGCATCAGCTCGCGGACACCTTCTTCAATGCGTTTGGCAATGGCTATCTCGCCTTCCCGGGTCAGCAGCTCAACAGTACCCATTTCACGCATATACATGCGCACTGGGTCGGTGGTGCGACCGGCTTCGGTCTCAACGGCGGCCAGGGCGGCAGCGGCTTCTGCAGCGGCAATTTCATCGGCAGAGGAATCTCCGTCACCCATCAGTAGGGTGTCGGCATCTGGGGCCACTTCATAGACACGAATGCCCATGTCGTTGATCATTTGAATGATATCTTCAACTTGATCGGGATCCGAAATATCTTCTGGTAAATGGTCATTAACCTCGGCATAGGTCAGGTAGCCCTGCTCCTTGCCTTTTGCGATTAAATCTTTAATACGAGACTGTTGCTGTTGGGCGGTATCAGTCATTCGGGACCCTGTCGAAATGGTGGTGGATTGTTGGCGAAATATAAGCGCGGAATTATACCGCATATATGGCGTTTTATTCTAGGAATTCAAGAGCGATATAGTGATTTGTAAGGGCCTTTTGGCGATTTAAGGGCCTTTTGAGCCTTTGCCTTGGAGAACAGCGGCAACCAATTGCTCTTTCTCATCTCTAGTGAGCTGTGTTAAGTCTGATTTTTTCAGTTTTTCCAGTGACATAGCGCTAATGTCTCGTCGCTCTTGGCCGCGCAGGCTGGCCAATGTATCGGTAAAAGCCTGGCTGAGATCATAGCGGCCACGCTCATCTTCCTCTGCTTTGGCCATGATTTTGGTAGCCTGCACTAGCTCGATACCGGCAATGTCTTTCAAATATTGCGTTTCTTGTTCCCCGTAGGATGCAGACCAAAAGCCAATGATATGGGGCAGTTTGTAATGAGGTCGTTGGCGTAAGATCTTCACCAGGCGGCCAAAGAGCTGCAGGTCTGAGTCGCTTTGCTGCTCCCAGAATTCTTGATCTTCCACTTTCGAGGCCAATTCGGGCTGACTGAGTGTCAGGGCAATAATTTTTCGTTTTGGGGGCATCAGGTAGCGAGAACTCGGCGCTGAGTAGGGGGATGACTCCCTTGTCTCGGCAAAAGGTTCCGCGTCGTAGAAAGGCTCGTAGTCTTGAGCGGCTGGCTCCTCAAAATGATGCGCCGGGGGCATTTCTTGGGGGTTTTGAACTGAGGGCTGATCAAAGTCTTTTGTATGTGCTTCTATATTAGTAGTTCTTTCTTGTGGTTTTGCTCTTGTTTCGCGAGCGCGTGGCTTGGCTTCTGCCGAGGCGCTCAAGGCATTGCCAGCTTTCGGTAATTCTTTGATGAGTTCCAGTAAAGTGTCTTTGCCAAGGCCTGTGCGGTTGGCTAAGTTGGCAAACATCAACTCTCGGAATACGCCCTTGGGGAGTTTGTCGAGCAGTGGAGCTGCGAGTTTACTTAGGCGCGCACGGCCTTCCATGCTTTGTACGTCTAAGCCATCTGCTACTGCGTCAAACAAGAAGTCCTCAAGCGGTACCGCGAGCTCTATCATGTGGGTGAATTTCTCAGCGCCAATCTGGCGAATAAGGGTGTCGGGGTCTTCGCCGTCGGGCAGAAAGAGAAATTTAACTTGGCGCCCATCCTCCATTACCGGCAGTGTGTTTTCCAATGCTCGAAGTCCTGCAGCGCGGCCGGCTCTGTCGCCGTCAAAGCAAAAAACCACTTCATTGGTGTAGCGAAATGCCCGCTTGAGATTGTCTTCGCCACAGGCTGTGCCGAGAGTTGCCACCCCGTAGCGAATGCCAAATTGGGCCAGTGCCACCACATCCATGTAGCCCTCTACTATGAGTAGACGCGGTATTTCTCGGTAGGCCTGTCGGGCTTCATGTAGTCCATAGAGTTCTTGGCCCTTATGGAAAATGGGTGTTTCTGGTGAGTTTAAATATTTCGGTTTGTCGTCACCCAGCACGCGCCCGCCAAAACCGATAACACGGCCTCGCGTGTCGCGAATGGGGAACATGATGCGGTGGCGAAAGCGATCGTAAAACTGGCGTTTACCTTCCCGCTCAATAAACATGCCGCCCTCGAAGAGGCGTTTAAGGTCGTCAGTGTTGCTGCCAAGTGCTTTAAGCAAATTATCCCAACCGGGGGGGGCGTAACCAATGCCGAATTCTCGGGCAATATCACCGCTAAGGCCGCGGTTTTTTAAATACTGTACCCCGTCCATGCGTGCTGGGTGTTGCCGCAGTTGCGTGCGATAAAACTCATCCGCCTTTTCCAGCAGAGTATAAATTTGTTTCTTTTCGGCGGCGCGTTTGTCGGCGGCGGGGTTGCTGGCCTCTCTTGGCACTTCCACGCCGGCGCTGCGGGCCAGGTGCTCAACGGCCTGAGGGAATTCCAGGCGTTCGTAATTCATTAGGAAGCCCAGAGCGTTACCGCTGGCGCCGCAACCAAAGCAGTGATAGAACTGCTTGTCTTGGCTCACAGTAAAAGAGGGCGTTTTTTCGTCGTGAAATGGGCAGCATGCACTGAAATTTTTGCCAGACTTCTTCAGTTTTACGCGAGTGTCGATGATCTCAACGATATCGAGGCGGTCGAGTAAGTCGTCGATAAATCCTTGAGGTATTAGGCTGGCCATAGCGTAAAGTCTACAGGAGAGCGATAGTGTCTGCGAGAGGGAGTAGCTTGCCTAGAAGGGCGGGTTTTAGGCGAGTTTAGCTTTTATGAGCTTGCTGATATTGCCCATGTCGGCTCGGCCTTGCACTTGTGGCTTAATTAATGCCATGGCTTTGCCCATATCACGCATACTCTCGGCGCCGCTATCAGTAATAGCTTGAGCAATAATAGCACTGAGCTCTTCATCGCTGAGTTGTGCCGGCAGAAACTCGGCAATTACGCCAATTTCAAAGTTTTCCTGTGCAGCCAATTCATCTCGGCCTGCGTCGGTAAACTGTTGGGCAGAATCGCGACGCTGCTTGCTCATTTTGTCGAGCACAGCAAGAGCGCGATCTTCGTCGAGATCGATACGCTCGTCCACTTCTATGCGTTTAAATTCAGCTAGCATCAAGCGAATAACGCCCAGACGCTCTTTATCGCGGGCACGCATGGCCGCTTTCATAGCGTCAGTGATGGATTGCTTTAAGGCAGAAGTGGCCATCTTTATTCCTATTGGCTATCAGCTTTACTCGTAAAAATCATTGATTTACGAGTGGGAGCTATAGACTTAGGTTCATTGTCACAGGGCTTACAGGCTTCGGTGCCTGTAAGCAAATACACAGAGTGCCAGGTAGTAGAGGCTAGACCTCCGCAAGCACTCTAGTGCTTAGTACAGGCGAACGAACTTTTTGCTTTCGCGCTGAACTTTCTTAGCGTGACGCTTAACGGCCGCAGCACCTTTGCGCTTACGCACAGTAGTGGGCTTCTCGTAAAACTCGCGACGGCGTACTTCAGCCAAAATACCGGCTTTTTCACACGAACGCTTGAAGCGACGTAGAGCAATATCGAATGGTTCGTTTTCTTTCAGCTTAACTGCTGGCATGTCTTTACCTTTTACAGGGTTGTCTTAAATCTGTTTAGTGTCTAGGAGAAAAACAAATAATTTCTCCTTATCCAAGGGGCGCAAATTCTATACAGTTCGGTTCCCGGCTGCAAGCCCAGAAACAGTAAAAGTTAAGGTAAATTAGGCTGGCTCTTCAGTCACTCTCTGATTATCATGCCTGCGGTAGTGGAAATTGACCATAAATGCCTCAGTTCAGGCCCAAATGGGCCATGATTTAAAGGCTCGATCAAAAATTAACGGACCAGATAGTATGCGAGTTTTGGGTATAGAAACCTCCTGTGACGAAACGGGCATCGCTATTTACGATAGTGAGCTGGGCCTATTGGGTGACGCTCTCTATAGCCAAATAGACGTACACGCCGAATATGGCGGCGTAGTACCCGAGCTAGCCTCCAGAGATCACGTGCGTAAAACCCTGCCCCTCATTCGCCAAGTGATGGCTGAGAGTGACACAGATCAAAGCCAAATCGACGGCATAGCTTACACCGCAGGCCCAGGCCTAGTGGGCGCCTTAATGGTGGGCGCCTGTGTTGGCCGCGCCTTGGCCTACGCCTGGGGCGTGCCCGCCATAGGCGTGCACCACATGGAAGGCCACCTATTAGCCCCAATGCTAGAAGACGAGCCGCCAGAGTACCCCTTTGTTGCCCTGCTCGTGTCTGGCGGTCACACCCAGCTTGTAAAAGTAGACAATCTGGGCGAATACACCCTGCTTGGTGAATCATTGGACGACGCCGCAGGCGAAGCCTTCGACAAGGCCGCAAAAATGCTCGACCTCGACTACCCAGGTGGCCCACGTATAGCGGCCTTAGCCAAAAAGGGCGACCGAACCCGCTTCAAATTCCCGCGCCCCATGACCGACCGCCCCGGCCTAGATATGAGCTTCAGCGGCCTAAAGACCTTCACCCTAAATACAGTGGCGGCTCATACCGAAGCCGATGGCCTTCCCGACGACCAGACCTCCGCCGACATAGCGTGTGCATTCGAAGAGGCTGTAGTCGCCACGCTAGTGATAAAATGTCGCCGCGCCCTAAAAGAAACAGGATTCAGCACCCTAGTCATCGCTGGAGGAGTTTCCGCCAACATACGTTTGCGAGAAGAGTTAGAAAAAGCCCTGAAAAAACTGGGCGCAAAAGTATTCTACGCGCGCCACGAATTTTGCACCGACAACGGCGCCATGATTGCCTACGCCGGTTGTCAGCGCTTAGAGGCTGGGCAGAGCTCCTCACAAGCCATTAAAGTAAGGCCGAGGTGGCCAATGGAAGAGCTGCCGCCATTGAGGTCAGCGGAAGAAATATAAACAAAGAACAGGGGGAGGCTTAGTTGTGCACTGTAAGTTTTGCCCGATCAGAACGCGTTTTAGCTTTTCCTCTCTGGCCAACGTCTTTGAGCGAGGACTGTTTGAGCCCGCTCGGGCGAGTTCCGCAGCGGGTTGGTCAGAGAGGAAAAGCGTGCGTTCGGGCAAAACTTACAGTGCGCAACTAAGCTGGGGTTAAACTCCGATTTAAAATTCGTGAATAACACGGCAAGTTGAGAACAAAACGTGAGCACTATGGATATTGTATACATCAGAGAACTACAGATCGAAACCATCATCGGAATATACGATTGGGAGCGCGAAATTAAACAAATCGTAAGTCTCGATCTTGAAATGGCCGCCGACATACGAAAAGCCGCTGAGACTGATGACATACAATATGCATTGAACTACAAAGCCGTTAGCAAGCGGCTCATACAATTCATCGCAGAATCAGAATTCCTACTTGTCGAAACCATGGCCGAAAAAGTAGCTGCCCTAGTTATGAGCGAATTTAACGTACCATGGGTAAAATTGCGTTTGAGTAAGCCGGGTGCCGTGCGAGGTGCTCGCGACGTAGGCATGTTGATCGAACGTGGTGAAAAACCCAAATGACCACCGTTTATCTTAGCTTAGGCAGCAACATAGAGCGTCAGCGTAATATCGCTGCAGCGCTTGACGCACTAGCTGACAATTTTGGCGAGCTAATCGTGTCCACTGTCTATGAAAGTGAAGCGGTTGGGTTTAAGGGCGATAATTTTTACAACTTGGTGGTGGCCATTCAAACCCAGCTCCCGGTCGGAGAATTATCAAACTGCTTAAAGTCCATAGAGGACAAAAACGGTCGCACACGGCTTGGTCCAAAGTTTAGTGGTAGAACCTTAGATATTGATATTCTAACTTACGGTTTATTTTTCGGTGAAATAGACGGAGTAGAATTACCCCGTGACGAAATCACCAAAAATGCTTTTGTTTTGTGCCCCATGGCTGAAATCGCCGGGTTGGACTTACATCCAGAACTGAAACAGAGCTACGAAGAACTTTGGCAAGCCTACGATCATGCGTCTCAACATTTGTGGCCGGTAGACTTCACTTGGCGCGATGAGATAATTTCGCGCGCCAATTAGGTGTTAACGCTGCGGCCTCCGTCAACCGGTAAAATTTGACCCGTTATATAAGGTGCGTCGCAAATTAGGAAGCGTATGGTTCGTGCGATATCACTGGGCTCTCCGGCGCGTGCCAAAGGAATGCGCTGGAGAATCTCAGCTTGCTGCTCAGGGTTCAGCTCGCTTTCACTCTCAGGCCACATAATCGCACCTGGTGCTACTCCGTTTACCCGAACACCGGGAGCGAGGTCGCGCGCCAATGCTTTAGTAAGCATGATGTTGCCCGCCTTTGCCGCGCAGTAGATGGCGTGGTGTTTCAGTGGTCGCTCAGCGTGAATGTCGGCAATGTTAATGATGCAACCGCCTGTCTTCTGCAGTGATTGCGCAAAGGCTTGGGCGAGAAAAAAGGGTGCTTTAAGATTGCTGCCCATTAAATCGTCCCACTGCTCTTCACTTGCATCGTTGAGTGGTGTTGGGTAAAAGCTCGACGCGCTGTTTATCAGCGCGTCGAGTCGGCCCCATTTTTCTTTGAGCGCCTTAGCGAGTTCATCTATTTCCTGCTTGTTGATTAAATCAGCGCTAAATACACTGGCGGAATTCGCTCGAGTGGTATTGAGTTTATTCGCTAGTGTGTTTGCATCGCCGAGTGAGTGCCGGCAATGAATGGCGATGTTGAATCCAGCTGCGTGCAAGGTGCACGCAATTTCTGCTCCTATACGACGTGCGCCGCCAGTAATCAACGCAACAGGTGCCAAGCTCATATGAACTCTCCAGTAGTAGAATTAAAGGTATTGATTAGTTTGTTGAGCTCGCTTAGTCGCCGGGAGTGCAATTCTTCACCAAATGCCTGGCCCTTGAAGCCGGCAGCGGCGATATCCTTAAGGTTGATATTTTCACACGCTGCGAGACTTTTGTGTAGCCACTGGCTGGGTAAAGTATTGTTCGTGATTCGCTCGCAGGTTAGCAAGCAAAGCTTAAAGCGCTCTGGTCGACGAAATGCATCCAATGCCAGAGTGACTTGCAGTAGCTTCTGCGCTGAAGGTGCAAAGGTTTCCAGATAGAGTGGCAAGCTGTTTGCCGTGGCTATTGCGAGTTCGCGATACTCCTTTGGCGCTGTGAGTCTCTCACATAATGGTTTGATACTTTCAGTGTTCAACCGGCATAACATGGCGGAAAATCGAGCCGCTGGATTTTTGATTAATTGGCTTATGCGGGTGAGGTCTTGCCATGGGGAGGGTGTATTGCCAGAATCTCTTAGTTCCGGAATCACTTTGTTGAGCGCGCCACAATCCATAAGTGTGCTTAGGAATACCTCTGGGTTTTTTTCTTCCAGTGCTCGATCGAGTTCCTTCCATACTCGTTCTGCCACAAGGTGATCAACTTCGCCACTGTTGACAATTTCAGTCATTAATTTCTGTGTTTCGGGTGCAACAGTAAAGCCGAGATAGTGATAGCGAGCGGCAAAGCGGGCAACGCGTAATATTCGCACCGGGTCTTCAGAGAATGCTTCAGATACATGCCTAAGCAAACGCTGTTTTAGGTCTTCTTGGCCGCCATAAGGGTCAGTAAGTTCACCGTTCGGAGCTTCTGCAATGGCGTTAATGGTGAGGTCTCTACGCCGTAAATCCTCCTCAAGGGAGATGTCCGGAGAAGTGTAGAAGGTGAAGCCTTTATAGCCGGGGCCCATTTTACGTTCGGTTCTTGCAAGTGCGTATTCCTCTTTTGTTTTTGGATGAAGAAATACGGGGAAATCTTTTCCTACTGGAATGAAGCCTTCCTCAAGCATTTGTTCCGGAGTGCCTCCAACCACGACCCAGTCTTTTTCGTGCCAGGGAAAGTTGAGCAATTTGTCACGAACCGCCCCACCTACTAAGAATGTTTTCATATTATTGTTTGACAGGTAAGTTGATAGTGAAGCAGCTGCCTTGTCCCATTTTGCTATTTACAGTAATGCTGCCTAAATGGGATTGAATAATGCCGTATGAAACGGACAAACCTAAGCCAGTACCTTGGCCAACCGCCTTTGTGGTGAAGAAGGGGTCAAATATTTTCTGCAGTAATTCCTCCTCAATGCCGTGGCCATTGTCTCGAATATTCACATACACAGTTTCGGCAGAAGGGGCCAGACCCGTTTCAATTGTGATGCAGCCGTTGCCGTCAATGGCTTGGCCAGCATTGACCAGAAGGTTGAGCAAAACTTGTTTAATTTGTGGCGTGATGCATTGTACTAAGGGCAGTTCTTGATAGTGCTTAACAATCTTTGTTTTATATTTCAATTCGTTGTTAGCAATATTTAAGCTGCTGTCGATTAATTCATTGAGGTTGGCTGAGTGCCACTCTTTTTCTTCAGGGTGAGAGAAGCCTTTTAGATCGCTGACGATTTGTTTAACGTGACGAACCCCTTGCAGAGACTCTTGAATTAGATGCTGAATGTCATCTTCAAGAAACTCTAAGTCTATGCGCTGCCGCGCTTCTTTTACAGCTTCGCGAGCAGCGCTGTTGTCAGGTGATGCCTCAAGATTTTGGTGGTGATTAATTAGCTCCAATAGATCTTTAACATAGGATTTAAGTGTATCTAAATTGGAATTGATGTAGCCCACTGGATTATTGATTTCATGGGCTACTCCTGCCGCGAGCTGGCCCAGTGATGCCATCTTTTCCGCTTGAATAAGTTGTTTTGTTGTTTCTTTTAGGCGCTGGTTGGTTTCCATCAAGGCGGCGGTGCGCTTTTGCACTCGCTCTTCGAGGTATTGTTCGCGATTGTGTAGAGCTAGATGGGTTTTCACTCGAGCCAGAAGTTCCTCTCTATTGAAAGGGGTTGTTAGGTAATCTGCAGCTCCTAGCTGGAAGCTTCGGCTGATGGTGTCGGGATCGTTGTCCGCTGATAGCACGATGACCACGGGTGAGCGTGGGGAGCTGGGCAATTGCAGCTCTTTGAGTACGTCAAAGCCAGACTTTTTGGGCATATTTAGATCGAGTAATACTAGATCAAAGCTGTTGTTGGCAAGCGCGGCCAGGCACTCGTCTCCGTCGGCAGCTTCTTGCACCTGTTGATAGTCCGTCGACAATATATAGCGTACGAGGCGTCGATTAATTTCGTTGTCGTCTACTAACAGAATGGATTCGGGCATGGATTGGCCGTGATAATGAGTGAGAGCTCATTCTGCGGCTTCTGAGGGCAAAAAAAAAGCCCCGACTACAATCTGGGGCTAAGGGTCTTAGGGTGTTCTTGGAGGATCCGCATGAAAACAAATCAACTTAGGGCAGTGCTTGCTCAATAACTCTTGGGCTTACTTCGACTGCTTTGAGCGAGGCCAGTAATCCCACTCAGTTGCTGACTATTATACATATGCTGACTTACCTGTCAAACGTGTCGTATAGATCATTTCCCCATTGAAAGTGGACAGCTTATGTACATTTGGCATTTAAGTCAGCTTGTAAATCCGTTATGCTAGGTCGCAAATAGCGTTATGAAATTGGATATATCACTACTTAGAGGCCACTATGCCAGAGGTGCGAGTACTTACTACCGGCGAAGCTGCCAAATACTGCGGGGTTAACTTCCGCACGGTCATTCGGTGGATAGAGCGGGGCAAGTTGAAGGCGTACAAGCTTCCTGGGCGAGGGGATCACCGTATTCAGGTAGACGATTTTGTGGCCTTCATGCGTGACAATAAAATGCCGGTTCCCGAGGAGTTGGCAGGCAAGAGTCGTACGGTTCTTGTCATTGAAGATCAACCTGAAATGGCCTCTGCAATAAGACGAGTGCTAAAGCGGGCGGGTTATGAAGTGGAAGTGGCCCAGGATGGTTTTGTAGCAGGGGCGGTATTGTCTCGCATGAAACCTTCTTTGATTACCTTGGACTTAAAAATGCCCGGTATAGACGGCTATCAAGTGCTCAGCTATATCCGTGAACATGAAGAGCATGCTAACGCTAAAGTTCTTGTGATTTCGGCGGAAACTCAAGAGGGCCTAGACCGCGCCTTGAAGTCGGGCGCCAACGATATATTGCCGAAGCCTTTTGATAACGAAGACTTACTTGCCAAGGTTCAGACGCTCATCGAGGGTTAGTCTTCCGGAATGTTCTCGGGTGCAGGTGGGCATTGAAAATGTTGAGTCACTTTTGCATCGTCTAAAGAATTCAAATGTACGTCAAATCCCCAGAGTCTATGAAGGTGGGTGAGAACTTCCTCGCAGGCATTTGCCGCTAAAGGCCTGCGCTGATGCTGAAGATGTTGCAGTGTCAGTGAGCGGTCGCCTCGCACATCCACGCTGTATACCTGAATGTTTGGTTCTCGATTCCCTAAATTGTAAAGGCCAGCGAGCTTCTCTCGTAGGGCCTGATAGCCGCTGTCGTCATGAATGGCGGAAACGTTAATGTTTGGCTCGCGATCGTCATCCCTCACGCAAAACAACTTCATATCTCGCATAACTGTGGGCGACAGGTATTGGAGGATAAAACTTTCGTCTTTAAAGTTCCCCATGGCAAATTTTAAGGTGTCTAGCCAATTGCTGCCTGCGATTTCTGGAAACCAGTCTCGATCTTCGGCGGTAGGTTTCTCACAAATGCGTCGAATGTCAATCATCATTTTAAAGCCTAGGGTATAGGGGTTGATGCCGCTATAATGAGGGCTATCGTAAGGTGGTTGGTAAATAACGCTAGAGTGAGCTTCCAAAAATTCCAGCATAAAGCCCTCTGTTACTAGGCCTCGATCGTATAGGTCGTTGAGTAAGGTGTAGTGCCAGAAACAGGCCCAGCCTTCGTTCATTACCTGAGTTTGTCGTTGCGGGTAAAAGTACTGCGCAATCTTTCTTACGATCCTCACAATCTCCCGCTGCCAAGGCTCCAGTAATGGTGCATTTTTTTCGATAAAGTACAGCAAGTTTTCCTGAGGTTCTTCTGGAAAGCGAAGGCTTTCTTCCGTGGCTTCAGCGGGGTTCAGCTTGGGGATTGTGCGCCAAAGGTCGTTTACTTGCTTTTGCAGATATTCACTTCGCTCGGCTTGTCGCATGCGTTCTTCAGCAGCCGATATAGGGTGTGGTCGTTTATAGCGATCAACACCATAGTTCATTAGGGCGTGGCAGGAATCGAGTATGGCCTCAACCTCATCGATGCCGTGGCGTTGCTCGCAGCCTTCGAGGTAATTCTTGGCAAACAGTAAATAATCGATAATAGAGTCTGCATCCGTCCAAGTTGTGAACAGGTAGTTACCTTTGAAAAATGAATTGTGCCCGTAGCAGGCGTGAGCGATCACAAGGGCCTGCATCGCCATGGTGTTCTCTTCCATAAGGTAGGCAATGCTGGGGTTGGAGTTAATGACAATCTCGTAAGCTAGGCCCATTTGACCACGGCTGTATGAGCGTTCAATGTTGAGGAATTGCTTGCCGTAAGACCAGTGATGATAGCCTAAAGGCATTCCCACTGATGCGTAAGCATCCATCATCTGCTCTGAACTAATAATTTCAATTTGACTGCGATAGGTATCTAGACCGTATTCCTCAGCGATTTTTCCTATTTCTCGGTCATAGGTCTCGATGAGCTCGAAAGTCCATTCGGATGTGGTAGATATCGGTGATTTTTTCATGCGCTTTTCTTCTGGAATAATTCACGGAAAACAGGGTAGATATCAGCGCTGGAAACAATTTGCTCCATGGCAAATTCATCGGGGAACGCGGCTTTCACTCCTTCATATTCTTCCCACAGGGCTTGATGATTTCTGGGTGTTATTTCAATGTAGGAGAAATATTGGCACTTGGGGACCAGTTCTTGGGTGAGCATCTCAAAGCAAGTGCTGGAGTCGTCGTTCCAATTGTCGCCGTCAGAAGCTTGTGCGCCGTAGATGTTCCATTCGCTGGGTGAGAAGCGTTCATCTATAATTTCGTTCATTAGCTTCAGGGCGCTTGAAACAATGGTTCCGCCAGTTTCCCTTGAGTAAAAAAATTCCTCTTCGTCCACTTCTTTGGCGCTAGTGTGGTGGCGAATGAACACGACTTCTGTTCGTTCGTAATTTCGTTGTAAAAATAAATACAGTAAAATAAAAAATCGTTTTGCAATATCTTTGGTGGCCTGGTTCATGGAACCTGACACATCCATCACGCAGAACATCACGGCCTTGGAGCTGGGAGTGGGTACCTTGACGTGTAGATTGTATTTCAAGTCGAAATCATCTAGCCAAGGAACCCGCTTTATGGCTTTTCTCAGCTGTAGTATGTCCGCTTCGATTTGTTCTATCTTTCGCTTATCTTTTAGCGTGTCATCAATCTCAGAGAGCAATGCTTTCTGGTTTTCTAGCTCTTTAAGCTTGCGGCGTTTACCAGTAGTTAGGGCTATGCGTCGGGCATTGGCCGCTCTTAATGAGCGAACGATATTAATCCTTCCCGGCGACCCCTCATTGGTGATTCCCGCGCGCACGGTTTTGAACGATTCGCTACCCTTTAGTTGCCGTTTTACTAGATTCGGCAATTCCAAATCTTCGAACATGAATTCCAAGAATTCTTCCTGGGTTATTTGGAAGACAAACTCATCCATGCCCTCGCCTTGATCGCTGGCATTACCTTCGCCGGCTCCTCCGCCGCCACCGCCTTGCGGTCTGGGTATGCTGTCACCCGTTATAAATTCCTTATTGCCAGGTAAAATATTATCTGTGGAACCTCCTTGTCCTTGGTGGAATGTCGGTTCACTGATGTCCTTTGTCGGGATGCCAATTTTTTCACCCTTATTGATGTCGGTGATTGAGCGGTGAGTAAGGGCTTCGCCAACCGCCTTTTTAATGTGCTGGCGATATCTTCTCAAGAAACGTTGCCGATTTACCGCGCTTTTATTTTTGGCGTTTAGTCGGCGGTCTACAATGTAACTCATAGATTTTCCCCGTCATGCGTCAATTTAGGCTGGATGGATTACTGCGATTTTCTTACGCGCAGATACCACTCAGACAGCAAGCGAACTTGCTTTTCCGTATAACCTCGGGATTTCATGCGGTCAACAAAGTCTTGATGCTTCTTTTTGTCATCTACAGATGCTTTAGCATTGAAGGAAATTACTGGCAATAGATCTTCCGTATTGGAAAACATTTTCTTCTCAATTACCGTGCGCAATTTTTCATAGCTGTTCCAGATTGGAGAGTTGCTCTGATTGTTGGCGCGAGCTCGGAGAACAAAATTAACCACTTCATTGCGAAAATCCTTGGGGTTGCTGATGCCCGCGGGTTTCTCGATTTTTTCCAGCTCTTCACTGAGGGACTGTCGATCTAGAATTTCGCCAGTTTCTGGATCTCGATACTCTTGATCTTGTATCCAGAAATCAGCATAAGTGACGTAGCGGTCAAAAATGTTTTGGCCATATTCTGCGTAAGATTCCAAGTAGGCTGTTTGAATTTCTTTGCCTATGAAATCTACATATTTTGGAGCTAGGTATTCCTTAATGAAGGTTAGGTAGTTTTCCTGTAATTCTGGTGCAAATTGCTCCTGTTCAATTTGCTGTTCTAAAACATAAAGTAAATGAACAGGATTGGCGGCAATCTCGCTACTGTCGAAATTAAAGACTTTAGATAATATCTTGAATGAGAAGCGTGTAGATAAGCCAGACATTCCCTCATTAACTCCGGCGGCGTCTTTGTATTCTTGCAGCGACTTTGCCTTGGGGTCGGTGTCTTTTAAATTTTGGCCGTCGTAAATTTTCATTTTAGAAAAAATACTGGAATTTTCAGTTTCTTTAAGTCTAGAAAGTGTCGCAAATTGGGCCAGCATCTTTAAGGTGTCTGGTGCACAGGGAGCCTTTTGCAGCGAGCTGTTGGTGAGCAATTTTTCGTATATTTTAATTTCTTCAGAAACCCGTAGGCAGTAGGGAATTTTAACGATATAAACGCGATCAATGAAGGCTTCATTGTTTTTGTTGTTTTTGAAGGTTTGCCACTCTGATTCATTGGAGTGGGCTAGAATAGTGCCGTCAAAAGGAATCGCCCCTAAACCCTCTGTGCTGTTGTAGTTGCCTTCTTGGGTGGCGGTGAGTAGGGGGTGTAATACCTTTATTGGCGCCTTAAACATCTCGACAAATTCTAATAGACCTTGGTTGGAGTGGCACAATCCACCTGAAAAGCTGTAGGCGTCTGCGTCATCTTGAGGGTAATCTTCAAGCTTGCGAATATCCACTTTTCCCACAAGAGACGAGATGTCTTGGTTGTTTTCATCCCCAGGCTCTGTTTTGGAAATACAGGTTTGGTCCAGTATCGAAGGGTAAACCTTAACTACGGTAAACTGACTGATATCGCCTTTAAATTCATGGAGGCGTTTTACCGCCCAAGGCGACATAATTGTTTTAATGTAACGTCTGGCGATACCATAGTCTTCTTCGAGTATTTCAGCGTCTTCCTCGGGGTCGAACAGTCCCAGGGGAGATTCGAACACAGGGGAGCCTTTGAGGTGGTAAACCGGCGATTTCTCCATCAGGTATTTCAGCTTTTCCGCCAGCGATGATTTACCGCCACCGACAGGGCCTAATAAATACAGTATTTGTTTTTTCTCTTCGAGGCCTTGAGCCGCGTGTTTGAAGAAAGAAACGATTTGTTGAATGCATTCTTCCATTCCATAAAATTCTTCAAATACAGGGTAGCGTTGAATAATTTTGTTGGAGAAAATTCGGCTGAGGCGAGGGTCTTTCGATGTATCAACCTCTTCGGCCTCGCCAATTGCCATTAGCATGCGCTCGGCGGCTGAGGCATAGACCCGGGGATCTGTTTTGCACAAATCCAGATAATCTTGGATGCTGATCTCTTCTTCTTGTGATGTTTCGTAGCGCTCGCGGTAGTGGTTGAAAATACCCATGGATCACTCCTTTAACTAATATCGCTAGTTAGTACAGTTAGACCGGGGATATCTCCTTAGGCTCCATAGGTAGCATGTAACTCTATAGACATTTTTTTCATAAGGAATTCAGATGGCGGGCTACCTAAACCTTCTACCCCTAGTCAAAGCATAGACCCTTAGCGGACACCTAGGAAGAATATGGGTGTTTTTTTATGATTCCTTGCCTTATATCAATGTGCTTTTGTGTGATAATAACGAACCTTTCCGGCTGCTTTGCTCCTGCTTAAGTGGCGCTTATTTAAACCTAGTAGAGGACTATTTCGTGAAAGTGTTAGTGACCGGTGGATGTGGTTATATTGGCAGTCATACTTGCATAGAATTAATCGCCGCAGGTTATCAGCCAGTAGTGGTAGACAACTTGTGTAACAGCAAGAAAATGGCACTTGAACGCAGTGAAAAAATAGCGGGCGCTAACATACCGTTTTACGAGATCGATATCGGCGATAAAGCGGCCTTGGCGGGTGTTTTCAGTCGCCACGAAATTGGCGCAGTATTACACTTTGCGGGTTTGAAAGCCGTGGGGGAGTCTACAGAGCGGCCCTTGGCCTACTTTCAGAATAATGTTGCGGGAACACTCACCTTATGTGAGGCAATGGCCGAGGCGAACGTTCAACAGCTTATATTCAGTTCTTCCGCAACGGTTTATGGCGACCCTGAAATAGTACCCATCATCGAAAGCTCTCCTACCAGTGCAACAAACCCTTATGGGCGCAGCAAGTTGATGGTTGAAGAGATGCTACAAGATTTTTGTCGTGCCCCCGGCTCCACCTTAAAGGTGAGTTTACTGCGGTATTTTAACCCGATTGGTGCTCACTCCAGCGGTACTATCGGTGAGGACCCTAGCGGTTTGCCCAATAATTTGCTCCCCTACGTCGCCCAGGTAGCAGTGGGGAAGTTACCTCACTTGCGAGTGTTTGGCGACGATTACCAAACGGTGGACGGAACCGGCGTGCGCGATTACATTCACGTGGTTGACTTGGCGGTTGGGCACGTAAAAGCATTGAATCACTTGCTCGCGGCCGAACCGGGTTGTCAGGTTTTCAATTTGGGCACAGGGAAAGGTTACAGTGTGTTAGAAGTGGTGTCTGAATTTTCCAAAGTCTGTGGTAAACCGGTGCCAGTAGAGATTCACCCACGGCGGCCCGGTGATATCGCTACATGCTACGCCAATCCAGCGCTGGCATGTGAAGTTCTGGGTTGGCGCGCCGAATATGATTTAAGCAAAATGGTGGAAGACGCTTGGCGCTGGCAAGCGGGAAACCCTAACGGTTACGTCTAAATCATTTTCAGGCCTTGCAGTCGCATTGAAAGCGCTGCTCGTCCTCCAAGCGTAGCAATGTAAGCTGCCCGCCCCAAACACAGCCTGTATCTAAGGCGAATACGTTTGGGGCTTTGCAAACACCCTTGAGCGCAGCCCAATGACCCACAACTAGTTTATTAGAGTGACTTAGTCTCTTTTCAAAAGAAAACCAGGGCGCGTAATCTTTTGGTGGAAACTCGGGGCTTGTTTTGCATTCTAAATCTAACTCGCCGTTGGCTTTACAAAATCGCATCCGGGTCAGGTAGTTGGTGATGATTCGCAGGCGGTCGTGCCCTTGAAGGCCCTCATGCCATTGTGCAGGTTGATTGCCATACATCGCTTTTAGAAAGCTACTTACGCGCTTGTCGTCGCGCAATACGCTTTCTACTTCTGCGCTGTATTGTAGGGCAGACGGTAAATCCCACTGCGGTGGAATGCCGGCGTGTACCATCGTGTAATTAAGCTCGCTATCTGTGTGAATGAGCGGGTGCTGGCGCAGCCAATAAATGAGCTCTTCGCGGTCCGCCGCCTTCAAAATCGGGTCTAAAGTGTCACCCTTGCTGGGAGTCTTGTGACCGTAGGCGAGCGCGAGTAAGTGTAAGTCGTGGTTGCCCAGTACAGCGCTTAGGCTGTTTCCTAGACTGCGTAGAAAACGCAAGGTTTCTAGCGACTCCGGGCCGCGGTTGACCATGTCCCCCGCCACCCACAGGCGATCGTGCGCCGGGTTGAAGTTGACGTCTTTAAGGAGACATTTAAGCGGTGCTAAACAGCCCTGAATATCTCCTACGGCATAAGTGCTCATGGATTGCTCTCTAAGGAAGCTTAGTGAACCGCGTGAGGTGGTACTAATGCAAAGGCTGGGATTTTGGCATTAAATTGTTCGCCGCTGTCTCTTTGCATTTCATAGTGACCGCTCATTGTTCCGGTCTCAGTGTCCAATACTACACCGCTGGTATAAGTGTAAGATTCCCCCGGTTCTAGGCGCGGCTGCTCGCCCACTACCCCAACGCCTTGTACTTCCTGAACTGCGTCGCTCGCGTCGGTGATTATCCAATGTCGGCCAATCAATTTCGCAGGGTCTTCGCCCAGATTACTAACGGTAACGGTATAGGAGAATACAAAACGCCCAGCATCGGGTTTAGATTGCTCGTGGATGTATTGAGTTATTACTTGTATATCAATGTTGCTCATAGTGTCACTTTTTACTCAATTAAGTCGCTTAAAATATTGCTTAAATCCACAAATTCTTGCAGCGATAAATTTTCTGGACGTCGAGAAGTGTCGAGTTCCAATGCATCTATTTGTTCGACCGGCGCCAATTGTTTAAGGGCGTTGCGTAAAGTTTTCCGGCGTTGTTGAAACGCGATATTAACTAAGCGTTGAAATAGTTTGATATCTTTGGCGGGGTAGGGCGGTTGATCGTAGGGTTGCAGTCGAACAATCGCCGATTCTACTTTGGGCTGAGGGTTGAAGGCTTCTGGCGGCACCAAAAAAAGCGTATCAACTCGGCAGTAATACTGCACCATAATTCCCAGTCTGCCGTAGGCTTTCTGCCCTGGTGATGCAGACATTCTCTCGACGACTTCTTTTTGCAGCATAAAGTGCATGTCACCAACCAGTTTGTGGTAGGTGAGCAAATGAAATATAAGGGGAGTGGAAATATTGTAGGGCAGATTTCCTAAGATGCGCAGTGGCTTCTCACCTTGTTGCAGTTGGCTGAAATCAAACTTCAGGGCGTCTGCCTGATGTAGGGTGAAGTGGCTTTGTTTTTCGTATTGAATGCTAAGCCATGCGGCTAAATCTCTGTCCAGCTCAACCACATCGAGCTTCTCACAGGACTCCACCAGCCACTGTGTGATTGCGCCTTTCCCTGGTCCTATTTCAACAAGATGGTCGCTGCTGTTCGCACCGATAGATCGGACAATGCGTTGAATTATACCGTCGTCTTCTAAGAAGTTTTGCCCAAAGCGTTTGCGGGCACGATGGTTTATGTCGCCGGGTGTTGATTTCATCATGGGGTAATCATTTTAAGTCTGGGGGTGACTGACATCCGCTTTTGCAGATGCCATTTGAGCGGCATAGTCCAGTGCCGTATTGAGGCTGCCGCCATCAATTTGGCCGTGACCCGCGAGATCAATCGCAGTGCCATGGTCCACTGAGGTGCGAATAATGGGCAGACCTAGAGTAATGTTTACGGCTTTGCCAAAGCCTTTGAATTTTAGCACGGGCAAGCCTTGATCGTGAAACATAGCCAGCACCGCATCGGCACGGTCGAGATATTTGGGCGTGAACAATGTGTCGGCCGGCAGTGGGCCTTCCAGTTGGATACCTTGTTGTCGCAAAGTGTTGAGTACGGGTTCTATCACTTCAATTTCCTCTCGTCCCATGTGCCCACCTTCACCGGCATGGGGGTTGAGTCCGCAAACTAAGATACGTGGTTTGTCGATACCAAACTGTGTTTGTAAGTCGTGATGTAATATGCGGATAACTTTGCTTAAGCTAAGCTCGGTGATGGCGTCAGCCACGTCTTTCAGTGGAAGGTGAGTAGTGGCTAGGGCGACTCTCAGGCCCTCGGTTGCCAGCATCATTACCACTTTGTCTGTATGGGTGTGCGCCGCTAGATACTCGGTATGGCCGCTGAACGGGATGCCAGCTTCGTTAATGAGGCCCTTGTGCACAGGTCCTGTCACCATTGCCTGACAGATACCGTGTTGGCAGAGCTCAATAGCTTTGTCTAAGGTGGCAAGCACATAGGGTGCATTTGTCGGGTTCAGTTCACCGGCGATTGCGGGGCTCGCGAGCGAAACAGGCAATACCGCAAGCTCACCCGCCGCGGTACCGCGTGCGGGGTCTCTCAGTGATCGTTCTGTGTGAATTCTGAGTTTCAGTGAAAGGCCTAGTAAGGAAGCTCTCTGGCTTAGCAGTTCAGGATCGGCGATCGTTAACACTTCCTGAGTGCGGGCCTGTTGAGCCCAGCTAACGATTAGGTCTGGCCCAATGCCCGCAGGCTCACCAGGGGTAAGGGCCAGCCGTATCACTTGAGGGTTATTTCTACAAAAGCTTCGTCGCGAATTTCTTGTAGCCAAATTTGTAGTTCTTCGTCAAAGCGGCGCTTGCGCAGTAAATTACTGGCCTGATTGCGGCGCATATTCTCGCTCATGTCTTCGCTGCGGCGCTCCTGTACCTGTAGTATGTGCCAGCCAAATTGACTGCGGAAGGGCACGCTCACATCGTTGATTTCTATCTGGCCCATCATGCTTTCAAACTCAGGCACAAATTGCCCAGGAAGTGACCAACCTAAGTCTCCGCCGCTGAGCATTGAGCCAATATCTTCGGAGTGCTCTTTAGCTTGTTCGGCAAAATCTGCTCCGTCGATAATGCTCTGGCGTATACCCAGTAATTTGGCGTGGGCTTCATCGTTGCTCAGAATCTCAGAAGGCTTGACGAGGATATGACGAACTTTGGCCTGGTCGATGAGCTGCTCACCACCTCCGCGTTGCTCGTAGAGTTTCAAGATATGAAAGCCCGCGGGGCTTTCAAAGGGGGCAGAAACATCGCCGGCCGCTAAGCTGGGGACAATATCAGCAAACAAACTGGGTAGCTGAGCAATTTTCCGCCAGCCCATGTCTCCACCGTTTAGGGCGTTTTGACCTGAGGAATTGCCTACAGCCGTGTTTCTAAAGTCTGCACCGTCAAGTAGCTGTTTTTGCAGCTTATTGGCTTTTTCTTCGGCGGCAATTTGTACCGCTTTGTCGCTGCTCGTGGCAATTAGAATGTGGCCTAAAAGGTAGTCAGGAGAAGCCCAGAATTTACCTTCTTGAGAGGCGAGAAAGCCATCAACTTCCTGCTTACTAATGTTGATTCGGCGATTCACGCTGCCTTGCTGTACTCGGTTTAATACGAGTTCGCGGCGAATGTCGTGCCGCAGAGCTTCGATGGTCATGCCGTCTTTAGCCAGCTGTTCTAGAAACTGTTCCTTGGTCAGCTTGTTGCCTTGTTGGATGCGGCCAATGGCTTGATTGAGCTCTTCGTCGGAAATTTGCACATTGGCTCGTTTGGCCATCTGCAGCTGTAACTGTTCAACGATTAGCCGTTCCAAGACTTGTGATTTCATCACATCCAAAGGAGGAACTTCGGTATTTGAAGCCTGCAAACTGCGAGTGATTGTCAGCAGTCGAGACTGCAGTTCACTGGCCATAACTACGTCGTCATCAACAATGGCCACTACTCTATCGAGAATGATCTTTTCAGCGATGGCGCTGCTGCTGAGTAGCAATATGCCCGCAAATAGCGATAGGCATTTCTTAAGGTGTGTCATGTGCATGGGTCTCTTCAGGTTAAAGCCGTTACTTATTGTTGTTGGAGTCATCGTTGGAACCGCTGCTCTCTTGATTCGTAGCCAGCAATGCCTTCGGTGAGGGTCTTGAGAATACGCTGGCCAGTGCCGCCCAAGCCTATCAGTTCAAACTCAAAGAAAATACCTTCATCATGCTTCAAATCCAAGGCAAACTCTGGGTTGCTGTTGATTAGGTCGTTATCTAACCAGCGGCGACCTACTAGGCGGACACGATAACAGCAACTGTTATATTCGAGCCCCAACAGCGTTTCTAAGTTCCGTTTGTAGGTAAAATCATAGTTGTATCGGGCAATGGCATTCCAGTTCCCGGCGCGCCCAAAGTTCAGTGGCCATACGATAGACGTATCGACTTGTTCTACATCGCGGTCATAGAGCTCGGTGATGTCACCGTCCATATCGAAGTCAGTGGTATCCACCGCCTCGGTTTTACGTGTGTAGCGGTAGCTCAAATTAAAAATTCGATAGTCGGAATCAAGATAGTGAGCGCCAAAACTGCCTTTACTCAGGGTTTGGTCGTCTTCGTCATAGAGTAGGTTGCCGCTGAGCCGCCAGTTACTATTGAGCTGCCCGGCTACCTGCATGGCCAGTTCAGACTTGGTGTTGACACTCTCTTCCCCCGTCAGAGTTACTTGGCGGTTTTCAAAGTAGTGTATTTGTCCAAGACTTGCGCGCAGGCGTTCGCTGCCGGTGGCATTGTTAATGAAGCGCGTGCTCATACCCACTGCTAGCTGATTGGCATCGTCAATACGGTCGCCACCGGAAAAGCGAGAATCGCGATACAGTTGGTTGTAGGTGAAAGCCAACTCAGCCGTATCAAAATCGATAAATTGATTGCTGGCTCCCAAATTGTAAAGCTCGCTGTGGTCATCTAGCTCGCTGTAGAAATAAAACAGCCTTGGTTCAAACGTTTGTGTATAGCCGCCAAACAAATCGCCTTGCCGCTCAAATACTAGGCCCATATCTAGGCTGGCCTGTGGCGCAAAAATATCGGGAGAAGTGTTGTCTTCCGCTGATAGGGCGTCTGAATCCAGATTATAATGTAAGCCTTTGGCCATGACGGCCGGCTTAAAGTGGCCCCAAAGCCATTCTTTTTCCCAGGCCAAGCGATATTCCATGCGGCCACGCTGCCCGGTAATAATTGGTAGGCCGGTGATGGCATTATTGTCATTCGAAAATTCGTCTGCGTGATCAAAGCGCGTGTATTGGTGATGCAAACTTAGCGATACATCGCCAAATTTATAGTCGCCATTAGCTTCCAGCGATGGCACTTGACGGTAGGCTCTTGGCCGGCTGGAGATTAATGACTGATAGTCTTCAGTTTTGAGCGTGTAGCCCCAAGCACCCGTCCGATAGTGGGTTTGCAACAATCTCTTTAAGTGGGTTCGGCTGTTAACGTCTAAGCTGGTGGCGCCCATATCACGAAAGTAATCTAAATCACTCACGTGGGTGTAATCAATTAAGGTACTCCACTTAGGCGATAATTTACCTGTTTGCGCCACATTGATCAGCCAGCGGTCGTCACCTTCGTGTGGGCGAACTTCGTCGGCTTCGATTAGTCCCTGTTGAAAGAGCAGTTGCCGGTCGTCGTTGTTACCACCGTCATCATTACCCAAAAAGGCCATACTTAGCTGCGATGAGAATTTCGGGCTTAGGTGCCGGAATTCGGCTTCCAAGCCAGTGCCGCGCTCGGCGATATAGCGGGGCGTGAGCGTAAGGTCGTAGTTGGGGGCTAAGTTTAAATAATACGGCACACTGAGATCAAAACCGTTTTCGGCGCCATGACCTAATGTGGGTGCCAATATTCCTGATTGTCGATTGCCGCCAATGGGGAAAGACATATAGGGGGAGTACAGTACCGGCACGCCTTTAATTTTTAAGGTGACATGACGAGCCTGAGCTCTGGAGGTATTGGGGTTGATAACTATTTCGTCGCCGCTCAGCAACCAAGCGTTATTTTCGGGTTCGCACTGAGTGTAGGTGCCATCTTCTAGAGTGAGCACGCTGTCGTTGTCGACACTCAAGCGTTTGGCGCTGCCGAGAATACCATTTTCGTGAATGACAAATTCAGCTTGATCAAGCTCTGCACTGTTATTCTGGGTATCAAGTGTGGCGCGCTTCGCCAGCATTAGCAGGCCGGGTTCTCTCACTGACACATTGCCTTCGAGAGAGGCTGTATTGGTGCTCTTGTCAATTTTCACTGTTTCAGCGGTAACTGTTTGACGGCCTTTTGTGAACAGAACTTCGCCGCTGAGAATGGCGTCTTTATTATCAATCAGTTCCGACTGATTGGCCGAGCCGCGCAGTGGCGCCTCGGAGGGGGGGGTGTTGGCGTCTTCATCGGTGCGCAAAGGTTCTATGTACGCTCCACAACAACCGTAAGGCAGAGCAGCCTTTTGTGTTTCACTCAGTTTTTCTAGTGGTACCCAGTCTAGATGCGCCTGGAAGGGTGGAGCGGAAGCGGCTCGGGTTGTGCTCACGCTGCGAGTATGTGGCTGCGATTCACACTGCCACACCTTCGATGGGTTTTCAGCTTGCTCGGCGGCTGTACAAAGCCATTCGTGGCCCAATTCAGGATTAGACGCTTGTGCCATTGCGAGGTTAAAAGGTTGGTTTGCCAAAGCGTAAATGGCTACCATTAGGGCAGAATTGCGTTGCACCATCGAGATTTTTCCGCATGAAGAGTAAATTGGCTGACGCCAATGGATGATTCCGGCGCTGATTCTACTTGAAAGCACTGTCGCTTGGAATTGCAAGGGGGCCTAAGTGAGCCCTCTGAGCTAGAATAGTGGCAAAAAATAAGAATTATTAAGGCAGTTATCTCAATGAGTGAAAGAATGACGGCACTGAGCCAATGGGTGGAGCAGATTGCGGCAGGCACTGAGCAAGGCTTGCAAGATTGGGTTTTTGATGGCGAGGTGGAGCTAAAGCCCATCAACGGTGATGCAGGTTTTCGTCGTTATTTCCGCTTAAATACCAGCCCGGCGCTCTTGGCGGTTGATGCGCCGCCTGAAACGGAAGATTCAGAAGCTTTTGTCAGTATCGCCAACTTCCTTCGAGTTAATGGTGTGCATACCCCAAATATAGTCGCCGCCGACCTAGAGCGTGGATTTCTCATCATTGAAGATTTGGGGCGCGAGATGTATTTGCCTGCCCTCTTGAATGATGGTCCAGAGTTGCTGTACGGCGAGGCTATGATGATTCTATTGCGGATGCAGCAGGCAAGCCCCAGCCCTGATTGCGTTGTTCCCTATTACGATAATGCTAAATTATTATCCGAAATGGAGCTGTTTCCAGAGTGGTTCGTGGGCGAAATGCTTGGCGTAGAGCTCAATACTGATGATCGCCTGATGATTGATGAGGCGTTTACACTATTATCTGCCACTGCTTTAGAGCAGCCTCAGGTGTTTGTGCACAGAGATTTTCATAGCCGCAATTTAGTGGTCACCGATGGCAGTGCCCCTGGAGTCATTGATTTTCAAGATGCGGTGTGGGGACCTATTACCTACGATTTAGTCTCCATGTTCAAAGATTGTTATATTCGTTGGCCGCGAGACCAATTGGAACACTGGGCGGGCGCATACGGTGACATGGCCGTAGACGCGGGCTTGATGCCGGCTATCAGTAAAGAGCAGTTTATACGCTGGTTTGATCTGATGGGTTTGCAGAGGCATTTAAAGGTTTTAGGCATCTTTGCGCGCTTATCACTGCGCGATCACAAGGCGGGCTACTTACAAGACATTCCTCTAGTCACACGCTACGTAATTGAAGTGTGCGAACGCTATGATGAATTCCAAGCCCTAGCAGATTGGTTCAAACGAAGACTGCTACCAGGGCTCGCAAAATTCGATTGGTATAGTGAATATTCAACAGCGGGTGATAGGGTTTGAAGGCTTTGATTTTGGCTGCGGGCAAGGGTGAACGGATGCGGCCACTGACAGAACGCACCCCAAAACCCTTGCTAAAGGCCGGTGGCAAAGCTCTCATTGTGCACACTATAGAGCGTTTACGGAAAGCTGGGATTACAGATATTTTGGTTAACCTAGCGTACCTGGGGGAACAAATAAGTGACTATCTGGGCGATGGTACGGATCTCGGGGTGTCGATCAACTATTCTCACGAGCCCTACCCTTTGGAAGTGGGTGGCGCTATTGCGCGAGCCCTTGATCATTTAGGTGGCGAGCCCTTTATTCTGGTCAATGCGGATGTGTGGAGCGATTATAGTTTCCAAACCTTGATTGAAAAACCATTGCGATCACAGGAACTGGCACGTTTACTCATGGTGAAGAACCCAGACTTTCATCAGAAGGGTGACTTTGTATTGACTGAGTCTGGGCGACTCGCTCGTGCAGGTGAGGGTTCGTCCGATTCCTGTACATACAGTGGCATGGCTCTCATGAGTCCCGATCTGATTGCCAAATATCCCCTGCAGCGGGAAAAATTTGCCCTCTTAGAGGTGCTTCTTCATGCTATAGATAAAGAAGCCTTGGCGGGAGAATTCTATTCAGGCGAGTGGCAAGACATCGGAACTCCTGAGCGGCTAAGCATGCTTAACGAACAGTTAGGTGGCTAAGTTCAGCGTCGATTGATGTGCGCATTGTCAACCTTAACGCCCCGCGCGTGACTTTGTAGAAATCCCCGTATGCGTTGAGTGAGTCGGTTGGCCCCGTTTTGGCTGTTATTACTGTATGGATTGATGCTGTCGAACGCGACAGTTTCAGGTAAATGCACCTGCTGATATACCCTAAACTGAGCGCGGCGGGCTAGATGTTTACGAAGACGAGCGGCCTCTAGGTCGTAAGGCCGGCGGCCAAAATAAACATCCAAGGTGGGCATGGGAGCTTGCTTGAAATACTCAAGCAAGCTGACCTCCCCAGGCGGGACAGTGTGTTGAGGGCTGAGCATAATCATGCCGCGGATAATATTGATGTTATCGGTACCCGCATTTTCCTCGTTAACATGAGCAATAAATTGGCTGGCTCGGGCCGCGCCTATACCATCGCCTAATAGCGCAATATTGAATTGTCCTTTTTCATTCAGCCATTTGATCGCAGCAGTAATTCTGGTTTGAGCTCTTATTTCGGCAGATACCGTTGGAGTCTCCGCCTTTTCAATTTCATCACTTACTTCGGTGTTAGCTGGCGTATCATTGAGATTACTTACTTCGCCCGTATCTGAATTGTAGAGGTCTTGAGTTTCATCTGTGGGCGAATCGTCGGGCTTGGTAGCCTCGCTGTTTTCCTCCGGGGCACTAGGCTCGGGTGTCTTTTCAGGGTCTCTGGCCTGAATGGGCAAATAGTCAGGTTTGGGCAGTGATATGGTAAGTGTTGCCCAGCCATATTCGGGCATTGTTTTTCGAATGATCTCGATGTTATGGGGCCAATTGGCATGCTGGCCTTCATCGTGAATAATAAGCAGAGCGCCATAGGGCTGGCCAGTGTGGTCGGGCTCAAAAATACTGAGGAATTTCTCATCGCCTTGCCCAAGCCACACTGCGGCGTCCGGCGATAGGCGTGAGGCCAGCAGCTTCATGTCTCGCTCTTCGGTATTGCGGTAAGGGGATTGTGTATCGATGGCGCTTTCATCACTGATTTCGGCCTCAGGCACCGGCTCAGGATTTTGCGCCAGCGTAAATACACTTGTACTGAAACTGAGTATTAGGCTCAAGAGTATTGGTTTTGCCCTGAGGGCAAATGGTTTTTGCAGAAAAGCCATTGTAATCATCACCTGTGTCCTGACTTGCGTGCTTATAACTTATACAATGCGCGCTTCTTAATCTGTTTGATCGGACTCTTTATGAAAAACTTTAAAATTGCACCTTCTATATTGGCCGCAGACTTTGCGTGTTTAGGCGCTGAAGTTGATGCGGTATTAGAAGCGGGTGCCGATATTGTCCATTTTGATGTGATGGATAATCATTATGTGCCTAATTTAACGGTGGGCCCCATGGTGTGTAAAGCACTGCGCAAATACGGTATCACGGCGCCGATAGATGTGCATTTGATGGTTGAGCCTGTAGACAGTCTGATTGGCGATTTTGCCGATGCCGGCGCTACCTACATTACCTTCCACCCAGATGCGTCAAAACATGTTGATCGTTCCTTACAGCTGATTAAAGAAGCCGGCTGTAAGGCTGGATTGGTGCTAAATCCAGCGTCTACTCTAGGGCAGGTGCAGTATGTTTTAGACAAATTGGATATGCTTTTACTTATGTCTGTTAACCCTGGGTTTGGGGGGCAAAAATTTATCCCTCATACTTTGGACAAGTTGCGCGAAGCTCGAGCTTTGATTGATGCCGCAGGCACTGATACTCGTTTGCAAGTTGATGGGGGGGTTACGGCCGCCAACATTCGAGAAATTGCGGAAGCTGGGGCAGACACTTTTGTCGCGGGGTCCGCTATATTTGGAGCTGAGTCGTACAAAACGGCGGTGGATGCTATGAGAGAACAATTAGCTCTAGTTGATCGTTAGTTTTTAAGTCTATTTACCAAAAGGCCATGCTTTAGTTAGGTGGCCTTTTTTAAGAAAGATCCCTAGGTGCGTGGCACTCCGCTAAATTCTTGCATCCCCCTCAAATTTCAGTAAACTACCAGCCTCAATGATTTGGAGAGGCTCCGTGAAGCACAGCTCTATTACCACAAGCACAAATACGTGCTTATCTCACGCCAAGCGATGGCGTCGTTAGTCCCGTTCCCCGGCTGACTACAGCCCCCCTATGCCTGTGCAAGTTTTTCAGACGCTATACACAGCGCAGAATTATATTAAGAGCGAAGAGCCGCTCACACACTGAGAATCGTCCATGACGCCCGAACACTTTAGCCAGTTGGCTGCGCAAAACTACAACCGTATCCCCGTTGTTAGAGAGGTCCTCGCGGATCTCGATACACCTCTATCCAGTTATTTAAAGTTGGCCCAGGGGCCATACTCCTATCTTCTAGAGTCCGTTCAAGGTGGTGAAAAATGGGGGCGTTACTCTATTTTAGGCCTGCCAGCTCGAACCATCATGAAAGCCCGTGGCAATCAGATAGAGATTGAGCGCGATGGTGAAAGGGTGGAGAGTTTCAGCTGTGACGACCCCTTGGATTTCGTAGAAATTTTCAAAGCTCGTTATCGCGCTCCAGAGCTAGAAGGTTTGCCGAGCTTTAATGGCGGCTTAGTCGGCTATTTTGGCTACGACTGCGTGCGCTATGTGGAACCTCGCTTGCAGGCTAGTACGCCTGAAGACCTGATTGGCACGCCTGATATTTTACTAATGGTTTCCGATGAAGTGCTGGTGTTCGATAACCTTGGCGGTAAATTGGTATTAGTGGTTCACGCGAATCCGGATATCGACGATGCTTACAATCTAGCCGTGGCTCGTTTGGACGAGTTAGAGAGACGCCTGCATACCGTTGTACCAGAAACTGCTCCTATGTCCTTGGCTTCATCTGAGGCGCGGGAAGCTGATTTCACCTCCAGCTTTGGACAGCAGAAATTTGAGCAGGCTGTGGATGACGTTAAGAATTATATTTTGGCGGGAGATGCGATGCAGGTTGTGTTGTCACAGCGTCTCTCTATTCCATTTTCGGCAGAACCCTTGAATTTATACAGAGCTCTACGCAGTCTTAATCCATCGCCCTATATGTATTTCCTAGATCTGGGGGACCATCATGTTGTTGGTTGTAGCCCGGAAATCTTGGCTCGCTTAGAAGATGGTGAAGTAACCGTGCGGCCCATTGCAGGCACTCGTCGTCGTGGCCACACTGAAGCTGAGGATCTGGCGCTGGAAAAAGAGTTGGTGAACGATCCTAAAGAAATTGCCGAGCATTTAATGTTGATTGATCTTGGGCGCAATGATGCAGGAAGAGTGTCCAAGATTGGCAGCGTAAAACTTACCGACAAGATGGTAGTTGAACGTTACTCTCATGTGATGCACATAACCTCCAACGTTACAGGCCAAGTTAAAGACGGCTTAGGGGCAATGGATGTGTTGCGTGCAGCACTTCCCGCGGGGACTTTGTCCGGCGCGCCAAAGATTCGCGCGATGGAAATTATAGATGAACTCGAAAGCGTTAAGCGCGGTGTTTATGGTGGTGCCATTGGCTATATTGCGTGGAATGGCAACATGGATACGGCCATTGCTATTCGCACTGCGGTAATTAAAGACGGCACACTAACAGTGCAAGCTGGGGCGGGTGTTGTGGCCGATTCGGTGCCCGCCTTGGAGTGGAAAGAAACAATGAATAAAGCCCGGGCAATTTTTCGCGCTGTTGATATGGTTCTGTAGGAGACGACTAATGTTACTAATGATTGATAATTACGATTCGTTTACCTATAACATTGTGCAATATTTGGGTGAGCTAAACGCCGATGTAAAAGTGATTCGAAATGATGATATTAGCGTGCCGGAAATTGCGGCACTTGAGCCTGAAAAAATAGTTATTTCTCCGGGCCCTTGCACGCCAAATGAAGCGGGTGTTTCGCTGGCCACCATTGAAGAGTTTGCAGGAAAAATCCCTTTGCTGGGTATTTGTTTGGGGCACCAGAGTATTGGCCAGGCCTTTGGCGGAAAAGTGGTGCGAGCGCGTCAAGTGATGCATGGTAAAACCTCACCTATTCATCATAACAACGAAGGTGTATTTTCTGGTTTGTCGAATCCGTTTGAGGCAACTCGTTATCACTCTTTGGTAGTTGATAAAGACAGCCTGCCAGAGTGTTTGGAAATAAGCGCTTGGACCGAAACAGAGGCCGGTGAAGTGGACGAGATTATGGGGCTGCGCCACAAAGTATTGCCAGTCGAGGGAGTGCAGTTTCATCCCGAGTCAATTCTAACGGCTCACGGTCATGATTTATTACGTAATTTTTTACAGCCGTCGGAAATTGACGCGGTGTAAATCTGGAGAAATTGATGGATATTTTCCAAGCTTTAGCGACTTTAGTAGAAGGTACTAGCCTCTCAAATGAAGAGATGATCGCTGTGATGCGACAAGTTATGACCGGAGAAGCCGGTGATGCACAAATTGGCGCTCTATTAATGGCACTGCGCATTAAGGGCGAGACAATTGACGAAATAGCCGGTGCCGCGCAAGTGATGCGCGAGCTGGCCACCCCGGTAGTGGTCAGCGGGGAAAATTTGGTGGACATCGTCGGTACGGGTGGTGACGGTGCAAATTTATTTAATGTTTCCACTGCGGCCAGTTTCGTTATCGCGGCGGCGGGCGGACAAGTTGCGAAACACGGTAATCGTTCAGTTTCAAGCTCTACCGGTAGCGCCGATCTTCTGGAAGAGGCTGGTATTCATTTAGACTTAAACCCAGAACAAATATCACGCTGTATTAAAGAAATTGGTGTGGGCTTTATGTTTGCGCCCGCACATCACAGTGCAATGAAATACGCTATTGGTCCAAGAAAACAGCTGGGTATGCGCACGCTGTTCAATATCCTTGGGCCCATGACAAACCCGGCGGGCGTTAAGCGACAGCTAATCGGCGTTTACTCTCGTGATCTGTGTAGGCCCATGGCAGAAGTGTTGGCGCAGTTGGGCAGTGAGCACGTAATGGTGGTTCACTCCGCTGACGGTTTGGACGAAATAAGCATCGCGGCCGATACTCATGTGGCGGAATTGAAAGATGGTTTGATTCGCGAGTACAGCTTAAAACCAGAAGACTTTGGTGTGACACGACAAAATTTGGAGGGTTTATCTGTTGGAAGCGCGGCGGAATCCTTAGCTCTGATTGGAAATGCTTTGGGTAAATCTGATGATGACGCGGCCAGCAAGGCTGGCGATATGATAGCGCTCAACGCCGGTGCGGCAATATATGTCGCAGGTATAGCAGATAGTCTTGCCGAGGGTGTACTGATGGCAAGTGATGCCATTGGCAGCGGTTTGGCAAAAGCCAAAATCCAAGAGTTAGCGTCGTTTTCAGACGTGTTAAAAAATCTGTAATTCGACAATACGCCCTGGGTTTCCTGAATTTCGTTCCCAGCGTTAGTATTGCAAGTAAAGATTAAGAGAGGAACGAGTGAGCGATCAAATTATGCCAGAAACTCCCACTATATTGCGTAATATCATTGCGCGTAAAATTGAAGAGATTGCCGAGCGGAAGGCGCTAACATCGCTTGAAACACTGCAAGCATGCATTCTTGAACAAGCCCCTGCTCGAGGTTTTGTGGCCGCCATGGAACGTAAAATTGCGGCCGGTGACGCCGCGGTTATTGCTGAGATCAAAAAGGCCTCGCCCAGTAAAGGTGTGATTAGAGAGGATTTCTACCCAGCTAAAATTGCAGTGAGTTATGAGCGAGGTGGAGCGGCGTGCTTGTCGGTGCTAACCGACGTTGATTTTTTCCAAGGCTCTGATGAGTATTTAAAGGAGGTGAGAAGCGCAGCGTCATTGCCGGTTATTCGTAAAGACTTTATTGTTGATGAATACCAAGTGTATGAGGCGCGAGCCATAGGTGCCGATTGTATTTTATTAATTGTTGCGGTCTTGTCAGCCGAGCGTCTAGCAGACCTAAATGCTTTGGCCTTGTCGCTGGGAATGGATGTATTGGTAGAAGTTCACGATGCGGCTGAGCTGGAGATGGCGCTGGTCTTGCCCAACAAACTGATTGGGATCAACAATCGGAATTTGCATACCTTTGGCACCACATTGGACACCACATTTGCGCTCTTGGATAAAATTCCTAAAGACCGTATCGTGGTGACTGAAAGCGGTATTCATACCATTGATGATGTTATGGCTATGCGAGGGCACGATGTGCACAGTTTTTTGGTGGGCGAGGCCTTCATGAAGGCCGACGACCCCGGTATGCGCTTGCTAGAAATGTTTAATTAATTTTCCTTAGGGTTTTAACGAGTACCGTAAACCACCATCGTTTTACCTTTTGCTGTTACGAGGCCCTGTTCTTCTAGGGTCTTCAAAACACGACCTACCATTTCCCTTGAACAACCGACAATACGTCCAATTTCTTGGCGGGTGATTTTTATTTGCATGCCGTCTGGATGGGTCATAGCGTCGGGTTCTTTGCAGAGGTCCAGCAGTGTACGGGCTACTCGTCCTGTAACGTCTAGAAACGCTAAGTCGCCAACTTTACGCGTAGTATTGCGCAGGCGTTTGGCCATTTGTTCGCCCAGTGCGTATAAGAATTCGGGGTGTCGCTCGGAGATTTCTTGAAACTTAGAGTAGCTGATTTCGCCTACTTCACATTCGGTTTTCGCGCGAATCCAGGCGCTGCGAGAGTCCTTCTCATCAAATAGACCCATTTCGCCAATGAAATCACCATTGTTGAGGTAAGCCACAATCATTTCGCGACCTTCATCGTCTTCGATAACGACGGTGACAGAGCCTTTTACAATATAATAAAGCGAATCACTTTTGTCGCCGGCATAAATAATTGTACTTTTCGCTGGGTAGCGTCGCCGATGGCAATGACTCAAAAATTCATCGACGTTTTTGATATGGGGCGTGAGGGAGACGGCGACCAAGGTGAAGCTCCTTTTATGATGGTAGCCCTAGCTTACGCAGTTTATGGTAAAAGGCAAAGACAGATGCGCGAGGAATTGCAAGGAATAGGCTCACATTCTAGGTTTTTAGCGATTTTGTGTTAATCTTGCGCGCCCTGTGGGCGAAGTAGCCGCAGAGATTAGCACATGTAAAGTGAGGTCGAGATGCAAGCAACAGTGAAGTGGGTGGACGGAGCCCTGTTTTTAGGTGAATCTGGTAGTGGTCATGCGGTGGTGATGGACGGGCCCGAAGATCATGGCGGTCGCAATATGGGTCTCAGGCCAATGGAAATGTTGCTCCTGGGTTTGGGCGGCTGTGCCAATTTTGATGTGATGAGCATATTGCGTAAATCTCGGCAAAACGTTACTGATTGTAAAGTCGAGGTGGAGGCTGAGCGCGCGGATGCAATTCCGGCGGTATTTACAAAAATACATTTGAAGTTTGTGGTTTCTGGCGTGAAATTAAAAGAGAATCACGTGAAAAAAGCGGTGGAACTATCGGCCACTAAGTATTGCTCGGCTTCTATTATGCTAGAAGCCGCTGGTGTTGAAATCAGCCACAGCTATGAGATTGTTACTGAGGACTAAAGGCGATAAGAGCTCACAGTCATGGCGTTGGAAACAATAGACATCATTGCCTTGACTGGCCCAGGAAAGCGTACGCCGCCGGCTTCTAAGGCGGCATGGGCGTGATGAGATTCATCGATTAGCATTTGCTCAACAATAGTGCGGCTCTGAGTGTCTTGGGGCGGCAAGCTGTCGAGATGCCCTCTCAGGTGTTTACACACCTGATCTTCTGTTGCTGCGACAAACCCTAGACTTACTCGATCACTGACTAAGCCTGCACCGGCGCCAAGGGCGAAAGAGAGCCCGTACCACAGAGGGTTGAGTGCACTGGTGTGGCTGTCGAGCTGGTTTAATCGCTGCTCGCACCAAGCTAAGTGGTCAGCCTCTTCCTCCGCCGCCTTTTCCATTTCGGCGCGGACCTTGGGAAGTTTTGCTGTAAGGGCCTGCCCCTGATAAAGCGCCTGAGCACAGACTTCGCCGCTGTGGTTGACCCGCATTAAGCCCGCTGAGTGTTTCCGCTCTTCTGCATCAAGATCTACTGCGTCCATTTTACTGGCAGGAGAGGCCCGTTCACTTTGGGTATTGCCTTTGCTCAAGGTGCGCAGAGCTTTATCCGTCAGAGTAATGAACTTATCGAAGGGAGACAGGGTGGGTCGTTTTTGCGTTGGGTGAGCCATGGTGGATTCATGCTTGTCTGATATTGTGAGCGGACATTATAGAGCCAGAATGTGGATAGGTTCTAGTCTAGTTTTTAGGATGTGCGCGGCGATTTTGAGCTAGAGTGAGCTCTTCTGCCAAGGTGATTTTTAAAGAATTAGCCGTTATAGGCTTGTGTAGAACCCGCCGTATCCCCCGTGCAGCCGCGTCTTCTAGGCTTGGCATAGTTCCGGCTCCACTGAGCATAATGAGTGTTGCCCCCTTGGTCATAGTCTGTGTGTTGTATAGCTGTGCGGCGAGTTCCAGCCCGGAAATATCGGGGATATCTTGATCCAGAACAATTATGTCACTCTGCCGATTCTTTTCCTGTGTATTGAGATAGGCGAATGCATCGGCCCCACAGGGTACGCCGTGCACTAGCATTCCCCAGCTTTCGGCACGCTTGGTAAGTAGTTTTCGAGACCAAATGCTATTGTCTACAATCAGCAGTCGCTTACCTCGTAAGAGTTGGTCGTAATCGGCTTCGTTGTGCTGGAGCAGTGTGTGGCGGGGAAGTTTAAGTTCCAGAGTATATAGAACTCTTTGCTCAGGGTTGTCGGGGAGATTAATCGCTACAGTAAGTTTACCTTGCATCGATTTACTCAATTGCTGGGCAATATACCAATCTTGTTGCGCGGCGGAGTGTGATGAATAATCGAGATCGTTGTGTAAAGCTTCAATTTCCAATTCTTGCAGGCCGCTGTGTGAGTCGCTTAGGGTAAAGTCCCACTGGTGTTTATGCTGGCTAGGTTTCACCCTAAGCAGGAGGTGGCCCTGCTCGCTATAAAACAGCGCGTGACCTAACAGGCCCGCGAGTATCTGTTTAACCCTCTCAGGGTCGCCGTTAACCAGTGGTGGCAATCGGCGGTCAAGTTCCAACTTTAGGCTTACATGTCGGTCAGTGGCATATTCGCTGTGATCGTCGATAGACTCTCCAACGAGTGCTCCCAAATCGAATGGAACGGAGCTCAGTTGTACACGCCCGGTTTGTATAGCCGACCAATTACTTAGCCGATTGAGCCACTTTAACAAGGCTTCGCCTGAGTGTTGAATGGTTTGAACTTGGTCCTTTTGATTGCGAGTAAGAGAGGTGTCTTGGAGCAATTGTGCCATGCCAATAACGCCGCTTATGGGCGAGCGAATTTCTCGGCTCATAGAGCGAAGTGTCTTTATCTGTGACAGTAGCAATACATGCTTCAGCGACTGATTGTGGTGATTCTGTAGGCGATGCTGAACATTTTTAACACTATGGTCTATTAGGCTGTAGGTCAGTATGAGTGCTTCGATACAGAGAGCTGTCATCAATAGGCCGTAAATGTCATTGCTCCAAGGGGCAAAGTGAAACGTACTAAAAGCCAAGGCAATGGACGGAGGGGTAATAATGAGCCGCGTCAACATAAAGGTTTGTGCGCGAGGCGCATTTTCTATCACCATCACCACGCTGAGTATGAATAGTAGAGTGGCCGTAAGAATTCCCACATCAGCCAATAAAGTATTACTGAGTGCAGTTGGGGTGTTGATTGAAATGCCAGCGGCTAAAAGTGTGACAAGGGACAGGCAATGAATAACGCTATTCCAAAGGCGGTGTTCTTCTTGAAGCTGAAAATAGCTTCGGCAAAACTGGCCGTAGGCAATGAAGGTAAGATAGACAAGTAGGGTTAATGAAGTAGATCCCAGAGCGCCCCTTTCTATCCAGCTATCGGTAAAATAGCCTAGCCAACTCGCAAGGCTGAGTGAAAGAGCACTTAAAAAGCCGCCGTAATAGAGGTAAGAGTTTTCTCTCGTAATGCCATACTGACCAAAATTAATCAGTATGAGCACAAGTACCGCGCCAAAAAATGCGCCATGCCACCAGCGTTCACTGGTGTCAAACTGACTGTATTCGCTCGCGGAAAATGCATCTGCAGGTGTAAATAAAATTAGGCCTATGACTAAACACATCACGAATAGCGGCCGGAGCGCATCGATTTTTGAACAAGCGTTGTGGTGTATGCTTGAATTCATCTCATTGTTAGATTACGTAGTTGAGTAGGGGTCCTTACTACCAGTATAGGCGTATTTGGTGAGGTTTGGGGGACTGTGACAATTGTGACTTTATAATCGGTGCTATTGCCTTGGGCCTTCATTGTCGAGGGTTCAGGTCTTGTTGAACGGCTGGTGTTGAGGAGAATTTAATGCGCCAATACTTACATCAGTATTGACGCATTAAAAATGGCACTAAAAGTTGATCAGTTTTGTTCGCGCTGAATGGCTCTATAAGCAATATCTGTGCGATAAAACATTCCTTTCCAGGAGATCTTTCCAAGGGTCTCATAAGCTTTAGCTTGGGCCTCGGTAACGCTGTTTCCAAGTGCTGTTGCGCACAAAACACGGCCGCCATGAGTGCTGATTTGCCCGTTTGTAGATTGTGTGCCAGCGTGAAAAACCTTGGCATCGTTCGAGTCTGCTTCCGACAAACCTGAAATGATGTCGCCTTTGTTGTAGTGACCTGGGTAGCCTCCCGCCGCCAGTACAACACCCACTGCTGAACGCTCGTCCCATTTGGTTTCACATTGGTTCAGAGTGCCGTCAATGGCGGCCTCACACAAGGACACTAAATCAGACTGTAAGCGCATCATGATGGGCTGAGTTTCTGGGTCGCCAAATCGACAATTATATTCAATGACCTTTGGTGTGCCTTCAGCATCAATCATCAAGCCGGCATAGAGAAAGCCAACGTAGCGATTACCTTCCGCAGCCATACCTTGCACCGTAGGGTAAATTACTTCATTCATCACTCGCTGGTAGACTTCTGCTGTCACCACTGGGGCGGGAGAATAAGCACCCATGCCGCCCGTATTCGGCCCAGTGTCACCATTGCCAACCCGCTTGTGATCTTGGCTCGTTGCCATCGGCAAAACATTTTCACCGTCCACAATTACAATAAAGCTGGCTTCTTCGCCACCTAAGAACTCCTCAATCACCACGCGACAGCCAGCTTCACCAAAGACATTGCCGGATAGCATGTCGCGCACGGCGTCTTCAGCTTGCTCTACGGTTTCGGCGACAATCACGCCCTTGCCTGCAGCAAGTCCATCGGCTTTGACGACAATGGGGGCACCCTGAGCGCGAACGTAAGCAAGTGCAGGCTCAAGGTCTGTGAAGTTTTCATAGCTTCCTGTTGGAATATTATGACGGGCCAGAAAGTCTTTAGTAAAAGCTTTGGAGCCTTCTAGTTGAGAGGCGCCTTTGCTTGGACCAAAACATTTCAGCTTACGCTCTGAAAAGTAATCCACAATGCCATCAACCAGAGGTACTTCTGGTCCAACGATACTGAGCCTCACCTTGTTGTTGCTGGCAAAATCTGCCAGCGCCGCAAAATCACTTACCGCAATGTCAACGTTCTGGATTTTATTTTCTAATGCTGTACCGGCGTTACCAGGGGCAACGAAAACGGTGTCTACCTCGGCTGATTGCGCCGCCTTCCAGGCCAGGGCGTGCTCGCGCCCGCCAGACCCAATAATTAGAATATTGCTCATAGATTATATGCTCGCCGTCTTATTAGTGTCGGAAGTGACGCATGCCCGTGAATACCATGGCCATTTTGTGCTCGTCTGCAGCAGCAATGACTTCTTCGTCACGCATAGAGCCGCCGGGCTGAATCACCGCGGCAATACCCGCTTTGCCCGCGTTGTCTATACCGTCTCTGAAGGGGAAGAATGCGTCAGACGCCATAACAGAACCAGGCACGGAAAGTCCGGCGTGCTCGGCTTTGATGCCCGCGATACGCGCGGAATTAATCCGGCTCATCTGACCTGCGCCAACACCAATGGTGCGCAAACCTTTGGCGTAAATAATAGCGTTTGATTTCACCATTTTTGCCACTTTCCAGGAGAATAGTAGGTCGCGGATCTCCTCTTCACTAGGCACTCGCTTAGAGACAATTTTAAGGTCTTGAGCGCTTACCATACCGTTGTCACGGTCTTGAACTAGCAGTCCTCCATTCACGCGCTTGTAGTCGAAGTCAGCGACATTGTTTGCACTGAACGCGCCGGAAATTAACAGGCGAACATTTTTCTTTGATGCGACAACGTCAATGGCAGCCTGACTAACACTGGGTGCAATAATGACTTCGACAAATTGGCGTTCAACAATGAGGTTGGCAGTTTCAGCGTCAAGTTCTCGGTTGAAGGCGATAATGCCGCCAAACGCCGATTCGGGGTCAGTGGCGTAGGCTAATTCGTAAGCTGACTTCAGGTCGGTGGCAACCGCTACTCCGCAGGGATTGGCGTGTTTAACAATCACACAGGCGGGTTCTTCAAACAACTTAACGGTTTCTAAAGCAGCGTCCGTATCGGCTACGTTGTTGTAAGACAATTCCTTGCCTTGTAGCTGTGAGGCGGTAGCGATACTGGCCTCTTGCGGATTCTGTTCTACATAGAAAGCTGCTTTTTGATGTGGATTTTCGCCGTAACGCATTTCCTGTGTTTTTATGAGTTGAGTGTTAAAAGTGCGTGGAAAGTGTTCGCTGCCACCGGGTACCGTGCGGCCAAAGTAATTAGCAATGGCACCATCGTAAGCCGCCGTGTGTTCGTAGGCTTTGATGGCCAAGTCGAAACGGCTTGCCTGGGACGTGCAGCCATCGTTGGCTTGCATTTCGGCAATAATACCGTCGTAGTCGCTGGCATTAACAACAATGTTTACAAAGGCATTGTTCTTGGCTGCAGCACGAACCATTGTTGGTCCGCCGATATCGATATTTTCAATGGCGTCAGCAAGCGTGCAGTCTGGGTTCGCCACGGTTTGGCTAAATGGGTACAGGTTCACTACAACCATATCGATGGGCTTGATGCCGTGCTCGCCCATCACGTCGTCGTCCATACCGCGACGCGCCAGGATGCCGCCGTGAATTTTTGGGTGCAGAGTTTTTACTCGGCCGTCCATCATCTCTGGAAATTCTGTGTAGTCTGAAACTTCAGTGGCATTAATGCCCTGCTCTTGTAAAAGCTTGAAAGTGCCGCCGGTGGATAAAATTTCTATGCCCTGAGCTGCAAGGGCTCGAGCAAATTCCACAATGCCGTGTTTATCGGATACGCTGATTAAAGCGCGCTTTACCTGAACAAGATCGGTGCTGTTTGTCATGGATTGAAAGTTCCGTGATAGGTCTATGATGGTTGGGTGGTGCGGTGATTCAAGGTCTTGCTAATAATTGATCGTGCAGATTGAAAAAGGGGTGGCATATGCCTCCCCTTTCTTCGATGTTGCGAGCCGTGATTAAAGCAGGCCGTATTGTTTGAGCTTCTTGCGAAGGGTGCCTCGATTGAGCCCCAACACCTGTGCTGCTTTGGTCTGATTGTGGCGGGTATACTTCATTACTACCTCTAGCATCGGCGCTTCTACTTCGGCCAACACCATGTCATACACTTCTGTTACCGCTTGCCCGTCTAGATGCTTGAAGTAATTATCCATGGCCTGTTCAACGCAATCACGCAAAGATTGGTTGTGATCAATATTGGAAAATGCTTCTACTGCTGCAGCGTTAGAAATATCCGCTGGTGCATCTGCCATTAAGGTTTCTGCTGTGTTCATGCCGCCATGTCCTCTTGTGTGATCAGTTGTTCAAAATAATGCTGAACGTTTTTATATTGATCTTGTGCTGTTTCTAATTGAATAAAGGTCTTGCGAAAGGCCTCGCCATTAGCGAGTGTTTTCAAGTACCAACCGACGTGTTTACGGGCGATACGAAGTCCCATGTATTCGCCATAAAAGCGATGGAGTTCGCACAGATGTGCGCTAAGTATGTCTCTGACTTCCTGTAGACTGGGTTCCGCTAGTAGGTTTCCTGTACGTAGGAAATGGTCTACTTCACGGAATATCCAAGGTCTTCCTTGAGCCGCTCGGCCAATCATCACGGCGCTGGCACCTGTATAGTCCAGCACCTGCTTGGCTTTTTGCGGCGAATCAATGTCGCCATTGCTGAATACCGGAATATTAACGGCGTTCACAATGGTGGCAATGGTATCGTATTCGGCTGAGCCTTCGAATCGGCAGGCGCGGGTGCGGCCATGTACAGCGAGTGCAGCAATGCCGGCATCTTCTGCAATTTTGGCAATGTTCACGCCATTACGATTTTCAGGATTCCAACCGGTGCGAATTTTTAGAGTCACGGGCACGTCTACGGCCTCAATGACTCGCGTTAATATAGTTTTGACTAGGGCTTCGTCTTGCAGCAGTGCAGAGCCTGCGGATTTTTTGCAGACTTTTTTAGCTGGGCAGCCCATGTTGATATCAATAATCTCAGCGCCGCGCTCAACGTTAGAGCGAGCAGCTTGTGCCATCATATCGGGGTCACCACCGGCAATTTGCACTGAGCGCAAACCCACTTCACCTTCGTGATTGAGTCGAGTGCGAGATTTTGGGCTATTCCACAGGCGGATGTCGGATGTCACCATTTCGGACACCACCACACCTGCGCCGAGCTGTTTGCAAAGCTGGCGAAAAGGTCGGTCAGTGACGCCAGCCATAGGTGCAAGTATCACCTGGCTATCGATGTCATAGGGACCAATCTGAATCAATGTTTTACCCCAATATTGCCTGTGCTTATTAGTCGGTGCTGTTGTTGCACATTCCTCTCGATAGGCAGTAGGTGATTTTTTAACCGCCCGAGCCGAAAAGGGTCGCTATGATACCTGTTAGAAGGGCTACTAGGAAAGCAGAAATTGCACAAATTGCCGAATTTTTAGACTCTCGAAATTTGTGGCCTTAAAAACAGCAATTTAGCGGATATGAATGCTATAACCCATGGCCTCGGGGCCCGGATCTACCAGTTCAAGAGTGATGTGGATGGGCCGCTGTCGAGGCATAATGCTTTGCCCTGCAAGTTCGCCCGCTAGGTATTCCGAAGGTTTAAATTGCCGAGAGGCAATAACTTGGTTGCTGGAGTCGCTAAATACTAATTCAAGCCTTGGAAAGGCCTGTGGAAACTCGGCTGAATTGAGGATAATTGTGTCAACCATCAGTGCTTTAGCGGTGCTAGGGTGGCTTCGCACCACTAAATTGTAAGTGCTGATCTTGGATTTGTCACCGAGGTCTGGGAGTGTGCACAGCCCAAGTTTACATACCCATTGGTAGCCTGAACGCCAAGGTTCAATTCGGCTGTAGGTATCAAATTTGAAACTCGCAAACTGCAAGATTAACCCTAGCGCGGCCAAAAGTGACAGACTTGTCCATAAATGACTTTTCCTGAGCGGCTTGGTGGGCGTCGGTTTTTCGATTTCTAGAGGCTCGGGTTCAATTTGGTCGAGCCAAGCGGACTCTGCTTCCGAAAAATTTTCTACTGAGGGCTCTTCGTTTAATGGGGCGGCAAACTCAGGTGGAATAGCTTCGTGGGAGGGCTGGCGAAAAAATGAGTCATCGAGATCCCTTGCTTGCCCATCTGGGCTTTGCTGTGCGACTTCCTTGGCGTTTAGCTGCCCTTCTTCGTCGCCGAGTTCTTCAAGCAAGTTGGCAGCCCAGGAGTCATCATCTTCGTCCTCATCTGCTTCGTGGCTAGCAGGGTCATCAATATTATCCCCATAAACGTCATCAAACTGATTGTTATCCTCGCTTGGTCTCGCTGGGCTAGAGTCGTCTGTGGAGTCTAGGAAGTCCTTGCTAAAAGTGAAGGCGGCAATATCTTTCTCAATCAAAGCTTCGTCTTCGGAGCTATCTGTTTTCTCAACCCCAAAGTCGAAGGGGTAGGTATCTTCAGAGGGCCCAGTATTGGATGAGTTTTCGGTCAGGTCATGTGCAGGTGCTTCATCTTCCTGAGCAAATACAGATTCAAAATCACTTTGGGTCCAGACCGGTTCATCGTCCATATCTTCTTCGGCGACGGGCGGGCAGGCTTCGACCTGCAAATCAGGTTCAAACTCGGAGTTTTCCTCATTTTTTGTTTTTAGGTAGGTCTCTGTTTCTATCTCTGCCTCTGGTTCTACCTTGATCTCTGTTTCTATAGGCGAGTTAGTTTCAAGCTCTGAATGGGGCTCGTCGTTTATATCGACCTGTGGGGCTTGCTCGGAAAACAACGGCTCGTCTGTGCTGGTGCGATTCTCGGTTTTAGAATCTTCCTCGAGGTTTGCTTGAGGGTCTTCGCTGGCTACTTTTTTAGGGGCCCGGGTAACGAGGTGTTCACGGGCGACGAAAATGTGTAGGCATGAGCCGCAGCGAACGGCTCCTTTAGCGGAATTTAGGTGTGCGGGTTTCAATCGAAACGAAGTTGCGCATTGAGGGCAGCGTGTCACCAAAACCGTCATAAGGAGTGCTTATCCTGTTTTAATCGCGCTGAGTCGCACCCATTCTTCTTGTTGAGCAATGGGGTCAAAGGTGAACCACTCAGTGTAAGCGGCCATTACGGCCTCGGCTTGAGTGGCTAAAATACCAGATAGGCACAGTCGCCCGCCAGACTTAGTGAGGGCATTAAGTTTGGGGGCCAGTTCGGCCAAGGGTCCCGCCAGAATATTTGCCAGCATGATGTCGGCGGGTTCAGGTGGGTGGTCGTCGGGTAGGAATACCGGCATGCTGTCAGCGGGTAGATGATTGCGCCGTGCATTTTCAGCAGTGGCTAATAGGGCTTGGGGGTCAATATCTACCCCTATTACCTGTTTAGCTCCCAGCAATAGGCTGGCGATGCCGAGAATTCCCGAGCCGCAGCCGTAGTCTATCAGTTGTTTGTCGTTCATTGCCTGTTGCTCAATCCATTGCAGGCACAAAAACGTGGTGGGGTGCGTGCCAGTACCGAATGCCAAGCCTGGGTCAAGCATGAGATTAACCGCCTCGGGTTCGGGTGGTTTCTGCCAGCTTGGGCAAATCCATAAATTATCCCCGCAGCGAATGGGGTGATAATTTAGCATCCACTCTCGTTCCCAGTCTTTGTCTTCAAGCTGCTCCCAGCGGCTGTCGGGCAGTGGATTGCCAAAGCGAGATTGAACCGTTGCCATGGCGCTGGCAGTATCAATTTCCGCATCAAAAAGTGCAGAGAGTCGAGTTTCAGTCCATAGAGGGGTTTCGCCCAAGGCCGGCTCGAGAATTGGCTCGTCTGCATTGTCTTGTAGGGTAACCGACACGGCGCCCGCCGCCAGTACCGCGTCTTCGAGAGAATCGGCGTACTTGCGAGGAGTGTTAATAATTAATTGTAGCCAAGGCATGGGAATACCTGGAGCATCTATAGCCCCAGTTTTTTCTCCAAATAGTGAATGTTGACGCCGCCTTCTCTGAAAGCCGTATCTCTCACGAGGTCTTGCTGCAGGGGCGTATTCGTTCGAATGCCGTCAATCACTAGCTCATCTAGTGCACTGCGCATGCGATTTAAGGCCGTTTCACGATCGTCACCATGAGTAATAATCTTGGCGATCATTGAGTCGTAGTGCGGTGGCACGGGATAACCGCTGTAAAGGTGAGACTCAACTCTAATGCCAAGGCCACCAGGTGCGTGAAATTGACTCACGGTGCCTGGGCAGGGCATAAACGTTTTTGGGTCTTCCGCGTTGATGCGGCATTCAAATGAGTGACCTTTGATTTCGATGTCTTCTTGCTTTATAGAAAGCTTTTCCCCAGCACAGACTCGAATTTGTTCTTTGATTAAGTCAATGCCTGTCACCATCTCGGTCACGGGGTGCTCAACTTGAATGCGCGTGTTCATTTCAATGAAGTAGTAGCGGCCGTTTTCGTAGAGAAACTCAAAGGTGCCTGCACCGCGGTAACCAATGTCGATACACGCTTGTACGCAGGCTTCGGCCGTTGTTTTACGAACGTCATCAGGGATGCCTGGAGCAGGCGCTTCTTCTAGCACTTTCTGATGGCGGCGCTGCAGTGAGCAATCGCGGTCACCTAGGTGAACGGCATTGCCTTGACCGTCAGACATGATTTGAATTTCTACGTGACGGGGGGTCTGTAAAAACTTTTCCATGTAGACCGTATCGTCACCAAAAGCAGCTTTGGCTTCAGCTTTCGTAACGTGAATGGAATTGTATAGCGCCGCCTCAGAGTGGCACACGCGCATGCCGCGTCCACCACCACCTGATGCGGCCTTAATGATAATTGGGTAGCCAATCTTACGGGCAATTTGCTGGCAGACTTCCTTGTTGTCGGGCAGGGCTCCGTCAGAACCCGGCACAGTAGGAACTCCCGCTTTTTTCATGGCGGCAATGGCCGACACTTTATCGCCCATTAAGCGAATAACGTCGGCATCAGGACCAATAAAGGTGAATCCACTTTTTTGCACCTGCTCGGCAAAGTCAGCATTTTCGGCTAAAAAACCATAGCCTGGGTGTACGGCCACCGAATCGGTGATTTCCATAGCGCTGATAATGGCTGGAATATTCAGATAACTCTGAGTTGAAGAGTTGGGGCCGATACAGACAGATTCGTCGGCAAGGCGCACGTGTTTCAGGTTGCGGTCTACCTGCGAATGAACAGCAACGGTTTTGATGCCCATTTCTTTACAGGCGCGCAAAATTCGCAATGCGATTTCGCCGCGATTGGCGATTAGTATTTTTTCTAGCATAGGGCCAGCTCCAAGTTACGGTGTGGAATTCGGTGTTGCAGTGATTACACAATCGTAATTAGAGGCTGATCAAATTCGAGGGGTTCGCCGTCTTCGACTAAAATGGCTTCAACCACACCCGCTTTGTCTGCTTCAATTTGGTTCATCATTTTCATGGCTTCGACAATGCATATAACATCGCCTGGCTTAACATGCTGGCCAACTTGTACAAATGCGGGGGAGCCTGGACTGGGTGCAGAATAATAAGTGCCTACCATTGGCGACTTTATGATATGTCCGCTCAGGGCTTCTTTTTTCTCTTCTGGGGCGGCGGCAGGAGCTGCAGCGGTGGCTGGTGCAGCTGCAACAGCCGGGGCCGCTACGGGAGCTGTGGCATATTGTGGCGCAGGCATGAAGTTACCATTGCGGCTGATGCGTACAGATTCCTCACCTTCTTTTATTTCCAGTTCACCGATGTCTGATTCTTCGAGTAATTCAATCAGCTTTTTGATCTTGCGAATATCCATTGTTATCTCTCTTGTTCATCTATTGTTAGCGAGCTGGCTGCAGGTTTAATTGAGCTCAGCAGTTTGTTCCAGTGCGGCCAGCAGAGCCAATTCGTAGCCTTTGGCGCCGAGACCGCAGATGACGCCTTGGGCGACATCAGAAAAATAGGAGTGGGCCCTGAATGGCTCACGCTGGTGAATATTTGAAAGATGCACTTCTATAAAGGGTATCTTGACTCCGAGTAGCGCATCTCTCAGCGCCACACTGGTATGAGTAAAAGCTGCAGGGTTGATCAATATGAAGTTGATGCCTTCTTTCGCCGCATCATGAATGCGATCAATGAGCTCGTACTCTGCGTTGCTCTGCAGTGCCTGTAGGTGGTGGCCTTGTGCAGTGCATATGTCAGTTAAGTGGCGATTAATATCGTCCAGAGTAGTTGAACCATAGATTTCAGGCTCCCGAGTACCGAGCAGGTTCAGGTTGGGGCCGTGTAACACGAGGATAGTTGCCATGATAATGTCGGGGCTCTACTAGAGTGTGAAACGAGTCTGCAGCAAAATAAGGTAACTGTCTATTATATTTTAAGAAATTGGTTAATTAGCCGAAGTTCGACGCAAGATTGCAGAAGTTAACTGATTAAATCTGCTTGTTGGGGGTGGGGGGGACTTAGGTTTTTACCGGATTGGCGAAGATTGGCCACAATTTAACGAATATACCCTCCATATGCAGGGTTTTGCTGCATCGTGCCTATAAAATTCGATATATTGTGACTAACGTCGCCTAAAGTTGCAGGTTTAGTTGCTTGATGCAAATTCTAGTGCTTCCAGAAGGTCGTCAGTGCGTAAAATTTGCGGAAGAATACGTGGTCCACCTTTGCCACTTGCTGCATAGAGCAGATACAGAGGTACTCCACTTCGCCCATGCTTGTTAAGCAAGGTCGTAATTTCGGCGTTGTAGTTAGTCCAATCGCCTTTAAGGGTGATCACGTCGAGGCGCTCAAGCGCCTCCTTGACCGCGTCTGTACTGAGGGTCATGCGCTCATTCGCCAGACAGGTGATGCACCAATCGGCTGTTAAGTTTATAAAAATAGGGCGGCCGGTCGCTTGGTGCTGTGCGAACTTGCTGTGTTGGTAAGTTTGCCAGGGGCCTTCATTGCTCACCGTTTTATGGGTGTTTGGCAGTAAATTAAACGGAATTAACAAGGCCCCAATAACGGCAGCTAAGGCGATGCTTCCAGAAATTTTGGAGGGGCTAAGAGATTTTAGCCAAAGTGCAAATGCAATCATAATGGCGCCGATCACCATCGCGGCCATGTTGTCGCTTCCCGCTTGGCGACCGAGAACCCAAAGTAACCATACCGCGGCAAGATAGAGAGGGAATGCTAGGCACTGCTTCAATGTTTCCATCCACGCGCCGGGCTTGGGTAGATATTGATTGAGCTTTGGTATGTGGCAAATCAGTAGGAAGGGGAGCGCCATGCCAAATCCCAGGGCGGCAAACACGCTTAGGCTGACGACAGGAGTTTGCGTCAGTGCATACCCTAGCGCCGTTCCCATAAAAGGAGCTGTACAGGGGCTGGCGACAACGGCCGCTAGCACGCCTGTGAAAAATGAGCCTCGTAAGCCCTTTTGGGTGCTTAGGCCTTGGCCCACACCCATCAAATTTGTTCCGAAGTTGGCGAGCCCAGACAGGCTCAGCCCCATGACAAAAAACAAGTAAGCGAGCAGGCCCACGAGTACGGGTGATTGGAGTTGAAAGCCCCAGCCAACAGCTTGGCCGCCAGCGCGGGCGATGAGCATTGCTCCGGCGACAAGTAAAAATGCGACAACGGCGCCGGCAGTATATGCCCAGCCGTGACTTTTATGGCCACCCTGAGCCTTAGCAATGCTTAGGGCTTTGATTGATAAAACTGGGAACACGCACGGCATAAGGTTGAGGATAGCGCCGCCGGCAACTGCTAGGAGTAAAACCAAAGGTAGCCAGAGTGTTGTCTCCTCGCTGGTGCTCGTGTCATTGGCTGATTCGGCCTGCTTGAAGTTTGGTTTGCTGCTGGGGCTGATCGTGGCCGAATTTAGGTCAACATTGTAATACTCGTCTTGAGGTGGGTAGCACAGGCCTGCATCTGCGCAGCCTTGTGACCTAATTTTGAGTAAAAACTGTACTGGCAGCCCTTCTTTGCTAATGAGTATTTCAGTGCTGTTATAGAATACTTCCAGTTCTTTATTGAAATACTCATCGTATTTAACTTTGCCTTTCTCAAAGCGAGCGTCGAGTTTTTGATATTTCCCATCAATCATCGCGCTGATAGAAAAGCGGTCTTTATATAAATAGTAGGCGGGTGCTATTGCCCATAGTAAGGCAATGTCTTGATTTTGAACTTCAGTGCTTAGTTGATAAGCTTCCTCTACCCGTAAAAAGGTCTCTGTTTCATTTGCTTGACCAAGTGTAGGAGGGGCCTGATTGGCCAATAGTGCACCGCCGTCAGAAAATTGGGCATTAGCTTGAGTGCTGAGTACCAGGGCTAAAAAAATTAGAATACTGCTGAGTCGCATGGTTGATCGTACTCTCTGTAATGGGCTTTGCTGCCAGTGCTGCTCCTGTTTCAAAGGTTCAGGTCTGAAGCGTTGCTTTGACCTTCGCTTTAGGGCAGAGTTTCGGCGCATTGTAGTCTATTTATGGTGTCATTGAATGTTAACTGTTCGCAATTTTGAAAGTTGGAAGATTTTGCCCTTGGCTTTGGCGCTCGCTCTGGGGGCCTGCATGAACAATCCAAATCAGCCGGCACCCGCAGTGGAGGCTAAAGCTGAGGCGCATAAGGTTGCGCCGGATACCAGTTTAGCATTGCTGGCGGCAGCAGAAAAAGCCTTAGCGGCGGATCGCTTGATGTCTCCGTCCCATGACAACGCTTATGATCGATATAGAGCGGTATTGATGTTGAAACCAGATAATGAGCAGGCGACCTCGGGATTGCAGCAGGTGCTTCTCCGTTATTTAGCCCTGACTCGGAGTGCCTTGGCGAAGGGGCGGTGGAAGCAGGCTGAGACCTATTTAGCACGTGCGAATGTTGTGAGTCCCAGCCACTCTTTGATTAAGGCTTTGGCTGTCCAGCTTAAAGAGCAGCGCTCTGTTCAGGTTCGGGCTGATACCCCAGATAAAGATCTTGATGCCGTTTTTCGTCTCGATGCGGCGCAAGTGGCGAGGCGCGACCCGGTCATTTTAGACCAACTCCGTGTTATCGCTGAGCGTATGAAAGAGACCGGTGAGACCATGTTGATTGTGTCTTTGTCAGACTCAGACGGTCGCTGGCTGTACAGTCAGATGAAGGCCTCTGTGCCCGGATTCAGGCTGCGTGGTGATATTCGTTTGGGGCGTAAAGTAAAAGTTGTTTTACGCGCGCCTATTGATGTGCCTTTAAATTAATAATGTGTGAATTTACTAAGGGTTGCGGAGGCAGAGGGAAATGAGTTTATTTCGACAGTCCATTTTAGTGGTCACGGCGCTGATCGCGAGCTTACTTGTGGGTAATCTTTACGTCAGTGTGAACAACGCAAGAGACTATCTGTCGCAACAAATGCAAGTGCACGCTGAGGACGCAGCTACATCTCTGGCGTTCAGTTTATCGCGGGCGGCGCAGGAAAATGATCAGGCTTTGTTAAATTCTATGGTTGATATTATCTTCGATCGTGGCTATTACCGCTTGATTGAATTTCGTGACCTAAATGACAAGGAGGTCATCCGTCGGGAATTGCCCGTCAGTATAGAGGGTGTGCCGTCCTGGTTTGTGAATACCCTATTGCTACCTGAGCCGCAGGGGCGCGCTGAAGTGGTGTCGGGTTGGTATCGCTTGGGAGAGTTGAAGGTCGTTAGTCATCCGGGTTACGCCTACCGTGACTTGTGGCGGGTTTTTGTTGAGCAGCTGCAAGTATTTTTGGCTATAGCCCTTCTGTGTTATCTCTTGGTTGGCTTGGGTTTGCGTTTCTTATTTAGGCCTCTGAAGTTGTTGGAGTTGCAGGCTGACGCGATTGCTCGTCGCGAGTTTCCAGTGCAAGAGCAGCTGCCTAAAACTCCAGAGCTGCGAAGTATTGTGGTGGCCATGAATCGCATGGTTATGAAGCTGAAAGACTTATTTCAAGAACAGGTCGAGCTCTCGGAGACGCTTCATAGGCAATCTTGGGTGGACTCTGTTACAGGCTTGCCCAATCGGCGAGACTTCGATGCGCGCCTAGATGCGCTCACCCGCTCCGAACGGGGTGGTGGCGCAGCGGCTCTGCTACTTCTGCATGTAAATGGTTTGCAAGCGTTGAATGACGTGGAAGGCAGAGAGAGTGGGGATGATTTATTAGCGCAGCTCGCCGGAATTATTCGCGAACAGCTAGAACCTTATTCCGAAGCCATTGTGGCTCGGAGGAGCGGAGCCGATTTTAGCGTATTGCTGCCTGCCTTGAGCGAAGACGAAGTGAGGGTTTTTATGGGAGGGCTGTTAGGTCGTTTGCGTGCATGTGCCGACGTGAGTTCGGGGGTTGCATACACCCAAGCCCTAACGCTTAAACATCAAATGCTGCCTGTGGCTGACCTTGCATTGCGGCAGGCTCAGGGGCGATCGGAGTCGGGATGGGCGATGCTGCCCGAGGGTCTCGAGTCGGGACGTGGTTTGCCCGCGGTCGTACGTCAAGCCCAAGACTGGCGTGAATTTTTACAAAACGTCTTGAGCGGAGGTTTGATTCAGCTGCACTTTCAACCGCTTGTAGGCAGTGATCGTACGCTTGAGCATTATGAAATATTGTGCCGCATTCCCGACGGAGATGATTTGTTGCAGGCGGGCGTTTTTTGGCCAATGTTGGAGCGCTTTAATTTGGCGCTCGAAATGGATCAAAAGGTGATTGAGTTGGTGCGGCAAGCTTGTATGGCTGGTGGGCCTAATGCTGCGCAAAAGCCGAGCCTTTGTGTTAATCTTTCCCCCTCATCGGTGTTGAGCCCTAGTTTTTTTCAGTGGCTGGATCAGCTGCTTGCAAATGATCGTGAATTTGCCGAACGTTTGTTATTTGAAGTGCCAGAAACTTGCTTGGCCGCCAGCCGTGATGTGGTACAGGCATTTGCGCAAATGTTGGTAAGCCGAGGGGCGGGACTGTCACTCGATCACTTTGGCCTGGGTATTCGAGCGTTTAGCTATCTACAAAGTTTGCCCTTAACTTGCCTCAAAGTGGACCAAAGTTTCATTCGGCAGCTGCCTGCTCAAGCGGACAATCAGTTTTTTGTACGCTCATTGGTGCAAATTGCGCGCAGCTGTGACATTGCGATATATGCTGAAGGCATAGAAACTGAAGACGAATGGCAAAGCGTCTTAGATTTGGGGCTAAACGGTGGGCAGGGATACTTTTTGGGTGAGCCCAAAGTTCACAAATTTTGATGGTGGAGGTCGTCTAAGGTGACGAGAACAGTAATTTCATTTTTGTTGCTCAGCGGCTTGTTCGCAGGCGTGATGCCGGTTCAAGCTGAAAATGTTGTGGTGACTCAAGCGTGGGTGCGAGCTTTGCTGCCCACAAGAACCATGACGGCGGCATTCTTGACGATTGAAAATCACTCCGAGCGCGAAGAAAAATTAGTGGGGGTGGCATCAGGGCGTGTGAAGACAATAGAAATTCACGGTCACTCCCATGTCGACGGAATGATGAGAATGCGTCAGGTGCAAAGTTTGGCGGTTGCGGCCGGTGAAACTCAGGCTTTGGAGCCTGGAGGTTTTCACCTCATGTTGTTTGATGTTGATGCCTCCTTGGTGGAAGGTGATTCTCTGCCTTTGATATTAGAATTTGAGTCGGGTTTACAATTAAGCATTGATGCTAATGTTAAGAGCGTTCTACAGGAATAGAGTAATGGTTTTTACAGGGTCTACAGGCAAGATATCGACTTGGTCACGGGGGCTGCGCAACTGGCTGTCAGATTGGTTTGAAGATGCAGCAGGAGCGGGTGTTTTCCTTAAATTTAGCGTTTATGGTTTCGCCCTTTACCTACTAATTTCTATTGCCATTGGTATTTTTTGGAGTGCAGAGCCCGACGCGTTCAATGTCAAAGATAACGCTGCGCTTCACACTGAGGGCGGCAATCCGCAGGTAGTTGGTGTGGTAACAACAAGCACTTTAATTGGCGTGGCCGAACTCTTGCTTAACAAGCAGGGCGGGTTTCTGAGTAACGACATACTGCCGCCGGGTTCGCTGTTAGATAATATACCCAATTGGGAATATGGCGTGCTGATACAAGTGCGAGATATGAGTAAGGCGATGCGGGAGGCGTTCAGCCGTTCGCAGTCACAATCCAGCGAAGACAATGATTTGGCGCGAGCAGAATCGCGGTTTAATTTCGATCATGACAGCTGGGCTGTACCCGCATCTGAATCAGAGTATCGTCAGGGCATTAAATTTTTACAAGCCTATCGACTTCGGCTCGTTGATACCCGGCAGCAAAATGCACAATTTTATGCGCGGGCCGATAACTTACGATATTGGTTGTCAACTGTAGAGTCTCGCTTGGGCAGCTTGTCTCAGCGTTTGAGTGCCAGCGTTGGACAGCGTCGAATTAATACCGATCTGGCCAATGAGGAGCGTGCCTCGCAAGCGACTCCGGTGCCAAAAGAAATGGAAGTTAAAACTCCGTGGCTTGAAATTGATGATGTGTTCTATGAAGCTCGTGGTTCTGCGTGGGCTTTGATCCAGTTTTTACGTGCTGTTGAGGTCGATTTTGGCGATGTGCTAGCAAAGAAAAATGCCTTGGTTAGTTTGCAGCAAATTATTCGCGAATTGGAATCCACTCAAGAGACCGTATACAGCCCGCTCATTCTTAACGGTAGTGGTTTTGGCCCGCTGGCTAACCATTCTTTAGTGATGGCGTCTTATATGTCGAGAGCAAACGCCGGCATTATTGATTTGCGTCGTTTGTTGGAACAGGGATAGTTCGGTTTTAAAGTAGAGACTATATATCTATGATCCGCGGGTTTCTGTTAACCCGGCAGTGGCGGGACTCTCCTTCTGGAATTGTTCTGGATTTGTGGTTCGCGACTGAGCAGGGGCCGCAGTGGGTTCAGGTGAACGGGCAAGAGAGCGTTATGTTCCTCGCTCGAGACGATGCTGAAACGGCAATAAATTTGTTGGGCTCTACTGGGGGCTGGCGGCAAACGCCGGTCGCGTTAAAAACCTTTCGCAATCAAGACGTCAATGCTTTTTACTTTCGTTCGCAGCGGCGAGCGCGAGAGTTTCGTGATCGCCTCGACACTATAGGTGTCCCTCATTGGGAGGCTGACATCAAGCCTCCAGAGCGCTACTTGATGGAGCGCTTCATAACCGCCGCCTGTGCAATTGATCACCCCAAGGCCAAGCTTGCATCGACAAGTTCCGAGCCCTTGCTAAATCCTCGTTTAAGTTCTGTTGATTACCGGCCCACACTAAGGCTTGCGTCTATCGACATTGAGACCTCGATGGACGCTGAGGCCTTGTATTCCATTGCCGTTCAAGCGGAGGGTGTGGCACGCGTATTCATGGTGTCGGAATCAATTTCCAGTGACTTAGAGTCGGGCGATGTTGATATAGTTTACTGCCGAAACACCCGTGCTTGCATAATGCAGTTTTTGATTTGGCTGGACACCTTTGATCCGGATGTGCTGATCGGCTGGAATGTAGTGGGTTTCGATCTTTGGGTATTGTCGCAGTTTTGTAAAACTCACAAGCTGGGCTTTACAATTGGTCGCGCACATCAAAGTCCTCATTGGCGTGAGGATGATGAAGGGCACCGTAAATATATAAGTATTCCGGGTCGCATTGCCTTGGATGGTATTGAATTGCTCAAGGCGGCGACCTATCGTTTTGACAGCTTTAGTTTGGAGTCGGTGTCGCGTCAATTGTTGGGCGAGGGGAAGTTATTGTCGGGGTCTGATCGCGGGGGCGATATTACTCAGTTGTTTGCAGATGATAAAATTCAACTAGCCCGATACAACTTGCGCGATTGTGAGTTGGTGACCGATATTTTTACTCGTGAAAAACTACTGGAGTTTGCGCTGGAGAGGAGTCACCTGACGGGGCTTTTGCTGGATCGAATAGGTGGTTCAGTAGCATCTTTTGAATATGCCTATTTGCCGAAATTGCATCGCAGTGGTTATGTCGCGCCTAACTTAGGAGAGCTTGAATCAGACATTGTCAGCCCTGGTGGCTATGTTATGGACTCAGCCCCGGGAATTTATGACGATGTTCTCGTCTTGGATTTTAAAAGCCTATATCCAAGTATTATAAAAACCTTCTTAATAGATCCCTTGGGGTTCTGGGCCGCGGAGCATCAGGGTCTATCTGATGATGATGTTGTGCCGGGTTTTAATGGCGCGTATTTTTCCAAGGTGACACATATATTGCCTTCGATAATCGAAAATTTATGGCGAGCCCGAGATGAAGCGAAGCGCCTTAATAACGAACCTTTATCGCAAGCGATAAAAATAATCATGAATTCGTTTTATGGTGTTTTGGGTTCTACAGGCTGTCGCTTTTATGATCCTCGCGTCTGTAGTTCGATAACTCTTCGGGGTCATGAAATTATTCAGACGAGCAGAGATTGGATCCGTGAGCAGGGGTTTGAGGTTATTTATGGCGATACTGATTCATTGTTTGTCTGGCTGAAAGACAGGCCTGATCAAGCGGGAGCGGGCGCCGTGGGAAATCAATTGTCTGCTGGGCTCAATCAATATTGGCAAGAATTACTTCTGCGAAATTATGGTATTTCCAGTGCCTTGGAAATTGAATTTGAAACGCATTATCTAAAGTTTTTGATGCCTACGATAAGAGGTTCGGCAGTAGGTAGTAAGAAACGCTATGCGGGTATTGTACAAACCGACAATGGGCAAAAGCTTGTTTTTAAGGGCTTGGAAAGTGTTCGCACAGATTGGACGCCATTGGCTAAGCGTTTTCAGGAGGTTTTGTTTGCTCGAGTTTTTGCCGACGAGCCCTACAGAAACTTTGTCGCGAATACAGCCGAGGCGGTTTTGAATGGTGAGTGCGACCATGAGCTGATATATAGAAAGCGCTTGCGGAGGAATTTGCATGAATATACGAAAACGGCCCCGCCTCATGTGAAAGCTGCGAGAAAAGTTTCCAGTAGTACCTTGCGCAGAGGCGACTGGATAGAATACCTAATAACACTTAATGGCCCCGAGCCGATTCAAGAGCGAGTCAGTCTTATCGACTATCAGCACTATGTTGATAAACAATTGTCGCCAGTGGCCGATAGTATATTGCATTTCAAAGGTATTACCTTTGATCAAATAATCGACCAGCAGCTTGGTTTGTTTTAGATTTGGTAATAAAGTTTAATTTTTAATAGCAAATAATTTGGATATATAAGATAGTGTCGTAGACGCAAAGACAAGCTAATATTAATTGATATTGGGAAACACTCATTCAGGACAAGAGGCTAGTGGCTCGTGGATCCAGTTGATTCAACTCTTTCCACTATGGAGAAAAACCGACAGCAGGGTCAAACTCATGCTATAGGAAGCGCTCGTTCTATATTTGAGCACAGCCAAGACGCCTGTCTAATAGTTCGTCATTCTGGCGAAATACTCTACTTAAATAACGCGGCTATTCAGTTGTTTTCCCATTATTCAATTGACAATTTATTGTTGGGTGAACTGTTGCCTTGCATGGATGTTGATAAAAACGACTCGGCGGGCATACCCAAAGCCTTGAGCGTATACCAGAGTGGCCTTCCTCTTACGCTGACCGGCTTGGATGCAAGTGGGGTTCGTTTGGCGCTGCGTTTGAATGGTGTTGAAATCGGTGACACTGAAAGTACCATAATCCTTAGCCGAGAATCTCAAGAGCACCCTCTGCAAGATGAGCTCTTGCGTCAGCGTGAAATCCAACAGGTGACTTTATCGAGTGTTGCAGACGGCATATTGATAAGTGATGCTGAGGGGCGAGTGCTCATCATCAACGATGCGGCTCGAGAGATGTTGGGTTTGGTAAGTGGTGATGTAGAGGGGGAGCCGGTTGATGATATTTTGCGCTTGTGTGGGTCAGAAGAAACTCAGATATTAGAATCGATGTTTGCTCAAGTTATTCGTCGGGGCGACAGAGTGCATGCCGACTCAGACTCTCGCTTACTCGTTGCAAACCGCAATCCCTTGCCTGTGAGCGCTCAGGCCTCTCCTGTACGCAGTAGTCAGGCGGAAATTGTCGGGGCCGTGATTACCCTTCGGGACAATAGTGAAGCTCGTCGCCTGTCGGCTAAATTAAGCTGGCAAGCAAACCATGATGCCTTAACCTTACTGCCAAACCGTCGCTATTTTGAAGCGGAGCTCTCCCGAGCAATGGAGGCCGCCCGGTTTGGAACGGAAAATCATGGCTTAATTTATGTCGACATCTATCAGTTTCAGATTGTAAATGACACTTGTGGTCATGCGGCGGGTGATGAGTTGTTAAAGCGCTTAGCGCAGCTGTTTGGAAAGGCTTTGCGCAGCCAAGATTTGCTGGCTCGTTTGGGCAGCGACGAATTTGGTATTCTGCTGCGCAACTGCACTTTAGCTGGAACCCATCGCGTGGCTAATTTGTTGTTGCGGGGCGTGGAGCAATTTGTATTTTCTTGGGGGGGCAAGCGCCTAACAGTGGGTATTAGTGTTGGCGCGGTTGCAATTGATCGCGATAGCGAGTCTGACGCACAGGTGATGGCCGCTGCGGAAGCTTCATGTGCCGCAGCGAAAGAGGCGGGCAGAAATCGTATTCACCTTTATCACCACCATAATAGTCAAATTGTTGAACGCCGGCGCAATGAAATGCACTGGGTGGAAAAAATTAATGATGCTTTGGCTGAGAATCGGCTCGTACTCTATCAGCAACCCGTAGTGCCGGTAGTAATCTCTAGCCTTGCCGACAATCAAGCTCATGTGCCTCATTACGAAGTGTTAGTTCGAATGAGAGATCGTGATGGCAATATAATTTTGCCAGGGCAGTTTATTCCAGCAGCTGAACGTTATGGTCTTATGGAAGATATTGACCGCTGGGTTTTAAGCAATGTTGTTGACTACATCGCTCGGCGCGAGCGAGCCGGTTTAGCCGCAGTGAGTTATGCGGTAAATCTTTCCGGCCCAACTTTGGGTAACGAAAGTTTTCGGGATTTTGTGCAGCAAGAGTTGTCGAGAACGGCTATTGACGCTAAGGCACTGAATTTTGAAATTACAGAAACGGCGGCAGTGGGCAACTTTGCTCGCGCCATTCGCTTCATTGAAACCTTTCGGGCTCGTGGTTGTGAATTTTATTTGGATGATTTTGGGAGTGGTATGTCTTCCTTTAGCTATCTGAAAGATTTACCTGTCGATTATTTGAAAATTGATGGGGCCTTCATCAAATCTATGGAAACGGATTCTGTAGACTATGCAATGGTAAGTGCAATTAATCACCTAGCACATGTAATGGGTATTAGAACCGTGGCGGAATACGTTGAGAATGAAGGCATATTGAAATTGCTGGAAAAACTTGGTGTTGATTATGCGCAAGGTTTTGGTATTGCAGCCCCAGCCCCGGTTCACTCTCTTCGATAGTTGTCATGGTTTCAAAAACAAAAATCCGTAAGAAACATAATGCGTCGATGCCTGCTATTAAGCGTTGGTTGATAGGGGCTTTGGTGCTGTCTATTTTCCTGAGTTTAGCGGGCGTTGTGGCTTTAGATTATGTGGTTCGGGAAAAATTTGAAGGGAAAAAATGGTCTATTCCAGCCAGAGTTTATGCCCGTCCTCTTGAGCTGTATGTATCGAAACCTTTGCGTAGCCAGAGTTTCGAATATGAGCTTTCGCGACTCTCATATGTTCAAGTAGAGCGCCTCACTGCGCCGGGGCAGTGGCTGAAGAATAGTCGAGAATATAAAGTTTTTAGTCGCGGATTTGACTTTATAGACGGTCAGGAAAAGGCGAAAAAATTCAGCCTGAAAATTGAAAGCTCACGCGTTTCTAAGCTTGAATCATTCTCCGGTGAGGACTTAGCCTTATTGCGATTGGAACCTCTGGAAATTGGTGGCATTTATCCTAATCATCCAGAGAATAGGACGCTGGTATCACTTCTAGATGTGCCTCCTTTACTGGGGGAAACCTTGATTGCGGTGGAGGATCGCGGTTTCGTGAGTCATTACGGCGTCTCCCCTAAATCTATCTTGCGCGCAGCCCTAGCGAATATTCGAGCCGGTGGAGTGGTGCAAGGTGGCAGTACTATAACTCAGCAATTGATTAAGAATTTCTATCTGGATAGCCGGCAAAACCTGGGAAGAAAGATTCTAGAATCTTTGATGGCGGTATCGCTAGAACTCCACTACTCAAAGGCGCAGATATTAGAAACTTATATCAATGAGGTATACCTTGGGCAAAGCGGTGCGCAGGGGATTCATGGTTTTGGATTGGCCTCTCAACACTATTTTGGACGACCCTTAATTGAACTAAATTCCGTTCAGATTGCTCTGTTGGTAGGATTGGTGAAGGGTGCTTCGTATTATAACCCCTGGAAGAATCCTGCTCGAGCTCTAGAGCGTCGTAATCTTGTACTGCAAATTATGAAGGATGGGCAGTTGCTGACGGCAGAGGACTACAATGCTGCAGTCAGGCTTCCCTTGGGTGTTGTAACGCGATCGCGCAAAAAGCTGCAGCCCTATCCCGCATTTTTGGAGTTGGTGCGCCGCCAATTACTGCAAGATTATGAGGAGAGTGATTTAAAAACTGAGGGTCTGGCTATTTTCACAACCCTAGACCCTCAGGCGCAGCATCAGGCAGAGAAGTCTTTGAGCCAAACGCTGAACACTCTGGAGTTAGAACACAGCCTGACAAAAGGCGGCTTGCAAAGTGGTCTGGCAATGCTGGCTTTGGGCAGCGCCGAAGTGCTGGCGCTTGTGGGTGACCGAAAAGTGCAATACTCGGGCTTTAATCGGGCGATAGATATTCGACGCCCGATTGGATCGCTCGTTAAGCCCGCGGTGTATCTGGCGGCATTGGGGGAGGGGTATTCTCTTTCCAGCCTAATTAGTGATGCACCGGTGGCAGTAAGAGGTCCCGATCAAAGTGTTTGGAAGCCTAGAAATTTTTCTCGCCAGAGTCATGGTGATGTTCCTTTATACAAAGCTCTGGCGTCTTCCTTTAATCAGGCCACCGCGAGGCTCGGCATGAGTGTTGGTCTCAATCTTGTTGAATCTACACTGCAAGCTAGTGGTTTGGAGCGCTCGTTTGCGGTGGTGCCGTCCCTGCTCTTGGGCTCTTTGGAACTGTCGCCGCTTGAAGTCGCTTCTATGTATCATACTTTCGCGGCCGATGGTTTCTATACTAAACCACGAGCTATTCGCTCGGTTCAAACCCCGCAGGGTGAAACGCTTAAACGTTATGCTTTACGCTCCGAGCGCCGTTTCCCTTCTTCTACAATTTACCAGCTCAACTACGCGCTCAGCCTTGTGATGCAGGATGGTACCGGTCAGCGGGCGAAGTTGCGAAACGAGGCGGAGCAAAGGGTTACGGCGGGGAAGACGGGCACTACAAACAACCAGCGAGACAGTTGGTTTAGTGGTTACGACGGTGACCAATTGGTGAGTATCTGGGTGGGTCGCGATGATAATGGAATAACACCACTCACGGGTTCAACCGGTGCTTTGCGGATTTGGGCCGATTTAATGAGTAATACTCCAGGGAGAAGTTTGACGATGGCTAAGCCGGCAAACCTCGAATACTATTGGGTAGATTCGGTGACGGGAAACGCAAGTGGCGAGAATTGCCGAGGTGCGCGCCTGCTACCTTTTGAACTTGGTCAGCAGCCACAAAAAAAATCTCGCTGTGAATGGCGAAAAAACCCAGTGATTCACTGGTGGAGAAAGGTTTGGCAAAACTAATGAGCAAGGAGTATTCAAATTGAAGGTCGCATTAGACTTTAGGGCCTCTAGAGTGCTTATGCTGGCATTTGCGTGTGTGAGTGGGGCTTGCAGTGTTACTCCCGTGCAAGTAGAGGACGCTACACCCTCCTCAGTGGAGGCTGAGACATCTATAAATCGCTCTGCCCCGCGAGTTCTTTCGCCAGCGAAGTTTGAGAATGACAAGGCCAAGGCTGCCAGTGACGCGTTATTGCAGCAGGCTTATGAACAATATGATCAAGATCGATGGCAGCGAGCGGTGCATATGGCCGAGCGTGGCTTGAGAATAGACCGGTATAACGCCCGCTGGCACCTTCTATTGGCAAAATGTTATAGCCGCTTGGGGGATGGTAAGCGCGCTCAAGAGTTTGCGAGTCAGGGGCTTGCGTATGCTCCCTCAGGTAAAACCTCGCTGCGAAAGGATTTGCAGGCTCTGATGATGGGCACCAAGCCTTAAGTGGCTGAATTTAACCGTTTTTTTTGCTCCCGATTTTGTCAAACCCCCTGAAGAGGTGCTAGTATCAGGTGATATTTGACGTCATACAGAAATGGAAGATGGTGAGCGTGGGATTATGAGCAGCAGCGATAACACACAAAGCGATCGCCCAGAGGTGGGAGCACAAACTCAGGCCTCAGATGACAGGGTTGTCGAGCGTCTGAAGATCTGTCGAGGTATGGCGCTCGAGTTTTCTGCGAAGCATTTTCCAAGCTGCTTAATGGCTTTGGAAGAGCGCTTGTTTGATTTGGCGGATAACGCCAGCAATAACCAAGACCAGGTTCGTCTGTTCGAAATCCAGAAAAGCTTCAAAAAACATCAAGATGATCTCATTCGTTATTTCTGCGGAAGTGTCGGTGAGAGCTACATCAAGTTTAAGAAAAATACTCTCGATACCCATACTGAAGGCGAGCACTCTCAACGCGACAGCCTGTCACTATTGGAAAATGAAAAGCTTGAAGAGAGTATCGCCATATCATCAATCGCTTTACGGGCCGATAATGTTTACGCCGAACTGATTTGGAAGTTGAATCAACGTTATTCTGTGCTTAGGGGTGGTTCTAAAGTTTATGAGAGCAATAATCCCAGTAGCCCTATTCAATTCTGTGAAGGTCTGCGTCGCGCCCTTACATTGATGGAGCTTGATGTCAGCGCCAAAGTACTGGCCTATAAGGCATTTGATAAATTTTTCATTCCTCTATTAGGTTCTCTGCTAGAAGATATTAACGATTATCTAGCCTCTGAAGGGCTGCTGCCCAACTTGCAGTTTACCCCTGATGTAGACCGTTCATTTATACCTGTACCTAGCGGAGGTGGAGCTGCAGGTGGGAGTAACTCTGGTGCCTATAGTCCGGCTAATCCCGCTCAAGGGGTTTCCAATCTTCAAGGTTTAGTGCAAGGCGATGCGCAAAACAGCGCCCAATATCAAGGTAACTTAGTTAACGCTATTCGAGAATTACAAAATCATTTGGCCCATGAAAGCCTGATGCCAGGTGCACAGGGTGGAAATTCTGGCGTTTCTTCCGCTATGTCGCCGTCGTTTGCCAGCAGCGGTGCTCGAACGGTGCCCGTTTATTCTAGCGAGCAACTGGTGGGGGCTCTGCAAAATATGCAGGCAGACGCTCTGTCCATAACCAGTGCCGCAGGTTTTGCAGATGGCGACCTTACGGCTTTAAACCCGCAGGGAATAGCGACCACCAGTAATCAGTTAACTAGGCAGTTGCAGGAAGAGAATAAGGAAGATGGAGCGGTTGATCATACGGATATGCATACCATCGACTTGGTGGGTATGTTGTTTGAATATATGTTAGCCGATGATAACTTGCCGCCGTCGGTTAAAGCTTTATTAAGCTATTTACACACCCCATTTTTAAAGATGGCCTTTATAGACAAAGATTTTTTTGAACAAAGCGATCACCCCGCACGTTTGTTACTGAATAATTTGGCAGAGGCTGGCACCAAATGGGTGAGTATTGACGGCTCTAGTCAATATGAAATTTATCCAAAGATTAAGTCAGTTGTGTCTCAGTTGTTGGAAAAATTTGAAAATGACGTTCGTATTTTTGCGGAGCTGCTCTTAGATTTTAATACTTACACTAAAAAAATATCCCGCCGCCAGGAGCTTATGGAGCGTAGGGCCCTAGAAAAAGTTCAAGGGGAGGAAAAGCTTCGCGAAGTAAAAATGCAGGTCAATCGCGAAGTTAGGGCTAGAACGGATGACAAGCAGTTACCTTCAGCCGTGTTGTTACTTTTATTACAGCCATGGTCTGATTACCTTTCTTTTTCCCTGCTGCGCTATGGGGAGAGCTCAGAGAGCTGGCGTGAGGGTTTGGGCCTGATCGACGAAATCCTTTGGTCTATTGAGCCTAAAGAAACCAATGAAGATAAAACTCGTCAGGTTGAGGTTGTGGAGAATATTGCAGAATTACTTGAGCAGGGTTTTGACAATATTGGCTACGATCAAGTAAAAGCCAAGAAATTATTGGATGCATTATTTTCACTACAAAAACTCGCCTTGCAAAGTAAGCAGGCCGAGCCTGCGCCAGCAGTTATGAGAGATAAGCTGGAAAGTTTGGCGGCTGAAAAGGCGGGTGAGTCACCTGATGCCGAGCTGGTAGTAAGTGATGCTGAATTGAAAATGGTTGAAAATCTCAAGCTTATAGAATTCGGTACATGGTTTGAATTTGAAGAAGGTAAGCGTTTAAAGGTGGCTTGGTATAACTCGAAGACCTCACATTATATGCTGGTAGACCAGATGGGTAAAAAGGTCGCCATGAGTTCCGGACTTGATCTGGCAAGAGGTATGATTGCAGGTAAAGTGAAAGTGATTGCCGGCAGTACAAAACCGTTCTTTGAACGAGCCTTGGAAAATATATTACATAGTTTGAACACGCGAGCCGAAGGTGATCGTGTTGAGGAAACTAAAGGTAAGTAGAATGACTGAAGATAACCAACGGCGACTCAGCCGGCGTGCCATACAACAAAGTATTACTATTGTTGATGTGATGACAGATCAGGTGCTAGGGCGTTTGGTGAATATTCACCGCGAGGGGTTTATGCTTGTTGGCACAGGTCCAGTGACGGTGGATTCACTGTATCAATTATCGCTACAGCTGTCGGTACCGGTTAATGGGCAGAACCAAATTGCAGTGGGTGGTGATTGTCTGTGGACACGTGCCGACGAAGGAGGCAGTCAGCATTGGGCCGGATTTCATATTATTGACATCTCGGCCCAGAGCTTAGAGTTGATAGACGCGCTGGTTTAAGCTAAATCGGCAAATACTCGAGCTGCGGCTTGCAAGGTAAATTTAATATCTTCGTCCGAATGGGCAGCAGACATAAATCCAGCTTCGAATGAAGCGGGTGCTAAATAAACACCCTCTCGTAACATCCCGTGGAAAAACTGATTAAACCGCTCGCCATTGCAGGCCATCACCTGCTGGAAATTGGTGATTTTGGGTTCTTCAGTGAAAAATCCACCAAACATGGTGCCCACGTTATTGGTGGTGAACGGAATACCCGCCTCTTTGGCTAAACGTTCTAAGTTGGTGCAAAGATAGTTTGTTTTTGCAATTAAGCTCTCGTAAAAGCCTTCTTGGCTAATCAGCTCTACAGTTTTTAGCCCCGCGGCCATAGCAACTGGGTTGCCAGATAATGTTCCCGCTTGGTACACAGGACCCAGTGGCGCAATGTGTTCCATGATCTTGCGTTTACCGCCAAAGGCGCCCACAGGCATCCCGCCGCCGATCACTTTTCCTAAGGTCGTAATGTCAGCTTCGATCCCGTAGTGACCTTGGGCGCCGGTGTGGCTAACCCTGAATCCGGTCATTACTTCGTCGATAATTAACAATGCACCGTACTGGTCGCAAACCTCACGCAGGCTTTCTAGAAAGCCAGGTACTGGTGGAACACAGTTCATGTTGCCCGCTACCGGCTCAACTATAATACAGGCTACTTCCTCGCCAATACTGGCAAAGGCCTGTTTTACGGCATCAATATCGTTGTAACTTAGGGTCAGCGTATGATCAGCAAGTGAGGCAGGAACACCAGGCGAGCTGGGCACCCCCATTGTCAGTGCGCCTGAGCCGGCTTTTACCAATAATGAGTCTGAATGTCCGTGGTAGCAGCCTTCAAACTTTACAATTTTGTCGCGATTGGTAAAACCTCTGGCGAGTCGGATTGCACTCATAGTCGCTTCTGTACCTGAATTGACGAAGCGGACCATATCCATATTGGGCATAATTTCGCAGACCTTGTCTGCAAGCAGGGTTTCCATTTCTGTAGGGGCGCCAAAACTCAAGCCGAGCTTTGATCTTTCAATAACCACATCAATAACTTCTGGGTGAGCGTGACCTAAAATCATTGGCCCCCAAGATTGCACATAGTCAACATAACGTTTTCCATCGGCATCAAAAAGGTAGGCTCCCTCTGCACGTTCAAAAAAAATGGGCGTGCCGCCTACGGCTTTAAATGCTCTTACGGGAGAGTTTACGCCGCCGGGGATATGTGTTTGGGCGGCTTCAAAAAGTACTTCAGATCGGCTCATGTCCGGTTCCTGTATTGTGCTGAGTGGTGAGTGTGTATGACAACGAATGTTTATTGCAGTTTACGGCCTTGAGAAGCATTTTTATCGGCCCAATATAGGCGATTAGGAATGCGCTGGCCCATGCCGAGCTGGCGACTGTGTGAAAGTGCGTGCCAGGTAAAATTTTGACCTTGCTCAACAGCGTCGATTAGCCTTAAGTCGTGTGCAAGGTAGGCTGCAATACTGGCTGAGAGTATTGCTCCACAGCCGTGGCTGTGAATATTAAGGCGTTCCCACTGGTATTGTTTGGTGAGTCCGTTTTGGTCGTAGAGTCTGTTTTCTATGCTCGTTTGGTTTCGGTTGCTGCCAGTGACTAATACGTGTTCGCAGCCAAATTCGAGTATTTCCATGGCGCAGGCGTCTATAGTGTCCGCTTGCCGTGCAATATTTTGAGCTTCCACAAGGTCAGGGGTTACCAGAGTTGCCAGTGGTAGTAAAAGTGCTTCCAGTGCCTGGTTCACCGCACTGGTTGTGAACTCAATGCCGCCCCACCGAGTGTTTACTGGGTCGAGTACAACGCAAATATTAGGGTAGTCTCGTAAAATGCTGTGGATGGCCTCTACCTGCTCCACGTTGGCTAAGTGGCCAATTTTCATGGCTTTTACGGGCATGTCTTCCAAAATAACTCTAGCTTGTTCAATCAGTAAACTTGCTTCAATAGGCACCATTTCTTTGAGCTCTGCGGTATCCTTTGCCCATAAAGAAGTAATTATGGGAGTGCAGTGACAACCTAAGCTGGCCACTGTTTCTATATCGGCTTGAATACCAACGGCACCACTGGGATCAAAGTTGGATAAACTCATAACGACGGGGGTACTGTGCTCAAATCGAGCCATGGTGTGCTCCTGAACCCATATAATCCATAAGGTATTTAAAGTTTATCACAGGTGCCCAGAATTGCTGTCAAAAAGGCCTGACCACAACCAAAATTACTGCGCCGACTAATAGGAATACAGGAAATTCATTAAACCAGCGGAAAAAGGTATGTCCATGAGGTTTCTGCCCGTTTTTTAACTTTTCTATGTAGCGACCGCACATGTGATGGTAAGAAATCAATACAAGCACGAGGGCAATTTTTGCCTGAAACCAATGTGCGCTTTGAAAATACTCCCAATTGGAAGCCGCGAGAGCAATGCCTAGCAACAGAGTCGCGATCATCGATGGTGTGGCGATGCCTCGGTACAGTTTGCGCTCCATGATCTCGAAGCGCTCTTGGCTAAGTTTATCTTCACTCATGGAATGATAGACAAACAAGCGAGGCAGATAGAACAGCGCCGCGAACCAGCATACTACCGCAATAATATGAAAAGCCTTAATCCAAAGCATAGAGTTTAAATCCGATAGTAGTTGCTGATGGTCTCTGCCGTAATTATACCCAAAACAGGAGCATCAGTACTGGGTTGAGCAAGCTTAGTCACACACAGCGCTTCAAAGTTTCCTTTGCTGAGAGTTTGCAAGGCTTCAAAAAGGTTTGCACGGTCTTGAACGTAAGCCAAGCTTAAGCGTCGAGCAGGGATGTCATCCAATTGAATGAGCTCGGATTCTTCAAAATTTTCTTCCGCATCGAGCAGGCTTAAGTGCTGAGCTAAGTCAGCGGCGCGTAGCAAGTATCGATTATTGCCTTCAACAATAATCCAAAGAGGCTGGTTGAGCAGTAAATGCACGGCCGCTGAATGACTAATACTGGTAGCGCAGCTAGCGAAGGCGGTATTCATCACGCTACGCACGCCAACTCGACTTAGAATCTGTTGCGCGGGACCACTGGAGGTTTTTTTGCCCGCGGCCTGAAGCTGCATTTGGAAAATACCCTCGCAGCCAAAAAATTGCCGTGTTGCAAAGCAGGACACCACAATCACCAGCATACTTGGGAAAATAATATTAGGGTTATAGGTCAGTTCTATAATTGTCATTAGTGCCGCGAGCGGAGCATTCAAAATGGCGCCCATCATCGCCGCCATACCTAGGGCGACGTAAAAACCTGAACTTGCGGCATATTCTGGCGCCAAGGTGCTCCCTATGACACTGATAACACCACCGATACAGGCGCCAATAAATAGGCTGGGGCCAATTAGCCCGCCGGGCATTCCCATGCCTAAGCTGAATGTTGTGACAAAAAGTTTACTAGCGATAATGATCATTAGTAAATTCAGGCCAATTTTTCCCTGCATGGCAAGAGATACAGTGTCGTAGCCTAAGCCCATCACCTGAGGCACAAATAGAGCCACTATGCCAGTTACCGCACCTGCCGCTACAAGCCTTGCCATGATGGACTTGGGCCCTGAGTGTTGAAAATAGTACTGTAGCTTAATGTAGATAGCCGCGCAGGCCGCGATGACGAGCCCCGCAAACGCCATATATGGAATTTCCCAGAGGCTGTTCATTTGAATGTTTGCGCCTGCCAGCAAGGAATCTTGCCCAAAGACCATTTGGCTGATGGCGGCACCGGATACAGAGGCCAAGATCACGGGAATGAAGCCGGCGATGGTATATTCCATGAGCACAACCTCCATGGCAAAAATTACGCCAGCCATAGGGGTATTAAATGAAGCTGCGATGGCGGCAGCCACGCCACAGCCAGCTAGTGTCCGCAGGCTGTTATTGGGTAGTTTAAAATACTGTCCAAGTTGACTGGCGGCGCCTGCGCCTAAGTGGACTGCGGGACCTTCTCGGCCGACAGATTGGCCCGTGATGAGACATAGGGCTCCACCAAAAAACTGGACCAAAATATTGCCCATGGGCAGCTGCCCTTGATGGTTGTGTAAGCGATCAAGCACGTGGCTTACGCTAATGGCTCGGTGAGCTTTGCTCACCCCATTGAGCAGAATACCGATGGCAAGAGCGCCTGCTAGGGGCAATATCAAGCGCCAATGTGAGGCAAGGGCTTCGAAATTTTCACTATCCCCTGGAAGTAGTTTTGACAGTGGCCAATCGATAGCGTAGCGAAACAATACAATCACTAGCGCCGCGAGTATCCCGCTTATCAAACCTAGGATTGTCAGCTGTGGCAGGGCTTCCTGATAAGCGAGCTGATGGCGGAATTTATCTATATTGTGCTGCCAAAGTTGCTGCAATGACTGTTTGAAAGGGGGTTTGCGCGTTGGCGTCATAGCTTTCTCAATATAGGGAACAAAACGACGGAATAATAAGGCAATTGCAAATAATTGATAAATAAGTCGAGCAAAACTTTTGATTTTCGCGAAGGGCTCTTATTATAGTGGCCTAATCTTATCGTTAGTTTTTACAGAAGCCAAACTTCTACTCGCTTTCGGGCGTCGTAGTGGTGAATATTTGCGTATATAAAGTGGTTGAGGTGTAGTTGTGATTAAAGTGGGTATCGTGGGTGGCACAGGTTATACCGGTGTTGAGCTGTTGAGATTGTTGTTGAGTCACTCGGGTGTTGAGGTTTCTGTTATCACCTCTCGAGCGGAGGCGGGGGTTCAGGTTTCAACGCTCTACCCAAGTTTGCGAGGTCATTTGGATTTGGCATTTTCGGTCCCGGACGTCTCAGTATTAGCAACTTGCGATCTAGTGTTTTTTGCGACTCCTCACGGGGTTGCACAAAATATGATGCCAGCTTTAATCAATCGTGGCGTTCGGGTCATAGACCTTTCGGCCGATTTTAGAATCAGAGATGCCGACGTATGGGCCAATTGGTACGGTCAGGCTCACGGCTGTCCAGAATTGATTGGCGAGGCGGTGTATGGTTTACCTGAAGTCAATCGCGAGGCCATCAAAAGCGCTCAGCTCCTTGCGTGCCCAGGGTGTTACCCCACGGCCACGCAGTTAGGCTTGATTCCTCTTCTTGAAAATAACTTAGTGGACCCTGGCGACCTCATTGCCAATGCCGCTTCTGGCGCTAGTGGTGCAGGCCGTCAGGCTAATGTAAACAATCTGCTCTCAGAAATTAGCGACAGTTTTAAGGCCTACGGTAGTGCTGGGCACAGGCATCTACCTGAAATAGAACAGGGCTTGAGGGATGTTCAACCTGAGGGCGCTGATGTGGCTCAGCTAACATTTATGCCCCATTTACTGCCTATGATTCGAGGGATTCATGCCACCTTGTATGCCAACTTACAAGGTGGTGGTAAGGAGCTGTCTGACGCGGCATTGCAGGACTTGTATGAAACCCGTTATGCTCAGGAACCTTTTGTGGATGTATTGCCTTGGGGGAGTCACCCCGCCACCCGTTCAGTAAGGGGGTCTAACGTCTGCCGCATTGCGCTTTGTCGGCCACAGGGGCGAGATAAAATTGTTGTATTGTCAGTGATCGATAACCTGACAAAAGGTGCGTCGGGGCAGGCCGTTCAAAACATGAATATTATGTTCGGCTTTGATGAAAGTGAGGGGCTTCGGCACGTAGCCTTAATGCCTTGAGTCTCTCGAGATAATTACAGGAGGTTAAATGAATGCAGTAAAAGGTAGCAAGCGCTATCGAATGCAGGTGGTAAAGTACCGTCCCTATGTGCGCTTATTCGTCAGAATTCTGCTGTTGCTGCTGGTAATCGGTGGCACTGGAGGAAGCTATCTATTTGGTATCTATAAAGGTACCGAGCTTCAGGCAGAGGCTATCGATGAGCGCGACCGCTTGCGAGTGGAATTAAGTGCTAGCGTGAGGAAGGCCGAGCAATTTGGTCAACAGCTCGCCAATGTCAACTTGGGTGCAGAAGTTGACCGGAAAGCCAATGAGGATGTTCGCCAAGAAGTCATCGAACTGAAAAATGAAATTGCCGCTCTGGAAGAGGATATAACCTTTTATCGAGGCCTGATGTCTCCAACCGCTGATAAGAGAGGCTTAACCATTGGCTCTCTGGAAGTGCTGGAAACCCCTGAAGCCAGAACCTACGAATATAAGTTGGTTGTGCAGCAATTAGCGGCCAATCATCAGGTGCTGAACGGGCATTTAAAATTTTTAGTCATTGGGCGCCAGAATGGTGTTGAAAATTCGCTTCACTTAAACGCCTTGTCGAACAAAGTGAGCGTAGAGAATATTAAATTACGGTTTCGTTATTTTCAGAATTTCGAAGGTCAGTTAAAGTTGCCATTAGGTTTTGAGCCGGTTCGAATAGAGCTTGTGGCTACATCTATTGGCCCCACCCCTGTTACGGTTAACAAAAAATTTGGGTGGCTAGTTCAGGAGAGTTAACCCCCTTATGTGGAGTAATAAGAAAGACATGGCATTTTCAAATAATCACACCTTGATATCAAAGGGTACGGAAGTAGTGGGTGACTTGTTGTTCACGGGTGAGCTGCAGATTGAAGGCAAGGTACGAGGCAATATTATCGCCGAAGCTGGCAGTGATGCCAAAGTAGTGATCGCGCACAAGGGCCAGGTTGAAGGTGAAATTCGAGTACCCAGTGTTGTCGTTGACGGCAGTGTGCTTGGCGACATTTACTCCTCGAAGCATGTTGAGCTGGCGGCTAAGGCCGTGGTGAAAGGCAATGTTCACTACCATATGATAGAAATGGTCAAAGGTTCTCAGGTGAACGGTAGCCTGCTTTATGGTGGGAGTAAGGCGGGCGAAGACATGAAATCGGGTAAAGGTTCTGGTTCTACGATAGAGCCTATTGGCTTGAGTGTACCCAGTGGAGGGAAAGCTTAGCACAGTAATAGTTGACTAAATTACTCAGGTAAAGAGATAATGGCCGTTTGTGGGCCCTAGGCCCTGTAAGCCGAGAAGTAGATTGACTCATGAGTACAGCTGAAACCTATACCCCGCAAACGGTACAAGTAACCCACAGCGCTATCGCTAAAGTAAAAAGCCTGATAGAAGAAGAGGGCAATGAAGAGCTCAAGCTCCGAGTCTTTGTCACTGGAGGTGGCTGTTCCGGCTTTCAGTACGGGTTTACCTTTGACGAGCTTGTAGCAGAAGATGATTCTGTTTTGGACGCGGGCGGCATCCAAGTGTTGGTTGACTCGATGAGCTACCCTTATTTGATGGGTGCAGAGGTAAATTATGAAGAAGGACTTCAGGGCTCAAAATTTGTGGTTCAAAACCCCAACGCGTCTACGACCTGTGGTTGTGGGTCTTCGTTTTCGATATAGCGCTTACTTGCGGTATTGCCTAGCCCTAATTCTTGGGGTTTTGATGGGCGGAGCGCTTGTGGCTGCAGAGCCTTCGGCGAGCTTGGCCAATCCGTCTTCAACGGGGTATCTAGCAAGAATTCAGCAAAATTCTCCAAAAGATGTAAACCTTGCGCTGTTAAGGGCGGAAGAACTTTATTTGGGTGGCGAAATCTCTGACCAGCAGCCTCCCTTGGCTTTTGTGTTGCACGGGCCAGAAGTCGCGATATTTTTCAAAAATAATTACCGTGATTACAAATCTATTGTCGATTTAGCGGCGCGTTTATCGGCGTTCGGTGTCATTGATGTTGCGGTGTGTCGTACACGATTGGGGGTGATGGGCCAAGACCCTGCTAAGTTATTTCCTTTTGTAAGCACCGTCCCCTTTGGTCCCGATGAGGTTGAGCGACTGCTCAGCGAAGAGCAATACGTTTACTTCTAAGTGGAAAAGTAAATTCCTCCTAAAATGGTACTTTGCTTAGCTCCGGTTACGGAAGGCAGGTTTCCGGGTAGTTTATGCAGTGCCTGCTTGGCGAGCCAAGCAAATGCTACCGCTTCGACCCAGTCCGGCGATAAGCCCAGCGCCTCCGTCGTGCAAACCATTGTGTCGGGCAGCTTTTCACTAAGACAATTGAGCAGCGCGGTATTGTGGGCGCCACCTCCGCAGATAAAAACTTCATCTGGCAGTTCCGGTGAGGAGACCTGAAGAGAATCAGTGATCGTTGTTGCGGTGAGTTCAAGTAATGTCGCTTGAACGTCTTCTGGAGCTGGAGGGGTAGACAGGGCAGCCAGGTGTTCTTCAAGCCAGCCCATATGGAAGTCTTCTCGGCCAGTGCTTTTGGGCGCGCGGGCCTTGAAAAATGAGTGCTTTAGCAAACTTTTCAAGAGCCTATTGTTACATTTTCCTTCATTTCCCCACTGTCCTTGTGCGTCGTATTCAAGGCCTTTGTGCCTACGAATCCAGGCATCTAGCAAAACATTTCCTGGGCCAGTATCGTAGCCCAATACTTCGCAGTCGGGACGCAGCAACGTTACGTTGCTGATACCTCCAATATTGATAATTGCACGGGACTTGAGCTCTGAACCGAATAAGGCTTCATGGTATGCAGGCGCTAGAGGTGCTCCATGCCCACCCGCCGCCATGTCTCGCCGCCTGAAATCGGCAACGGTGGTGAGGCCGGTAATTTCGGCGATTTGGTTGGGGTCGGCAATTTGCAGAGTAAATGGCTGGGGTGATGAAGGCCCTGGTGGGCGATGGCGAATTGTCTGACCGTGGCTGCCGATCGCAGTGATCAAATCTCGGCAGAGTCCGCTTGAGGCAATCAGTGCCTGCGCGGCTTCGGCAAAGGCGATGCCTAGTTCGCGGTCAAGGGCGCCCATGCGATCAATTTCATTGTCACCGGGCTGGCAAATAGCCAAAATTTGTTGCTTAAGTGCCGGTGAGATTGGGTGACTGTGGGTATGGAGTGAGAGCGGTTTTCCGCCTTCGAATGACACGAGAGCAGCGTCAATGCTGTCACAACTCGTGCCGGACATCAGGCCTATATAGCGTTCTGTACAAGCAGTCATCTCACGAACTCCCTGTGAGCCTATGGATTTTTTGTCGTATCAGTGTCAGCCATTGCCAGCTGAGTGTTTTGGAAGAAACGACTAAGGCTGGCGATTAAAGGTTTAGTCTTTTGCTGAAAATCGGCCATATTCTGTTTTGAAATAGATTTAGCTTTGGGCAATTTCTGCACGATTGTTCTTGGGTTGCGGTGTACGCCACTCACTAAGAATTCATAGTGAAGGTGGGGTCCTGTAGCCCAGCCGGTAGACCCTACTGTTCCAAGTAACTGCTTCTGCTTTACGCGTTGCCCAACTTTTACTTTTCGTTTTGTTAGGTGAAGGTATTTGGTCTGGATGTTATTGCCGTGCTGAACAACGACATAGTTGCCGCTGGCTCGATTGTAGCTGGAAGTAATCACCTTGCCGCTACCAGACGCATACACTGGGGTTCCGCGATTTGCAGCATAATCTGTACCGCGGTGTGGGCGTTTGGTTTTGTGGATGGGGTGCAGGCGGTTAGGGTTGAACCCAGAGCTTATATGGCTGAAATCAAGAGGTGCGCGTAAGAACGCCTTCCTCATTGCGTGGCCGTCGGGGGTGTAGTATTGGGCGTCACCGCCTTTATCGGTGTAGCGCACAGCCTCGAAAGTTTGATTTTGATTTATAAAGGTGGCCGCTAAGATCGGGCCATTGCCCATCTTTTCCCCGTCAAGAAAGTGTTCTTCATAGGTGACTTGAAAGCTGTCTCCTTTGCGAATGTCGAGAGCGAAGTCAATGTCCCAGCCGAAAATATTGGCGAGTTCCATGATTAGGCTAGCTTCCATGTTGGCGTTTTGGCCGGCCACGAACAGCGACGATTTAATGGCTGCTGATCTAAATGCAACTTGCGTATCGGGAGTGCGTGTTTCTTTTAGGTCTGAGAAGCCATCGTCATCACGGTAAAATAGCTGGCTACTCAATTTGTCTTTGCTGTGGCGAAGCTGTAAAAGCTTGCCGTTATCATCAAGCTGGAACGCCAGTTTATGACCTGGGTGTATCTGTTTGAGGTTGCTGGCGGCTTTGCTTTTCTTAAATAACTCGTAGATATCCCGATCATTTAATCCTGCACGTTTAAAAACAAGAGAAAGGTTGTCTCCGTTTTTTACTGTGAGCTCTTGCCAGACAAACTCCTCTTCCTGAATCTCTTCTTCTAACGCATCGTCACCCATTTCGGGGCTGTGATCGCTGAGCATGGGAAGTTCTATGGTTAATTCTTGGCGTTTTGCTGATACGTCTTCTGAGGGGAATAGGGTCAAAGCCAGGGTTAAGCAGCAGGCTAATGCACCTACTAATACTAAGTGCTTCTTCGGGAACTGTCGCATCGTTCGGACAGCTGGGTTTTTCTTATTAAAATCAGTGGGTTCCATTGGAAAGCTATACCTATTACTAATATTTGCCGCTCAAGGTCTGATTTTATATCAGATATTGCTTTAAGAATCACCTTAAAAACTATAGAGATGAGAAACACGTCAACTAAAGCTTCTGGCTGGCCTTGTTTTTGGGTTTTTTTTCGGTATGGTGGCCCACTCTCCCGCTACCTCTTCTTGCAGAATGGAAGTGAGTACAAACTAACTTATTGATTGGAAGTGTAATTATGCCCTCTATAGACGTGAATCTTCTGGCGGATTTGCAGGCTCGCGGCTTGGTCGCTCAAATGACTGGTGACGATCAGCTGAATACATATTTGGGTGAGGGTAGTCGGACGCTTTATTGTGGCTTTGATCCTACGGCAGACAGTTTGCATATTGGTAGCCTCGTGCCTTTGCTTACGCTAAAGCGCTTCCAGGATGCGGGGCATAAGCCTATAGCACTGGTCGGCGGTGCAACTGGTTTAATAGGTGATCCGAGTTTTAAAGCTCAGGAGCGCAAATTAAATACGGCCGACGTTGTTGAATCTTGGGTGGGTAAGATAAAGACTCAAGTGTCGGCCTTTATTGAATTTGATGGCTGTGACAATTCTGCTGAAGTGGTCAACAATCTAGACTGGACCGTAGGCATGGATGTGCTGACGTTCTTGCGCGATGTTGGTAAGCACTTCTCCATTAATAATATGATCAATAAAGAATCTGTGAAGCAGCGTATTGACCGTGAAGGGGCTGGAATATCCTTTACAGAATTTACCTATATGTTGCTGCAGTCATTTGATTTTGCTGAGCTCTATAAGAGATATGACTGTTCCCTGCAGATTGGCGGTAGCGATCAGTGGGGTAATATTGTCGGGGGGGTCGACTTAACTAAGAAGATGCATGGGGGCAAGGCCTTTGGTTTAACCCTTCCGCTTGTCACCAAATCGGATGGCACGAAGTTTGGTAAAACAGAGTCGGGTACCATTTGGCTGGATGCAGCGAAAACCTCTCCCTATGCGTTTTATCAGTTTTGGTTAAACAGTGCTGACGCTGATACTTATAAGTTTTTAAAATACTTCACGTTTTTAAGTGTCGCAGAGATTGACGGTATCGAGGAGGCGGATCGCATTGCAGAGGGTCGCCCTCAAGGGCAGCGAATATTAGCTGAAGCAGTTACTCGTTTGGTTCATGGAGACTCTGGCCTTGAAGCCGCCGAAAGGATTACGGCAGCTCTCTTTAGTGGCGCACTTGAGTCCTTGAGCGAGTCCGACTTGGACCAGCTGAAGTTAGACGGCCTGCCAGCGACGACTTTATCGCGTAAAGAGCTTCAAGGTTTGTCGCTGACTCAGGTGTTGGTTGATGCGGGTATGGTCTCGTCAGGCAAGCAGGTAAAAGACGCTTTGGGGCGTAATGCAGTTTTGATTAATAGTCACCCCAAGGGAGCGGAGCAAAATATGGACATCGATAAGTGCTTTCCTGTATCTGATGCATTTTATGGTCGCTTCTACATCGTTAAATTAGGTAAGAAGAAATACCACCTTTTTGAGCTTGGTGACTAATTTATATTTTTGATCTTTATTAACGCAAATTGCCCATAAAAAAGCCGCCTTTAGGCGGCTTTTTATTTATTTTAACTTTATCAATTAAATCACTTGCAAGTCCGAG
>ENA-OSET01000060-OSET01000060.1-sediment-metagenome-genome-assembly--contig:-NODE-60-length-121584-cov-11.633478_pt1 | contig 121584 bp, 102 predicted proteins | sample MGYA00237882_ERZ534229 | MGnify/ENA primary metagenome ERZ534229 (study PRJEB26408, sample SAMN06266212) | sediment metagenome | isolation source: Hudson Canyon methane seep mesocosm | place... | reverse complement strand
CTTTCGCCAGCCATATTGAACTCCTAAGTCTTGGTAGTATAACCATTAGGAGTGTCTAGTGGGGCGGGTGCGATTCAGCCTGTACTAATGCCGAATTAAATGCAGAGCTTTGCGTATTATCCAAAAAAGGAAAAACGATGCCAGTAGCAAGATCAACAAAACTTTCCCAACGAAACGGAAACCAAGATGAACATAAGGACTGAAGTCCATATTTTTTCCCGTTTTCTTGGCGACAGGCACAACACCTAGGGAGGCTTTAAAAACCTCTATCTCAGCGAGCATTGACTCTACCCTGCCTCCCTGCTCCGCAGCCAAATTATTCCGCTCGCCGGGATCTTCCTTTAGATTAAACAGCAGCAAGTCATGCCCCGAAATAAAGCCATCTTGCAGCCAGGAAAGAAACCCAGCTAAACCCCTATAAGGCAGCTTAATTTTCCAATCACCACTGCGATACGCGCGCAACTCACCACTCATATAATAAAACAATGTTTGTTCAGATCGTGCTCCGCTGCCGGTTAACAAACCGGTGATATCCTTGCCGTCGATAACGCGGTCAACGGGCACTGACACACCCGCCAAATTTGCAAAGGTTGGCAACCAATCCATCATAGTCGCGAACCCCGCCGGCTTTGTACCCGCCTTAATCGTCCCTGGCCAATAGGCTACCGCAGGCACCCTCATTCCGCCTTCAAAGGTAAACTGTTTGCCTTCCCTAAGCTCTCCCGCAGAACCTCCCTCATCCCCCATCATTAGCCACGGTCCATTATCGCTAGTGAAGATAACGAGCGTGTTTTCTGACAGCTTGAGTGCGTCCAATCGTGCCAAAACTCGACCGACACTCCAGTCTAATTCTTCAACAACATCGCCATAAACGCCACCGGCCGATTGTCCTTCGAATTCCGGCGACGCATAAACAGGGACGTGAGGCATATTGTGCGCGAGATATAGAAAGAAGGGCTGCCGCTGATGTTTGTCTATGAATTGCAACGCCCGGTCAGTATAGGTTTTTGTAATATAGCGCTGGTCTACATCTTCGAAATCTATGTCTTTGTTATCGAAGTAATATAAGCCACCCATGTCATTACTGTATGGCAAACCAAAGAATTCATCGAAGCCTTGGTTCCAAGGCATATACTGTTGGTGATGACCCAAATGCCATTTGCCCACTAAAGCCGTGGCGTAGCCGGCCTCCTTTAACACCTCAGGAATCGTAACTTCCTCTGGGTCCATGCCCTGGAAACTTTCTGGGTAGAATACATCGTGAATTCCCTGACGGATGGGGTAACGCCCCGTTAGCAAACCTGCGCGAGAGGGGGTACACACCGGCGACGCCGCATAAAACGCGTCAAACATGGCGCCTTGGTCGGCCATTTGATCAATGTTGGGTGTTTTGATGGTAGTTGAGCCGTATGCACCAATGTCACCGTATCCCAAGTCATCGGCGAATATAACAATAATATTGGGTTTATCTTGAGGGTTAAGGCGGTCAGTCGCAGCCAACACGTCACTAATGTTATTTGCATCGTCTACTGCCTGTGCGAAGACCGTAGCCGCGAATCCAAGCAGAGCCAAACAAAAGGTCGCCATCGAAAAAAAATACTTCGAGTAGTACAATTGTTTTCTCCAAAGTAACAAGAGATACCAGCTGTTAAACAAAAATGGCCCCGTCCAAATAATAGGGGAGACCACCACTAACCTGCGCCCAACCATAAACAGAAAAACATGACTTTATTGTCATTCCCGCACAGGCGGAAATGACGGATGTTTATGAATGAACGCAAACTAAGCTCCGTTAAACTAAAAGTTATAGGTAGCCGACACTCCCATACGACGTTCATAGGTGTAATCAAGAGAGTTCACCCTTGGAAACGGAACGATGGAAGTGAAATCACTTAAACCAGCAACGTAAAACTCATCAAACACGTTTTTCACATAAACCTGTAATTGATATTTACCATCGTCAGACTCGACACCCAGAGTCAGGTCTAATAACCCGTATGCATCGCCTTTTGTCATCGGATTACCCGCAGCCGAATATTGCACCTCGTCTTGCCAATAATAGGTGGCTAATGCATAAGCATTTACGCCCGAATCGGCGATATTTCTCTCATACCTACCCGTGAAATTGTAAGACCAATCAGGGGAATTGGAGGCCTCCTTACCCGATAGATCCTGGTTGTTGTTAACACAACCTTGGGCTTCTGTTTGGCCGTTATAACACTGCGCACCTTCATAAGATTCGAACACCGCATCGATGTAAGCGACGTTCGCAGATAGGGACAAATGTTCAGTAGCTTTGACGTTCAACTCTATCTCAATACCTTGAGAGCGCAACTCATCCACATTGTTCAAATTGAAATTGGGTAACTGACCCGCTTCGGCATTCGAGACTGTGGCGTGAAAATCTTGAAACTCGGTGTAGAACATAGCCGCATTCAGCATCAGCCGGTTGTCCATCCAGGTTGATTTCAATCCAACTTCGAAGTTGGTTGGAATTTCCGGATCAATGATGGCGTTTAAACCCGTGGCCTTTGCAACAACAACTGACGACAGAGTGTTTGCACCCGGTGCCTTGTACCCTCTAGCCACGCTGCCATAAACCATCGCCGCGTCAGTAAGATCATGCTCTACAATCAAACGCCAAGACAAGGCGTTATCGGTACGTTCTTCATCCACGACTCCAGGCGCTGCAAAGGGGAATGTAAGATAGGCCGGTACCGGATCAATAATCGGATTGGTTACCACCATTCTTAAGTCAACATCTTCATAGTTATACCTTAAGCCTGCAGTAACTCGCGTGGTATCGGTGAGATCCCAGGTTGCCTGACCAAAGGCCGCATAACTCTTATTCGCAACCCCCTTAATGGCTAATTTAGTTTGATAAATAAAATCGGGAAATGGAGCGGATCCTACGGCATATGCATCGAGTACCTGAAGGCTACTACCTGATAACGATTTATCAAAATAGTACAAACCGAATTGATAATCCACCGCTTCGCCACCCGGTGAAGTTATGCGAACCTCTTGGGTGAACTGTTCAATGTCATCAATCGATGTGTTCGCGACCAATAGTGTACGAGACAGACCAACAGAACGGTAATCACTGACTAAATTTGATTCCGCATAAGAAGAAATTGACGTTAGGGTGTGATCACCCAAGGCATAGCTAAACTCTACCGTGGCGGTATCCAACTCGGTCGTCGCCACTGAGGTATCATTTTCAAAGGTGTGGTCTTCTTCATCTCCGGAGGGAGTTTGCAAGGTGAAGGCAAAGGGGTGTGCCGGATTATCTTGGGGAGTTGCATTGATTTCGACTCCACCAACACAACACAAAATATCGCGATCGGCATGGCTGAGACCGACCAAGACACTTAAATCATCTGAAAATTCATATGCAAACTTTAACTTTGCGCCCCACTCATTTCTATCGTTGTAATCAGATCCTTCAGGATTATCATTGGTGATAATCCCGTCACGTTCATTATTGTAAAACGACAATCTAACAGCGAGGTTTTCGGTAATGCCGCCATTGATAAAGCCATGGGTTTTAATTTCTTCTTTACTGCCATAACTGGCACCTAACGCCATATCAAATTCTTGACTGGGCTTTTTTGTCACAACGTTTAAAACACCGGCAGACGCATTTTTGCCAAACAACATACCTTGCGGTCCACGCAATATTTCAACGCGTTCTACATCACTGAGGTCTAACAGCGAGGTGCCGGTACTGGTGGCCACGGCCCCATCGATTACCACACTCACAGACTGATCAACACCGCGACTAAAGGATTGTGTGCCCACACCTCGAATATACAAAGCCTGGTCGTTAGCGGATGAACCCGCTTTGACGGTAAAACCTGGACTCACCTTAACTAAAGACGAAATTTCGTTTTCATTGCGAATCGACAACTCATCTCCGCTCATCACATCGACGGAAATCGGAACATCTTGCAAGCTTTGCTCTCGCTTTTGAGCAGTCACGATGATTTCTTCCAAGAATAAGTCTGCGTAACTTGGCGCTGCGACAGCAGAGGCTGCAGCAATACTGGTGGTAAGCAAAATATGCCCTGGAGACCTTTTTATTATATTTATCATTCCCACTCTCTCTACAATTATTAATATTAGGCTGTCCATCTAGCTGAGTACTGTACGGCCATTAAGAAGGGATTAACGCTCTCAATTTACGTAATCAATAACTACAAGCCTGACTATCTAGGACGCACAAATTAGTATATTAAAATCGTCAAAAAAGAAAATGGACGAAACACCTGTTTTATGGACTAATGTACGATAGCATAAACAATCTTTCTGCTCTCTTGGAGCGACCGGGAAGGACTAGGAACTAACGACCCTCAATTAAAACACCAATTTAGCGCCTATTGTTGCCCAATCTGACGCAAGAACGGTGATTGACCAGAATTCTACGAGAGGCCACATATGGAAAATAGTGTAGTAGCCCCCGCAACAGTTACGCATGCCGAGGCTCTGTGGCGAGCCTATAATGGGCAGCCGCAGAGTGATGAGATCCATAAGGCAGCACTTCGGTTTGTTTTTGGCGACCACCGAGGGAACCCCGCAGAGCGCACCACACAGCTGATGACTGAGCTCAGCTATCCCGACTTTTACAAAGACCAGCCGAAGCAGCTGGAGTTAATAAAAAAGTGGAAGAGTAAGTTTGAGCCCCACGTCTCTTTGTCCGAACAGGAAGCCCGGGCCTTTATAACTGAAGCAATTAATTGCCCGGCCAATGTGGACGCTTTATTTACTGATCACACCTTCTCCGGGGTTACTATGATGGAAAAAGGGCAGCTCAATGACATGTCAACGGTTCGCCCTGCCAGTAAACTCCGTGGCTGGAGTCTAAACCTCTCAACCAGTGGCATGGGGACCTACAACTGTATTCGGCAAAATCTGTTAGCCGGAACCGGGCATATGGTACTGCTTTCCCCGGATGCGATGTACGACTACCGCCGCGCCGATACAATGTCCCACTGGACTCATCACTGGATATATTTTCAAGCTGACCAACGCTTGCTGCAGTGGTTGAACTGGCGTGAGGTGGGACCACACATTTACCACATTCAAATACCGGATTTGGACTACCCTGTTATCCGGTCATTATTTGAGAGCACACTCGACCTTGATGCAACACAAGACACCATCTCGAAGGCTCTACTGTTGAGTATTACCGAACAGATATTTATTCGCTGTTCGCGTTTAGCTAACGCTACAGGCAGCCGATTTGTTGATTCACGCGTGCAGAAGGCGATCGATTATGTCGGCGCCAACCTCGAAAAGCCGCTGACAATTGAGGGCATTGCGGGATACGTGCAACTATCCAGAACCCAATTGTCTACCTTATTCAAAGAAAATACCGGCAGCACATTGATTAACTGGCGCGAAGAAAGACGCATCGCCAAAGCTTCGCAATTACTGACCCAGTCGTCCCTCAAAATACAGCAGATTGCTGCGCAGGTGGGGTATGAGGACCCACTGTATTTTTCTCGTACTTTTTCCAAACTGGCCGGGATGAGCCCACGACTGTATCGTAAAAAACACCAATAATAGTCAAGCGGTACCTTGATACCCTGCTTATCGGCAGGAGCTGCAAAACCGAGTTATTAATAAAACACACCATCAAGAAACTTAATCATAACGTCCAGTGCCTGTGGCGCATCGTTTTCAAAACTCTGGCCCATCAACATACTTGAACCGGAGTCCAAAAACGCATGAGACCTACCACTATGCTCCCAGTATTGAACCGGGTGCCCGGCATTTTGCAACTTGGTCATATAAGTTTTTACTGACTCCGGCGAGATTAGCGCGTCTTCGCTGCCGGCAGTCAACAGTTGCGCAGGCAGTTGGCGTTCGCTGGCCTGGGGAATCAGGTAATACGGGGAGACGCCTTTATACAGACCTGGGTTGTCAGTGGCATTAAATTCATCGCCGAATAGGCCTCTGGCCAACGAACCGCCCATTAGCCAAAAAGGATTTTTCCAGCTTTCCAAACCTCCCAGTCCCGAGGCGTAAATGTCATAGGCTCCGTAACTTAAAATGGCCGCTTGCACAGATATGCCACCTCGTTCGGCAACCTGTTCTGCCGTGACGCCGGCGGGGAGATAGGAAGGAGAGAATCGCAGTGACCGCTCAGAGTAGCCATTGGAGTCCAAAAGATGGCCAGAGTTTACAATCATTGCCGCCAGGTGTCCGCCGGCACTGTCACCGGTGACCGCGATATTGTTAACGTCACCGCGATAATGACCAATATGCTCCTGCACCCACAATACTGAACCAAAAACATCCTCTACAATCTGGTCAATTGTGACCGTATTTCCTTCATCGACCAGCAGTCGATAGTCGACATTACAAATCACGTATTCACCGTTAGATACTAGGTACTTAGACGCCTGATCCATAATCCCCTTGTTATTAATAAGCCAGCCACCGCCATGGAAAATCAGCAGCACGGGGTAGGAATCTTTACCCGAGGTAGGTGTGTAAATATCCATCGTCAGGTCAAATTCATTGGGTGATGCCCACAAGACATCTTTCGCTACGGTATATTTATCGGGGTTATTATTTTTCAATAGCTCCTGTGTTTCCGCGCAGGACAATAAAGAAAAAATTGACATTACACTGAGCAATCTCTTTATAACGGTCATGATTGGCCTATTTAACTCCAATAAATTTATCTAATATATGTCACTGTTGAAGTCTTTGTTTCACTTCCAATTGAATCGTGTCGTGTATAAGCGTGCTACAAAGGAATATATACTGCCTTTTTTTGATCAAAAGTCACGGCACGGCGGATATCAGTAGAGGAGGCAGCCAATTTAATTATGTAACTACCGGCCTCAACTAACCACTGCTGTGACTCAAGGTCGTATGAACTTAGATCTCGAGGGTTTATTGTAAAACTCAAAACCTGACTTTGCTTAGGTTGCAACAAATTGGTTTTTCTAAACCCACGCAGCTCAGCTTCTGGCTTTTCAAGCTTGGATTTTGGCGCACTGACGTAAAGTTGCACCACCTCCTTACCCGCACGCGGGCCAGTATTGGTTATCTCAATGCTCACTTGAACACTGTCACTCCCCTCTTGACGTGTTAACTGCACGTCACCGTAGCTGAATTGGGTATAGGATAGCCCAAAGCCAAAGGCGTAGGCGGTGTCAATTTTTCTAGTATTAAACGCTCTATAACCTACCCATATACCATCGTGATATTGCACTTCGGCCGCATGATCTCCCCGCATTATTGATTTTAGCTCGGCCGATCGAGGCTCGGTTACCACGCCAGGAAAGCCTTCATACGATGGATAGTCTTGTATCTCCATGGCAAACGTTGCTGCCAATTTTCCCGAAGGATTAACTTGACCGCTAATAACATCTGCCAGGGCATGACCAGCCTCTTGTCCAGGCTGCCAAGCCAACAAAATCGCATCCACATGATCACGCCAACTAGCCGTTTCTATGACACCCCCGACATTCAATACCACCACTACTTTTTTGTCTAAATCATGATAACGCTGACTAACGGACCTGATTAATTTTTTCTCTGCATCACTTAGGTAAAAATCCGCTTCAACCTCACGGTCTGCAAACTCTCCTGAATTTCGACTAATGGTGATTAAGGCAATGTCAGATTGCAGTGCAACATCCCCTATCTCTTGCTGGCTCACTACCCGTTCTGCCACTACCGGTTGCGGCAGATAGAATGGCTGCGGTACTTGCTTAGCTTCTTCCGTGCTAATGTAGGTTTGATAACTTTTATGCAGTGTTTGATGCCCCACAAACCCTGCATGGGTTAAGCCTTCCAACAAAGAAACCGCGTAAGCACTATTCACGTGACCACTACCGGTGCCCCCGACAATCATTTGATAGGACCCGTTACCAAACAGAGCAATTTTTTGGCCTTTTTTCAATGGCAGGGTCGTCAAATTGTTCTGCAGCAAAACCATACCTTGTGCGGCGGCGGATCTAGCCACTTGTGCGTGTTTGGCCAAATCAGGTTTGTCGCTGTATTGATAGCTAGCATGCGCAGGGCTTTTAAGCATAACCGTCAATATTTTTTCAAGTACCTTATCCAAAACAGCTTCGTCTAAATCGCCATTATCCAGCGCCTTTTGCAGAGTATTTTGCTGCCCAACACTGCCCGGCATTAATAAGTCATTACCAGCCTTTAACTGCGCGATTGCATCAGCACCACCAAACCAATCCGTCATCACTAAACCTTCAAACCCCCATTGCTCACGTAATATTTTGGTAAGCAATTCATGGCTTTCAGAGGTATAGGTGCCATTCACCTTGTTGTAAGACGACATGACAGTCCAGGGCTGACTCTCTTTTATCGCAATTTCAAAACCACGTAGATAAATTTCCCGCAAAGCCCGCTGACCTACTTTCACATCGATAACATTACGGTTCCATTCGTGGTTATTAGCCACATAATGTTTGATTGATGTACCAACGCCCTGCGATTGTACGCCTCGAGTCATGGCGGCTGCCATTTTGCCCGAAACTAATGGGTCTTCAGAGTAATATTCAAAATTCCGGCCACCCAGAGGAATTCGATGAATGTTTAGCGCGGGAGCCAGTAAAATATCGGCACCGTATTCTTTGCTTTCGTTACCCATAGCCACACCCACCTTGTGGGCAAGCTCTACATCCCATGACGACGCTACTAGAGTGGCAATGGGGAATGCCGTAGAAAAATAACGGTTATCATCATCCTCTCGCCTAGGACTGATACGTACTCCTGCCGGGCCATCAACCAGAACCAATTCAGGGATGCCTAAGCGCTCAATGGCAAAACTGCTACCCGCCGCACCCGGCACTCTACTTTTATTTGAGCTGCCAACCACAGGCGCTTGAAACTCATCGGGCAAACCAGGAAAGTCCATCCCCGTGCCCATTACCAAGCTAATTTTCTCTTGTTGAGTTAATGCAGTGATAACGCTCTGTATAGAATCTTTACCCAGCTGCGGCAACTCAGTCGCAGCGCTCGATGTAGAAAAAAGCAATAGGCCAAAAAGAGTGGGAGAAAATAAGTGCAGCAATTTCATAGTTTTTACTCTAAATGATAAATAGGGCTGGTCGCTATATATCGCTTAAACAGCCTGATGGTACTGAAGCCAAAATTAGAAATAGGCCATAGTGAAACGACAATCAGTATAATTAAAAGTGCAAACAATAAAATGGATAAAAAAACAATTACATGGATAATCATTCGTCGAGAACAACAAAATCGACTAAATAAGCGAATATAATTTACTATATATGGAAAATTGTGTAGTGTCGCCCAAGGCCGCACCACGGGCCAGTGTGCCGCCTCGCCCCTCCTCAACGACAAAAGTAGCAAGCTATGAATTTGGTACCACCCCTAAAGATACTCTGGAAAATTATTAAGTTTCCGCTTCTAGCGTTTTTAAGTTATGTCTTGATTGTGCTTGGGGTCGGCATTTACGCGTTCTCTCAACAACCGGAACCCGTCCTCTATCAAGCTCATCCAAAGGGCAAGCTTGAATCGCTTAGCGACCTTTCACTTCGTCCCGACGGACAGGGCGTGCTGACCTTTTATGCCCTGGGTGATTGGGGAACAGGGGACCAAAACCAAAAACAGGTTACCTTACTACTAGAGCAAAATCTCTCGACGGTAGGTGATCGGGATATCAAACCCTTTGTATTGGAAGCGGGTGACAATATTTACCAGAATGGACTGACGTCAGGCTGGAACAACCCGGAGATGATTGCACAACTCACCGATGTGATTGAATCGAACTATGCGGGCATTCAATATCAAAACACGCCCATTGAATTTCATTTGGTGGCTGGCAACCATGACCATCTAGGCGACATGGCACTATGGGAAACCTACGCTGAAGCGCGCTTTGCAGGCCAAAATGAAATGCCCATTATTAAATCCTACAATCAGCATCACCCCGACATAGCAGATACCAATGACCAATCTGAATATGAGGCCCTGAAACAAAGTAATGACTTGATTGAACTGCCAGAGATAATATCAGCGGGTACCAATGGTGCGTCCTTTATCGCCATCGACTCACAGAAAATGTTGGAACTGTATTCCAGGCGGGCCGACGAATCGGAGCTGCAGATGGATATTGACGCGCACTGGCAGCGTCTGAACCTGCTCGCGTCAAAAGACACTCCCTGGACGTTTATTCTTGCCCATCACCCCATCAGTACATTCGGTCCGCACTCGGGAAAACAAAATTCTATTGCCTATCACCTACTCAAGATTCTCTTGTTTTTTGTCGACAACTCCGGGGATCTCGACCACCCAGCCTACCAACAATATATTGCCGATTTTGAGAAATTTTCAAGTCAACACCCCCTCATTTTTATCGCAGGCCATGACCATAGCCTGCAACTAAACAGCGTTTCGAATACCCTGCTTCAAGTAGTGTCTGGCGCCGCAGGGAAAACAACGTTTGTCATCCCCGAGAAAGAGACGGTGTACGCCCACGCCAGACACGGCTTTGTCAGGTTTGATCTCACACCAGAGGAGCTTTGGATTGAGTTTATCGATGTCAGTGACGAGAAGCCGGCATTGTATCGTCTGAAAAAAGATGGGTTCGGATTTTGAGAGCGGCTTAAACAGCCTCCAACGACTCAAAAGCTGTGTCCATTTTAACGAAAATACAAATTAGGTAGTACTCCATGTTATCGAGAATATTGAAATTTGTAGGCTACGGAATGCTTGCCCTTGTGTTAATGGCGGCAGTGTATTTTTACACCCAAATTTATGACTATTCCACATATGAACTAAAGGCTGATAGCGCTGTTTTTGCCGATGTAAATAGCCAGGCTGAGATTGACATCTTGGCCAAACAGTTAATCGCGCAAATGACCTTGCCGGAAAAAATTCAACAACTCTACGGTGAAAAAAAGCACGACCTATTGAAGCTGGTAGGCAATATATTGCTGCTTGATCGTTTCCCTCACTTTTACGTTGGGCGCAACAAGCGACTGGGCATCCCGCCATTTGTGCTATCAGATGGGCCGCGTGGTGCCCGTTTAGCTGACAGTTATGGTGGTGCAACAACCTTTCCTGTTGCGATGTCTAGGGGGGCAAGTTGGGATACCGATCTTGAGGCCCGCATTAACGATGTTATTGCCAAAGAAATACGTGCATCGGGTGCCAATATGGCCGCGACACCTTGTATTAACTTGTTGCGTCATCCTGGTTGGGGCAGAGCCCAAGAAACCTACGGAGAAGACCCTTGGATGTTAGGTCAGTTTGGCCTTGCTGCCACACATGCCATTCAACAACACAATGTGATGGCAAGTCCCAAGCATTATGCGTTGAACTCTCTAGAAAATTCTCGTTTTGTAGTGAATGTTGAGTTAGATGAAAGAACGCTGCGCGAGGTGTATTTACCGCATTTTAAAAAGGTAGTGGTAGAGGGTGAAACGGCAACCTTGATGACCGCATACAATAAGGTACGTGGAGAATATGCCTCTAACAATCACTACTTACTAACAGAAATATTGCGTGAAGAGTGGGGCTTCGATGGTTTCTTACATTCCGATTGGGTCGCTGCCGTTTATGATGCGGTTGAAAGTATAAATGCTGGGTTGAATATAGAAATGCCGGTGCAGTTTGTTTACACCGATGAGGCGATTGAAGCGGGGCTGGATAACAGTCAAATTTCTGAAGCACAGATTGATCAATTGATTTACCAAAGCCTCAGGGTACGCTTAAAGTACGCGTTGGCTCCAGACTCTATGGAATATACGCGTTCGTTGCTGGCTCAGCCGCAGCATAGGCAGTTGGCTTTGGAGGCCGCTGAGCAAGGAATGGTATTGCTCAAAAACGATGGTGTATTGCCTTTTGCAAAAACGGCGGGTAAAACCATAGCGCTTATTGGTCAGCTCGGAGACATAGAAAATACCGGTGACAAGGGCTCAAGTAATTCAAAATCACCTTACGTGATTACTCCCTATGAGGGCTTGCAGGCTTATCACGAACGTTTAGGTAATACCGTAATCTTTGATGACGGATCCGATTTGACACGGGCCACTGCCTTGGCAAAATCTGCCGATGATGTGGTGGTTGTTGTCGGCTATACCTTTGAGGATGAGGGCGAATATATCATTTCCACAGCGGCAATGGCTGAGTCGGCGAAAGCCGGTAAGTTAGTCGGTGAAAAAGGTGTGGGTGGTGACCGAGAGGTATTAAATCTTCTAGACCGTGACCATCAACTTATCAATGCTGTGGCGGGTATCAACGAAAATATGGCCATCGTTTATATCGGTGGTAGTGCCATCGATATGTCAAGCTGGGATGACAAAGTGCCGGCCATTTTGTTTGCCTGGTACGCGGGTATGGAAGGCGGTAATGCGCTGGCCAATATTCTATACGGTGATGCTAACCCAAGTGGAAAATTGCCCTTTGCTATGCCTGAAAACGTTCGGAATTATCCCTACTTTACTCCCTACGCCGAATCCATTACTTACGGCTATTATCACGGCTACACTTTATTCGACAAAAAAAATATCGATGTGGCTTACCCTTTTGGTTTTGGTTTGAGCTACTCCACTTACCAGTACAGCAACTTAGATGTGCAAACGCCCGAGTTAACTAAGAACGGTGTTGTTAAGGTCACTGCCGATGTGACAAATACTAGCGAGGTACTCGGCAGTGAAGCGGTCCAGCTTTACATCGGTTTTGCAAACTCCTCTGTTGATCGCCCAGTTAAACTATTACGTGATTTTGACAAGGTGTTATTGCAAGCTGGCGAAACCAAGGCTGTCAGCTTGGAGGTGGCCGTGGATGAGTTGACTTGGTACAACCCAGATAGTCAGGAATGGGAACTTGAAGCCATGGACTATGAGGTTTACGTGGGTGCATCCTCCGCACGACAAGATCTTTTGATGGGAAAGTTTAGAGTGAAATGACTTAGATAAACTCTCTATTAATCAATAACCGTTGAGTGATAGCAGTGGGCGTCGCAGACAAATTTTAAGCGAGACACCAAGGCTGTTTGCCCATTTCTGGGTGCTCGGATGGTTGGTGGCCGCCAAATAATCAGCGCGCCCGGACTTAAGCATTTTTATGGTCCCGCCGTAATCTGCCACCTGTTCGAAGCCAACATCGGACATGTTATAAATTAAATCGTTATATTTAAGACCGAGTATCCCCACGGGTTTGAGATTTTTAACCTCTTGTTCACCCGTTGGGCAAGGCCGGCCAGCCTGTTGGTAGTCATCACCATTAAGGCAGAGATCGAGAAGCTGCCGCCCCACCGCGCCGGTGGCTCCGAAAATAAGCCCTTGCTTAGTCATTCAATAATATCGTTTAGCAAAAGCCCACAGCCTAACAACTAAAACCAATAAACCCAAAGTAAAATACACCCAGGCAATCACTGGCGCAGGGTTACTGAAAGCCAATTCCGCATAGCTCACCCAGATTGCCGCCCAAAAATACCAAATGCCTAAGCAATGCAACCTATACCAGTATTTTTGGCCCATCAGTCGACGTAAAGGCTTAAAAGAAGTGATGGTTAGCGCAAACAACAAAACATAACTCAGCACGCGTAAAAGCAAATCACTATCCTTGTGCATGACTTGCCAGTAATAGTCTGAATACCAGGCAAACAGCACAACAATAAACACCAACTGCCAGCCAAAACCGGCCGCAAAAGACAGCCCCAAATAGCGGCGATTACGTACCAACAATTTTGCCGTGTCGCTGCGGAAAAGTTGCAGCAAGGGCGTGGCTAGAATATCCGTCCATCGACTTCATTGATTTCCAATGAGTTACAAACATATCCGAGATAGGCTCATCTGGCAAACAAAGACCTAGGCTTTGCATATCTTGAACATGGGAAAGGGATCCATCGAAAAGGGGGGGGGGCAGACGCAAAGGTCCGGTTAAGAGAATAAAAATCAACCACCTTCAAAAGTCCGGAGTGGGTCAGGAACGACTATTTGACTCGCGCTAGCTCTCAGGCTGACCAGAACCTGCTTAAAGGCGAACTTCGGGGCGTGGAGGTTCAAGTCCTCTTCTGGGCACCATATTTAAAGCAATCCCTTGGTATACCTGCGTTACAGTAGGATTCACAGGATGCTTGCTTGCACAGGGTTGACCTTATCAGTTTCGATTTTCAGTGATCGCATCTATGTTGGTAAGAGTATACCTAGGTCTACCTTGGCCGACTTGTACAACGTTGAGCGAAGCCGTAACTGGTTTGTGTAGGTAGTCTCTGTTGAGTATATCGGCGTCATTTATATCGGCTCCAATCTTGCCTCGAATGACTTCTCCTCCTCCAATGCATTTAAATTCAAAGTTTCTGCTACTTGGTAAGATTCCTTGAAACTCGCCCGAAAACTCTCCGAGTGATTCATGAATATTGTCTTCTTTTAGTCTATTAACTGAAGTTTGGAGCTGCTGTATGTCAGTATATTTAAACTGTTCATCTTTGAACTCTAGGCCACACCAGGCATCTTCTTGAAGTAGGCTTTCAAGGAAATCGTAGACTTTACGTACTGCGCGAGGATGGATTTCATCAACTAACTCTGCTACTTGGTCATCTGTTCCAGTTGCAGAAAAATCAAGCAGTTGCTGTACTTTCTCAAGTGCTAGCTCTGCAGTATTTGGCTCAGAAAACATTGCTTGTTGGTCATCTGAATTACTCGCTGGGAGCTCAAATTCAAAGCCAAAAGAGCCAATGGCAGTTCCAGTAATCAGCAGTTGGTTTTTTTGCTTGTCTGGAATTGGACCCATGTAGCGCAAATTGTCAGAGAGGCCTGCAGCTACTGCTGCAACCGCCTCGGTAAAAGAGAAGCTAGCTTTGGCAGCAAAATCAGCCGCAATTCCATGAGTGCCAAAAACCGGAGTTCCACGGAAAGTTAGGCGAGCATGTTTTCCTAGCCTTGGTATTGGGAGGTTGGTCAATATATTCTTGGCGTTAGCAAGTCGTTCTTCAAAGCTAATTCGTTCAATTACATTTGACTGTGGAATGTTGGACAAGACTGATTCGAGCTGCTTAATTTCCGAAGAAAGTGCTAGGTGTTCATTATGATTCATGACCATGCTCCTTCCTGTTCTTTAACTTTTAATAGGGCTAGTGCAGCCTTGTCTTCATTCGGATCTAGGTTTACTTGGACAAATCCTTTCCAGGTGCCAGTGCGACGATGTGACCACATGCTATACCAATAGCTGACTTGACCAACGTCATTGATATTCATGACTTTGCCGAGTTCTTGATAATATCCATCTACTTGATATTGGGCCTTCAAGTATCCAGGCTTGAACAGGTCAGGGTTCGTGTTATACAGGGATTCTTGTGTTTCTCCTGGCGGCGGTTGAAAAAAAGTAACTACATCGATATCTCTTGGTGGGCGTGACTCCAGAATTTCGATATGTTCGACAAAGCTGCCATCAAGCCATTGGAAGCCAACTGTTATGCCAGAGGCATATAATTGTTCCCTGTACTTCAAGAAGCCTCTCAAGATGTTTCGTCTTTCAGGGCTTATAGCAAAATATTCCACTACTTCATGTAGTTCTGCCAAATACGGGGAGCGCTCTAAAGAATGCCCTGGTTGATTTGGCTGGATAGGCGGTATTAGACCATCCGCAGTCCATTGTGGGATCATGATATTTCCGTCTGGTGTCAAATCGATCGATAATTGCCCTATAAATCAGGTTCTTAGCATTGCCGATTATCTCTGTAATGTCCATATATATAAGACTGAAAATATGATCAGTAATATTCGAAGTTTTGAGGTATACACCTATTATATTAGACTAAATTGAGGGGACTATGTTCATTTGCTTACTGGTATGAATTCTGGGTATTTGACTCCTAGTTGGCGCCAATTTAGGGAGTATATAACCTCTTGTAGCTTTGTAAGGGAGGGCCGAGAGCCGTAAAGTCCAGTCGTGATATCGCTGTTTTGGTGGCCCAGAAGTATTTTTATGATCGGGTCTGCGCCCCAATTGTTAGTGTTTACCAAGTTGTCGGTAAAGCAATGCCTAAAAGAGTGGAACGTTTTTCTATTTCCGTCAATTAAGGGGGCCTTCGACTTTAATCTACTAAACCATTTGGATGGTTCGTGGGAATATTTCTGCCCATTAAAGTTGAGCTCACTGAATAGCATTTTGTGACCTTTGACTCTTTGTTTCTCTAAATAGTCAAGTAGTCCCAAGCTGACTAGATCGTTATGTAGAGGTATCAAGCGCCTGCTGTTGCGAGTCTTGAGTGATTGATCCTCCCGGTTTCCGTTAATGCTCATGCAGAGAATGTTGTCTGTACTTCCTATATCGTCTATATAAAGCTGGCAGAGTTCGTTGATCCTAGCGCCTGTGTACAGAGCAAGAATTGGTAGCCAGTAATGATGGGGTTTCCTTGCATGAGTAATTGACGTGGATGCAAAAAGACTATTTAGCTCATGAACTGTGAATGTAAGCCTTAGTTCTTGGACGTTCCGGTTGTCTTTGATTTGGATTTTCTTGAATGGGTTGTTGTCTGAAAAGCCATGAGACACTGCCCAGTTGAAAGCCTCGGAGTAGGTCGCTAGCTTTATGTTTATAGTTTTTACCGACATTAAATGGGTTGCAGGAATCTTTGATTTGATTAGCTCTTGAAGGGACTTGTCGCGATATTCTCGTTTCTTCATGGCGTTTGACGGCAGAAGTTGCAGGCTTTCTTTTACTCTTCCGGCCATTACTTTATCTACCTGAGAGGCAGGAATATCTCCTGTAAGGCGAAGCAGTAGTCTGTAGTTGTCTTCTGCTTGTGAAGCGGTCTTTCGGGTCCATGCATGGGCTCTGAGTTTTTCCTGCAAGTATTTCTCAAATAAGGCACTTAGAAGTATGCTCTGTTCTGGGCTAACATGGGCTTTCAGCATAGACAGTAGTCGTAATCTGCATGCCTGAGAGCTGGATTGAGTATGATTTTTTATGCTGAAACGTATTAGTTCTCGGGCTTCTTGTAGTGACAAGCCCGGGTAGGCTAGCAACTGCTCCTGAAGTCTAAAGTAGAGGCGGTGTGCTTCTGTAGTATCCTTGGTTTTGAGAGATACGCGCAATGAACCCTTCTCGAGTTGCTTACGAAAGGTATAGGTGCCGTGTTGGTTCTTAATGAGGTTTTGTTCAGTGGGTCAACCTGCTGGTTAACCCTATGTAATCAGGCTCCCCGCGAATCACACTGAGCGCAGGTATACCAAGGGATTACTTAATATATGGTGCCCAGAAGAGGACTTGAACCTCCACGCCCCGAAGAGCACTAGCACCTGAAGCTAGCGTGTCTACCAATTTCACCACCTGGGCAGGGGAAAAGCTCAACGTCTAGCGCTGAGGACGCGCACTATAAAGTTAGACTTGGGTCATGTCAATCGGCTCAGAGCGGTTTTTTGCCTTGTTTTGGGCCGCGGGCTATTGTTTTCAGGGCTTCCAGCGCGTCTCTCTGCTATAGTGAGCCCAAATAACGACCATCACTTTATATTGACTCATCACAGGATACACATCTTGACAAGAAGGAAGGCGAAATCCGCAGACCCTCATGCGAAACGCGAAGCCGCAAATTACGACAATCCCATCCCCAGTCGTGAATACATTCTAGAACTTTTGGATAACGCTCCCGGCCCGCTTACCCAGAATGAAATTGCTGAGGTGCTGAACCTAAAAGGTGAAGACCAGCTTGAGGCTCTACGCCGCCGTTTAATCGCTATGGAGCGAGACGGCCAAACCATTAGCAACCGTCGCCGGGCTTACGCTCGCATTAATCAGGTTGACCTGATTCGCGGCCGTGTGCTCGGTCATAAAGACGGCTTTGGTTTTGTTGTGCCCGCCGAGGGCGGCGACGACATCTATTTGCACAATCGACAAATGCGCAAGGTATTCGACGGCGATGAGGTGCTTGTGCGCCTTTCGGGCGAAAGCTATCGAGGAAAAGATGAAGCGGCCATCGTTGAAGTGCTGGCCCACAATACCCATCAGCTAGTCGGTCGCTACTGCATTGAAAACGGCGTTACTTATGTGCGTCCAGACAATGCTCGCTTGGGGCACGATGTAATGATTGCCCCCGGTGACGGCGGCAAAGCCACACGTGGCCAATTTGTAGTCGTGGAAATTACTCAGCAACCCGATAAACGCAACTTGCCTGCTGGCCGTATTATTGAGGTCTTAGGCGACCATATGGCACCGGGCATGGAGATTGACGTAGCCATTCGTGCGCACGGCATTCCCAGCCTTTGGCCTTCCGATGTAACGGCTGAAGCTGGGGCCCTGTCTGCCGAGGTGGCAGAGAAAGACAAAAAACATCGGGTAGACTTACGTGAGATGCCCTTTGTTACTATTGATGGCGAAGACGCTCGCGACTTCGACGATGCGGTGTATGTTGAAGCCAAGCGCTCCGGAGGCTGGCGCCTATATGTAGCCATCGCCGACGTGTCTCACTATGTGAGTATTGGCAGTGCCCTAGATCGCGAAGCGGTTGAGCGTGGCACCTCGGTCTATTTCCCCGATTTTGTTGTGCCCATGTTGCCCGAAGCACTGTCAAACGGCCTTTGTTCTCTTAATCCTCATGTGGACCGTTTGTGTATGGTGTGTGAAATGACCATCAGCGCCTCGGGTCGCGTGAGTGGTTATAAATTCTATGAGGGTGTTATGCACTCTCATGCTCGCCTCACTTATACCAAAGTGGGCAAAATGCTCGGCGTGAAAACTGGCGAAGCCAAAGGGTCGGAGCGCAAGGAAGGTCAAGCGCTGCGTAAAGAATATGAACATGTTGTGGCTGATGTTGACCAGCTGCACGAATTGTATGGCGCGCTTCGCGCGGCTAGAACGGCGCGGGGAGCTATCGATTTTGAAACGGTTGAAACGCGTATTTTGTTTGACGAAAACCGTAAAATTGATCGCATTGTGCCAACCCAGCGCAACGACGCTCACAAGCTGATTGAAGAGTGTATGTTGAGTGCAAACGTCTGCGCCGCACGCTTCCTAGAGAAGCATGAGCTGCCGGGTTTATATCGCGTTCACGAAGGACCAAAAGAAGAGAAGCTAACAAACTTGCGTGAGTTTTTAGGTGAGCAAGGGCTTTCTCTTGCCGGTGGCGATAAGCCAAAGCCTGAAGATTATCAGAGATTGTTGCACTCCATTGCCGAGCGCCCCGACGCGCATTTGATACAAACGGTTATGCTTCGCAGTCTTAGCCAAGCGAAATATCAGCCTGACAATGAAGGCCACTTTGGTTTGGGTTACCAGGCCTATGCGCATTTCACATCGCCCATTCGTCGCTACCCAGACTTATTAGTGCATCGTGCGTTACGCCACGTAGTGCGTTCAAACATTGAAACCAAGCATGTCACTCGAGTAGAGAGTGCGCGCAATATTGCTAAGGCGCGTATTTATCCTTACGACGTCAATGCGATGTTGCAGTTTGGCGAAGGCAGTTCTCTGCGCGAGCGTCGCGCCGACGATGCCACGCGAGATGTAGTGAGCTGGCTCAAATGTGAATATCTACAGGACCATGTGGGTGACACCTTCGAAGGTGTTATCAGCGGTGTTACTGGCTTCGGTATGTTTGTTGAGTTGAAAGATATTTATGTGGACGGTTTAGTGCACATCTCGTCCTTGCCGCGCGACTTCTATCATTTTGAAAAAGCTCAGCATCGTTTGGTGGGTGAGCGCACTCGCCAAGTGTTCCGCTTGGGTGATGTCTTGTCAGTACAGGTGGTTCGCGTAGACCTAGACAATCGCAAAATTGATTTCGAGTTAGTGGAAGTAAAAGGGAAGTCTTTTACTCGCGACAGTGACTCCGGACAAAAACCTCGGCGCAAGGGGGCGAAACCAAAAGGTAAGGACGGCAAAAAAAAAGCTTTTGGCAAAAACTCTTCAGCAAAATCAGCCGTTGAGCAAAAGCCAAAAAGCAAAAAAAGCCAATCTGCTGCAGGTGCTAAGCCAGTGGCTAAAGCGAAGCCTGTAGCGAAAGGTAAGGCTAAATCTGCGGCCAAGGTGAAGCCAAGCGTAAAGACTAAACCTACTGACAAGGTTAAGCCGAGTGCAAAAGCTAAGACGGCGCCGAAGTCGGAAACTGCTGTAAAGGCTAAATCTACGATCAAGGTTAAACCGAGCACAAAAGCTAAGGCGGCGCCGAAGTCTGGGGCTGGAATAAAGGCTAAGTCTGCGACCAAGGTCAAGCCGAAAGCAAAAGCTAAACCCGCGGCAAAGGCTAAAGCTGGCGTCAAAGTGAAACCTGCGGTTAAGGCAAAGCCTGGTGCGAAAGTGAAACTTGCGACCAAAGCAAAAGCGGCTATAAAGAAGAAGCCTGCGGCAAAGCCCAAGCCCAAAGCTTAGCGCTGAGCTTAATTAAAAGAGTAGGGCGTGCAAAATCTCCACAAGACGCGCGCCCAAGAGCAAATAGAGCAGGAAATTTTAGTGCAAAACACCAACATAGTATTTGGCCTTCACGCCGTTAAAGCCTTGCTGAACAGCGCACCCAAGCGTGTGAAACAGTTGCAGCTATTAAAAGGGCGGCAAGACAAATCACTGCAAGGCATTGTGGCTTTGGCGGAGATGTATGGCGTACCCATTGGTTATGCTGACCGGAGAATTCTCGATGACGCGGCGGATGGTAATCATCAGGGCGTGATAGCTCATTGCTCTGCGCCAGAGAGTCTTCGCGAAGAAGACTTGTACACAATGTTAGATAAGCTGGATGAACCTCCCTTTCTACTGATTCTCGATGGCGTAACAGACCCTCACAATCTTGGAGCCTGCATTCGCAGCGCCGAAGCGGCTGGTGTTCACGCAGTTGTTGCTCCGAAAGACAAAGCTGTGGGTTTGAATGCCACAGCTCGGAAGGTCGCCTGTGGCGCAGCTGAAGTTCTGCCTTTTGTGGCTGTCACCAATTTGGCGCGCTGTCTGAAAAAGCTTCAGGAGAAGGGTGTTTGGTTGGTAGGTGCTGCGGGCGAAGCTGAGCAGTCTATTTACCAGGTCGATCTCAAAGGGCCCTTGGGTTTAGTGATGGGGGCTGAGGGAGCAGGTATGCGCCGTCTTACTCGCGAGCATTGCGATAATCTAATAAACATCCCTATGGCGGGAACGGTGAGCAGTTTGAATGTTTCTGTTGCCTCTGGGGTTTGTTTGTTTGAGGCAGTGCGTCAGCGTTCGTAGGTTGGGTGTTGGGTGCGAGCCTGCTTAAAAAAGTGGGTGGCAACGGGTTCTAAACTGGGGTCAGAGCAATCTCCCTCTCTACCCGCGGGCAAGTTTGCTAGATCGGACTGAGGAAGCTTGGTCTGACCCCAACCGTGCCAGCCGCAGCGGTGCCCTGCTCGCAGAGTGTAGGCATCGTGACACAGGCTCATTCGAAGTACCGCTACGCTTGGCACAATCGGGGTCAGGCCAAGATTCACCTTCGCGAACGTTGCTCTGACCCCAGTTTGCATAAATTCCAGCCTCAAAAGCGAAGGGCGGAGGCCGATAACGCCCGCCGAGACCTTCGTCGACAGGACGTCGGCGCAGAGCGGCCATGGATGGCGAACAGCGAGTCTCGGCGGGCGTTATCGGCCTTCGGGCGCCACTTAGTCCGAAAGAACGCCACTTAGGCATAAAGAATACGCCCCTAAGCTTGCATCTCCCCCCCATATCCCCTAGAATTCCGCGCCCCCTATTGTTGGCCAGGGGTTTAAATATGGCCCTCCTTGCCTTACTTCACAACCTTTCTGGTGCCTCTTGGCCCAGCCGGTTCGTAAAAAGAAGGCTTTAACCCGTAAGGAGCTACAATGCGTCACTACGAAATCGTATTTCTGGTACACCCAGATCAAAGCGAACAGGTGCCCGGCATGGTCGAGCGTTACACGAACACCATTAAAGAAAGTGGTGGTCAGGTACATCGTCTAGAAGACTGGGGCCGTCGCCACATGGCTTACTCAATCAACAAAATTCACAAAGCACACTACACCTTGATGAATGTAGAGTGTAATGAAGAAGCGTTGGAAGAGTTGACCACAAATTTCCGTTATAACGACGCGGTATTGCGTAACTTGGTTATCCGTATGGATGAAGCCGTTACCGATGAATCGCCAATCATGAAAGCGGAAAAAGAAGGACGCGAGCGCAGAAGCCGCAATGATCGTCCTGAGCGTACAGAACGTCCAGCGCGTAGCGAAGAGACTCCAGCCGTAGCACCGGCTCCATCCGTAGATTCTACCGATTCAGCTAGCGCTGAAGCGGGCGAAGCATAAAGGGAGACTGACTCATGGCACGTTTTTTCCGTCGTCGTAAATTTTGCCGTTTCACCGCTGAAGGCACCAAGCAGATCGATTATAAAGATCTGGAAACCTTGAAAGCCTACGTTTCTGAAACAGGTAAAATCGTACCTAGCCGTATCACAGGTACTAAAGCTAAATATCAGCGTCAGCTGGCCACATGCATTAAGCGCGCGCGCTTCTTAGCTCTGTTGCCATACACGGACGCACACGAGTAATACATTACATGCGTGCGCTCGCAGAATTCATTATGCGTGGTCGCGTGCAGGCCGCAGTGGTTGCCTTAATCGGTACTTGGTTTCCACTGATTAGCCCAGCTACCGTGGCGTTTGTTAGTTTGCGCCGCGGCGCCCAAGATGGAACGCATGTTCTTATTTGGGCATTGTTACCCGCAGTAGTTTCGCTGTTTCTGAGTGAGTTTGGCCCCATGATGGCCTACATCACACTGGCAGCTATTACTGCAACCTACGCCGTGTCACTGTTACTGAGAGTCACCCACTCTTGGTCCTACGCAATGGTAGGTTTAGTGGCACTGAGCACCGCTTCAGCATTGTTGCTGACCGTGTTTGAATCTTCACCCGCGGAAGCGCTGGTGAAGGTGGTAGGCAATATATTGAGTCAGGACGCTTCAATAGCGTCCAAAGGCGCATTGGCTTTTGAGCCCACCGATACTTTGGTGTTGGGGTTCATCGCTTATGTCATGGCCTGGAACAGCTTACTGAGCTTGTTCTTGGGCCGTTGGTGGCAAGCACTGCTGTATAACCCTGGCGGTTTTCAGGCGGAGTTCCACGGGCTAAGACTCAATGCCTCGCAGGCCATAGTGTGTTTGTTGAGCGCTTTATATTGTTTGTCGGTAGGGGGAGATTACCAAGTGTGGGGCAGTTTGTTTGCCTTGCCGCTGTTCATTTCAGGCCTTGGTCTGGTGCACAGCTGCATAAAACAGTTGGCAATACGTCGGGGCTGGCTAGTAATGTTTTATTTGGCGTTAATGCTGTTCAGCCCAATGTTATTGGTGCTCTACAGCCCACTCATGGTGATGTTGACCGTGGTGGCGTTTATGGATACGTGGATTAATTTTCGCGCTCGCATTAAACCTCGGGTTTAATTGAGCGAGCAGTGAAGTAACCGCAATTATTGCAAATTAGAGGGTAAACGAGATGGAAGTTATTCTACTCGAGAAAGTGGGCAAGCTTGGTGCCATCGGCGACAAAGTAGCTGTTAAAGCTGGTTTCGGCCGTAACTACCTGATCCCGAATGGCAAGGCTGTAATGGCGAATGCGGCTAACACCGCTGAGTTTGAAAGCCGTCGCGCCGAGCTTGAAGCCGCCGCGGCAGAGAAGAAAGTTGAAGCTGAAGCTCGCGCTGCACAGCTGGCTGAACTGGCAATTACTATCGAAGCTAACTCTGGCGACGAAGGTAAGTTGTTTGGGTCAATTGGCACACGCGATATCGCTGAAGCCATCACTGCAGCCGGTGTTGAAGTGAGCAAAGCTGAAGTTCGCTTGCCTACTGGTGCACTGCGTGAAATCGGTGAGTTCGAAATTGACGTTCAGGTTCACTCAGAAGTGACCCAGATTGTTAAATTGAGTGTTATCGCTGAAGCAAAGTAAGCGAATGATACTTTTCCGCGCGCAATTTATTGCGCGCGGAAGCCAAAAAACGGGCACAGAGAGTAGCGTATAGCGTTGCTCACTGGGCCCGTTTTGCTTACAGTACCCCTCCGGTTAATTGAAAGAAGTATTTGCGGTATGGCTGAACGCTCCGAAGAACAAGCTTATGAGCACGAAAGTGGTGTGGGTAGGCTGCTGACTGAAAGTGCGCTGCCCCATTCTGTGGAGGCTGAGCAAGCCGTGCTAGGCGGGTTGATGCTCGACAACAAGCGCTTCGATGCCGTAGCCGAAATGCTTACAGAGTCAGAGTTCTTCCGTGGTGATCACGGCATAATCTTTAATGCCATGAGTGCCCTCTCTGAAGCTGGCAGCCCTATCGATGTAGTTACCCTCGACGAAGAACTCACCAAGCGCAACGAAATCGAGCGCGTGGGTGGCATTGGCTATCTGGCGGAAATTGCCAGCAATACCCCTAGTGCTGCAAACATTACCGCTTACGCAAAAATAGTAAGCGAGCGGGCTACGCTGCGACAGCTGATTTCTGCCGCAAATGAAATCAGTAAATCCAGTTTTAACCCCGCAGGCCTCGATACCAACGATCTATTGCAGATGGCCGAGAAAAAGGTCGCACAAATTGCTGAAGCGCGCCCTAAAGAGGGTGGCTTCGAGGACGTAAATGCCCTCCTGAAGTCTACCGTTCAAAACATTGATGAACTGTTTCGATCTGGCAGTGATATTACCGGCTTGCCCTCTGGTCTCTCAGACCTAGATGAGCGCACCTCCGGCTGGCAGGCGGGTGAATTAATCATCTTGGCTGCGCGTCCCTCCATGGGTAAAACCGCCCTGGCCTTGAACTTCGTAGAAGCGGCTATTCTCTGTCAAGACAAGCCCGCGCTCGTGTTCAGCATGGAAATGCCGGCAGGCTCACTCGTTAAACGGATGTTGTCTTCCATCGGCCGCATTGACGCCGGCAAAATGCGTAACGGTAAGCTCACAGAAGAAGACTGGCCTAAATTGTCTGCCGCCGTATCGAAAATGAAAGACCGGCCGCTATTTATTGATGACACCCCGGGTCTCACTCCCCAAGAGATGCGTGCTCGAGTGCGCCGCATTGCCAGAGAGCATGGTGACCCCGGCGTAATCATGGTCGACTACCTTCAGCTCATGACCATAGCGGGCCCCAGTGAAGGCCGTACCCAGGAAATTTCAGAGATATCGCGCTCCCTGAAAGCCATGGCAAAAGATTACAACTGCCCAGTTATTGCACTATCGCAGTTAAACCGAGGTGTTGAGCAGCGCCCAAATAAGCGCCCCATGAACTCTGATCTGCGTGAATCGGGTGCCATCGAGCAAGACGCCGACGTTATCCTGTTTATCTACCGCGACGAATATTACAACGAAGACAGTCCAGATAAGGGCGTCACAGAGCTGATTATCGGCAAGCAGCGTAACGGTGAAATTGGTACATCGCGGGCCGCATTCGTAGGCAAATACACCCGTTTCGAAAACCTTGCCCCCGAATACATGCACCGCGACGAATACTAAACCGTATTTTAATCTGAGCTTTCATTCGGCCCCGCGCCAAAAAATGTACACCCAGTATTTTGCGGTGTATTATCCCTCGCCCAGCCACAGGGCGGCTATACTGGAGTGCTTTCATGCAAACATTTCACCACATTAACTCCCTTCGTGCGGTGCTTACCAAAGAGCGCGCAGCCGGTAAGCGAATTGGCTTCGTGCCTACTATGGGTAATCTACACGGCGCCCACCTAGAGCTCGTAAAGTTGGCTCGCAGCACCAACGACATAGTGGTGTGTTCAATTTTTGTCAACGGTCTACAATTTGGCTTAAACGAAGATTGGGACAAATATCCCCGAACCCTACTAGAAGACAGTCAAAAGCTTGAAAACGTGGGCTGTGACTACCTCTTCAATCCCGATGACAACGAGATGTATCCGAACGGCCTAGATACCCAGAGCCGCGTTATTTGCCCCACCATGACCGACGTTTTGTGTGGCGCCAGCCGCCCAGGTCATTTTGAAGGCGTTACCACCGTAGTGACAAAACTCTTCAACATAGTTCAGCCAGATGAGGCCGTGTTTGGCATAAAAGATTACCAGCAGCTAGCGGTTATTCGCCGCATGGTAGAAGACCTCTGCATGGGAATAGAAATTACCGCCGCGCCCATTCATCGTGAAGCCGACGGTTTAGCCATGAGCTCACGAAATGGCTTCATAACCTCAGAAGAGCGGCCAAGAGTGAGCCAGCTCAACCAGAGTCTTAATTGGGTAAAAGAACAACTTGAAGCTGGACGAAGAGACTTCGCCACCCTAAGCGGAGACGCCAGCCGGCAAATAGAAAATTCAGGGTTCAAGCTCGACTACCTAAGTATTTGCAACAGCAAAACCCTCGCCCCTGCTGCCCACGACGACAAAGCCATCACGATATTGGGGGCTATGTTTACCGCTGGTGCCCGGCTTATCGATAACGTATCTACAGAGTTGGAGTAAATTAGTTGTATGAAAACCACAATGTTAAAAGGCAAACTACACATGGCCTGTGTCACCCAGGCTGAGCTTTGGTATGACGGCTCCTGTGCAATAGACCGCGACCTAGTAGAACTGGCTGGTCTGCGCGAATTTGAAAAAATTGAAATTTACAACGTCACCAACGGCGAGCGTTTCGCCACCTACGTAATCTTAGCTGAATCCGGTTCTGGCACCATATCCATGAATGGTGCCGCCGCACGTAGAGTGCAAATGGGTGATCGAATTATCATAGCCGCCTACGGTGAATTTGATGAAACAGAGCTAGCCGATTTCAAACCCAAACTTGTCTACCTCACCGAAGAAAACAAAGTAGAGCGCAGCACCAACACCATCCCCATGCAAATGAGCTAGCGCGAAAGGGTCATGCTCGGCAATACCCAATACTGTATTGCCGAGTTCAGAATCGCACACATTAAAGAACCGCAGAGCAGGAAATAGCAAAATTGGTAGGTTCAGTAGGGGCTGATGCGATGTTGCGACCAATCAGAACGCGTTTTTAGACCTTCCCCTCTGGCCAACGTCTTGTGAGCGAGGACTGTTTGAGCGTCTCCTTGCGAGTTCCGCAGCGGGTTGGTCAGAGGGGGAGGGCGTGCGTTCGGTCGCAGCATCGTATCAGGCTCTACTGAGCCGGCGCCTCCCTCCGATCTAAAGAGTCCCTGATCCAAGACCCCTGACCCAAGAGCCCTTAGGCCCAACGAGCCCCCCCAAAACAAACCTACCCCTCACGACTGTATCCCATCCCCTAAATAAGCTACGATAACCGCCCTGTAAAAAAAGAAGCCGTCAGCAAAGCTGGATCTATAATAAAAATCAAAGCCAGCGACCCGTAACGCAGTAAGTACTCGTCAGCCGCTCTCCAATGCATCTTATTGTTGAGATAATTGGTCGGGCTAGTGCTCCGTGATACTTCACTAATAAAAACAGTAAATACAATTATAAGGGATATATTGATGTCAGAGTTCCCCATTCACCCAGTTCCCGTGGCCCTAAAAACCACCGCCCACATTAACGCCGAACGATACCGTGAAATGTATGCCCGCAGCGTATCCGATCCCGATGGCTTCTGGGCAGATCAGGCCGCGGAGTTTCTCGACTGGGATAAACCCTGGGACAGCGTTTGCCAGGCTGACCTGCACAAAGGCGAAATTTCTTGGTTTGCCGGCGGTCGTCTTAATGTCACCGTCAACTGCATTGACCGTCACCTCGCCAAACGCGGCGAACAAACCGCCATTATCTGGGAGGGAGACGACCCCAGTGAGTCGCAGCACATTAGCTATCAAGCATTACACCAGGCGGTGTGCAAGCTGGCCAACGTCCTGAAAGCGCGTGGTGTTAAAAAGGGCGACCGTGTGTGTATTTACATGCCCATGATTCCTGAGGCCACTTATGCCATGTTGGCCTGTGCTCGTATAGGTGCCGTGCATTCAGTCGTATTTGGCGGCTTTTCACCAGACGCCCTAAAAGACCGTATTCTGAATAGCGACTGCCAAACAGTTATTACTGCTGATGAAGGCTTGCGTGGTGGTAAGGCTGTGCCATTGAAGGTGAACGCCGACACTGCTTTGGAAAACTGCCCTAACGTGCATACCTGCTTGGTTGTTCAGCGCACCGGTGGTGACATAGCGTGGTCTGAAGGTCGCGACGTTTGGTACCACGAAGAAGTGGCCAAAGCGTCTGGCAGCTGTGAGCCAGAGTCTATGGAGGCCGAAGATCCCCTGTTTATCTTGTACACCTCCGGCTCCACTGGCAAACCCAAAGGCGTGCTGCACACCACGGCTGGCTATTTGCTTCAAGCTTCTATGACGCATAAATATGTCTTTGATTACCAAGAGGGTGATATCTACTGGTGTACCGCCGATGTGGGTTGGGTAACTGGCCACAGTTACATCGTTTATGGTCCATTGGCGAACGGCGCCACAACCTTGATGTTTGAAGGCGTGCCTACTTACCCTTCAGCCTCGCGTTGTTGGGAAGTTATTGATAAACATCAGGTGAACATATTCTACACCGCGCCTACGGCCATTCGCGCCTTAATGGCGGTGGGGGATGATCCTGTAAATTCAACAAGCCGCAGTTCATTGAAATTGCTTGGCACCGTTGGCGAGCCCATTAACCCCGAAGCTTGGGAGTGGTATTACCGCGTCGTTGGGGAGTCCCGTTGCCCCATAGTGGACACGTGGTGGCAAACCGAAACGGGTGGCCATATGCTCACCCCTCTACCTGGTGCTATTGACCTTAAGCCTGGCTCCGCCACTGTGCCATTTTTTGGTGTTCAGCCCGTTCTGCTGGACGAAAACGGGCAAGAGCTTGAAGGTGCCGCAGAAGGCAGCTTGGCCGTTAAAGCCGCTTGGCCGGGGCAAATACGCTCCGTGTATGGCGACCACCAACGTTGTATCGATACCTATTACTCAACGTACCCAGGGTATTACTTCACTGGTGACGGCGCGCGACGTGATGAAGATGGTTATTATTGGATTACTGGCCGCGTAGACGATGTATTGAATGTCTCAGGTCACCGTATGGGGACGGCTGAGATTGAAAGCGCTTTGGTGCTGCACGATCAGGTGGCTGAAGCGGCGGTGGTGGGTTGTCCTCACGATATTAAAGGCCAGGGCATTTACTGCTATGTCACCTTGATGAGTGGGTGTAGCCCCAGCGACGAACTCAAAGCCGAATTGGTGAAGATGTGCGTGAAGGAAATTGGCCCCATCGCTAAACCGGATGTTATTCAGTGGGCGCCGGGCCTCCCCAAAACACGTTCAGGCAAGATCATGCGTCGTATCTTACGTAAAGTGGCGGCCAATGAGATAGACAGTTTGGGCGACACCTCTACCTTAGCCGACCCCTCAGTAGTGGCGCAATTGATTGAGCATCGGCACTTTCGCTAGATTTATGCTAGAACCTTAAAAAAGCCGTACAGGCCTTGGCTTGTGCGGCTTTTTAACATCTTTTGGCAAGTGAAATGGCGGGCAATTACCTGAAAAATGAAGCCCCAACTTATCGGCCCTAGCGGCCGCGGCCCTAGTTTAGTGTGAGGCCTTAATTGTCCAACTTGGAAAAAAAATAAATTAACACTTGTTCAATTCATCTATGGTGTTATAGTTGGATATAACACCGGCACGCAAAGGTGCTGTCGCAGTATTAGATTAAAGGTGCATAACTATGAAATTAGCTCGATTCTTCTTTACTACCGCATTTATTGGTCTGTCGGGGCTGGCATTTACCTCTGCCGCGTCAGCAGAAGATCTGGTGACAAAAACTGTCAGCCTAGACCGCGTACGCAGCATTGTGCTCGAAGACGGCTTTGATCTAAATCTCACGCAAGGCGATGAAGAGTACGTAAAGATCACTGCCCCCCGTAACGCCCTGCCCAAAGTAATTGCGGAAGTACACGGCGATACTCTCCGTATCCAGCGCAAGCGCGGCAACTGGTCCATGTCCATTTTTGCTTTTGAGGCGAACGCTCGTTTTGATGTTCAGCTGAAGGAAATTCGCAGTTTAGAGTTGATGGGCTCTGGCCATATAACCGTGGGTAAACTAGATGTTGACGACTTCACCATTGAGAAGATGGGTTCGGGTCAAGTAGAAATAAAAAGCTTAGACGTGAGCGATTTCGATCTTGAAGTGGCTGGCTCAGCGGAGCTATCGATTGGTGACATTCACGCAGACCGCGTAGATGTTGAAATCGCGGGTTCTCCTAATATTGATCTGGGTGATGTTGTTTCTGAGGAGTTGGTGAGTTTTGAAATTGCGGGTTCAGGAGATGTCTCACTGGATTCCTTGCATGCCAATAAGCTTGCGGTAGAAATTGCAGGCTCTGGAGTGCTCGAAATAGCAGGCGCAGGCTTTGTTGATGCTCAATATATTGAAATCGCGGGTTCGGGCGATTACAAAGCGCCAAAACTCGAAAGTGAAACGGCTGAAATTGAAGTGGCAGGCTCTTCTAATTTGGAGGTGTTTGTGACCAAAGAGCTAAACGTTGAAGCGATGGGCAGCGTTGATGTTTTATACCACGGCGACCCTGAAGTTGAGTATGACGTGGGTGGCCACAGTAATATTCATCAGGCGAAGTAGCCCTAAATATAAATTTCCATTAGCAGTAGTAAGGTGAAAGGTTATGCAGGATCACTGGAACGACGATCAACCCATATACCGACAGTTGCGCGATAAAGTTATCAACTTGGTATTAGAGGGTGTGTTCAAAGAGGGTGAAGCTGTGCCGTCAGTGCGTCAAATTGCCGCCGAGTACAGCATTAATCATCTGACAGTATCAAAGGCCTATCAAGAACTTGTTGACGATGGCCTACTATTTAAAAAGAGAGGCGTGGGTATGTTTGTGGTTGAAGGTGCAAGAGGACAGTTGCTCACAAACGAAAAAGAAAAATTTTTGAACGATGAACTGCCCATCTTATTGGGCCGCGTAAGGCAGTTAGGTTTTAGTACGCAGGAAATCATCGACATTATTGTTACACAAGATAAGGACGCAGGCTGATGAGTACGGTAATTAAGGCAAAAGGTCTGTCTAAAGCTTACGGTAAATCAAAAGTGTTGGACGGGGTTGATTTCAATATTGAAGCGGGGCGTATCGTCGGCCTAATTGGTCCAAACGGTGCAGGTAAAACTACAGCGCTTCGGTGTTTGTTGGGCTTATCTTCCTGCGACGGCGAGCTTAACGTACTGGGTTTAGACCCGCGTAAGCAACGAACTGAATTGTTGAAGCAGGTATGTTTCATTGCCGACACCGCTATCTTGCCGCAATGGCTGAAAGTATCGCAAGCCATTGAATTTCTAGAAGGCGTGCACCCGAATTTCAACGTGGATAAGGCGCGTGAGTTTTTAACTAAAACCAATATTGAGCAGCACAAGAAAGTGTCTCAATTGTCAAAAGGCATGATTACCCAGCTGCACTTAGCTCTGGTAATGGCCATTGACGTTAAGGTATTGGTTTTGGATGAACCAACTTTGGGTTTGGATATTCTTTACCGAAAGCAGTTCTATACAACCTTGTTGAACGATTATTTCGATGAAGAGCGCACCATCATTATTACTACTCACCAAGTTGAGGAAGTGGAAGGGCTGCTCACAGATCTGCTATTTATCAAAAACGGTCGTCTAATTCTTGAAGCTGAAATGGAAAATATTGAGAGTCAGTTTGTAGAGTTAGAAGTTCGCGGGGAAAGCGTAGAGCAAGCTCGTTCACTGGGGCCAATCAGTGAACGCAGTGTTCTGGGTGGTAGTGCCTTTATTTTTGAAAATGGTGACCAGGAATCGCTGTCTGAGTTGGGGAAAGTTAGAACCCCCAGTATTGTTGATCTATTTGTTGCCAAGATGCAGGCTTGAGGAGTTACGTTATGAATAGCAATGTTACGTTGGTAAAAAGAGAGTTTTGGGAGCATCGCGGTGCATTTCTAATTATGCCTGCCGTACTCTCCGGGGTTATCGTATTAAGTATGATTGTGGGTTTGGTCCTTTTTAACTACGCCAAAATAAACGTCGACTTTAGTGGTGATAATCTGAGTATTGGCTTTGAGGAACATGATCAAGGCGGTTCATTAGATCGTGATATAGAGAAGAAAATTCTCATAGACCGCAGGGGTGAAAGGCAAACATCAAAAAAGTCCGAAGAGCGACATATCGTTATCCAGTTTGATGACGGTGAAGTGGTCGAGCTCTCTGATTCTGAGCCTCAGGTGGAAAGCTTCTTTGAGAAAAATAAGGAGAGCCTAGACAGTGGCCTGCACGGCATTCATCTGGCATTTGTTGTGACGTCCTGGTTTGTGGTGATGGTCTACCTGCTAAATACGCTTTATGCCGACCGCAAAGATCGCAGCATCCTGTTTTGGAAGTCTATGCCAATATCTGAGGCTCGAGTTGTTGCGAGTAAGTTGGTTGTTGGTTTAGTGGCGGTGCCCTTGGTTGCCACAGTGGCGTCTTGGGTGGTGCAATTGGTTTATGCCGCGATGGCAATGATTGTTGCATCACAGATGGACCAAAACCCTTGGCAGGTCATTGCGCCTAATCTACACATTTTGTCGTCGTTCGTTTCGCAGCTTGGTTTGGTTCTTTACATTAGCTTATGGGCGTTGCCACTGTGTGCATGGTTGTTGGTTGCGTCGGCTTATGCCAAGCGTTCACCTTTTTTGACCGCGGTGCTGCCAGTTATTGGCATCCTAATTTTAGAAAAACTTTTGTTTGGCTCTTCCTATTTCGGTGATTGGTTAGGTACCCATACGCCATTTAACGAAGGCATGATGGATACCTTGGTGACAAATGGAGCGATCCATGTAACAGATTCTATGAACATGGTCTTTGGCTTGCTCGTGGCGAGCGGTTTGCTCGTTGCCACTGTTTGGTTGCGAAACAATCGTTTCGAGATTTAGTTAATACTTTTAGCGTGGCTTCCATCTTGGGGGTCGCGCTGCGCTAATCAAATTTTCACATTGCTAAGAGGAAAGGGTTGTGACTAATCCGACGGCACTCATTCGCCTATTCGCTGGGCACAAAGTAGCTTCAAACCTACTCATGGTGATCATGATGTTGATGGGTTTGTGGGGCTTGAGCCATATTCATACGGCACTAAATCCACCGCAAACATCTCGCTGGGTGGATATTGATATTACTTGGCCCGGTGCTAGTGCTGAAGATATAGAGAGGCTTATAACTCAACCTGTTGAGTATCAGTTTCGAAGCTTAAAATCTGTCAAAGAATCGGGTTCTACCAGCGAAAACTCAAGAGCGAGTTTATGGCTTGAGTTTGAACGTGGCACCGATATGAGTCGAGCGTTAGACCTTACCAAGCAACAGTTTGATCAAGTGCGAGATTTACCCGCTGATATGGAGCCTGCTCGAATTCGTATCAGCGAGCGGCGCGATCTTGTTGCTATGGTTCTGTTGACCAGTGATGGCGATGTGCGTGATTTGGCTTCTTTGGCCCGTCAGTTCGAACGTGATTTATTAGGTCGAGGAATTACACATATAGATTTTGAGGCGCTTCCAGAAGAAGAGATTGCGATTCAAATCAGCAGTCAAAAGCTGTTGGAGTTAGGGTCCTCTCTAGACCAAATTGCGAATGCTATCAGCAATACCAGCCGAGATATGCCCTTTGGTAGTATTGGCCAGGGGCAGGGTGCGAGGGAACTTCGCAGCCTAGATCAACAACGAGATGTTGCTGGATTTAAGCAGCTGCCTATTAAAAACCACGCTGAAGGTGATCTTTTGGCCCTAGGTGAAATCGCCGATGTTCGTCTGCAGTCGCGCGATTATCAAGTGACTGCAACACAAAATCAGCGTCCAGGCATTATATTACGTGTAATGCGTGCGCCGGGTTCCGACACCATTGAGGCGGCTAGGATATTAAAAGATTGGCATCGCGACATTCAGGGTGAGTTGAGCGAAGGGGTTGAAACGAAAATATTTTTAGAGGCGTGGTTGTTTGCACAAGACCAGTTAAGCCTTGTGATTACCAATGGCCTAGGCGGTTTAGTGCTCGTTATCTTAGCTCTATTCCTATTCCTTAATGGCCGTGTGGCGTGGTGGGTGATGCTGGGAATACCGGTATCGTTTTCAGCGGCGGTTGCACTTTTTTACGCGCTTGGCGGTTCCATTAATTTGGTTAGTCTGATCGCCTTGGTGATGGCTTTAGGTATTGTTGTAGATGATGCCATTGTTGTGGGTGAACACTCTTTAGCTCAATTCGAACGTGGTTTGTCTCCGGCTGAGGCAGCCGCGGCGGGCGCTCAAAGAATGTTTCCACCTGTCATGGCTTCGTCACTGACTACCATGGCCGCCTTTTTACCTTTGATTATTATTAACGATGAGGTTGTTCGGCAAATACCCTTAGTTATGCTGCTTGTCATCATAACCTCTTTAGTTGAGTGCTTTCTCATTATGCCTGGTCATTTGCGCGGCAGTTTTGAAAGCTTGAAAAAGCAAAAGCTCTTGGCAAGTAGTGATAAAAAAATAGGCCGAGAAGCGAGATTCAGAAAGCGTTTTGACGCCGCATTTGATCATTTTAGAGACCAAAAATTCTTGCCAGTATTGCGCTGGGCGTTGGTGAATCGTCGAGCGACAGTGTGCACCGCACTAGCGATTTTCTTGCTTGCTTTTACGCTTCTCCTCAGTGGTCGGATAAAGCCTGAGCTTAACCTAAATCTAGATTTTGAGTATCTTGAGGCAGGAGTAAAATTTGCCAGTGGCGTTAGTCCGAAAGAAAAGTCGGAAGCTATGTTGGTGCTAGAGAAAGCCATGTTGGCGGCTGAAGCTGAGTTGGGCGGTGACATAGTTGTGTCTCATGTGTCATACGACAATATGGGTTTCATTGATCTTGAATATAAAGGCGGTTATGAATATGCCAATTTGTTGGTTGAGCTCACCATGCCCAACGAGCGCACGGTCAATTTAGAAACCTTTAACGCTCTGTGGCGCAAAAAAATCCCGCAATTGTCCGCTATCGAAACGCTACAAATTCAAACAGGAAACGATTTCAACTCTGATCTATCTCTACATTTTAAGGGGGGCGATACCACTAAGTTAAAGGAGGCTTCGTTAGAGCTGCAAGCTATTATGGCGCAATATCCCGGCGTTAGTAACGTCTACGACGATATGCCCTACGGGCAAGAACAATGGATTTTTCGCCTCACTCCTGAGGGGCGGCAGCTGGGTTTGACTGCTGGTGCGATTGGTCGGCAAATTTATTCGGCCTACGAAGGTCATAGAATTCAGTTGTTTAATGACGACGGTTCGGAAGTTGAAGTGCGGGTGAAGTTACCGGACGCTGAGAGAAAGCAGTTGGGCAGTCTTCGCCAATTTCCCATCATAACTCCGCAGGGAGAAATGGTCGCCTTGGCGACTGTGGCCAACATCGAATCGCGCCGTGGTATTAATAGCATTCAGCACCGCAATGGGGAGCTAGCAGTTAACATTAATGCTTCTGTAGACAAAAAAATTACTACCTCAATGACGGTGATTTCTGACTTAGAAAAAAATGTTCTTCCGGCGCTTTTGAGCAAATATGAATTGCAATATGGTTTGTCTGGAAACTCTTCGGGCGAGGGACGTATGGCGCGAGATCTAATGATGGGCGCGGCGATGTCAATGGTGCTGATCTACATTATTTTGGCCTGGATATTTTCATCTTATAGTTGGCCGCTCGCTGTGATGGTCGCCATTCCGCTGGCGCTTACGGGAGCACTTTTTGGCCTTCAGGTATTGGGCATGAATTTGGGGGTTATGTCGATCATGGGTTTATTTACCCTGGCAGGGGTAATCGTTAACGACTCCATTATCTTGGTGATGGCATTTAAAGAGAATCGCGCTCAGGGAATGGATATCCAAACCGCCATAGAATCTGCGGCCACGGGTCGATTGCGCGCGGTAATCCTTACCTCGCTAACCACTTCTCTAGGGCTTATGCCCATGTTGCTAGAATCTTCTCCCATGGGTGAAGCGATGGCGCCACTAGCCACAGTTATCTGTTTTGGCATTCTTTACGGCACGCTGTTGATCTTAATGGTAATTCCGGCCTTGCTTTGGAGCATTGAACATCGTCGTGAACGTCGCTTGGTCAAGGCGGCGCCAAGTTCTTTAACTCAACCTTTACCTAGCAGGGCTTAAGTTATGAAAATATTATTTAAAAAGTTCCAGCAAGTAGTGATTAAGGCTAACCGGTCGGTGTGGCAAAAGGTGGTGTCTCGTATCAGTCGTAAAACACGTACCGCATTGATGATATTAATGGGGGGTGTTATCTGCAGTGCCCTGCTGATTGTCACCGCGCCGAAGCATGCACCTGAAATAGTGGCTGAAAAAGTGTGGCCGGTATCCACGGTGGAATTAGCGCCCTCGGATATGGCGCCTAATTTGGCGCTGTATGGGCGCGTATCCACACCGCGAAAGGCGCATTTGACGGCGGCCCTGCAAGCCAGTGTAAGTGCAGTATTGGTGGACGACGGCCAGCCCGTTAAAGAGGGAACTCTGCTTATTCAGCTGGATGACCGAGATGCAAAACTGAGCATCAAACAGGCTGAGGCTGAATTGAGTGATGCCGATGCTCGTGTGGCGCAATTGCGTGCTCAGCATGTGGCAGACAAAAACATGTTGGCCTTACATCAGCAGATGTTTGTTTTAGCGCAGAGGAAAACGGCGCGCTATGAGCACCTGCAAACTGAGCGACTTATCTCTGCGTCGGTTCTAGACGAAGCAAGAAGTTTGGCCCAGCAACAGGCCATTGCCTTAGAGCAACAGCGAATAGCGGTGGCCAATTTCTCTCACATGGAAGCTAAGGAGTTGGCGGCTAAAGCACAGGCCGAAGTTACCTTGGCGCAGGCACAACTCAATCTATCACGGACAAAAATTAGCGCACCGTTTTCAGGTTTGATCAGCGGTTTGTCTGTAGCACCTGGTGACCGAGTAAATGTAGGTAGCGAACTGCTAGGGTTAATAGATACACAAAAAATGCAGGTGAGAGCGGCCATTGGCGGTAAGTATATTGCTGGGTTGCGCCACCGTTTGGCGGCCGGTTTGCCAATCAATGCTATGGCCACTGTTGATCAGGTGCAGATCAAGCTCACCTTGAGTCGGCTAGCGGCGGAAGTTGCCACGGGCCGCAGTGGTATTGACGGTATCTTTGAAGTGGCAAAAGAAGACAGCTCAATAGTGCTAGGCCGGGTGGTCAGCCTCACCCTTGAGCTCCCCCCAGAAGCCCAGGTTTCCGCTGTGCCGATTGAGGCCGTGTATGACAATGAGCGGGTCTATGTCGTAGAGGGCGAACGCTTGCGTGGTGTTGCAGTGGAGGTAGTGGGAGAGCGTATAAATCAGCAAGGACAATATCAAGTATTAATTCGCTCGCCCGGGTTGGCGTCGGGGCAACAGTTGATGACCACTCAGCTATCGCGTGCCATTACGGGCTTGAAAGTGAATAATTTGCAAGCCACTCAAACACCTCCAGACGGTAAAGGTACATTGGAAGGTGAGACACCTAAATCTGAAGTGGCCGCCGTTGCTGGTTGATTCAGGCTTGTGTTAGCCGTTTCAGGCGCTATTATGTGAGGCCCAGCAGGCCATCTGCTGGGCCTCACAGAAAATTTGTTGGCTGCCCCTATGACTGATGTAAGTTCCACATTAAAATACACCTCCTATCACTGGGATTTTCCCAAGCCCTTTCTGCTTCCCTTGACCGTGTGTCCTGCCGATATCGACGGCTTACAGCACACCAATAACGCGGTGTATGTTCAGTGGTGCCAGCAGGCCGCATGGGCGCATTCTGCAGAATTGGGCTTGCGAGAAGTGGATTATCAAACACTGGATCGAGCGATGGCCATTCGTCACAGTGAGTATGATTATATTTTTGCGTCTTCAGAGGGCGAGGAATTAGTTCTGGCCACCTGGCTAACAAAAAGCCAAGGTCTCAGTATGGAGCGTTGTTTTCAACTGTTACGCAAGCGCGATGGAGAAACTATCTTGCGAGGTAAGTGGCAGTTAGTCTGTATCGAAATAAGCAGTGGAAAACCAAAGAGGCAACCTTCTGAATTTGTAGAAGTGTATGGTCCCGCCATTGTCGCGGCGGATTAAGTTATGTCGGACGATGATTTTCCCGATGACTTTGATTTCAGCGATTCGATGCGCGACGTTGCACCGCACAAGTCGGCACGTCGTGTTGGTTTAAGTCGAGGTTCTCTCGCCGCACCTGAAAATGAACCTGGAGTGCAAGCTCGCCGCAAGGCCGCTCAGGCCCTTAAAGAAGAAACCCGAGATCCTCTATCTGGAGATTTTATTGAGCCGGTTGACCCTGCTGCGCTACTGGAGTTTAAACGGCCAGGTTTGCAAACTAACGTCTATAGAAATTTCCGCTTGGGAAAATATACCATTGATGCACGCCTAGACTTACACGGTTTAACCGTTGCGCAAGCTAGAGTCGAAATTGTCGGTTTCATAGACGAGTGCATGCAGCATGATATTCGCTGTGTGCTGATAAACCACGGCAAGGGTTTTGATCGCCAACCGCAACCCGGATTATTGAAAAGCTGCGTAGCCCATTGGTTGCCACAATTGCCTGCGGTGATGGCCTACCACAGTGCGCAAAAACATCATGGTGGTGTTGGGGCAACTTATGTAATGCTGAGAAAAAGTGACAAGAAGCGTTTGGAAAATCAGCTTCATCAACAAAGTGGGCGGGAGCAGTAGCGGTGGAGTCTCATTATTCTTTTGCTTCAATAGGCGTAGTGCATTCCTGCTTTAAAGAAAAATTTGGCGTGCCAAGGCAGCCAGGATTGGCGCCAGAATCTCGCGCTCAATTGGAGTTGTTAGCGCCGTATAATCGAGCAGAGTCCGTCAGTGGTTTAGCGGGCGTGAGCCATATTTGGTTGCAGTTTATTTTCCATGAATTTGTGGGGAAAGCTTGGTCTCCCACCGTCCGTCCGCCTCGGCTTGGAGGTAATAAACGAATGGGGGTTTTTGCCACTCGCTCGCCGGTGAGGCCAAACCCTCTGGGCTTGTCGGTGGTGAAATTGGACAGAATTGATATCGTCGATGGCAAGGTTATTTTACATATATCGGGCATTGATCTTATCGACGGCACACCCATTGTTGATATTAAGCCTTATGTTCCCTATGTGGATAATATTCCCGAAGCAAGCAATGAATTTGCCGATAGCGTGCCAAAAAATCTACTTGTAGAATTGAGTGCGCAAGCGGAATCTGACTGCGAAAAATTCGCTCACGAACATCCGCTGGATATTAGGGCCTTGGTGATGCAGGTTTTGCAGCAGGACCCCAAGCCGTCCTATCAGACGCCAGACAGTGCGCGAGTCTATGGTATGAAGTTATTGAATTTTGACTTGCAATGGCGTTACCTAGTCTCAGACTTGGCTGACGGTGAATCAGTGCTTAGTATAGAAGTTCTTGCCTTGCTCGACTGAGTGTACATTCAAGTGAGTCTTAGCTTGGTTCACACCACTTGGCGAGCGTGTCCACCCATTCAGGGTGGTCGTTTAGGCAGGGCACCAAGGTCAATAATTCCCCGCCCGCTTCTGTAAACACCTCTTGTCCGCGGATGCCAATCTCTTCCAAAGTTTCGAGACAATCCGTCACGAAAGCAGGGCAAATAACCAATACCTTTTTGACTCCCTTGGCCGCGAGTTCTCTTAACGTTTCCTCGGTAGAGGGCTCAAGCCACTTGGCGCGACCTAGGCGGGATTGAAAGGCAATAGAATATTTTTCCGCTGGAATTTGAGCTTTCTCTACAAAAGCTTTAGTTGTCTCCAGTACTTGATGACGGTAACAAGTGGCGTGTGCGGTCGAGGCTTGACTGCAGCAGTCAGGGGAATTCATACAGTGCTGGCCCGTAGGGTCGGCCTTCTTTAAGTGCGACTCCGGCAGGCCGTGATAGCTGAACAATAGGTGATCATAATCTGAAGCCAGCGCTTCTTGGGCGCTAGTCACAAGCGATTGAATATAATCTTCCTGAGCATAAAATGAAGCTTGTACTTTAAGACTAAATGTTAATTTGTGCTGCTTGATAATACGTTCAGCTTCCGCGATGGAAGTTTGCACAGTGCTGTCTGCGAAATGTGGGTAGAGTGGAATAAACAAGACCTCGTCAATGTCTCCTTGGGCCTGAAGTTCGCATAGGGCTGATTCAATACTGGGTTTACCGTAACGCATCGCCATAAGAACTGGCAAAGTAGTTTTGGCTTGTAAGGCTTTTTGCAGTTGTCGTGATAGGGCTATTAAGGGCGAGCCCTCCGGCGACCAAATGCTTTGGTAGGCGTGCGCGGAATCTTTTGGTCGCTTGGGTAGTACCAATAGGCTAACAATGAGTCGGCGCAAAGGCCAGGGTAGTTGGATAACGTAGGGGTCCATTAAAAACTGGTCTAAGTAAGCGCGCACACTGTGCTCGTCGGGGGCATCTGGTGAGCCGAGATTGACAAGGAGTATGGCTTGTTTTTTTGAGGTCATGTGAGCGCTTTTCTTAGAGAGTTAGAAATCAGTTAATACTAAGGGGGAGTGTAAGGGAAAAGCGGCTTAGGCGGGGACTTATTTTGCAGATACAGAGGCTGAAGTTAGCGTTAAATTTTGTTGACCGACGTTGTAAAAGGCCCGTTGGCCCGAAAAGAGTAGAGCCCGTCAGCTAGAAAAGAGCTGACGGGCCTATCGGTCGGAATCAAGCATCATCTATTGCTCACGCGCCCAGTCTCGCTTTGGCGACTCTTGAGCCTGTGCTTCGCCCCAATGCATCGCAAATGTAATTTCCTGCATCAATCAAGGCACTTAAATCAACACCGTGTTCAATCCCTAGGCCATTCAACATGTACACTAGGTCTTCGGTGGCTACATTGCCCGATGCGCCCTTAGCGTAAGGGCATCCACCTAAGCCTGCCACGGAGCTGTCAACGACACTAATGCCTTCTTGTAAGGCGGTAAGAGTATTCGCTAAGGCTTGGCCATAAGTATCGTGAAGGTGAACCGCTAATTTGTCGATCGGAACTGCTCGGCTCACCGTTTGAATAAGCTGACTAAGTTGTTTGGCGGTCCCAACCCCAATGGTATCGCCTAAGGAAATTTCGTAACAGCCCATAGAGAATAACTCTTCGGCTACCTCGAGTACTTTTTCAGGGCTGACATCGCCTTCATAGGGGCAGCCCAGCACGCAAGATATGTAGCCTCGCACGGGAATGTTGGCGGCTTTTGCGGCGACCAATAGTGGCTCAAAACGAGCTAAACTCTCGGAAATACTGCAGTTGATGTTCTTTTGACTGAAAGCTTCAGAAGCCGCTGCAAAAATCGCCACCTCCGTTGCCTTGCACTCCATTGCTCGTTTATAGCCTTGTAAGTTTGGCGTTAGAGCAGCATAGCTCACAGACTCCTTACGATCTATGCCCTGAAACACAAGGTCGCTGCCCGCCATTTGTGGTACCCATTTGGGGTTCACAAAACTTCCCGCTTCTATGTACGTCAAACCCGCTTGAGTCAGGCGCTCGATCAAATTAATTTTTATTTGCGGGTCAATGGCTTGCTGTTCGTTTTGCAGGCCATCGCGCGGGCCTACTTCGACAATTTTCACACGGCTGGGCAATTTCATCTTTATAGTTTCCTAGTGGCTCACTCGCTTTCTACTTTGTCTGTGGCGTCAAAGGTTAACAGTTCTGAACCGCCGTCGACCAGCTCCCCGGCCTGATAATAAAATGCGCTTACACAACCATCGGCTGGGGCGCGTAGAGTGTGTTCCATTTTCATTGCCTCCATTACCATTAGGGCTTCGCCTTTTTCCACATTTTGGTTTGGGGCTACAAGTAAGGTCACTACGGTGCCATTCATCGGGGCCAACAAACCACCGGGATCAGTGTCATCATTACTTTCTCCTAGGTCGGGTTGTGCCAGCTTGAAGGTGAGCGCGCTGTCCTGAGTGTAGAGACTAAAACTGTCATCGTGGCTGGCCACTGTCGCGCGACTAAGATAGCCGTTGATATTGGCTACAAGTTCATTGCCCAACAGCGTTCCTTGCGCGTCTACACTTTGTTCAGCTGTGGTAATTCGATAGCGCGTGCCCGCGCCCTGCGAAATTTGCTCAACTGTTACAGCATGAACCTGCTCGTGAAAATTGAGCTCGAAACAATGCGTATGAGCTTCGTTTAATCGCCACGCACTGTTGGTATGCCAAGGTGATGAGGGGTCGCCAGAACGTTGTGCTTGCTGTTCTGCGGCCTGGGCTTGAGTAAGCACAATATACAGCGCGGCGATGGGTAAATCTCTAGCGACATCTTGATGGTTATCATGAAAAATAACGCTGTGGTGTTTTTCGATAAAGCCAGTATCCAGTTGTGCTTCGCGAAACGGAGCGCAGCTGGCCAGATTGTAGAGGAACTCGATGTTTGTCGTCATGCCACTGATGCGATATTCACTGAGTGCTTTCGTGAGCCGGCTTAAAGCCTTATCTCGGTCCTCGTCCCAGACGATTAGCTTGGCGATCATGGGATCGTAATACACACTGACTTCATCGCCCTGGCGAACTCCGGTGTCCACTCGAACATGAGAGCTATTTTCTGGCGCTTGCAGAAAAGATAGGGTGCCAGTGACTGGTAAAAAATCTTGTTCAGGGTCTTCTGCGTAGATGCGCGCTTCGAAGGCATGCCCGCGAATGTGTAGCTGATCTTGGCTGAGTGGTAATGTTTCGTTTGCGGCAACGCGCAGCTGCCACTCCACTAGATCTTGACCGCTGATCATTTCTGACACGGGGTGTTCAACTTGCAGACGAGTATTCATTTCCATGAAATAGAAAGAACCGTCTTGGTCCAGCAAAAATTCTACGGTGCCGGCGCCTGCGTAATCAATAGCCTTGGCGGCACAGATTGCGGCTTCGCCCATGGCTTCCCGAAGTGCTGGGTCCATGCCTGGCGCCGGCGCTTCTTCAATTACTTTTTGATGGCGTCTTTGCACCGAGCAATCGCGCTCGAATACGTGTACAGCATTGCCGTGGTTGTCACAGAAGACTTGAATTTCTACGTGTCTAGGCTGGGTTAAATACTTCTCGACCAGCATGGCATCATCGTTGAAGCTGTTCATCGATTCGCGTTTGGCCGCGTTAAGGGCCTCATCAAATTCGGCTTCACTCCAAACTTGGCGCATACCTTTGCCGCCACCGCCAGCACAGGCTTTTAGCAGTACGGGATAGCCCATGTCATCAGCAGATTTTTTCAGAATATCTCGAGCTTGATCTTCGCCGTGATAACCCGGCACTAGCGGTACCCCTGCAGCCCCCATTATTTCTTTGGCGGCCGACTTGGAACCCATCGCTTCAATGGCCTTCACTGGCGGGCCAATGAAGATAATATTTTCGGCCTCACAGCGCCTGCAGAATTCCGCATTCTCTGAGAGAAATCCGTAACCGGGATGAATGGCTTCAGCACCCGTTTGCAATGCAGCGGCAATGACCTTTTCAACAACAAGATAAGATTCTCGAGAGGGTGCGGGCCCGAGATAAACAGCTTCGTCGGCCATATTAACGTGCATGGATTCGCGATCGGCGTCGCTGTATACGGCGACGGTTCGAATGCCGAGTTTACGGGCCGTTTGAATGACGCGGCAGGCGATTTCGCCACGGTTGGCAATGAGTATCTTGGTAAACATGGGCTTACTCCTTTATCCAGGCGGGTGAGCGTTTTTCTAAAAATGCGCTCAAGCCCTCTTGGCCTTCACTGGAAACTCGAATGTTGGCGATGCGTTCACAGGTGTCGGAAATTAGTGTTTCGTCAATGCTTTGATGAGCCACATCACGCACCAATTGCTTAGCTTGCATCATGGCAATTGGGCTGTTGGCAAGCAGGTTTTTGACCACCTCGCCAATGCGATCATCTAACTGCGCGGTATCGCAAACCTCGCTGACTAAGCCAAGTTGTTCTGCCTTGACTGCACCAAAACGTTCGGCACTGATGAAATAGCGGCGAGACGCTCGGGGGCCAATGGCGGCCACCACATAAGGGCTGATGGTTGCGGGTGTTAAGCCAATTTTAACTTCGCTTAAACAAAAACTGGCACGTTCCGTAGCGATGGTAATATCGCAACAGCTGACTAAGCCTACTGCGCCGCCGAATGCAGCGCCTTGAACGCGAGCGATGGTAGGCACTGGCAAATTATTCAGGCGCTTCAACATTTCAGCTAGCGCTTGCGCGTCGTGGAGGTTGTCTTCGCGGGAATAACTGGCCATGCGTTTCATCCAGTTTAAGTCTGCGCCGGCCGAAAAACTTTTGCCTTCAGAGCGCAATACTACAACGCGCACGGCAGCATTTTCTGCAAGTGCAGCAAAGGCCTCGCTTAGAGTCGCAATCATGTCGTCGTCGAAGGCGTTGTGTTTGTCGGCACGATTCAGGCAAACCGTCGCGACACCTTGTGAGTCAATCTCTACTAATACGGCCTTATTCATCATTTACATCCTGAACACGCCAAAGCGTGTATCGGCAATTGGTTTGTTGAGCGCGGCTGAGAGAGACAGACCAAGCACCATGCGAGTTTCTGCTGGGTCAATCACGCCGTCATCCCAAAGACGAGCCGAGGCGAAGTAGGGGTGACCTTGTTTTTCGTAGGTATCGATCACTGGTTGCTTGAAGGAGGCCTCATCTTCGGCACTCCAATCTTCGCCTTTCTTATCATATTGATCACGCTTCACCTGGGCCAAAACTCCGGCGGCCTGCTCGCCACCCATAACGGAAATGCGGGCGTTGGGCCACATGAATAAAAAGCGCGGGTCGTAAGCGCGGCCACACATGCCGTAATTTCCGGCGCCAAATGATCCGCCAATTAGCACGGTGAGTTTAGGAACCTGAGCGCAGGCTACCGCAGTCACCATTTTTGCGCCGTGTTTAGCTATGCCGTCGGCCTCATATTGTTTGCCAACCATAAAGCCGGTGATGTTTTGCAGGAATACTAATGGTATTTTTCTCTGTGCACAAAGCTCAACAAAGTGCGCTCCTTTTTGCGCAGACTCACCAAAAAGAATGCCGTTGTTTGCAACAATACCGACGGGATAACCGAAGATTCGCGCAAAGCCACAGACTAAAGTGGTGCCATAGAGCGCTTTGAATTCATCGAAGTCTGAACCGTCTACGACGCGGGCGATAATTTCTCGAACGTCGTAGGGTTGGCGAGAATCTTTAGGAATAATTCCATAAATCTCGCGGCTGTCATACAGTGGTTCTTGCGAGGCCTGGACATCGCAGTTAGGATTTTTTCTACGATTGAGACGGCTTACACTGCTGCGGGCCAACTCGAGTGCGTGGTGATCGTTTTGAGCATAGTGATCAGAAACCCCCGAGGTTCTGCAGTGGACGTCGGCGCCGCCCAGGTCTTCTGCACTCACCACTTCGCCTGTCGCGGCTTTTACTAGGGGAGGGCCACCGAGAAAAATGGTGCCTTGCTCTTTGACAATAATAGATTCATCGGCCATTGCGGGCACGTAGGCGCCGCCGGCAGTACAAGAACCCATAACGACCGCAATTTGGGCAATGCCTTCGCTCGACATATTGGCTTGATTGAAAAATATTCGACCAAAGTGTTCGCGATCTGGGAAAACTTCGTCTTGGCGTGGCAAGTTGGCGCCGCCGGAGTCCACGAGATAAATGCACGGCAAATTGTTTTCTTGGGCGATAGCTTGAGCCCGCAAATGTTTTTTCACGGTTAAAGGGTAGTAGCTTCCACCTTTTACCGTTGCATCGTTGGCGACAATCATGCATTCCTGTCCAGCAACGCGACCAATTCCAGTGATAATGCCGGCCGCTGCGACGTCCTCGCCGTACACTTCCCAGGCGGCTAGTTGTGACAGTTCTAAAAAGGCTGAGCCGGGGTCGAGCAGCGCGTTAACACGCTCTCTCGGCAAAAGCTTTCCACGGGCTAAGTGCCGCTGCTGCGAGCCTTCTCCGCCACCCATTTTAATGATTTCAAGTTTATGATGGAGGTCATCAACTTGAATCTGCATGTGCTCGCGATTGCCGGAAAACGCATCATCACGAGTATTAATCTTGGATTTTATAATCGCCATAGTGAGGCCTGCTGAGTGATTTTTTTTATACAGTGCTTTACAGTGTTTCTTTAAATAATTCACGACCGATGAGCATACGTCTTACTTCCGAAGTGCCGGCACCAATTTCATAAAGTTTGGCATCGCGTAGCAATCGGCCGCATGGGTATTCATTGGTGTAGCCATTTCCGCCCAGAGTTTGAATTGCCTGTAGAGCCATTTGTGTGGCGCGCTCTGCGGTGTAGAGAATTACTGCCGCGGCGTCTTTACGACTTTCTTCGCCTCGGTCGCAAGCCTTCGCGACTGCGTAGAGATAGGCTCGGGAAGCGTTCATGTCTACGTACATGTCGGCAATTTTTCCCTGCATCAATTGAAATTCACCAATGCTTTGACCAAATTGTTTTCGCTCGTGAATATAGGGCACCACAATGTCCATACACGCTTGCATAATACCGATAGGGCCGCCCGATAATACCGTGCGCTCGTAGTCCAAACCGCTCATTAATACTTTTACGCCTTGGCCTTCTCCACCGAGGATATTTTCCACGGGCACAGGGCAATCCTGAAATACTAATTCGCAAGTATTGGAACCACGCATGCCCAATTTGTCGAGTTTTTGATGACGAGAGAAACCAGGGAAATCTCGCTCGACGATGAATGCGGTCATGCCCCAAGCGCCTTTTTCTGGCTGGGTTTTGGCATAGATAACGTAGGTGTTGGCGTCAGGGCCGTTGGTTATCCACATTTTATTTCCGTTTAAAATGTAGTGGTCTCCGTCGAGGCGCGCGTGTAATTTCATGCTCACAACATCAGAACCCGCGTTGGGTTCAGACATGGCAAGGGCGCCTATGTGTTCGCCGCTGCACAATTTGGGCAGGTATTTCTGTTTCTGCTCGTGGCTGCCATTTTTGTGAATTTGATTAACGCAAAGGTTGGAGTGAGCGCCATATGAGAGGCCCACAGACGCTGAGGCGCGAGAGACTTCTTCCATGGCCACTACGTGGGCAAGATAGCCCATATCGGTGCCGCCATACTCTTCGGCCACTGTCATTCCCAACAAACCCATATCGCCCAATTTTTTCCAAAGGTCCATCGGAAATTCGTTATTTTGGTCAATATCGGCGGCACGGGGCGCTATTTCGGCCTGAGCAAATTGATATACGGCGTCTCGGAGCATGTCTATGTCTTGGCCGAGGTCGAAATTGAGTGTTGGGTATGCAGTATTCATAGTCGATTCTCGTCTAATAGTAGTAATGATTCATTGCAGCGCTCTTCAGAGGCTTGTAAGTCTAGCAGCATGATTTCAATGTCTTCTTGCTGTTGTTCAAGTAGTGCTCGGCGCTCGTGTATTTTACTAATGAGCTTCTGCAGCTGCTCACGGTTATCATTGCTGGGTGTATACAGCTGAATAATTTCGCGGCTTTCATCTAAAGTGAAGCCTAGTCGTTTTCCGCGCAGAATGAGCTTTAATGTGGTCCGATCGGCGCTGGAATATATCCGTGCCTGACCTTGTCGCTCAGGGGTAAGTAGATTTTTGTCTTCATAAAAGCGAATGGTGCGGGTAGTGATGTCGAATTCCCGAGACAGGTCTGTAATGGTGTAGGTTTGCGGCATAGCTTTGGCTCGGTTACGTTCCAGAAGTGGTACTTTAGCAGCCCTTTACGTTAACGTAAAGGTAAGGTGCGGAGGAAGTGTCTAAGAGGGTGGCCAAATATGGAGTTGTGGGGGTAGGGCGATGATTCGCTACCCTCATGCCTAGTGACTATTAAGGCCGGCTTGTTGTTCCTGTTAAGCGATTAACTTGGGTGTCTCTGGTTACTATTTTGTTGCTGGTGACTTGAGTTATTCTGTCCTCCAGCTTGGATATTTCAACAGGCTTGGCAATGAAGCTGTCAAAGCCATAGCGGTGAAAATTAGTCTCGCTGACGCGATCGCTATAGCCAGACATGGCAATCACTTTAATTTGCGGATTGTATTTCTTTGCCGCGTGACAGAGTTCTATACCGGTGACTCTAGGCATGGTCAGATCTGTAATGAGGATGTCGGCTGACACCTTGCTGGTGTAAAGATCTTCGAGCAAGGTTTTACTGTCTGTGTATTGTAAAACGGATGCGCCGCTCCGTTTGAGCATCGATTTAATCATGTTTGCAATGGCCACTTCATCATCCACAACGATAAAAGACAGTTCGCCAAAATCGCTTTTGATATGAGGTATATCAAGTTGTTGCCGGCTCTCAGGCTGGCCAACAATAGGCAGTAGTATGCTGAAGTTGGTACCTTGATTGTCTGATTCCAAGGTTATATGTCCGCCCACGCCGTGAGTGAGTCCATGTACAACACTTAAGCCCATACCACTTCCCTTGCCCACCTCTTTTGTGCTGAAAAAAGGTTCAAAGAGCTTGGCGATGGATGCGGCTTCCAAACCGGTGCCTGTATCGCGCACTTGTATGTTTACATATTCCCCCGAAAACTCACTGAAGCAAGAGGCGCAGCGCTGTTGATGGATGCGGGTACGGTTGGCAGCAATGCATATATGGCCGCCGTTAGGTAGAGCATCACGGGCATTGATGCACAGGTTCATTAAAATTTGGTCTAGCCCGGTCTTGTTGAATTGTATGGGTAGAGGGTCTTCTGAAGTTTGGATGCTGATGCCGACAGAGGTGGGGATAATGGGCCGTATAGTGTCTAAAAACTGGCTGACATGTTCACTTGCGGAAAATTTCTGAGAGTCTTCTGTGCTGCCTCGGGCAAAAGCCAGCAGTTTTTTAACGAGATCTTTGGCGCGATGGCCTGACGATTCAATTTGGTAAATGTTGAATTTCATGTCGTCATCGTCGCTGTCCTCGAGGTCCATGCTCAAGAGCTGGGAGTAGCCAATGGTCACTGCGAGTATGTTGTTAAAATCGTGAGCGATGCCACCAACAAATTGGCCGATTGTTTCCATTTTTTGCATCATATAGAGGCTTTTTTCCAGTTCCTGACGCTTCTCTTCGACAGCTTTCTTTTCTGTGACATCGGTGCGAATGGCAACATAGCGATCGATCTCACCCTCACTGTTAATGTGTGGCACTACCGTAGAATTCACCCAATAAAGTGCTCCATTTTTTGCTCTATTGCACATTTCTCCACGATAGACTTGGCCGGAAGATATGGTGTTCCAGAAGTCCAACCAAAAATCTTTAGTATGGGTTCTCGAGTTAACAATACTGTGGTTGTGTTGCTGAAGTTCGTCGCTGGTATAGCCAGATATGCGGCAGAAATTTTCATTGGCGTAAAGAATTTTTCCTTCCAGGTCGCCAATACTCACAATAGCGTGATTGTTGAGGGCGTAGGTTTGATACTCCAATTCTTTCCGAGCTCGATTAGCGTCTTCGTTCACCTCTCGAGGGTTTGTGATGTCTTGTATGGCGCCTTCAAATCTAATGACTTCACCAGCGTCATTTGTCACTGAATGGCCAATAGTGCGCACCCATATAGCTCGACCCTTAGCGGTTGTTAGTCGGCATTCAAGGTCCCAGGACTCACCGCTGCTGATGCCTCGCTTGAGTACTTCGCTTATGGCTAATTTTCCCGGTTCAATGTCAGAATAAAATTCGATCGCGTCATTGAGAGTGGCTTGATAATGTTCGTCTACCTCGTGTATCTCCCTAGTTACGTCGCTCCATTCCAATTCTTCCGAATTTAAGTCGTAGCTCCATAGGCCAATCGCGAGGCTTTTCTCAATTTTTTTACAATGACTGAGGCTGGGGAAGTCATTTAACTGGGTGGCAGGCATTCTCAAACGTCCTTGTTGTTTGTTGCTCTAGCTTAATCTTAGGCAATAAAAAATTCTTTGCCATTAAAAATTGACTGAGTTCGCTAGTCTCGGTGAAGCGGTGGCCGACGGTGGTGTTTTCAGTGTATTAAGATATATGAGGTCTTCCTGATCTCAGATTCAGTAATAGGCACTAGATATGCTGGCTGCAATGAAGAGCGGTGGGGGGGTTAGAGTTCTGCGAGTTGTTGTACTTGCTTTTCAATTAACTCACCGTACGGCGCTGCTATTTGCACTAGCCGCGCGTCGATGGTGTGTTCGTCTTGGGCAATCTCAATTCGGTTCAGGAGCTCTTCACTGAGTAATGAAGGATGAATGAGTACTTGCCGCGGTAAGGCCTCGCTGGCGTGCTGCCGCTCAAATCGGTTTTTCAAATTGACTGAGTCGTCGTGAGGTGAAACTTGGGCGCCGAGTTTTAGTGTCGGCCCACTTTTGTTCATGCTCAGTGATAGCAGAAGTTGCGCGCAGCACAGAGCGTTGAAACCGATTTCAGCCAAGTTGTCGCCCTTAAAACAAAGTTCCACTTCGTCGGATTTACCGGGAAGTCGCTCAGGCTTATAAAGGCGAACCACGCTGTGTATCTGTTGTTCAAATGTATCCAGTACGCTGTTAAAACTGTGCTTGTTTAGCTGTCGGCTGAGGGTTTCTATATTGTGAATTTTTAGGCATAAGGAAATGCCGAGTTCAGGTAAAGGGTGGATTTCAGTGGGCTTTTTTACCTTCTGATCAATCACTTGGAGGTGTTGAACAATAGGTACCGCTTCGGTTAGGTATTCTTCCTCGTCGCCCTCTTCTTCTCGCTGTTGTGCATTAGCTCGTTTTTTCATCCGCTCATTCAATAGCGCCATCAAGCACAGTAGAAGGGTGAGTGACAGGCTACACCACAAAAATTGCCAGAGTAAATGTTGCCTTGCGAGATTTTGTGGCTGTAAAGAAAGCGTAACCGTGACGTATCCGGCAACGCTGTCGTGTAGAGCAATTACCGAAGTATAACTGCGCCTTAATTCACGAGGAACAGGGGTTTTGGTGGGGCTGTGTCCACCTTGCACGAGCAATTGATTCTCGACATTGTGGATTGTTGCGCCAATAACACGGCCGTTATCGGCAATGTCGGAGAGTAAGACCTGCAGGCTCACTAAGTCGTGATTAAGGGTGGCGTCTACGGCCTGTCTAGCGGCGAGGTTGGCCATGGCCTGACCATATTGGCGGCTGTAATTCTCTTGTTTCTTGAGGTCGTGCTGGTGAAACAGGATCGCACACATTAAAATGGCGGCACTCACGGCGGCGGCCAGTAATAGGCTTAATACTTGAGACGAGGGTAGCGCAGCAATTTGTCGGCTTAGGGGCATTCAGGTCACATTATTGTTATTCGGTAGGTCATTGGTGATGACTGAGCAGGCATTTTAGCTGAAAACGTAAAGATTGGTATCCCCAGTGGCGCTATAATGCGGAATTAGAATTAATTAGAGCGAGTGAATGTGAGAGAGATTCTGTTAATCAATATTGGTGGCGCCGACAAACCCGGTGTCACTTCCGCTGTAACTTCAATTCTTGCCCAATATCAGGCTAACATTCTCGATATTGGCCAAGCGGTAATACACAATTCGCTGACACTGGGCATACTGGTAGAAATTCCAGAAGTGTTTGAATCGTCTCCTGTGCTCAAGGATATTTTGTTTAAAATCCATGAATTAGGCATGCGGGTTAAGTTCCTGCCTATTGCTGAGGAAGATTACCAGCGCTGGGTAACACAGCAGGGCAAAGCTCGACACATCGTGACCTTGTTGTCTCGTACTGTTACCGCCACACAAATTTCGGAAGTTACCGCTGTGGCCGCACGGCACAATTTAAACATCGACAAAATCACCCGCTTATCGGGGCGAATTTCCCTAGACGATTTCGATAAACAAACCAAAGCCTGTGTTGAATTTTCAGTACGAGGTGAATCGGCCGATTTACAAGCACTGCATTCAGACTTCATGGAATTGTCGTCTCGCCTTGATGCTGATATCGCCTGTCAGGAAGATAATCTCTATCGTCGCAACCGCCGATTGGTGTGTTTTGATATGGACTCGACTTTGATTGAAGCTGAAGTAATTGATGAGTTGGCCAAGGCGGCGGGCGTCGGCGATCAAGTGAGTGCTATCACAGAAGCAGCCATGCGCGGCGAGCTGGATTTCACCGAGAGTTTTGTCCAGCGTATGGCTTTGCTTAAAGGCCTTGATGAGTCGGTGTTAGAGCGCGTGGCAGCACAGCTGCCCATTACAGAAGGTGCCGAGCGCCTCGTCAGTACACTTAAGATGTTAGGCTATAAAACCGCCATCTTGTCCGGTGGGTTTAATTATTTTGGGAGATATTTACAAGATAAGTTGGGCTTAGATTATGTCTATGCCAATGATTTGGAAATAGAAGATGGCAAAGTTACAGGTCGAGTGACTGGAACCGTTGTTGATGGCGCACGCAAGGCTGAATTGTTACGGGAACTGGCCGCGGCAGAAGATATTTCTTTGGAGCAGGTGATTGCCATAGGCGACGGCGCAAACGATCTGCCCATGTTGAGTATTGCAGGCTTGGGAATTGCCTTTCGCGCCAAACCTTTGGTGCAGGCTTCCGCCAAGCAAGCGATTTCGACCCTGGGTTTAGACGCCGTTTTGTATTTGATTGGCTTCCGCGATCGTGATGAATATGGAAGCTAGTGGGCCGAAGGCAGGCAGCTTCTAATTGTCCATCCCGAAGTCGTAGTCCATGGACGTGGTGGGTGCCTGTAAGTAATGCCCTTGAATGTAGTGAACCCCGGCCTGCCACAAGGTGGACAGTACACTCGCGTTCTCAACAAATGGCACAATGGTCACTTTACTCTGCTGATGCAGCTCTTTCACCAAATTTGACAGTGTTTCTGGCGATTCATCATTGTTTTGAATGTCGAGGGTAAATGAACCGTCTACTTTCACATAGCTGGCGTCGACGTGCTTTAAAGTATTGAAGGGGTTTAAGGAACAACCAAAATGGCTTAGAGCTAAACCGCTGCCAATTGCCTGTAAACCCTCAGCAAATGCTTTTGCCGCGGTCATATGGTTAGTGGTATCGATTTCGGTGATTTGGAATAGCGCGGCGTTACCAGACAACTCTGCGGCTTTAAACGCAACGGCGAGCCAAGGTAAAAATTCTTTATCGCACAGTGAGTGAGAGCTTATATTGATGATCAATCGAGTATGGTTGCCCTTTGCGCGATGCTGGGACAGCACCTTGATAGATTCCAGAACAACCCAGCGATCTATCTTGCCAATGATCTTATTGTGCTCTGCTATATTCAAGAATTCTTTAGGTTCAACTTGTTCATTGTTGTTGTCGCGCATACGGATGAGTACTTCGTAATGCTCCTCGTCAGAACCGCGCAAGCTGATGATGGGTTGAAACAATAAGTTGAAACGCTGCTCGTCAAAGGCCGACTGAACTAGTTCGTCTAGGTCTCGATCTTCGGGTGCGGTCTCGATTATTGGGGCTTCGTACACTTTTGCATTATCGCCGGTGTCACCAAGCTCGGCCACCGCGACAATACTCTGGTCGATAATGGTGTGTGCGTTCTTCGCACTTTCGTTCATGATTGAAATGCCAATGCTTGCCGTGACCTGAGTGGTTTTACCACTGATATCAATGATATGGTTTTCGATCAAAGCCGCAATGTATGAAGCTCGGGTTAAAGCTTGATCACCACTAATATTTTTTGCGAGCAGAATAAATGCGTCATCCGCAAAGCGTGCGAGGTATTCATCGGCGCTGCAAGTATCAGAAATTAAAGTTGCGATATTCGCCAAAACTTGATCGGTGCCGGAAATGCCCATCTTAGCTTGTACATTTTCGTACAATCGATCAAATTTTATGTACAGCAAACTGCTGTTTTGGTTGTCAATGGCGTCACTGTTAATCAGGTCTTCAAGGGCGAGCAATAGCTGTTGGCGACTGGGAAGGCCCGTTGCAGAGTCCTTTTCTGTGACCGCGCTACTTTGGGTTAGAGGGGCGCTTGAGTTTGTTGCAAAGTTGCCTCGTGACAAGAGCTGGATACATACTTCATCGTCGTATTGAGCGAGCGTCACCTCAACATTTACGTCAACTTCAGTTTGATTTTCCGTGAAGCCTTTAAATTTAAGTTCAGTGTTTTCGCCTTCGCCCCCTTTTAGGGTGAAGTCTTTTAAAAACGCTTTTACATCGTTTTGGCTGTCGGGTGCCACCAGATCAACTAGAGTCATACACTCTATGTCATCTTTGTCTTGGTATTCAAAAAGGCTGCCAAAGGATTCGTTGGCGTACAAAAACATGCCGTCCTGCAAATAGGCGATGGCGTTTTTTGAGCTGTCGAGCAAGCCTTGGCTGCGGCGTTCGGCTTCACGCAATTTACGATCGGAGTGGTGGCGGCGCTTGCGATTCTCTCTGTTTTCCAGTTCTCGCTGTATAACAAACAGAAGATGCTGATCTTCATCTACAGTAACCACGTCGCAGGCGCCTAGCTTTAAACCCTCTACCACAGTGTGAGTGCCAGGTTCGTCAGAGAGGAGGATAACCGGCACGTCTTTGTCGAGACGTTTTATTTGTCGAATGGCGGCGGACGGCTCTATATTGCTGGTTTTATCGTGGGCGATTAAGAGATCCCATGTTTGTTCCTGCAGCAATTTCGCGAGACCCTCTTCACTCTCAATGTGTTTTGCACGGCTAGGTCGCCCAGCATTGCGGAGCATGCTGATGAGCCGCTCGGCTTCGTCGCGAGAGTCGTTGAGAATGAGTAGTCTAATCGTATCGTTTGGATTCACAGTTTCATCATTTTGTAAGGCTGATTATTAATCCCAGAGAGAGTCAAAATCGTCAAAGTCTGGTTTGCTTGGGCTGCGTTTTTCGGGAACCCTTTCATTTTTGGGTGCTGATCTTTTGCTTCCTGATTCTGCTTTTTTACTTCTTTTGTCTGAATTCTCTAATTCGCGAAAAGAAAATTGCGCGACGGTGCCTGTGGTGAGTAACTGATTGACCAACTGAGCTTTTCGTTCCTCACCTTTATCATTTAGCGTTATCTTAGCTTGATCATAGAATGGCACAGTCGCCGTTAGTAAGCTTGCGGGTTGGTTAATGGTTTTCACCTCAGGTAAAAGCAGGGCACGCAAAAATTCCGACTTGTCCCCCGTCTTATAGATAACGGAGGCGCCTACAGCTTGGGCTTGTGGAGACAGTACTTGTATGCCCAGTTGGCTGGCACCTTTTGATTGGCTCACCCAGCGAATCAGGGCAATGCTCCACGTTCGTCTTCCGGGTTCGCGCAAGCCTATAACTTCACCGGCTCGCACTTGCTTTGGGATGTTGTCCTCCCAGTTCAGGCAGTAGCCGCCTGGGCTGGTGTCCATAATCACAATGGTGGCAATGGGATGAAGTGTTGAAGAAGCTTCTTTTTTCTCGCTGTCTGAGCGGTTCGCAATTTTGCTATTGATGAGGTGAGTGCCGCCAGCGTCAAAAGACTGAGCCCAGGGGTCTACCTCGGAGCTCAGTGGTTTTGCGCCAAAAGCGTCATCGAGACTGGCGCGCATGACATTTTTCCGGTCATCGGCAAGTAATAAATCTTTAAAAGAAGTCTGATCGGCTAGATGAAAGTGCAGGTTGCTCAAGCCAACGGTTACTTCCAACTCACCCTGGCTGAGGCGCCGTTCAAAGTTTCTTTGACGGCTGACGCTCCAGGCATTTTCCAGATGATTGAGTAAACCGGGATTAATATCGATTAACTGTTTTTTCTGCTCTGGGCTTACTTTAGCTGCATGTTTCTTGATCGCGGTAATGAGCCTGCGAGTATCCAGCTCTCGAATGTCGTCACCTTCTTTTCCTTGAAAGCGGCTTTTGTAAATGGGCGCCTGGTCGCTGGATAAGTTTGTCACAAACAAATTATCGCGATCATTAGTGCCGCTTATCAAGTCGCTGTTCACAGCCCAAAGCTCCAAAGCGCTATAAATTGCGTTAACCTCTATTTGCCGCAATTGGTTTGGGCGCGCAGTGGCTAAGAGCAAAACTCTCAAATAGGCTTGCTGAATTGAGCAGCCGGTAGAGTGTATTAAAGTGCTGTCCATGATCGTGGTAGAGGTGCATTCCCAATGCTCTGCCAACTGATAAAGACCGTGAAGCTGCACCCAGAGCTGCCCCTGAATGGGGATATAGAGTTGGTAGCTGCGCATCAATTGCAGGCCTAAACCCGAAATAGCTCTATGCAAAGCCTGGGTGAGCATCTGTTGTTGTTTGGCGTTTGCCGCCTTGTCGTTTAGGCACAATTCTCGGGCGGCTACTTCATAGGCTGCTGTCATGTGCTTTTGCAGAGCTTGAGCGATGGTGGCTGATTTGACGGCGTCGTCGGGTAAAATTAGGGGCTTATTCAGAAAGTCTTTACTTAGGCCCTCTATACAAGACTGAACGTAGGGCCTTAAGCTTTCAAGCATAAGCAGGCGGCTTTGGGGGTCTGTTTTCAAACGGGCGATTTCAGGGAGTGCTTTGTAAAGCAGGGAGCTAGTTTTCTGAATTTGGGTTGCCGGCAGTGCCTCGGCCCATTTTTTTACCTGTGCAGGTTTGTTGCTGCGGCAATACATCAAAGTGTCGATGTCTTGAGGCGGCAATTGAATACGCTGAAAAACTTTTACAGGGTCTAAACTCATTGTGTATTTATGGCCATAAATGCTGTGCGTAAGCTAACGCCTAATCTTCTTCGTATAATTACAATTATAGGAGGAATAGTGCCTTAAATGGAATGTTATAAAGGCACTTTCGAAGGTTTTCCCGCAATTTCTTGTACAAATTTCGGCACCAAGTATCCCGGCAGTCGATTTAGCATTAACTCTCGCAGCTGTTTCGCTTGCTCTGTCGGCACGTCAAAATGTTGCGCTCCAGCGACTTTGTCCAACAAATGGAGGTAGTAGGGTAACACACCTGCTTGAAACAGGGTTTCACTGAGTTCGCATAGAGCGTCGATGTTGTTGTTGACGCCGCGTAGCAACACCGTTTGATTAAGCAGGGTAATGCCGGCCTGCTGAAGGCGCTGAAGGCTATAACGCACCTCGTCGTCGATCTCTTGCGCGTGGTTAATATGCAGCACTACGACGGTTTGCAGGCGATGTTGGCTTAGCCATTCAAGGCATTCGTCGTCAATTCTTGAAGGTGCCACCACGGGCAATCGTGTATGAACACGCAATCTTTGCACGTGGGGTATCTCGCTGATGGTTTCAGTTAGCCAGCGCAATTGTTTGTTTGCCAGAGCTAGGGGGTCGCCTCCACTGTAGATGACTTCAGTGATGCTAGGGTCGGCCGCAATGTAGTCCACAGCGGCCTGCCACTGCTTGCGGTTTGGCTGGTTGTCCTGATAAGGGAAGTGACGCCGAAAGCAGTAGCGGCAGTTGATGGCGCAATTGCCGGCCGCCACTAGTAGAACGCGGCCGTGATATTTGTGTATGAGGCCAGGTACCGGGTTGGCGTCTAGGTCCCCAACGGGGTCGTGCTGATACCCTGGACTTGTATCTAGCTCTTCACCAAGAGGTAAAACCTGCATTAACAATGGGTCACTAGGGTCCCCTTTGCCCATTCGCCGAACGAAGGCCCGCGGCACTCTCAGCGCAAAGTCGGCGTGGGCCAAAGTGGCTGCTGGCAGCAAATTCAGATCGAGTTCTAAGAGCTCAAAAAGCTCTCTGGGGTCCTTAATTAGGTCGGCCAACTCATCTTGCCAGCGTGGGTGCTGCCATGTGGGCACGGTTCGGGGTATCATTGCGCTTTTGTATATCCATGTAATAGTAAATGAGGGAATAATGGCTAGCTATAATACCAGCGAATTCCGCGGCGGTCTTAAGGTGATGTTGGACGGGGACCCCTGTTCCATTTTGGACAATGAATTTGTGAAGCCCGGTAAAGGCCAAGCATTCAATAGAGTGCGTTTGCGCAACTTGAGATCTGGGCGAGTCTGGGATCGTACATTTAAGTCAGGTGAATCTCTCGAGGCGGCTGATGTTCTCGATATCGACATGGAGTATCTCTATAACGATGGTGAATTTTACCACTTTATGGAGCCAAATACTTTTGATCAACATCAGGCCGATAAAACCGCAGTAGGTGACACTTACAAGTGGTTGAAAGAGCAAGACACCTGCGTCGTCACTTTGTATAACGGCGCGCCTCTAGCAGTAACTGCTGGCAACCACGTTGAATTAACCATCAGTGAAACGGATCCCGGCCTAAAAGGTGATACGGCTCAGGGCGGCACTAAGCCGGCCACGCTGGCTTCCGGAGCGGTCATTAAAGTGCCTTTATTTCTCGAGACCGGTGAAGTTGTGCGAGTTGATACACGCACAGGTGAATACCTAGGTCGCGCCAAAGACTAGCGGCATACTACGATGCAGGTTTGGCGCCCAGGCGCTTCACTCCTCACTCTGCGAAGGCGAGCTGATTTATATGCTCGCCTTCGTCGTTTTTTTGCGAGCAGAGATATTCTAGAGGTTGATGTACCGCTTATCGGTGCCGCTTCGGTGAGTGACCCTCATATCGAGTCGATTACTGTTGGCAATGTGTTGTCAGGCGCGGTCGATAATGAGCATTATCTGCAAACTTCCCCTGAATACTTCATGAAGCGCCTACTCGCAGCGGGCAGCGGTGCCATCTACTCCTTGGGAAAGGCTTTTCGACAGGGGGAGGCGGGCCATCGCCACAACCCAGAATTTACTATGCTTGAGTGGTACCGACCGGGCTTTGACGATCATCGCTTGATGGACGAACTAGAAAGCTTGTTAACAGAGCTACTCACTTTTTCCTCCGTATCACGCCGTTCTTATCGAGACCTGTTTGTGCAGCATCTGGGCTTTGACCCACATACGGCCAGCATGGAAAAATTGCAACAATGCGCGCGTCAAAACATTGATCTAGATTGGCAGGATTCTGATCGAGACATTTGGCTAGATTTGTTGATGACTCACTGTATTGAACCACAACTAGGGCAGGGGCTTGTATTCATTTACGATTACCCCGCCAGCCAAGCGGCACTTGCCAAGGTGGAGATCGACGAAACCGGCACGCCGGTTGCCCGGCGTTTTGAGGCTTATGTCAACGGTATGGAATTGGCGAATGGATACTGGGAGCTCACCGATGCTGAAGAGCAGGCTCGGCGCTTTGAATGTGATTTGGCTGTGCGCGGGCGTATGGGTTTGCCTGTATGTCCCTTGGACAATAAATTGATGGCGGCATTACAATCGGGCCTGCCGGAGTGTGCAGGCGTCGCCTTGGGTGTAGACCGCCTATTGATGCAGATGGGCGCAGAGGAAAAAATAGGGGATGTGATTACATTCCCCTTTGATCGCTTATAATTTTTCGCACTTCATATCGCAACTGATTTGATGGTTCATATCGGCTGACGGCTGCGCCGACACCGGTTTGCCAATGGCTTTTGCCGGCACCCCAGAAACGGTGGTATGTGCGTCTACAGGTTTAAGCACAACGCTGCCAGCTCCCACTTTAGCGCCTTTTCCTACTTCAATATTACCGAGTATTTTCGCCCCTGCGCTGATCAGAACATCTTCGCGAATTTTTGGATGTCTGTCGCCAATCTCCTTGCCGGTACCGCCAAGGGTCACTGCGTGCATGATTGAAACGTTGTCTTCTACGACTGCCGTTTCGCCAATCACAAGACCTGTAGCGTGGTCGAGTAATATTCCCTTACCTATTCGCGCAGCGGGGTGAATATCTACCCCAAACACTTCTGAGATACGATTTTGAATAAACAGCGCTAAGGTCTCTCGCTGATGTCGCCACAGCCAATTTGCAATTCGGTAGGCTTGTAGGGCGTGAAAGCCCTTGTAGTAGAGCAGTGGCGTAGCTTTTGAGCAGCAGGCCGAGTCGCGCGTATCGAAGGCGCGCAGGTCCTGGCGCACGGCGATGCCTATGCCGGCGTCGTCGGCGAGTGCCTCGGAAATAATCTCTCGGATTAGCATAGCGGGCGCTGTGACACTGTTGAGTTTGTTTGCTAAATGGAAGCTTAGCGCGTCCTCAAGAGTGTCATGGTTGAGGATGGTGGCGTGGAAGAAGCTGGCCAAAATAGGCTCTGCCTCTGCCTGGCAGCGAATTTCTCGGCGAATTTCTTGCCATAGGGGGTCTGTGCTGTTTTCGGTATTCATAATGGGCTGCTCCTAAAATATGGCCAGGCTCGGTTCATCTAAGGCGGCCATTTGCTCGCGAAGTTCCAGAATATGCTCGGCCCAATAGCGCTCAGTGTTAAACCACGGGAAGGTCATGGGGAAAGCTGGATCGTGCCAGCGGCGTGCTAGCCAAGCGCTGTAGTGCATAATACGAAGGGTTCTCAGCGGCTCAATCAAAGCTAGTTCAGCTAGATTAAAGTCGCAAAATTCTCGGTAACCTTCCAACACTTCGGAAATTTGCTCAGTTTTCTGTTGGCGGTCGCCAGACAAAAGCATCCACAAATCTTGAATGGCTGGGCCATTGCGTGCATCGTCAAAATCGACAAAATGCGGGGCATCGTGACGCCAAAGTATATTGCCTGGGTGACAGTCGCCGTGTATGCGTATGGGGGTGTAGTCTACCCTGGCAAAGGCGCTTTCAACTTTGGCAATGAGGTCCCGGCTGAGGGTGCGATAGGCCTCCTCCAATGAAGCGGGAATAAAGCCACTGCTCATGAGGTATTTGGCGCTGTTAATGGCGTAACTTTGGATATCCAGTGCTGGGCGATGTTTGAAGTGGCTTATTTTGCCGAAGGCATGCATGCGCGCAATGACCCGGCCAATAGTCAGGAGGTGATCGAAATTATCGAGTTCCGGCGCTTGCCCACCTTGGCGTAAGTAGAGTGAAAAACGAAAATCATTAAAAGTAAACAGGGTACAGCCCTGTTCGTCAGCTAGTGGTGGCACCACCGATACTTCCAAGTCCAGTAACTGAGCGGTGAACTGGTGTTCTTCCAATATTTGTTCGTCTTGCCAACGCCCGGGGCGGTAAAACTTGGCGATGATGGGGGTTTGATCCTCAATCCCCACTTGATAAACGCGGTTTTCGTAGCTGTTCAAGGCTAAAATCCGCGCGTCGCTCAGGTAGCCACGACTTTCCACAGCGTCTATCACCACATCGGGACTTAGACGTTCATAGGGGTGGCCAGCGTCATCCATTATCGTTTTCGCAAGACCAAACTGCCAATGGAATAACCTGCGCCAAAGGAACACACAACACCCAAATCACCTTGTTTAAGGTCTTTGTGGTGAAGGTTAAACGCGATCAGCGAGCCCGCAGAAGCGGTGTTGGCGTAGCGATCCAGAACAATAGGTGCTTCCTCTAGAGAGGGTGCGCGGCCGAGCAATTTTTTGGTGATTAGGGTATTCATGTTGATATTGGCCTGATGTAACCACCAGCGCTTAACGCTATCAATCTCAATATCCTGACTCTCTAATTGACTGCGAATGTGTTCTGCGGCCATAGGGCACACTTCTTTAAAAACCTTGCGGCCCTCTTGGTGGAAGAGCTTGTCGTCGGCCAGTGGGTCACTGTCTTCAGCGCGGGCAACATAGCCAAAATTTGAGCGAATGTTATTTGAGAAGCTGGTTACCGCTTTGGTATTGAGAATGTCGTAGCTGTGCTCAGAAGTGCAGGTGCTTGCACTTTCAATCACGGTTGCCGTTGCCACATCGCCGAAGATGAAATGGCTGTCGCGATCACAGTAGTTTACCTGAGGTGATGTCAGCTCCGGGTTGATAGCGAGTACACATTTCGCAGTGCCTGCGGCCACCATTTCGTAAGCGCGTTGAAGCGCAAACGTTGCAGCAGAGCAAGCGACGAGCATGTCAAAGCCGAAACCTTGAATGCCTAGCTCGTTTTGTACTTCAATGGCGATCGCAGGGTAAGACCTTTGCGTATAAGCACAAGAAACAATGACAGCATCAATTTCACTGGGGTCTTTGTTGGCCTCCTTTAATGCAATTCGGGCTGCTTTAAGAGCCATTTCAGCTTGGTGCGACAATTCATCGTCCGCGCGCTCGGGGATCCGAGGGCGCATGCGGTCAATCTCGAGCACGCCATCTTTGTAGTAGGCAAAACGACTTTTGATGCCTGAGGCTTTAGCGACAAACTCGGCACTTGAGAGCGGTTTTTCGCTGAGTTCGCCGGCGGTGATTTGGGCTGCGTTTTCGGCATTGTATTTTTCGGCATAGGCGTTGTAAGAGGCCACCAATTCTTCGTTGCTAATGCTGTGCTCGGGTGTCCAGAGGCCGCCGCCACTGATGACAACGGAGTGGGTATTATTATTCATATAGGTGTCCGCTGAGGGGTAAAGGGAGTGAATTGTCACCCAAATGGCGAGCTTATTCCAGCATGGATCTTCATGTAAGCTTATTGGCGATATTTTCGGGGGATATACTTAATGCTTTGCTGTTCGGCATAAGCACCAAATATCGATATTGGCGACGCCAGCGCGGGTAAGCAAGTGGCTGATTTCTAATACGGTACTGCCCGTTGTCACCACATCATCGAGCAGTGCAACGGACTTGTTTTTTAGCTCTGTTCGAATTTCAAAGGCGCCGGTTAAATTCACTCGTCGTTGCTGTTTGGTGAGCCCTTGTTGATTGGGGGTGAAGCGTACCCGTCGACAAATTTTATTCGCTATTTCGAGAGATTTTTGCTCGGGTGTGGCCTCCGCCGAGCTGCGCCAATAACGTATAATTTGAAACGCCAGCCATTCGCTTTGATTGAAGCCGCGCTGCCATCGGCGTCGCCAATGTAAGGGAACGGGTATCAAAAGGTCGGGAAACATTTTCCCCGCGTAGCGTTCAATGATCTGCTGGCCAAGTAATACCGCTAAGACCTGGCCTGCCTGTAAATCCCCCTTGTATTTATACCGGGTTACTAATTCAGTGATTGGCCATTGATAGAGGCAAGGCGCAATCAGAGTTGACCAAGGTAGAGTGTGCTGTAAGCAAGACCCGCAGGCGCCTTCTTCTGTCTCGGGTGGCAGGGGTGCGCCACAATGCTCGCAGGGTCTTAGAGCCCAGGGCAGGTCTGTCTCGCAGCCAAAACACAGAGTTTGGTCAGATTTTATGGTTTGTTGGCATAGGGCGCAGTGCCTTGGCAGTATTCCTGCGCGGATGTCGGCGAGGATAGAAAGGCATGGTCTGTGAATCTTCATTAGTTAACCGCGGCGCGCCACTTTGGTTGACAGATAATTATCTGCCGTTATCATAGCCTAATTCCGATACCCACAGCCTTAACTATAGCTCGGCTATAGCGGCAGTAGCGAGAGCAGAGCGAACCTTATTATGAGCGATATGATTAGACACAATTGGACCCGAGACCAGGCGAATGCGCTATTTCAACTCCCATTTAGTGATTTGATGTTCAAGGCGCAAACAATGCATCGGCAGTTCTTTGACCCTAATCAGGTGCAAATCAGTACCCTCTGCTCCATCAAAACAGGTGCCTGCCCAGAAGACTGCGCTTATTGTCCGCAAAGTGCTCGCTACGATACTGGCCTTGAACGTGAAAAATTAATGAAAGTCGAGAGCGTGCTGGAGGAGGCTAAGGCGGCCAAAGCCAGTGGCGCAACTCGATTCTGTATGGGTGCGGCATGGCGCTCTCCGAAGAAAAAAGATATGCCTTATGTCACCGCGATGGTAGCGGGTGTGAAAAGTTTAGGTCTAGAAACGTGCATGACTTTGGGTATGTTGGATCAAGCGCAGGCTCAGGAGCTTTCTGACGCGGGCCTAGATTACTACAACCACAATTTAGACACTTCTCCTGAATATTACGGAGATATTATCACCACTCGCACCTATCAAGACCGCCTCGACACTTTAGGTAATGTTCGCGAGTCGGGCATGAAAGTATGCAGTGGCGGCATTGTGGGTATGGGAGAGGATGAGGGTGATCGCGCTGGTTTGTTGTTGCAGTTGGCCAATATGCCCCAGCACCCGGAATCTGTGCCGGTCAATATGTTAGTGAAAGTAGAGGGCACCCCTCTGGCTGATCAAGCCGATTTGGACCCTTTCGACTTTATTCGCACTGTCGCTGTGGCTCGCATTATGATGCCGGCCTCCCACGTTCGCCTGTCAGCGGGCCGTGAGGAAATGAATGAACAAATGCAGGCGATGGCGTTTATGGCGGGTGCCAATTCAATATTTTACGGCGAAAAACTACTGACGACTCCAAACCCCGAAGCGAACAAAGATATGCAGTTGTTTAAGCGCTTGGGTATACGTCGTGAAGAGTACGAAGTGAATGAAGACGATACCGCTCACGCTGAAACATTAATGGCGGCGGTCGCGGAAGCGCGCAACGATCAATTCTTTTATAACGCCGCTAAATAATAGTTGGTGAGCGGGAGTGGAGCAGGCACTGAAGGCAGCCTTAGCCGACCGAAAAAAGGATAAGCTGTTTCGCTACCGAAAAACTTTAGAAAGCGCACAAGGGCCCAGTGTCATTGTGGAGGGGCGAGAATATCTCGCATTTTGCAGTAACGACTATTTGGGCCTTGCCAATCACCCTGCAGTGATTAAAGCATTTCGCGATGCTGCGAATCACTATGGTGTAGGTAGCGGCGCGTCTCACCTAGTCTGCGGACACTCTCAAGAGCATCATTTGCTGGAAGAGGCTCTCGCCGAGTTTACGGGGCGTGATCGAGCCATATTATTTTCTAGCGGCTATATGGCCAATCTTGGCACAATTAACGCCCTGCTCGACAAAAGCGATGCAATTTTTGAAGACCGGCTTAATCATGCGTCTCTATTGGATGGAGGTTTGCTGAGTGGTGCGCGTTTCCAACGTTTTTTACACAATGATTGCAGTAACTTGGAAAGCCGTCTGCAAAAAAGTGCAGCGCGTCGCAAGCTCGTGGTTGCCGACAGTGTCTTTAGTATGGACGGAGATTTTGCTCCGCTGCCCGAGTTGGCGCAAGTGGCACAGCGCCATGGCGCTTGGCTAATGGCAGACGATGCTCATGGTTTTGGCGTTCTAGGTCAGCGTGGCGCCGGCTGCAGTGAGCATTTTTCTTTAGACCAAACGCAGTTGCCCGTTTTAATGGGTACGCTGGGAAAAGCGCTGGGTACCTATGGCGCTTTTGTGGCGGGTAGTGAAACGCTCATCGAAACCCTTATTCAGTTTTCTCGTAATTATATCTACACCACGGCACTTCCGCCTGCAGTGGCGGCAGCAACTCGTGTTAGCTTGGTCTTGGTAGAGGAAGAGAGTTGGCGGCGAGAAAAGCTACAAGCTTTAATTTCTCGTTTTCGTCAGGGCGCCCTTCAGCTGGGTTTGGCTTTAATGGATTCTTCAACGCCCATTCAACCTATTATTATCGGTAGCGCCGAAAAAACTTTGCAAGTGTCTGCGCAATTAGAAAGCGCTGGCATTTTAGTTGGCGCTATTCGGCCGCCGACAGTAGCTGAAGGCAGTGCGCGTTTACGTATTACGATAATGGCTGAACACAGCGAAGCTCAAGTTGATCGTTTGTTGTCAGCGCTGGACGATTGTTTTGAATAAGACCTGTTATCCGGCAAAAAATCAGCCAATTGTGACTGAGCCCATTGTGCTTTTACATGGCTGGGGTTGCGGTAGTGTAAGCTGGGCTCCTATCGTGGATTCGCTCTGTGAATTGGCGGAAGTGCAGACGATCGATTTGCCAGGACTTGAAGAGCTTGCGCTAGAGCGTAGAAGTATTGAGCCGCTTAGCGTAACAAACCTTATCGCTTCTATTGTCAAGTTGCTGCCGCCGCGCTGCGTACTCATGGGGTGGTCACTTGGCGGCATGCTTGCAACGAAGATCGCCTCTCAATACCCCGAACGAATTTCATCACTTATAACTCTGGCCACTAATGTCAGTTTTGTCGCGAGCGAACATTGGCCGACGGCCATGCACGCAGATACTTTTGCGCAATTTCGAGCAGGCTTTGTAGAGAACAACGCTTTAAGTCTTAAGCGATTTGTGGCCTTGGTCGCACAGAATGATGAGCGAGAAAAATTGGTTTTAAAGGGGCTGAGAGCCTTGCTAAAAGATCAGGCTCCCAACGAATTGTGGCTTGATCACTTAGATATTCTGGCGAGTATCGATAACCGTAAAAGTTTTAGCGAGCTTGCGATGCCGGGCCTCCACCTACTGGGTGAGTGTGACGGCCTGGTGCCTAAGCTTTGTGCCGCGCAAATGGAAAAGCTAAATGCTAAGCAGGCCCTTGTAACTCTGCCTGGTGTAGGCCATGCCCCGCACTGGTCTTCGCCAGCATCCGTTGTTGCCCAAGTGCGAGCTTTTCTCGAGACACAAAAGTTTCATTTAGACAAAATGAAAGTGGCAAAGTCATTCAGTAAGGCCGCCAATACCTACGACACCATGGCTCAGCTACAAAGAGATGTGGGTGATCAATTGTTCGACCAACACTTAGTTCCAAGCGCAATAGTGGACGAAGTGCAAACAATTGTAGATTTAGGCTGCGGCACGGGTTGGTTTACCGAACGCTTGCAGGCGCAGTTTAGCGGCCGGGACATTGTCGGCCTAGACCTTGCGGAGGGCATGCTGCGCTACGCGCGCGAACACAAAGCCTCTCAAGCACATTGGCTATGTGGTGACGCAGAGTCTTTGCCATTAAGGAGCAACAGCGTAGACCTGATGTTTTCAAGTTTGGCTATTCAGTGGTGTGAAAATACAGCTGCGTTGTTTTCTGAAATTAAGCGAGTATTAAAGCCGGGCGGAAAGTTCTATTTTTCTACCCTTGGGCCAAAAACTTTGTATGAATTGAGGTCGGCTTGGGGTTCTGTGGACGGGGATGTTCACGTCAATCGTTTTTACCCCGGAGAAACAATTCGTGCCAGTGTTGCGTCGGCAAATTTGGATTTACTTGATTGGGCCTATGAGGAGCGAGTTCTGTATTACTCCGAGCTTAAGCATCTTACTAATGAGCTCAAAGGAATAGGGGCTCATAACGTCAATCAAGGCAAGCCGACAGGGCTTACGGGTCGCCAGCGCTTGCTGGGTGTTCGCGGGGGCTACGAACAATTTCGTACGGAACTGGGTCTGCCGGCAAGCTATGAGGTGTTTTATGGCATTGTTAGCGGGTAGGACTCAGCGAGCACATTTGTCGAATTATTTTACATTTTCGGGCCGCTCTTGTATTTTCTCTAAAAAAAAGCGCCAGAATACAAAGTGTTAGGTACTTGGCATGAAACTAGCTTTAATGCCTGAATAGCTATCTTTGTGGTTTAACGTAAGGAAAACGTAGATGAAAGGTTTAGTTCGTTCGGTGGTTTTATTGGCATTTGTATTTGCAGCCTCGATTCAGGCGGCCACGGTGTATAACGTCAGCGATGCTACAGGCGTTTATGGTGGTCATGGATTGTGGACCAACCAAGACTTCGGTGATGGTAGTGATAGCGAAAAATATAAGAATTACTTTTCTATCCAGGCGGGTAGTACGCTTACTGTTGACAAAACAACGGGTACGGGCAGCGCCATATTAGACGCGACGGCTAAGAACGGCGACGGTCTAGAAGCCGACATTCAAATTACCTTTACTGAATATGTTGACGATATGACGGCCGGGGATTACAAACAGGAAGGTGGCTTGCCCTATGATGGCAATAATGTCGATTTCTTCACCTCGATATTAGGCACGATCACAATCGATAATATGATTTACGATATTGACGATTTTATAATGTTTAATTTCCAAATTGGCCTTGGTGCAAATGCTAAGTCAAAGACGGCCTTTGGTGCGTCTGCTTGGATTAATTGTGGTGATGGAGCAAGGCCTAATACAGACTGCATGAGCAGTGATCATTGGGACCTTAACTTAGACCTAACGCCAACTCCTATTCCTGGCGCACTAGTGTTATTCGGCATGGGCTTGGCAGGTTTAGGCGTTATACGTAAGCGCTCTGTTAAAGCCTAAATTAAGGCAGTAAAATCGTACCGACTGCATGGTCGGACGGATAAAGCGGTCGCCATAGGCGGCCGTTTTTTGTATGTAGGTATTAATTTAGCGCACTCGTGGTGGCGCCTGCTAGGGGGTCGATACTGTTTCATTTGGAGTTTTATAAGTATGAGCACATTTTTTGTCACCGGCACAGACACCGATGTTGGGAAAACCTTTGTTGCCTGTGCACTGCTGGCAGCCGCGAATCAAAAGGGCCTAACAAGTGCGGCCGTCAAGCCGGTAGCGGCAGGCTGCGAAGCGACACCCGAAGGCCTGCGAAACGATGACGCTTTGGCCCTGCAAGAGGCTATGTCTCTGCCTCTGTCTTACGAGCAGATAAACCCAATAACTTTAGAGCCCGCCATTGCCCCGCATATTGCGGCGGCCCGAGCCGGAAAAAACATCACTGTAGATCGCCTTGTGGGCTTTTGCCGTGGGGTCATGATGCAGCGTGCCGACTTTACCCTAATTGAAGGCGCTGGTGGCTGGCGAGTGCCTTTGAATGGCCGAGAAACTTTGGCGGAATTGCCAAAGGCCCTAAATATCCCCGTAATTCTGGTGGTTGGAATGCGCTTAGGCTGTATTAATCATGCTTTGTTAAGTGCAGAGGCCATTCATCGGGATGGTTTGCAGATTGCAGGCTGGGTTGCCAATCGCGCGGAAGCTGAAATGAGCTGTTATGACGAAAATTTAGCAAGCTTAAAGGCGCGCTTGCCCTTCCCGTGCCTAGGTGAAATTCCCAATCTACCAGGAGCTACAGCGACTGAAGTGTCTATACATTTAGATATAGACAAATTAATTGATCCTTAAATCCTTTGCGCCTAAATGTTCTTATAAGTTTAGGTTTTTGAGGTCTAGATAGCTGAAATTATGGACTGCGAGCAGTAAACTGGTACTCAGTTTGTTTGATATTTAAGCGGTGCAGTATAAGAGAGGCTCGAAATTATGATTGGTGGTGTCCTTAATCAAGGCTTGGCGGGAATGCAGCAGAGCGCTCGCGAGATGGCTAAGTCTGCAGAACAGATAGCGGGGGCCGTTAAGACTCCCGCCGAAGACATTACGCTAAACGATATTTCCGAACCTATTATCAATATGAAAATTCAACAGCATGTTTTTGACGCCTCGGCTAAGGTGGTTGAAGCGGCCGATAGCACTTTGGGTGCTCTGTTGGACATTAAGGCTTAGTTGATGAACGTGAACTTGCCCGCAAACTTCGGCAGCGCGGTTGCCACTTTCAGCCCCTTGGGCCGAGAGGCTGTGGGCGAAGAAAATGTAGAAAGTAAGTCGACGTCTTTTAAGTCGGTGGAAGAGCCGGCAAAAACAGCGGCGTCTCAGCCGCACTTAGGCAGTGATCGAGCTAACGATCTTTCCACTACGGTCAGTGAGCAAGACCAGCACGCGAATCAACAAAAAGACGCTGTGGAGCGCCAGCAGCAACAAGACCAACAGCTTATTCAGCGCCTCGCGTCACGAGATCGTGAGGTGCGTGCTCACGAACGGGCCCATGCATCTGTGGGCGGTCAGTTTGCCGGAACCCCTAGTTATGAGTTTCAGCGTGGCCCGGACGGGGTTAGTTATGCCGTTGGCGGCGAAGTGTCTATCAGCACCGGTGGTGTTCCAAATGACCCAGAGGCCACTATAGCAAAGGCCCAGCAAATTCAGCGTGCGGCCTTAGCGCCTGCAGACCCATCTTCACAAGATCGTGCAGTTGCTGCGGGAGCCGCTAGTCTAGAGCTTCAAGCCCTAGCGGAATTGGCTCAACAGCGACGCGACGAAGTTCTGAGCTCAAAGGCAGAGGAAGCGGAGCAAAGAGCTGCGCGGGAGGCTGACAATGAGCAAGTGGAAAAAGATCAAAGCGAGGCTGAGGCTCAGTCAGCAATTAGCGCTGAAGAGGCGAGTCAGCAGAGAAGTGACGCTAGCGATACACAAGTTAACCTGCTGCGCCGCCTGCAAGATATTGGTGCGGTGCCAATTGATAATGCACCCGGCGAGCTCTTGGATTTGTCGGCTTAGACCCCTCGTTTACTGGGCTTCTTAGGGTTTGCTTGTCACTTTTCAGTGGCATCTTCGGGCGAGTATTTCCTTGACATAGGGCTGTTCAGTCCGTATGTTTCAAACACTTGTTTTAAAACGCTCGTTTTAATGCCCTTATCTCGGGTATTTGTAGTGATTTAACCTATGCTTTACTCAAACTCCCTGGTTCCTAATTCTTAACTCAAGAGGCCCGCATGCCCAGTTATTCAGCTCCTTTGCGTGATATGCGCTACGTTCTTAAAGATGTTTTTCAGATGGACAAGCAGTGGGCTTCACTTCCCGCCTTGCAAGAGCTCATCGATATGGACACCGCCGACGCGATTCTTGAAGAGGCCGGTAAGATTGCCGGTGAGGTGATAGCGCCTCTTAACCGAGAGGCTGACGAAGAGGGCTCGCACTGGTCTGATGGCGCAGTTACGGCCCCGTCGGGTTTTAAGGAGGCTTACCAAACCTTCAGTGAGGGTGGCTGGGTTGGGCTTGGCGGTAATACCGAATATGGCGGTATGGGCATGCCTAAAACACTGGTTGGTCAGGTGGACGAATTGGTACAGGGTGCCAGTATTTCGTTTGGTTTAGCGCCAATGCTGAGCGCGGGAGCTTGTCTGTCGATAAATGTGCATGCCAGCGACGAATTGAAAGAAAAGTACCTGCCAAATATGTATGCCGGTACTTGGGCTGGGGCAATGGATTTAACCGAGCCTCACGCGGGCACAGACCTCGGCATTATTCGCACTAAAGCCGAGCCGCAAAGTGATGGTAGTTATACCATTTCGGGCACCAAGATTTTTATTACTTGGGGTGAGCACGACATGGCGGAAAATATCATCCATTTGGTTTTGGCCAAGCTTCCGGGTGCCCCGGCGGGCCCCAAAGGTATTTCCTTGTTTCTTGTTCCCAAGTTGCTAGTGAATGAAGACGCCTCTGTTGGTGGCGCCAACGGCGTTTCATGCGGCTCTATAGAAAAGAAGATGGGCATTAAGGCGTCGGCAACCTGCGTGATGAATTTTGACGACGCACGAGGCTGGTTGGTTGGCGGTGAAAACCAAGGTTTGGCGTGTATGTTCACCATGATGAACTACGAGCGCTTAGGTGTGGGTATTCAAGGTTTAGGTGCAGCCGAGGCTTCCTATCAGAATGCTCGGGAATACGCTCGAGAGCGTTTGCAAAGCCGGTCGCCAAGCGGTATTCAAGCGCCAGAGAAAGTGGCTGACCCAATTATTGTGCACGCTGATGTTCGCCGTATGCTGATGACAATGAAGGCCTTTAATGAAGCGGGTAGAGCGTTTTCGACCTATGTGGCCAGCTGGTTAGACATTGCCAAATACAGTGACAGTGAGACTGATCGTAAACATGCCGACACTATGGTGGCACTACTGACTCCTGTAGCAAAAGCTTTTATGAGCGACAAGGCACTTGACGCAACGGTGATGGGGCAGCAGGTGTTTGGCGGTCATGGTTTTGTCCGCGAGTGGGGGCAGGAGCAGTTGGTTCGAGATGTGCGAATTACGCAAATTTATGAGGGAACCAACGGTATTCAAGCTATGGACCTGATGGGGCGGAAGGTGGCCATGAATGGTGGTTCGTCTATCGCCTTGCTGGCTAAAGAAATCCACGCATTTGTTGAGGATAACTCGGGCGAGAGCGCCCAAGAGTACACGCAGCCCCTGCTGGCCTCATTGCACTTGCTGACTCAAGCAACTGAAACGGTAGTGTCGCAAGCGCAAGACGATGCCAATGCAGTTGGTGCGGCGGCTGTCGACTTTTTGCATCTTACGGGATATGTCACTTACGCCTACATGTGGGCAAAAATGGCACTAACATCGCAGGCATTATTGGCTGAAGATGAGGCATTCCACGGTGCAAAAATTGCTACTGCGCAGTTTTATTTTCAGCGTCTGCTACCGCAAACTGGAGCCTTGGCACAAGGAATTTCAGCGGGTAGCAGTGCCGTGATGGCCTTGGCGTCGGAACAGTTTTAAGGTCTTTTAATTTACGGGGCTAAGAGGTTTAATGGTGCTCCTTTGAGCACCAACCGGAGTTTCGCATTGTATGAATAGCCCAAGACTTTCACCAGAAGACCAAGCTCGTGTAGATCAGGTCATTCGTGGCGGCGTGAATTCTGTAGAAAGAAAACCTTTCCGTCACGGCGTTTTGCTCAGTCTCATAGTGGTAATATTACTTGTGCTGGGCGGCCTTAGCTATTTAATCGCCTGGCTTGAAGGGGCGATTTAAGCTGCTGCTGTAGTCTCGTGCCCAGGGGATGAATTCCTCTGGCGGCATGGGTTTGGCAAAGTAGTAGCCCTGTACAATGTCGCAGCCCTGCGCTTTCACTAAGTTTAAATCCGCTTCGTTTTCCACTCCCTCGGCAACACTTTTAATGCCAAGCTTCTTAGTTAGTGAGATGCTGGATTCCAATATTACCTGGCATGCTCTATTGACGTTGGCATTGTGCACAAAAGAACGGTCTACTTTCAGCTCGGTAAAGGGAATTTGTTGGAGTTGTTCAAGCGATGAAAACCCAGTGCCAAAATCATCAATAGACAAGCCAAAACCCTTTAGGCGAAGGCGTGTCAATATGTCGAGTGCAATGCTAATATCTGAGGCCAATGTTGACTCTGTGATTTCTATGTTGAGATTATGTGGGCGCAGTGCGCTGCCTTGTAGTTGTTCAAAAATGCTTTCTGGCATGTCGAGCTGAGTAAGCGCTTGAGCGGAAAAATTCACAGACAAGTTGATGTCGAAACCCTGAGATCGCCAATGGCTCGCTTGGGTTAAACTCTGCTCAAAAACTTGATTTGTGAGCTCTTTGATCATGCTGTACTTTTCCGCGATACCTATAAAAATCGAAGGTGAAATGGCACCTTTGACGGGGTGGTTCCAGCGGGCGAGTGCTTCCACTCCAACGATGCGCCCATCGATAAGGCTGACTTGGGGTTGGTAGTGAACTTTAATCTCATGGTTGGCGATGGCCATCTTAAGTTCGTCGGCAAAAACCATGGCGGCGGGGCCAGTGGGAGGGGTGTCTGCAGAGGGCTCGTATTCCTCAATTAAGCTTTGAAGTTCCTGTTTAGCTACGGGTTTGCCAAGTGTGCCAAGTACCATTAAATCAAAGGTTTCCCCGAGTGTTTTAACAGATTGCAGTAGCCTAGGGTCTTCACCGCTTACCAGTATTATGCCCATTGCAACACCTAAACCGCCAAGGTGTCGCAATAATTGAATGCCGTCCATCTCCGGCATATTTAAATCGCTAATAATAATGTCTATATGATTGTTCTGGTTGGCGATGTACTTCAGTGCGTCTTGCGCATTGTCAGAGGAATATGTTTTGGTGACGCCAATTTGCTGCAGTAGCACTTCCAATGTTTTAAGCATGAAGCGGTCATCATCTACAATAAGGCAGCTGAGCTTTGAAAGTGGCATTGGTTTCCGTTACTTTTTTATTTGGATGTGACAAGTATGGACCCTGCCGATAGGAGTGCAACCTGTAGATATTAAAAGAGAAAAATAAGGCTATAATATAGAGCTATGCTCGTGCTACTTGCTTGTTTTGGCATCGATTTCGGTGTCATTGTGATTGATAATAATCAGTGGATGTTTTCTGTACGATGAATGATGCCCCCTTAGATCTAAGTACTCTAACCGAGTTATTTGGCGACGATGAGCAGACCCAGAAAGCCATTCTGTCGGCGTACAGCTCAAGCTTGCTTGAATATCAGCTGGAGTTTGAGCGGGCAATGGCTGAGTGTTCGGCCGCGCAAGTGCAGGCCGTCACTCATAAGATGAAATCGTCTTCTCGCACGGTTGGGGCGCTGCCCCTGGCGGATTTATGCGATTTGTTGGAGGTGGCGGGGAAGCATGGAGATTGGTCTCGTATAGAGGTTTTGGCAGAGGGGTTTGCCCCTTCCGTTGGTGCTGTTCGAAACTTCATTGCCAGCGATCTTTGATCACTGGCAATGAATAGTTTACTTGACTGTGATGGTAATTTTGCTGGATAGCACTGCAGGTGTGTGTGGCATGTGATTCATGTCACCCAGTAGCAGCTGAAGGGTGTGTTTGCCTGGAGCAAGTTTTAGGCTTGTCTCGGTTTGACCGCCGCCAAAATGTTTGTGTTGAGAGTCGCTGGGAAGCGGCAAGCTCATATTAGGCAGTGTGTCTAAATCGATGAGCAGGTGATGGTGTCCCGTATTTTTCTTGTCTATGCCTGCTGGCGCCACTCCCATACCCGAAAGACCGAATTTCACTGTTATTGGGCTGGTAAGCTCCGCACCGTCAGCTGGGGAGATAAAGTAAAGCTTGGCGTTGTTGGCAGATTCTGTGGCCATTGCTGGGTTTAGTGCGCCAAGAGTTAGCGCAAGGCCTAGCAGTATTCTCTTGAATGTAATCATGGTATTCGGGTCCTTGTTTGGCTGTCTGTTCTGGGAATGGTAACGTTTATTGCCGGTGTTTTCGATAGAGCCCTCTGAATTGGTGATAACTCAGACCCATATACTTAGCGCTTGCCCCCTGGTGGTGCTTGCAGGCTTTTAGGGCTTGGTTGAGTAATTCTTTTTCATAGGCTGCGATTGCTTCATTGAAGTTCTGGGCCTTTAAGGCTCGCTCTTGATTTTCAGAGTCGGCAGTTACCTTGGTTTGTGATTGGGGATCGTAAGCATGATTTTCGAGGGGAGCTTGGGTGTCTCCCCGGCTAGAGTTTGAGGGCTTAAAAGCGTTGATTATCACTTGTTCTATGGCGCTGTTTTGATCGCCCCATCGGTAGACTGAGCGTTCAACAACGTTTTTCAGTTCTCGCACATTGCCGGGCCAGGACCAGTTTAGAAGGGCGGTATTGGCCTGTGCGGAAAATCCAGGGAAAAGTTCCCAGCCAAGCTCGTGAGACATTTTAACGGCAAAGTAGGCGCTGAGTTCGAGGATGTCGCTCTGGCGGTCGCGAAGCGGTGGCAGGTTGATAACATCGAATGAAAGTCTGTCGAGCAGGTCGCCTCGAAATAGGCCACGCTCAACCATAACAGGCAAGTCAGCATTGGTGGCGGCCACTATTCTTACGTTTACAGTTTGAGTTTCGGCACTGCCTAGGCGTTCAAATTCTCCATACTCTATTATTCGCAATATTTTTTCTTGGGCGCGCTTTGGCAGTGTGCCTAGCTCATCGAGAAATAAAGTGCCCTGGTCGGCACGTTCAAAGCGACCTATCTGGCGGCCTGTTGCGCCAGTGAATGCGCCGGCTTCATGGCCAAATAATTCAGACTCAAGCAAGTTGTCGCTAAAGGCTGCGCAATTCACTTTTACGAGGGGTTGTTCCCAGCGCGGAGAGAGGAAATGTAGGCGCTCGGCAATCAGCTCTTTGCCGGTGCCGCGTTCGCCAATGATGAGCGCGGCACGATCTATTGGGGCCAGCTGAGATACGTGGTCAAGCGCTTCAGCCCAGGCGGTGGAGGCGCCTACGATACGTTGATTGCTCATTGTTCGGCCTTAGTGAAGTTTGGTTAAAAATACCAATTAACATTGTGCAATCATGCCAATATTTGGCTCTATAAGCCATTTTATGATTCTTTAAAATCTGCCTTTTCAATAAAGTTCATATAAAACAACGACATAGTAACTTGGCACGCTTCCTGATATAGATACTTTCAAATGCCAAAGAAACAGAATGCTGTATTTGGCTTATAAACTGATCAAATCAACCTAGAGAGTGGATAGAAATGAATAGCCTGGACAAGTGGAGTGTGATTTTTGCGGCTGTGGCGTTTGTATATTGTGTGTTGTCGCTGGGGCTGTTTGCGCCTGAGTTGATTGCCGATTATGTGGATGTTGAAGACGCTTGCCTCTCGCTGGTTAGACTGAGCTAGTAGCTTTTAACAGGACGACTGTAAGCCGCAATTAAGTGGATAACCCTTTTAGAAATACCGATTGGAGTGAGCATTATGAGTATATTTTCGCGTATGGCCGATATTATTAATTCCAATATCAATTCGATGTTGGACAAGGCTGAAGATCCTCAAAAGATGATCCGCCTGATTATTCAGGAGATGGAAGAAACTCTGGTGGAGGTGCGCAGCTCCTCAGCGCGAGTGATTGCCGATAAAAAGACGGCAAGCAGAGCCTTGGCCAGAATGCAGGACGAGGCCGAGCAGTGGGATGAAAAAGCTCGCTTGGCAATTAGTAAGGGTCGAGAAGACTTGGCGCGAGCGGCGCTGGCCGAGAAGCAGGTTGCAGCGACCGATGCAGAGTCTATTGCTGAGGATCTGGCCGCTTTGGATGAGCAGCTCGATCATTTAAATGAAGAGGTGAGTCAACTACAGCAGAAGTTGAATGATGCTAAGGCCAAGCAGAAAACTATGTTGCTTCGCCACAAGACGGTTAATGACCGTATGAAAGTAAAGCGTCAAATACATCGTGAAGCCTTGGATGATGCCTTTGTTAAGTTTGAGAAATTTGAGCGGCGCATGGATGACATAGAAGGGCAGGTAGAGTCGATGGATGTGGGCCGTGGTGGCAAGCCTGATTTGGCTGCGGAGATCGACGGTTTGGCCGACGACGAAAAAATAAACGATGAGATGGCGCGCATCAAGGCTGAAATGAACGGTGGGCGCTGAGTCGGCATTCAGATGGGTGGGCGGCAAATAAAATCTGTCGTACACTCAGTTTGAACAGCCGCACTCTACGACCTCACAGGCGCTAAGGATTAGAAGTATGTTTGAATTTATGTATGTTCCCACAATTTTATTTATGGTGATTGTTGCGCCTATCTGGCTTGCGATGCATTACAAAAGTTCTCGGCAATCGAATCAGGGCTTAAACCAGGATGATCGCCAAGTGCTCGAGGATATGATTGGCACCATCGATAAACTGGGCGATCGCATTGAAGCATTAGAATCAATTTTGGATGAAGACCACTCCGATTGGCGGGAGCGCAATGCGCGCACCCAGCAACGGAACTGAGCAGGGTTCGAATTATGAGTAGACATCAAAAAAGCGGTAATCACTTCAAAGAAGACAAGAGAAATGGCTGGGGTATGAACCTGTATCGCAACAAGAGGGAAGGGAAGATAGGCGGTGTCTGTGCCGGCCTTGCAGATCACTTCGATTTTGCGCCTTGGGTGGTTCGGCTAGTGTTTTTAGGGGCTTTGTTGTTTTTTCAATCACTGGCTGTGCTGGCGTATATCGTAGCTTGTGTGATGATAGCGCCGCGCCCTAAGAAGGAGCGTGGCTATCGTCGCTCGCCAACAGATCGGCCTCGGCAAGAGCGTAAGAACATGTTTAATTACTCGCCAAGCCCTGCCAGTAGCTTGCACCGGGCTCAGGATCGCTTGAATGCAACCTTGCGACGGGTAGAAGATATGGAGGCGTATGTGACTTCGCGGCACTATAAGCTGAATAAGGAGTTTGCCGATATTGATCGTTAAGTGCTGTGCTTGGCAGCAAAAAGTTTGTTTTCTACACGGCTGCGAGACAAATCTCTAGGCCGTTTCTCTCCGTTTTCCTCGGTATAAGCCCTTCTATATCTCCCTTCATCCCGTGTATTTTTACTTTTGTCGATTAAGCGCTTGCTGTAGTGGGCTCCTTGAGATTGAAGTGGTAGCATCATGCACTCAAACTCAGAAGGGATTCCTCATATGTCTATTGCCTATAATCGAGTCTTATTGTCCGGGTTGAGCTTTTGCTTCGGTGTGTTCATGAGCGTTGGCGTTAATGCAGGTGCAGGCCAAGCGCTCATTGAAACCAGTCACGGTAGCATGCTCATGACCTTTTACCCCGAGGATGCGCCAGCAACGGTGGCCAACTTTAAGCGTTTGGTTAAGGAGGGCTGGTATGAAGGTAAAACCTTCTATCGAATAGTGAAAGGGCATGTGATTCAGGCTGGCAGTAATTCCGATAATGAGCAGCCTTTGGTCAAAGCCGAGTTTAACCAAAATCCACATATTAAAGGCGCCGTTGGTCTCGCGCGTGGGGAAGACCCTGACAGTGGCAGCACAGAAATATATATTTGCCACGAGGCGCGCCCGCATTTGGATGGCCGCTACACGGTGTTTGGCCAGTTGAGCGAAGGTTTCGAGGTGCTGGACAAAATTGCTAGCAGTGAAGTAAAGGAAGAATGGCTTGGCGACGATAAAAAGATAGCCTTTCATGGCCCTGTAGATAAAGTCACTATTGTGAGAATTACGCTAAGCGAATCTAACTAGGCAGGGCCCATAGAATCAAGTTTGAGGGAAATCAGACTATATCCGTCTAAAGTCATACCTTATCTTATAGGAGAAAATGCTCAATGAGTTCAAATGCGGTTGCTGAATTGTTTGCAGGGAAGGTTGCCGTTGGCACCCGGGTAACAGTAAAGGGTTGGGTGCGCTCTCGGCGAACCTCCAAGGCCGGCATTTCTTTTGTGGCCGTACACGACGGATCTTGTTTTGATCCTATTCAGGTGGTGGTGCCCGATACTCTGAGTAATTACAGTGAGGTTACGCAGTTGGGCGCTGGCTGCTCTGTGATAGCTTCTGGCGAATTAGTGGCATCTGAAGGTCAGGGGCAATCCGTTGAAATTCAAGCTCTAGAGCTCGAGGTGGTCGGCTGGGTAGATGATCCTGAGACCTATCCCATTGCAAAGAAGCGGCACACCTTTGAATACTTGCGAACTCAAGCGCACTTACGCCCGCGTACAAATGCTTTTGGTGCCGTGACTCGATTGCGCAATACCCTTGCCAACGCCATGCATAACTATTTTTATGGTGAAGGTTTTCATTGGGTCAATACGCCTTTGATCACGTCTAGCGATTGTGAGGGAGCGGGTGAATTATTCCGAGTTTCCACTCTGGATTTTTCTAACCTTCCGCGCAATGAGAAGGGCGGCGTTGATTTCGCGCAAGATTTTTTCGCGAGCGAAAGTTTTCTCACCGTCTCTGGACAGTTGAACGTTGAGGCCTACTGTTTGGCTATGTCGAAAGTGTACACCTTTGGGCCTACTTTTCGTGCGGAAAATTCCAATACGAGTCGGCATCTCGCGGAATTTTGGATGGTGGAACCCGAGATCGCCTTTGCCAATCTAGAGGACGACGCGGCCTTGGCAGAAGATTTCCTGAAGCATTGTTTTCGTGAAGTGCTTAATCAGCGCCAAGACGATATGGAGTTTTTTGCTCAGCGTATCGACAAGGATGCCATCGCGCGTTTGGAGCGAGTGGTCAATTCCGATTTTGTACACATGGATTACAGCGATGCTGTCAGAATACTTGAAAAGTCTGGAAAATCGTTTGAATATCCCGTCACTTGGGGTTTAGATCTTCAGTCGGAACATGAGCGTTTTCTCTGTGAAGAATACGTGAAAGGTCCTGTGGTGGTTAAAAATTATCCGAAAGACATTAAAGCATTTTACATGCGCTTGAATGACGATGAGAAAACCGTGGCCGCCATGGATGTATTAGCTCCCGGTATCGGTGAAATTATTGGCGGCAGTCAGCGTGAAGAGCGTTTGTCTGTATTGGAATCAAGAATGGACAATCCCACCTTGAAAGAAGAACTTTGGTGGTATCGAGACCTGCGCCGTTACGGCACTGTACCCCACGCCGGTTTTGGTTTGGGCTTTGAGCGCTTGTTAAATTATATTAGTGGTATGGATAACATTCGTGATGCCATTCCCTTCCCCCGTGTGCCTGGCTCGGCACACTTTTAATTCTATTTTAAGGAAAATGCATATGTTTAAATTTTTGGCAGTGGGCGTGGGCCTGTTGAGTGCGGCACTGGTATCGGCCGCCGATATGAAGCTTGAAGATAAATTGGAAAAAGCGATGACCGCTGAAACGCGTCCCGCAGGCGAGCTTTCTCGCGATAGAAATCGCCAACCACTTGAGACGCTGCAATTTCTGGGTCTTAAAGATTCAATGAAAGTAGTGGAATTAATACCGGGTGGTGGTTGGTATACCCGTTTGTTGGCGCCTGTCTTGGCTGAAAAGGGTGAGCTGATTGTGGCCTTGGGTACAAGTCGGGTAAAAAACAACATACAGGGCAGTAAAGGTTTTGAGAATAACATCAAAATCGTAGCGGAAGATTCAAAAATGTATCGCCCAAAGGATGCTCGTTTGTACACTTTGGAAATGGATTCGCTGGGCGTGAAAAATGCCGATATGGTTTTAACTTTTCGCAACTACCACAATTTTGATGAAGTGGGCCGCGCGGCAATGAATAAAGGCGCGTTTCATGCGTTGAAGTCAGGTGGTATTTACGGAGTCGTTGATCACACTCGCCGTCATATGGAATCTGATTCTCGCGAAAACCGTCGTCGTTTTGACGCTGTTAAAGCGATTAAGGAAATTCAAGCGGCTGGGTTTGAATTTGTTGATTTTTCCGACCTGCACGCCCGTGCTGATGATGAATTGCGTTACGAAGTAGGTCGTAAAACTGTAACCGGCAATACTGATCGCTGGACCTTGAAATTCCGCAAGCCTTAGGGGAAAAGATGTCGCTCATAGAAACTTCCACATCGCCGTATAAAAAGCTTGAACGGCGTTTCTCCCGTTTGGCAAAACTCAGTCACGCGGAAACCTTCTTGCATTGGGACAGCGCGGTAATGATGCCCGACGGTGGTGCAGAGGGGCGAGCTGAGGCCTTGGCAGAATTGGGTGCTATTCGCCATGAGTTATTAACTCATGCAAGCGTACCTGAAACATTTGCGCTGGCGGATAGCGAGCTAGAAAATTTAAGCGAGAATCAGCGTTCGAATTTATGGGAAATGAAACGGAGTTGGCAACAGTCGACCTGTTTGCCCGTTGACTTGGTGCAGGCAAAAACCATTGCGGGTTCCAAGTGCGAGCACGCCTGGCGCGATCAACGCCAAGCTAATGACTGGGCGGGTTTTTTACCCAACTTTAAAGAAGTGCTAAATTTGGCTCGCGAAGAGGCGCGTTGTCGTCAGGCTGCGGAGCCCGAACGCTTTACTTCGCCCTATGATGCCATGTTGGATCTCTATGCATGTGGCGACAATGCCGCGTTTATTTCGGAGGTGTTTGGGGACTTGAAGTCTCGCTTGCCAGATTTAATTTGTGAGGTTGTTGAACATCAAAAATCTCGACCAAAAATTGAATTGGCAGGCCCTTTCCCTATTCCTGCTCAGCAGACTCTAAGTCATACCCTAATGGATATATTGGGCTTCGACTTTAATCAGGGTCGCCTAGATGCAAGTGTGCACCCTTTCAGTACGGGAGACTACGGCGATCAGCGCATTACCACGCGATACAATGAGCAAGAGTTTTTACAGGCGCTGCTAGGGACGGCTCATGAAATGGGACACGCCAGTTATGAAGCTGGGCTGCCCAGTGAGTGGCGGAACCAGCCCGTAGGTGAATCTCGCAATATGAGTATTCACGAAGGCCAAAGTTTACTGTTTGAAAAACAAATATTTATCCATCGTTCTTTTTGTGACTTTCTTGCCCCGAAAATTGGCGCAGCCTTTCCTAGCTTAAACAATTTTACGGGCGAACAGTTGTGGCAGTTAAATACACAAGTTAAGCAGGATTTTATTCGCGTAGACGCTGACGAAGTCACATATCCCATGCACATAATACTGCGTTACGAAATCGAATCCGCTTTAATTAATGGCGATATGGAAGCGGCCGACGTGCCAGATGCCTGGGACGAAAAAATGCGGGCTTACTTGGGCGTGTCAACGTCGGGAAATTTCAAAGATGGTTGCATGCAAGACATGCATTGGACCGACGGTAGTTTTGGCTATTTCCCCTCTTATACCCTGGGGGCAATTAACGCCGCGCAATTGTTCGATCATATGAAGAAAGACAATGGCAATCTGGAGACTGAGTTGGCCTCGGGGAATGTCAATTCAATCAAGACCTACCTTCAGGAAAATATTTGGCGTAAAGCGAGTTTCTCTGAGTCGCAAGCGCTGATGCTAGAGGCTACAGGTCAGGGCACAAATGCAAACTTTCTACTGAATCATATTCGAGCTCGCTATTTACAGGAGCAATACTAGAGACGCACGGAGGGAGTTTGGTCTCGACGAAGTGCTGTTGGTATTGCGTGAATAAGCGGTGTGATCGCTCGGGCGGACTAATTTGCGCCAATATCACCCGACAACGCAACTTTGCGTGAAACAAATTGACGAAGGGAGTGTGAATACAAAACGTTGATTAATGTGGGGGTGTTTGTGAGCAGTCATTCTGGAATTCGTATGAAGGGGAAGGTCAATCCAATGGCGATCATTGGAGGATTTATCTTGTTGGTTTTTTTAGTAGTGATTGCTTCTGTTTTATGGCCCGCACCACCGGTTCAGCCCCAGCAAGCTGAGATACCTAAGCCCCAGCCAGCCCCAATTACAAAGCCAGCCGACGTGCCAGGGCCAGCTGCGGTGCCTGTGGCCGCCGCGCCCGCCAACCCAGAGCCCTTGCCACCCGTGGCACCTGCGCGAGTGCTGCCGCATTTGAATGCCAGTGATGGCACAGTGAAAACTTGGCTTGGCGAGCTCTCCACGCCCGCGCCTTGGCTTGAGTGGTTGGCTCCTCGAGAACTTATTCGCAAGTGGGTTTTGCAGGTCGACAATATTCGTCAGGGGAAATATGTAAGAAAATACGCTCCGATAATGCCTCCCATAGCGCGTTTTAAACCAACAGTCGAAGGAGACATTATTCGTTTAGACTCGTTGACTTACAAACGCTATAACAATGCCGTAAATACGCTGCTGATGATTGATCAGGCAAAACTCGCCACCTTGTATCGCGAGATGTATCCCTTGTTCCAGCAGGCGCAGGGTGAGCTGGGTCAAAAAACCTCTGTAACCTTTCACAGTTCACTGCTTTCGGTGATTGACCATATTTTAGCTGCCCCTGTTTTGGATGAGGAGCCACTACTTCATCGGCCTGGAGTGCTTTTTCAATTTAAAGATTCCAGCTTGGAGGCACTGCCGGCGACCCATAAGCTATTGCTTCGTATGGGGCCAGATAATACGAGGAAAATAAAGATTTACCTGCGGCGGCTAAAAATCTCCCTTGAGAACTCTTAGGGAGATTTGCGGCGAAGCTAGTTAGTGGGCTTTATGCTGATCGCGTTTAGAGGCTCGCTTACCAAAGCAAACTGCTTGGGATGGACGTACTGTAAAACTTCTTTAGCTTCTTTATTCAGAGTGATACTTAAGCCCAGCGCTGGATATAGAAAGTAATCGCTGTCTTCAGTATGAACCAGCCTGTATTCCTGGCCAAAGCGTTGTTCAACAATCTCTTTTGAGAGGGTGGCGGCGGGAATGAAGCTTATACCTTCCAAAACCAGCTGCTGCGCGCGTTGTAGGTCTTGGCTGTTGAGCTGAAATTTTCGTGAGCCGCTGGCCATGTAGCCGGACTTGCTTGCGCCTGCGGCCATGGCTTCCAAACTCTCGCTGTCTATTTGCGCATTGAGAATTAATTTCCCCGCCAGCGGCCCCGCTTTAAAATGGCTGAAATACACCTCAAGGCCTGCGTGATCTTCCTTGTCAATTATTACGGCGAGGTCGTGGTCTTCTCCCAGTACATGCAAGGCTTCATCAATACGTGTGATGCCGGGACGAATGCCAAATACTTCAGTGCCGCCCGCAGGAAGGCGAGTAATTTGCCAGGGTAAATTTGTTGGACTCGTGGACGATACGCCGCTGGGCATTAGGGCGAAATAGGCTATGGCAATGAGAGCGCCCAATCCTAGGGTTATGACAATTGTTTTCATTCGCTCGAGCTGTCCTCATTTCGATTGTCTGGGCGGGGTTCGCGACTGCCCTTTTTTTTCTGCTTGCGGGCGGCTTTCTTGGCTTCACGGGCGGCCGTTTCCGCGGCCACCTCAATTGATTCATGAGTAATCATGGCCGGAGTTTCTAGGGTGATTTGGCCTATACTGCCCGCGCGAAAATCGTGTAAAAACACTTCTGAAACCTTGTTCAGGTCTACGCGTCCGCCGCCTGCCAAACAACCGCGTTTGCGGCCGATGAGTTCCAGTAATTCCAGTTCGGTCTCTGGAATATCGGTGAGACCGTAGCGTTTGCGCAGCAAGTCTGGGTAGGCCTTAATAAGAAAGTCGGCCGCAAAATAAGCCACGTCACCGTAGTCCATCGCCGTGTCTTTAATAGCGCCGGTGGTGGCTAAGCGATAGCTACTGTAGCGGCTTTCCACTTTTGGCCAGAGAATACCAGGAGTGTCTGATAGCACAATGCCGTTGCCTAGGTTGATACGTTGCTGGCCTTTGGTCACCGCTGGCTCGTTGCCCGTCTTGGCTATCATGCGGCCCGCAAGCTGGTTGATCAAGGTAGATTTTCCCACATTGGGGATGCCCATAATCATAGTGTGAATGGGTTTTACTGAGGTGTCTCGAGAGGGAAAAAATTTACGGCACAAATCAGGAATTTGCTGAATTCTGGCGGGCTGCTCGGTAGTGATCGCTAGAGTTTTTACGCCTTTCTCTTTCTCTAGATAAGCTTGCCACTCGGTCGTTATCTTAGGGTCGGCCAGGTCGTATTTACTCAGTAGCTTAATACAGGGTTTGTCGCCGCGCAATTTTGCAATGGCGGGGTTTTCACTGCTCCAGGGAATTCGAGCATCTAGCACCTCAATAATAAGATCTACCTTCGGCAGTGTTTCTTTGATCTGCTTTTGGGCCTTGTGCATGTGGCCGGGGTACCAATTTATACTCATAGGGCGTCTCAGGAGGGCGAGCAAGGAATTAGCGCGCAGTATACCTCACTTTAAGGGGCGATTTTTCTCTCAATTGTATCTCCTAGGCTGGCAATACCCTGCTCAATCGCCAATAATCAACCCAATACATAAGAATCAGACTATTCAAACTTAAGGTAAAATCATGAATTCAAGCACAATTTCTGTCACCCACTTTGAAGTTGACCGCGCCGATTGGCAAAAGACCCGTATTCACGAAGACACTATCAGCACAGACTTGGCTGACGACGAAGTGATTTTGAGCGTTGAGCATTTTGCGCTCACGACCAACAATATTACCTATGCGGTGTCGGGCGATGCCTTGGGTTATTGGCGGTTTTTCCCCTCGAGTGAAGGCTGGGGTCGAATTCCGGCTATGGGTTATGCAGATGTCGTGAAGTCCAACGCTGAAGGTATTGAAGTCGGTGAGCGTGTTTGGGGCTGGTTCCCTATGTCTAGCCACCTGAAAGTTAAAGCGGGCGGTGTAAGCCCTTTCGGTTTTAAGGATGTTTCTGAGCACCGTGCGGGTCTGGCGCCCATCTATGCGTATTTTGAACGCACCAGTGCCAATCCGTTTTATCAGCGTTCTGAAGAAGCGCTCGACATGCTCCTGCGTGGCCTGTTCACCACCTCTTGGTTGGTTGAAGATTTCATGGCCGACAATGATTTCTTCGAGGCCGAACAATTCCTGATTACCAGTGCCTCGAGTAAAACAAGCATGGCGCTGGCGTTTGCGGTGAAAGAGCGAGGTAAGTGTCGTGCCATCGGTTTAACATCGGCAGGCAATAGAGCTTTTGTGGAAGGCTTAGGGCTCTATGACGAAGTGCACACCTACGATCAGCTCGAGGGTCTCAATGCACAGTCTGCCGCTATTCTAGTGGATATGGCGGGCAGTACGACTTTGCGCGAAGGTCTCCATCACCAATTTCAAGATTACCTCGTTCAATCTTGTTTGATTGGCGCTACTCACCATGATGATTTTGGCGGTGCAAGCGAAGAGCTGCCCGGCGCCAAACCGACTTTCTTTTTTGCACCCACGCAAGCTCAGAAGCGACTGCAAGATTGGGGCCCAGGCGAACTAGAAAAGCGTGTTGCGAAATCACTACAAGCATTCAAGCAAGTGAGCGACAAAATACTTTCGGTTGTGAACTATTCTGGTACAGACGCCATGAGTGAGAATTATCAGCGGATGTTGTCGGGTGAAGCGTCGCCATCAGAGGGCATTGTTTTAACTTTGAAACAGGCTTAGTCGAATTTACTGAGTAAAAACTAATCCGCAGCTTGGTCTGCCGCAATATGACAGGTACGTAATGAATAAATTAAAGCTGCAGGCCTCTCTCATTGGCTTAGTTCTTTTCAGTACTGTTCTTGTTGGTTGCATTGACAAAGAAGAGCCGGTTTTAGAAGCGAGAGTGCGCCCTGTGCGAACTCTCACGGTTAAGCCTGCACCACAGGCGATTGACCGACGCTTTGCCGGTGGCTCGCAGGCCGCTATCAGCTCCAGGCTGAGTTTTCGAACCGGAGGGGAAATTACCGCGCTGCCAGTGAAGGAAGGTGAGGCGGTTAAGCAGGGGCAGCTCATTGCACAATTGAACGATGCTGACCTTCGCATCAGTATGGCTCGAGATGAAGCGGCTTTGCGCAATGCCAAAGCGCAAGCGGCGAACAGCAAAGGCCAATTTGCACGGATGAAAAACCTGCTCGACCGCAAGCTAATTTCACGCGCCGAATTCGATAATGCCAAAGCCGACGATGAAGCCGCTCAAGCGAGGGCTGATGAAGTTGCTGGATCTCTGGCATTAAGCCGTAAGAAATTGAGTTATACCCGGCTCATTTCACCTGCTGACGGTTGTTCTGTTTCCGAAGTGCATGTTGAAGTTAACGAAAACATTGACGTTGGGCAGCCGGTGGTGACGCTAAACTGTGGTACGTCGGTAGAAGTGCTGGTGATAGTGCCAGAAAACATTATTCCGGAACTCAGTGTCGGCGAATCGGTAAGCGTGGCTTTCCCAAGCTTTAAGGACCGAAATTTCCCGGCGGTTATCAGTGAAATTGGCAACTCAAAAAGTAACAACTCAGCTTATCCCGTCACCGTTAGAATGAGTAATCAGGATCGAGTATTGCGTCCAGGCATGGCCGCCGAAGTAACTTTTCGAGTGCGTATTTCTCAGGCGACCGACAATTTTTGGGTGCCTCTGATTGCGGTCGGCAAAGAAGACGGCGCTACTTTTGTATATGTTTATGAAGCGCAAGACGAAGGCAGGGGCATTGTTAAGCGGCGTGCAATTGATATTGCATTATTCACCCTAGACCAAGTTGAAGTGACGGCGGGCCTTGCGGAAGGGGAGCGGATAATCACCGCTGGAATGTCACAAATTCATGAGGGCTTGGCTGTGAGATTGCTGCCCGATCAGGGTGAGAACGCCACGCCATGAATTTTACCGAACACACGCTCAAGAACAGGCAAGTTTCTCTATTGATTATGTTGGTTATTATTATTGCCGGCATCATGTCCTTTAAAACAATTTCACGGGCGCAAGATCCCGGCTTTATTATTCGCACAGCGCAAGTTATTACTCGGCTTCCAGGTGCGAGCCCCGCGCGAATTGAGATGTTAGTTACCGATAAACTGGAGAAAAAAATTCAAGAGATGCCTGAAATTGACAGTATCACCAGTCAATCAAAAGCGGGAATCTCGGTGATTAATGTCAATATTAAAGAGTCCTATACTGAGCTTCGCCCTATCTGGGATAAGCTTCGAAGAAAAGTCAGTGCGGCTAAAAGTGATCTGCCCAGCGAGGCAAAGGCGTCCGAGGTGAATGATGACTTTGGCGATGTATTTGGCATTGTCATTTCGATTATTACCGACGGTTTTGATTACGCGGATACTAAAGAAGTGGCCGACCAGGTTCGAGACGAATTACTTCGTTTACCTCTCGTGGCCAAGGTAAACATATTTGGTGCGCAAAAAGAGCGCATCGTAATTGAATACAACAACAGTCAGCTGATTGAGCTGGGTATGACTCCAAGCTACATCGCACAATTTCTCGGCAGTAAAAACATTATACTATCGGGCGGTAACGTAACTACGCCTAATGAAGTGATTGCAGTTGAACCAAGCGGTAATATTGATTCCGTACAGGCTCTGCGAGATACGTACATTCCTGTGCCGGGGGGCGCTGGCGTTCTACCTTTGGGTGATATCGCGGCAATCTATCGATCCTATGATGACCCACCTAAGGCCATCGTTCACACCAATGGGAAAACGTCTTTGAGCTTGGCCATTTCGATGACAGAAGGCGGTAATATTGTCAATTTAGGCAAAGATACAAAGGCCTTACTGAGTAATTTACAAGAGCAATATCCTTGGGGTTACAGCTTCGAAATTGTAGCGTTCCAGCCTTATCTGGTCACCAATACCATCCGCTCTTTTATGAGCAACTTAGTGCAAGCTGTGTTGGTGGTGAGCTTTACTATGTTAGCCACCTTAGGTTTGCGAACAGGCTTGGTTGTATCTACGCTGATACCGGTGACGGTGCTGGGTACTATTGCCGTGATGAAAATGTTAGAGATTGGTCTCGATCAAGTCTCTTTAGCTGCGCTAATGATTGCCTTAGGTATGTTGGTCGACAACTCCATTGTCATGACCGAGAGTATAGTCAGTCGTATTGAAGCGGGCCAAAAATCTTTTGATGCCGCGCTCTCAGCAGCGAAAGAATTGAAGGTGCCTTTGTTGACCTCGTCGCTGACGACCTCAGCGGCTTTTCTACCCATCTTTTTAGCTCAGTCCACCACCGGTGAATACACTGCCCCCATATTCAAAGTAGTGACCATTGCACTGTTAATTTCTTGGTTTCTTGCCTTAACGATGATTCCTTTGCTAGGCGTTATTTTCCTGAAAGCTGGAAAGCGAACTGCCACAGAGAAGGTCAACAATCGATTTGAATTTATTGAGACAGGGTACAGCCAGCTTCTGAACACAATGTTGCGTCGGCGTAGTGCAACGGTTGGTGCTGTTGGTTTGATGTTTGTTTTGGCCTTGTTGGGTTTCAAGCTCATTCCCAGTATTTTCTTCCCCCCTTCGGAAGACCCGACCTTTAAAATTGAATTGGAACTCCCCCTAGGTACGCCAATTGCCAAAACTGAAGAGGTGGTGAGTAACATTGAAGGCTACCTTTCAACTCTACAGAACGATACAGACGGCTTAACCAACTGGGCTGCATTCATTGGTAATAGCGGGCCGCGCTATGTTTTGACCCATTCGTCCAAGCCATCGAGCCCAAATTACGCATTTTTTATGTTGAATACTGAGGCTGGTGAGGACGTTGATGGTTTAATTCGAAAGTTAGACGACTACATTTTCAATAGTTTTCCCGATGTAAACCACTCGGTGAAAAAATTGGAGAATGGCGCGCCAGTCACTCATCCCATCGAAGTTCGTTTGTCAGGCCAAGATAGGCAGGCGCTATTTTCCATCAGTAAAACCGTTAAGGACCGGCTGAAGGAAATAGCCGGGGTCAAAGCGATCTCGGACAATTGGGGCCGACAAACCAAAAAGTTTTTAGTTAATGTGGATGAGGCGCGAGCGCAGAGTCTAGGCGTGAACAATAGCGATATAGCCCAGTCAATGAAGAGTAGCTTGAATGGTTATCAAGTAGCTGATTATCGTGAAGGCGACAAAATTATTCCCATAATATTGAAGGCGGAAACCTTATCCGAGAATGGTACCTTGGTGCCCACCTCCTTGAATGTGTTTTCGCAAAGCTCTCAAGCTACGTATCCTATGGACGAAGTGGCCGATTACGCTTTGGGTTGGGAGTCGCCTATTGTATTTCGTCGAGATCGCGCACTCACAATGTCGGTAAGTGCCGATTTGGAAGAGGGTAAAACGGCCACTGAAGTTAATGTTGAATTGCGGGCATGGCTTGAGGCAGAGAGTGGCTCTTGGCCGCCGGGTTTTCGTTGGGAATTTGGCGGTGAAGCTGAAACATCGGGTAAAGCAAATGATTCAATCAGTGAAAAGTTACCCATTGCGGGGCTGATTATATTATTGCTGTTAATGTTTCAATTTAATAGCTACAGAAAAACTGGAATTATTCTCTTGATGATTCCTCTGAGTATCATCGGGGTAGTGTGCGGTTTATTGTTGGCTCGGTCATACATGGGGTTTATGACTTTGCTAGGCATTATCTCCTTGGCTGGAATTGTAATCAATAATGCGATTGTATTGATTGACCGCATTCAATATGAAGAGTCTGTGAATGGTTTAGCATTGGTTCAAGCCATTCCTGTGGCGGCAAAGAGAAGACTCCGGCCCATTCTTCTTACCACAGCGACCACTGTGTTGGGCATGATACCGCTATGGCTAGGCGGCGGAGTTATGTGGGAGCCCATGGCTGTGAGTATTATTTTTGGCTTGCTCGGGGCCACCGTTTTGACCTTGGGGCTTGTCCCAGTTTTGTACTCAATTTTTTATCGCGTGAAATTTAACGAGGCGATAAAATAAATCTTTCTTGCTGGTCTTAGCAGGCTCGAACCAGCGGTTGTTTTACCAAATGTAAGCGCCGCCGAGTTCGCCTGGCAACTTCATCGACACAGATATTCATTAGGGCGCTAACGGCAATCAGCAATACGGCTACGTCGAGGCGAAAACTTTCGAAGGCACTGTCAATATAAAATCCTAAAGTGTGGATACCTAAAATTCCTACAATAGCGGTCTCGCGCATAATGACTTCCCAGCGATAACACAGGAAGGCCAAAAATTGTCCGTAAATCCGCGGCAATACTTCGTACAGATATCGGTTGATGCCACGACTGGCGTCCAAGCGCAACTCCAGCTCGTTGCTGTGTCGAGCTAGGAGGTGGCTGGTAATCGCTCCGTTATGGATGGCAAGGGCAAGGACAGCGGGCAACATTGATGGTCCCCAGAGCAGCAAGAATACGAACGCGAGAATAATTTCTGGTGTTGAGCGCAGCATCACCATCAGCAAATGGCTGAGGGAGCGAGTGGGGCGTGGAAAAAATTGTTTTGAGAGTAAGGGGAATGAGATGAGAGAGAACACGCCCGTTAGTACCAAGGCAATTTGGGTGATCAATAGGGTATTCAGAGCGCCAGGAAATATTTGTGTTGAGCTAAGATTGCTAAACCAAGGCCACCATTCTGTCTGTGTATTTCGAAGAGGCAGAGGGCTCATGTCGTGCACCAAACTTAAGACTAGGGTGCTGTCAATATTCAAGGGTGCCCACAAATAAAAGGCGGCTACGCCAGCGTAAAGTGGCATGAGACGAAATCGGGCCCAAACGCGAATGCTGGCGATTAAGACGTAAAGCATTATCAACATTGCTGTTACTAAACCATAGTTACCCTGCATGAAACCTGATTCCAGATGGAAGCCAAGTGTGGGCAGGCCAATAAACCCTAGTACGGTGCTCGAGCGCAAGCCACACTCCAAGCGATAGAGGGTGTAACTTGCGAAATGCGCTTTGATTCTCGGCCATTTTTCATAGAAAAACTGGCTCACTTTATCGCTCGCTGGAGGCAGGGAGCTAGCGCTCTCTGTTTCAGACTCTTCAATAATTTCGGCAAATACCTTGGCGAAGATTCCACTATAAGGAATGGCGATTGCCAATAAGCCTGCGGCCGGATGCAGACCTAATAATTGAATAAAGAGTAAGCCCCAAAATAATTCGTGAACGGCGCGAATGCTAGCGCAGAAAAGTTTTACTCCTCGTTTGTGGAAGTACAAACACAGAAGGAATCCAACTAGAGCTGAAAGCGCAACTGCCAATAAACCGAAGGCAAGCGTTTTAGCGAGCGCTGATAATAATTCCGGCCATGGCAACCATTGAGGTGAGAAGACACCTGCCGCCATGCGGAAAAATTCCTGCCAAGGTGTGCGAGTGACGATGCTTAGGTCGGCAAATATCCAGCAGAGCAGTGCACTGGCAATGAACAGTAGCGAGGTAACGACACTGGTGGGCAAGGGGTAGGACTTGGCGTTCATGGCGCTGTATTTGCGTCGTGATATATGGGAGCTAAAGCTTCGGGGCTAAGATCGACCGCTAGGGCATCGAGGATAATTTTCCCACCGCGTAGACCAATAATACGATCGGCGATACTCATGGCCAGATCTACATCATGCAAGGCAATGACACAGCTGCCAAAATTTTTCTCGATCAGTGTCATCAGTGTTTTCGCGGAACCTTGGTCAAGTCCTGTGGCGGGTTCGTCGGCCAGCAGTATAGACGCTTGACGGTAGAGTGCGCGAGCGGCGGCCACTCGTTGTTGTTGTCCGCCTGACAGAGTGCCCACCGGACTGAACAGTTCTTCCGCCAGAGATAGTTCCTGCAGAATTCCGTGAATGGCTTGGCGATGCTCCTGCGCGGGCCATAGTAGGTTGCGCAAATTGGTGAAGCGACTCTGTTGGTCTAAGCGGCCAATAAATACATTGTGGAAAACAGATAGTTTTTCGGTGAGACCTAGGCGCTGAGGTATCCAGGCAATGGTTTCATCGTTGTTGACTAAAGTTTGGTATAAATGTTTGAGTAAGGTTGATTTTCCAGAGCCACTCTTCCCAAGTAAAACGATTCGCTCGCCGTCGTGCAGGTGCAGGTTTATTTCATCCAGCACCACCTTACTGCCATAGGCAATAGTCTCATCGGCTAGGCTTAAAAGCTTTTTTGGCGAGCCTTGATTGTTCAATCGATAATACCAATGGTGCGAGCAGTATTTAAAATAGGTTTGTAGTCGCTGTTACTGGCAGGCACAAAGGCGGAGCGGGGAAAAGCAGCCAGCAAGGCGGGATCTTTCATATTGAGCAAGGCTTCAGTGACCTTGGCTGTGAAGCCCTCTCCCCAGATGGCGTCTACGTCACCGCGGATAGACCATTGATAATCGGGGTAAGTGGGGGTCTCCCAGATAACTGAGACTTTGCTGGAGTCTATTCTTCCGGCCTTGAGCTCGTTGTCCCAAACTTTGTAATTCAGCGCACCCACTTGATAAGCACCCGCTTGCACGAGGGCAAGAGTGCGAGAGTGATTGCCGCTGAAACCCACTTGCTTAAAAAGAACCTCTGGTGAGCGCGCAAATTGTTTGCGCAGATAAAATTCTGGCATGAGTCGGCCAGAGGTTGAGCCCTTTGAGCCGAAGGTAAAGCTCAAGTCTGCAATTTTCTTAGGCAGGGTGGGTGAGGCTTTGAGACCGGTGCTGCTGTGGGCGATGAAATAGGTTTTAAAGCTTTGGTCTTCTTCGCCTTGAGCGATGGCCTGAGAATTTGGGACTAGGCGTCGTGCCTGCACACCACTTAAGCCGCCAAACCAGGCCAGTTGAACCTGATCACTGCGAAATGCTGCGACGGCTGCGGCATAAGATTTAACCGGCACATAGCGGACGTCTACCGCCAGAGTTTTTGAAAGATAAGTGGCCACTTGATCGAAACGAGCTTTTAAGCGGGTTTCGTCTTCGTCAGGAATTGCCGTAAAAACAAAGGTGCCTGCGAGGCATAGACGGGTAAATAGCAGGCCAAAGGCTATACAGCCTAGAGTGCGCGCAAACTTAAACATGGGTATGGGGCCTAGGTTGGGGTGAGTGAACGCTGCGTATAATATTAGAAGCCACTGTCCTTTGCCACCGAATTGCGGAGCTAGGTTAGGCCAGACCTAGGCTCTGCTCAAGTGCGGTGGATACTCGGCGCGGCTCTCGTCAGTCTTTACTCAATTGATGTGTCTGCATCTTTATAGATAGAACTTTTAGGTTCAGAGAAAAATCGTCGTACCATGGGAACAAAATACTCCAAAGGCTTGGACTCATAATCTGTGTCGAAGGCATTTTGGTCGTATTTCGAACAGAACTCAGCTGTGTAGGCGTAGTGCGGGTGATCTTTGAATTCGTTTCGTTGGTTACGATCTAAACCAAAATGATGGAAGAAGTAATAACCCTGGAATATTCCGTGGTGTTTAACCATCCAGTAGTTTTTCTCACTGACAAAGGGCTGCAAGATGGTGGCCGCTATGTCGGCGTGGTTGTAGCTTCCGAGGGTGTCACCAATATCATGGAGCAATGCGCAGACTACATACTCTTCGTCGCGACCGTCGGCTTCGGCGCGAGTCGCCGTTTGCAGGCTGTGCTCTAAGCGATCTACGGGGAAGCCGCCGTAGTCATTGTCTAATAATCTTAGATGGTCGAGTACGCGATCGGCTAGCCCTGCTCGGGCCTCTAGCGCAGCCATTCCAACGTGCATCCAATCGTCTGTGGTGCTTTTGCTCATTTCTTTAAAGCTTGCGCGTTTTTCCATGGTGTCGCTCCTGAGTCGAAAGGTCGTAGCTTAGTTTTATTAGAGTAATTTGCGTGTTAGTGCGACGCAATAGTCTGCGTAATCAGTAATAGTAATCTTGTTCTCGCTGTAGTGCCATTGTTTGAGATACCAAGCCTCAACGGCGGCCATGAGAGTGCTGGCGGTTAGTAAGGGGTCTGTGTCGCCGGCTACTTTTCCCTCTTGATACTCTGTAATTACCGCACCAAAGTTTTTGATCGCCCGGAGCTCAAATTCTTTAGCTCTCAGTCGGTTGCTCGGCGACATATTTTTTGCCTCCATAAACATAAAGAAAAACCAGGGTTGAAATATATCGGCTGTGTACACAAGCGCACGGATGGTTTGGTCGAGTTTTAGTTCAATATTGTTGCCTGTGGCAATTGCCGTATCTGTGTAGATTTGACCACCGATGCGAGCGCCGACAAATTCAACGATCATACTGGCTAAATCTTCTTTGCAACTGATGTAATTATATAGGCCACCCATGCTGATGTTCGTTTCGCTGCTGAGGTCGCGCAAGCTCATGCCGTGAAAGCCCTTCTGAGAGCTTAGTTTGAAGGTGGCTTTGAAGATTATGGCCAAATTGCGGATGGCGGGTTCTTCTCGCTGGACCTTAATTTGTGACCGGAAATAGAAATATAGTTCTCTAAACAAGCTGTCAGCTTGAATAGGAAAAGCCTCGGCAAAAGACTCAATGCTACTGTTTTCAGGCCACAAAGTATCCATTCAGAAAAATCTCAACTAATCAACGCGCCCGATGGCGCGGTCTGTATTTACTTGATCTATGTTCGGAATCCAGAATAAAGCATTAGTTACTATTGACCTAGTACCCAGTGCTCAGTATAGAATAAAGAGCGAACGTTCGCTATTTTGCATTTTAGATCTATTGATCATCTATACCTTACAGAAATTACCTATATCAAAATTGAGGTTTGATTGGTGTGACAGCCAGTGGGCCTTTGCCAAAAAGACAGCAATATAGCTGTTAATTCAAAAATAAAGATTAAAATACTAACTAGAGAGAACCTAATGAAGATGTTTAATTCTAAGCACCTATTAGCCTTAGCTGTAAGTGCCGCTACCGCTCCAGCCACCCTGAATGCTCAGGAAATCTTTACGCTGGAAGAAATCGTTGTTACCGCCCAAATTCGAGAGCAGAGCCTGCAAGACGTACCTATTTCAGTGAGCGCTGTATCCGGCGACAAGCTGAATGAAGCGGGCATTGAGAAGATTGACGATTTGGTGAGTTTTGTTCCCAATATCCACATGACCGAGTCGGGTTTGAGCACCCAGCTGCGTATACGCGGCATTGGTTCAGATAACAACCAAGGTTTTGAGCAGTCGGTTGGCCTGTATATGGACGGCGTATCTTATGGCCGTCAGCAGCTCATTCGCGCGCCATTCCTCGATTTTGAACGGGTTGAAGTGCTGCGTGGGCCCCAGTCCATTCTGTTTGGTAAAAACAGTATTGCTGGTGCCTTGAATATGTCATCTGCAAAGCCTACCAACGAGCTGGAAGGTTATGTTAGTGCAACGTATGAGCCTGATATCAATCAGAAAGAAGTGACTGCCGTTATTTCAGGACCGCTAACCGAGAACTTGAACGCCCGTTTAGCGTACCGCACTTATCAAGAAGACGGTTTTATTGAAAACACTCTGCTGAACCGCGATGAGCCTAATCGCGACGAAGACGCTGTGCGTATTGTTCTCGACTGGAACGTGAGTGATGAACTCAATATCACCTTCAAGGCAGAGCAAGACACCTATGATGTGAAAGGTCGTCAAGTTGAAGTTATTGGTTCTGAAACAGCCGTGGCCGGTCCTTTTGCCGGCCTGAAGTATGGCCAGATTGTGACACTTTTGGGTCAGGCTGGGTTTGAAGATGAGCAAGACTTCAAACGTCAGGTTGACGCTGATGAGTTCAGTGATAGTGAAGTTAACAACTACACAATGACAGCAAACTATGACATGGGTGAGAATACTTTAACCCTAGTAACCGCATGGGTTGACTATGAATTTGAAGAGCTGTGTGATTGTGACTTTACCAGCGCCGACGTATTCACCGTGGGCCTCAACGAAGAGTATGAGCAGTTCAGTCAGGAGATACGTTTGGTTTCTCCGGGCGGTGAAAAAATTGACTGGATTGTGGGCGCCTACTACCAGAGCTCTGATCTAGCCTACTACGAACCATTTGGCGTTAGCCAAACTTCGGTTATGGGTTTATTAGTTCCAGGTTTGGAAACAGGCACAGAAACTAAGCGTAATTTCACTCAAGAAGCCGATGCATGGGCCACGTTTGCTCAAGCAACTTGGAATGTTACGGATCAACTTCGAGTGACTGCTGGAGCGCGTTATACGAAAGAGGAGAAGGAAGCTGCACGCTCATTGACGCTGCATGGCCCTGATGGCCTGCCTTATGCTGATGGTTCATACCAGCCTCTTCTGTACGGTGCCGTATTCGGTATTAACTACACTCAGACTCCTGGCGCGGCTCATGACTTGAACGGTAATCGTGAAGAGTCGGCTTTCACGCCTCTGATTAATGTTCAGTATGATCTCGATGCAGACACTATGCTTTACGCCAGTTACACCACAGGTTTTAAGGCTGGTGGTTTTGATGCGCGTGCTAACGTGATTGGTTCTTTTGAGTTTGAAGAAGAAAAAACCACGTCTTACGAAGTGGGTTTCAAAACCCGTTTTGCTGACGGCGCTGCCGAGCTGAACATGGCTTTCTATTACACCGATTACGAAGACCTGCAGGTGAGCCAGTTTGATGGCAAGCTGGGGTTCAATGTGGGTAATGCGAAGGAAACGATTGTTCAGGGTTTCGAGCTTGATGGTCGTTGGGCACTGGCTGAAGGCTTAGTGATGAGCTACGGTGCGGCCTATCTGGATCATGAATTCACTGACTTCAGCAACGGTAACTGTTATGGCGGTCAAACGCCTGATGGCGCTGTGATTGACGGAGTGACATTGTGTGATTACACCGGCAAGCAAGGTGTATACACACCAGAAGTGACGGCTAACCTTGGTTTTGATTATTCTCGTCCAGTTACCGCTGACTTGTCTTTCCGCGGTGTGCTCGACATGCAATATGTTGATAGCCATGACGTTCACCCGAACTTAGACCCTGCGCAAACCGTTGATGCATACAGCACCGTGAACTTGCGTTTGGCACTTGAAGCAGATCAGTGGTCTGTAGCTGTGGTGGGTAAGAACCTCACTGACGAATCTGTTGTGACTTATGCGGCCGATGCACCTTTATCAGGTAGTTCTTTTGGCGCTAAGGCTTACTACGGCTTCTTGAAGCGCCCAAGTACTGTTGCAATTGAAGGTACTTACCACTTCTAAAGCGCTAGCGGATCAAGCACCCGCTTGACCCGCTGTTTGATAGCACTGACCTAATCTGGCAATCGCCCAGCCGAAGTCAGTGCTTCTTTTTTATACCTTGCGTATGCCTTCCTTCTCAATCTTAATCAATCCGCGTTTCATTAGATTGCCAATGGTTTTCTTATAGGTCGCTTTGCTGGTGCGAAACGCCGAGAAAATTTCGTCTGGAGACGATTTGTCTGAGATGGGCACAAAGCCACCTTGTTTCTCAAGTGATACGAGTATTTTTTCCGCCAAATCGTCGAGTTTATCGCGGCCCAGTTTTTGTAGCGACAGGTCAATTTTACCATCGGCTCGCACATCCTTGATGTAAGCCTTAAGCCTTTTACCAATAAACAGTTTGCCAAAAGACTCGGTGCGAAACAGCAAGCCCCAGTGCTCGCCGTTCACAATTGCCTTGAAACCGAGGTCGGTGATTTCCGCAATTTGCACAGGAACTTCTTGGCCGCGTTGATAGTGTGGTGTCGTTTTATCTAAAAATTTATTCAACTTCGTGGTGCCTACTATCCGGCCAGAGGCATTGTCAGTGTAGATGTATACCATCACTTCCTTGCCTTCTTGCAGGGGCACACGCTGTTCGCTGAAGGGGATTAGCAGGTCTTTGCTTAGGCCGATATCCGCAAATGCGCCCACAGGGCTGAGGCCAACCACTTTTAGCAGCGCAAATTCACCCACCATGCCCAAAGGCCGTTCAGTGGTGGCAATAATTTGATCTTCAGAGTCGAAATACACGAAGACTTCGACGTTATCCCCCCTTTCAAGCCCTTCTGGCACATAGCGCTTAGGCAGCAAGACATTGCCGTAGTCATCATCGCCGTCGAGATAAACGCCGAAATCTACGATTTTGACCACTTCCAGGGTATTTAGCTGACCGATATTTAACATGTATGTGCTGCTCATGGGGGGAGAATAGGGTGCTTGGGGATTATACGTGATAGTGGGGGTGGGCGTCTAAAGTGAGCGTGTACCTGATTTCGGAGAGCTTGCTTCGTCACTCCCTTCCGACAACTACTGTGCAACAAAACTGCAATAAATTCGTCACCTAAGTGTCATTGGAGTGTCACTAGAGTGTCACGATACGTCGATACTCTCCTCGCCAATCATAAAGCTAATTTGGCACTAGGAGACCTGTAAAGATGAACATAAAGACACTAGGTAGCGTAAGTACACTGGCACTCGTATTGAGTGCTTGTGGCGGTGGCGGTGATATAAACATCGCTCCTTCAAATAGCATTGGCGACGACAACAGTGTGGTCAATAGCCCTGGCACCGACACCAATAACCCCTGTGCATCCTACGATAATAATGGGACTACCGTTGTGGGGTTCCTCAGTGATAGTAACTGCATATATGACACAAACTTTGTAGACCTCGATAAGCCGTTGACTGTCGACTTGAGCATTCCATCGATACCTGGCGTGCACGTTTTTCAGGGTAGCTTGGTAGTTGGGCAAAACTACACTAATGATGCCGATATGGCCGCTGCGGGAATTACTCAGGGTGGTGACGGCGCAGTGTTGACCATCGCCGCCGGGCAAACTTTAGCATTTCAATCCAGTGATGATTACCTCGTAGTAAACCGAGGCTCGCAAATTCAGGCCGTTGGCACGGCGGTGAACCCAATTACGATAACCTCGGTAAGCGACGCGATCGATGGTACCGTTGGCGCTGAAGACGTATCTCAGTGGGGTGGCATGATAATCAATGGCTTTGGGGTGACAAACAAATGTTCTTACACCGGCACGCGAAGTGTGGACTTAGCACTTGCCTCAGAATGTCACGTAGCCGCGGAAGGTAAGGCGGGTGCAGGTCAAACGAATTATGGTGGCAATAATGACGCCGATAACTCAGGCACTTTGGAATACTTCATCGTCAAGCACACTGGTGCTTTGGTTGATGTGGGGAACGAATTAAACGGCATTGCATTTGACGCAGTAGGTTCTGGCACGAGCGTAAATTATCTAGAGGCCTATTCAACTTATGATGATGGCGTTGAGATGTTTGGCGGTGCCGTTAATATCAATCATTATTTGGCCCTTTATGTTCGTGACGATTCTATCGACATTGATGAAGGCTACATTGGAACCTTTGATTACGCCTTGGTTATACAGTCGGAAAGTGATGGCAACCGCTGCGTAGAATCTGACGGTATTGGTTCGTATAGTTCCAAAGACCAAACCTTTATCGACGACATGATCGCTCGCGGGCTGAACTCTTCGGCCACTATTAAAAATCTTACTTGCATCATATCGGCTGAAGAAAATGGCACGCACGATCCTGGTCAGGGTTTGCGTATTCGTGAAGCGCATTTTCCTACCATTCAGAATGCGATAATTACCACGGCCTATTCTGGTGATGAGAAGTTGGGTGATGATGATTACAACTACTGTTTGCGTATCGACAACGAAGGACAGCAGGCCGCGCTCGACGGCGAGTTAGTATTTGAACAGTCTATTTTAGCTTGTCAGGATCTCGTAGACAGCGACCTAGAAGGGCAATCAACTTTGGCTTGGTTGAATAATAACAGCAACAATACTCAGCAAAGCGCTGAGGAAGGCGAAGATCCAACAGCCACGTCCAACCCGAATCTGCAAATATTAAATGGCTTCTTCTCTCTCCCCCTTGGCGACATGGTTATCAACGGTGGCCCTACTACGGTTGTGCCTACCGAAGGTCGCGCCTATGTTGGAGCGGTGAGCGAAGATGACAATTGGGTCTCAGGCTGGACTTATGGTCTGCAGGAAACTAATCGTGGCCAGAGCCTGTGGTTCGAGTAATAAATTCTGGATGAATGATTATGAAAACCATGACATGTAGATTTAATAGAGTGTTGGCGGTTTCTACCGCCAGCCTACTGAGCTTAGCGATTAGTACTGCTGTGAACGCTCAGGCCATAGAGAGCGGTGCTGAAATTCAATCGCCGAGATTAACCATGGAAGAGGTTGTTGTACAGGGGCGTTTAAGAGATGCGGCGGCGGACGTTATTATTCAGCGTATGGACGCAGAAGTATCAATGGATATTTTGGGGGCCGAGTTAATCAGCCGAACGGGTGACTCTACTGTAGCGGCGGCCTTACGCCGCATGCCCGGCGTGACTACCGTTGACGATAAATTCGTTTTCGTTCGTGGGTTGGGTGAGCGCTACTCAAAATCATTGGTGAATGGGGCTGAAGTCCCGTCTCCAGATTTGTCGCGCAGCGTAATTCCACTGGATTTATTTCCAACCTCGATCGTTAAGTCACTGTCTGTTCAGAAAGGTTATTCCGCGGATATGCCATCGCAATTTGGTGGCGGTACGGTCAATATTCGAACCAAAGGTATTCCTGACGATTTTGTGTTCACTGTCCAAGCTGGGACGGGCTTTAACTCAGCATCTGACGGTGATTTCCTAAGCTACAGCGGCGGCTCTGACGATAAGTGGGGCGTAGATGATGGCGGCAGAGGAATGAGTGCGAATTTTTCCAAAGCGCTAGATACTTACGCCGGAGACTTTAGCGTACAAGGCATTCGAGGCCTGCCAGAAAATCGCGAGATGTCGGTGGCGGATGCTGAGTTAATCAACCGCGATATTGCGCTGGGATTAAATCGTTCTACGAAAATATCCCAAGGCGATGGCGATCGAGATCTGTCTACCCAAGTCAATACAGGCAATTTGTGGGTGTTTGACAATGGATCGGAATTCGGGGCGATGGCCGGAGTGAACTACGATCGGAAATGGCGAAAAGTAGATATTGTTTCACGTAAATTTTCTAATCCAGACGAGTTCGTAGAATTTGAAGACGAGTCGACCTTCAATGTAAGCTTGACTGGGCATGTGGGTGCTGGATTCCGTTTAGACGAAGAGCATTCTATAGAATCGACCAGCCTATTCTTACGTAATACCGATGACAAAACGGCCATCGTTGACACCTTTGGTGCAGATGATAATCGTCCTCTATCTGAAGGTATTGGCGACCGAGAATATAAAATTCGCTACGAACAACGAGAGCTAAAAGTTAATCAGCTGCACGGTTCTCACGAACTTGGTGAGCTGACACGTGAGCGTTTAGGGGGCTTAGAATCACTGGCACTGCTAAATGGCCTGAACTTGAGTTGGTATTACTCCGATAGTGTAGCTACAACCGAAATTCCAAGCGAGTTGAGTGTGGAAGCGGAAACTATTTCCGATCCGCTCACGGGGGTTGCCTCATCTTCTTCCGTAAAAGCTTTGGCAAAAGCAAATTATCGTTTCACCGACCTGGAAGACGAACTGGAAAGCAGCGGTGTGGTTGCGATGCTGCCGATTGACTTTAAAGACTTCCATTTGGAAGTGAGCGGTGGCGCTGACTACTGGCAGAAGGTGAGAACATACAAACAGCTGCAGTTTTCCCTAGAGTCTACCATTTCTGGTGGCGATCCATTGCTGTCGCAAGATTTTAATACTCTTTACAGCGACAACAACATTATTAATGATGACTTGGGTTTTAAAGTGGATGTTGTGGGCAGTAACTCTGAGAGTTATATCGCGGCGGCAAAGGTAGATGCCTATTTCGGTAAAGTAGATCTAGCCTGGGCCGATACGCTACGCGTTTCGTTAGGGCTCCGCTATGAAGATTATCAACAAGTAGGTTTGGTTTGGGATCCTTTGGCATACAGAAGCAGCCAAATTTCCACCGACGTAGACGAGCTTCGAGAAGCGGTGTTCACCAATGACGATGTCTATCTTGCCTTGGCGGGAACTTACAGTGTTGACGACTTCTGGGCCGAGGTGTTTCAACTTCGTTTCAGTTTTGCGGAAACTACCATTCGCCCTGATCTTCGTGACATATCGGCATCGAGTTATGTAGAACCCCTTACGGGGGCTGTAGTGTTTGGCAATCCCGATGTTGTCCCTTCGAGTATTGACAATTTTGATGTGCGGGCTGAGTGGTTTTTCGACAGCGGTGATAATCTTACTCTGACCCTATTTAAGAAAGACATTGTTAATCCCATTGAGCAGTTTGAAAAAGCTGCGGGTGGCACCAAGGTTGCGGTTGAAATATTAAACGCAGAACGCGGTGAAATGACCGGTTTGGAATTTGAATTTTTGAAAAACCTAGATGTGTTTAGTTCAAAACTTTCTCCTTTCTTTGTGCAGGGAAATTTCGTTTTACTCGATCATGAGCTGACAGTAGGTGATTCAGCAGATGCGCCCACCAATGGTAAGCGTGGGTTTGTTGGTGCGTCCGATTATTCGGCCAACCTACTTCTTGGTTTTGATTCAGTTGATGGAAATCACTCTTCGACTCTGTCTTATAACGTATTTGGTGAACGTTTATACGTTGCCGGACGAAATGGCACTCCAGACGCATTTGAGCAGCCTTTCAATTCAGTTGACTTAACGTATTCCTATTACCCTAGTGAAAACCTAAGCTTCAAATTTAAAGTTCAGAACCTATTGGATAATGAAGTGATTATTGAGCGCGAAGGTGTGGAAATATTCACGGAAGAGAAGGGCCAGTCATTAGCAGTCAGCTTTGAGTACGCTTACTAAAATTCCTCTCGTAAGGTGTATCTTAGGCGGGCAAATACTAATTTGTCCGCCATTTTTTTGTCTGTCGCCACAATCTGTCCGCTAGGCTTTGGATATCGATTGGGTCTTCCGTGTACAAACACTGGGCAACAGCCTTGGCCACGTCTGGATAGTCGATTTGCACGCTCGAAGATTTCTGTAGCCAACTTTCAATAATCTGCTCGTCGAATTTGTTCATGCTCTTTCCGAGGCGAAGTTCCCCCAGGGCTAAGGCATTTGAGTGCTGTTCCATTTGTCCTGCTAGGGGTTTTACAAGTATTTTTTTTCCGAGTTGTAGAGCTTCGCTGACCAGTTCAAAGCCGGCACCGCATATTACGCCGTCGCAGCTTGCGAGCGAAATTTGGAATTCCTCTAAACTGGTTGGTTTCAGCTCGATATTTCCCTTGCGTTTATACGCCTTAACGGCCGGAGTGAAACACTCGAAATTATACGTCTTGAACGTTTGTAACGCGCCCACAACCTCAGCGGTATCATCGAACGGCAGATAGACTAAAATTTTTCCACTCGACGCAGATGGAAGCGAGTGCTTCAAATGCACGATTGGGGGTAAGATTGCTTGCTCAAAATGGTGCCAATGCAAGCCAAGCTTTATGCTCGCGGGTGTAAAGTACTTCATGAATAGACGAGAGTGCCATCTGTCCCCACACTGGGGAATTTTGTAGTCGAAGGCATACTGGTGGCCCAGCGCCACGCTGCGTATCCCCGACTGCCTGGCGGCCCAAGCGGTAATGGGTTCAAAGTCGGTGATCACAAGATCATAATCACCGCTGCTTAAACGTTTGGTGGTTGATTTTATATCTAGATAGAGCTTTCTCAGATTGTTATTTCCCAGTGTGCCGAGCCAACTCACTTGGCCGTTTCTGGTAGCAAAAGTCATACCCGGATGGCAATCATAGTCTTCGAATATTTGCATGTCGAAAAGTTCATCCCGGTTTCGCCCTGAAAACAAAAAATCAACTTCAAAACCAACTTCCCTGAGTTTTGGTGCCATGGCGCGAGCACGTGTGATATGTCCGTTTCCGGTTGCTTGAACGCCGTACAGTATTTTCATAGTGTGGAATTTTCCGTGGCGCTTAGGGCGCGATGAAGATAATGGCAAGTAAACCTATGCAATGGCCCAGAAGGGCGCCAATTACGGTATCGCTGGGGAAATGCACGCCAAGTAGTATGCGTGAAGCGCCCACCATAACACTCCAGAAATAAAGAGCTGTGGCAAGGTTGGGGTAAACAAACGAAAAAAGTGTGGCCATTAGAAATGCGGCCGAAGTATGCCCAGACGGACAGCTAAATTTGTCTGATGGTTCGATAAAGCTTGTAAAACTAGGTAGAGCTTCTGGTGGCCTGTTACGCTTAAAACCGTTTTTCAGTAAGAAATAAATAGTACGTTCGAAAAGAAAGCTGCAGGCCAACACGGTGAATAGCTCACGATGGTGGTCTCGACCGGTGGTTATCAGTGCTAGGCCAGTGGCAAAATAGACATGCCCGTCCGCTGAGGAAGATATCAAGCGACTAATGCGAGTGAGTAAATATTGATGTTTTCGTCGCATCATCCAATAAAATGCGAGGTGATCTGCCTGGGTAATAGTGGTTAATAAACGCATCGTTTACCTCCTATTTATTATCAATATAGAAGGCAAACGTGACATTTAGGTAGCAAATTTGTGACGTTTTTGTGAATGAAGTTTAGTGGCCTATAAACTCTTTTTGTGCACCTCGCTTAGAAATTCTTCTGTAAATTTCGGGCAGTAGCGCGTTTAGCCAATAAGCAATTTTAGATACCTTGCCAAGGTAGAGGGAGTGCTGTCTCTTTGCCGTGGCTAGCAAAATTTCCTGTGCAGCGGTCTCTGGGGAAATTTGATCACCGAAGGTGCTTTTTTTCATCGCTCCGGGTGATGAGATACCAGCATTTACCTGGGCGGTGAGTTCGGGCCTAGATTTTACAAAAGAAGGACAAACAACCAGAACAGAAACGCCCTGGTCTTCAACTTCTGCGGCCAGCGAACGGAAAAACCCCTCCATTGCATGTTTGCTCGCACTGTATGCAGATCGACCGTAAAGCGGCGCAAAGCCTGCCACGCTCGATACCGCCACAATTTGTCCGCGCTTTGCAATTAGGTGAGGCAGGCAAAGGCGGGTAATGTTAACGCTGCCGGTAAAATTCACCGCCATAATAGTGTTGAACAACTCACTGGAGGTGTCGACGAAACAACTCATGTGGGTGATGCCAGCATTGTTAAACAATATGTCAATGCTACCAAAAGTTTCCAGAATCATTGCTATCGCGCTTTCTAATGAGTGTTGCTGGGTGACGTCTACGGCAAGCGGCAACAATGAATCACTGGCTTCTAGAGTTTCAATATTTAGGTCGAGGGCTGCCACATTGGCGCCAGCGCCGATAAATTGTTTGATAAGTTCTGACGCTAAACCACCGCCACCTCCGGTGATAACTACAGTTTTATCTTTAAATGACTCAAGCATTTTCAAAACTCTCTAAGTGGCGAATATTGTTAGGAATCCAGAAACATATAAGGCTGGAAGTAATGATGATGCCGGCAGTAATGTACAACGCGGTGGAGGGACTGTAGGTTTGTGCCAGTATCCCAGCGCTGATGCCACTGGCGGCGGGAATGAACTGGCCAATTATTGTATAGAAACTCATGATGCGACCGCGATGAGCGTCTGGCGAAAAGGCCTGTAGGCCGGCGACGATAAAACTAATAGCAATGCCACCACAAGCCGACGCGAAAAATAGTATTACCACAGAGGCAAGCAGGTGATCTGCACTAGCTAGGCCTGCAATTCCTATGGCAGCGCCGAAAATAGCGAGCATAAGGTAGCTTCCTACACGCCCGCGAGCTTTTAGCCTCATGGCTAGAATGCCACCGATAATCAAAGAGAATGCCACCAAGCTTAAGTAGTATCCCTGAGCGCTGGCAGACAAATTCAAAGTGTTTTCAGCAATACTGGGCAAAATTACCTGTATTGGCCCCATCAAAAGGTAACTAATGCTGGACAGTAAAAGTAGTTGCTTGATGTGATGAGATTGTTGGACGTAACGTAAGCTTTCGGCAATTTCATGTAGGGCTTTCGCGGCCGGTTTAGGTGTGAACTTGTAACGAAGTGGCCACAGTAAGCTGGAGGACAGTGCGAATAGGCAGGCAGCAGTTATGAACACAGCTTGCCAGTTATAGTGGGCCTCAAGCAGTTTTAGTAGCATAGGCGCTATGCCGAATCCGCTCATGACCATTAAGTTTAGAGCAATGGAGGCTGCCGCAAGCGACCATTTTCCGATGTGAAATGGTAAGCCTGAAAAGCGTGCCGGGGCGACAAATGACCAGCCAATCCCTGAGCAGAGCGCGGCTAGAAGTAGCCAGACTTTTTGCAGCTCGGGCGATGATGAAAGCGCCATGTATAAAAGACCTAAACTCACGAAAAAAGAATTCTGTGCAATTAAAATAACGCGTCTTGGCGAATATCGATCGCAATAAACACCGGCGAACCACCCCAAAATTAGCGGTGGTCCAAAACATAGGCCATAGCCTAAACCGGCCAAGGCGTGCGAGTTAAACCATTCCAGCGAAAGGAAGATAATGCTGTAGTTCACCATGTGTCCAGCGATAAACGCGAAGAGGCAGGAGAGTAAATAGGTATAAATCGCCATCTCAATGTTGCCCTTCAGGTGCGGGTGAAATTATCGATTTATAGTCCGTTTGTAGACGAATTAAAGTTGGCTGGGCGTCTTCGATGTGCCAGCTTGGGAAACTGGCATTGGTAGTGTAAACGTCTCCATTGGGGGCAATTTCTATGTCGCGAGTAAATGTCACCCGTTTTGGCATCGGGTAGTGTGCCCATTGTGCTGCGTTAATATCGTAACTGTATAAGGCATCTGAAGTGTTGCCGTTGACCCAAACAATATCACGTACGGTATCGACATTAAGTGAATAAGGCGTTTCACTGCCAAGAGGAAATACGGGTATAGGATATTCGCTAAACGCTTCAGTCTTTGGGTCAAATTTCACAATCATAGATTCGGGAAATGCAGCGATCCACAAATTGCCTTGAGAGTCACTGCGCAAGCGGCGAGGCCCTAAAAATGGGGTGTCGTACATACTGACCTCAAGTGTTTTACTATCGACTTTACCGATCGAGTCAGCATGTAAACGGGCGAACCAAATGTCGCCATTGGGCGTTACATCAATACCGTAGGGTAGTGGTACGCCGGTAGATTTCTCGTCAATTGAAAACAAATTCGCCAGAGGTAAACCCCAATCAATCAACTTCAAAATAACACCCATGCCCGATACAGTGAGGGCCTCCTGAGTACTGCGGCTGGGCAAATCAATCATGGTAAATTTTTCTTGCTCGCGATCAAACATAGCAATTTGATTCGACAGCGCCATAGTAAACCAAATACGATCTTGTGCGTCGCTGCGAATGGTGTGGGGGTAGTAACCTTCGTCCATTTTATGATTGGTAAAAACTTTACTGACAGGATCGAACTCAACCAGTCGTTGTTGATAAGACGTGGTGATGAAAATGTGACCGTCTTTGGGCGATTCAGCAAAGGAATGAATACCCGAAAACGCTTCATGTTTTGGGAAGGCGCTCAAACGATTGGCCATTAATCCACCATGTTGATCGTCGCTTTCCCGCTTGAGTTTATACACCACGTACTGACCTGTTTTAGGGTCAATTTCAAACAGGCGGTCTTGCAGGTTGTCTCCGACGTAGATTAAACCGTTGGAGTGGTGTAATAAGTCGTGCATTTGTGAAAAGGCGTCGCCGATAGGCCATTCTGTAACTCTGGACTGTTGCAGGTAGTTATTCCAAGGCGTTCCCTCTGGAACGTGTGCGGGGTTTTTATACAGGCGGCTGTATTCATCCGCTAGCAGTTTAGGCAGCTTTTGTTGTGCGTCATCATGCAAGCGTGAGCCATAGCCCACCATGCGATAGATTATTTCGTGCCAGTTTTCTTCGGCGCGCGGACGGCGGAAAAAATGCGAACCCTGCTGATGGCAAAATCCACACTGCATTACATACTGTTTTTTTAGTAATTCGTCGTCACCGAAATTCAGGGCAGACAGCCAGGTGTTGGCCGGTTGGGATTCGGCCAGCGCCAGCGGGTCCACAATAGGCGTCATGCTAACCTGACGGTTTTCATCAGCGTTCATTTCGAAGGTGAGGTCTTGATACTTAGGTTTGCGTATACGAATGCGCACGGATTTACCTTGGTGGCTGTCAAAGGCGACCTTGCCGTTTTGATCGCTAAACAAGGTGTAGGAGGCATCGGAAGTATTAAGTACTTTTTCTGGTGGGTAGCCCATGTCGGAGGTGTCTAGAGTGTGACCCACCATGGGTGTTTGCATCACCATAACTTTGCTGAGCGCTACACCCTCTTCATTGCTAATAGACAGGGTTCCAGCCTGGGCTGTGGAGATACTGATCAGTGAAAAAAGAAAAGGGGCCAAAAGCTTGTTCATGAGTCTGTCTCTTGGGTTTGGGCCAGAAAGGCGTCAAGCGCCTGAGCCGTGGAATATCGTGCGCGGTGTGTAAAGGTGGATTTAATCTTGTCGTTGGCGAGCACTGGGCGATATTTAATGAATTTAACTTGTTCAGGGCCGTATTGGGTGAGGCCAAGAGGCTTGGCTATGGCCAGTGCCGCTTGGATGAGCAGCGGGGGCAGCGGTAGGTAGATTTTGTTCAAGCGTTTGGCAATATCCTTCATCGTCATAACACCGTCACCCGCTACATTGAAGGGGCCTGTTATTGGTCCCTTGAGCCCCTCGATAATATAGTCCACTAGATCTTCAGACCAAATAAAAGTAAATGGTCCCGGGTAGCCAACAAGTCCGGTGATCAATGATTGTTTGAATAGGTTGACTACCGGGCCGTCAAAGTTAGGCCCAAGTACGGCTCCGGGGCGGAAGATTATTTGTTTTAGCTCTGGGTGCTGTTCTTGATAGCGCGCCATAATGCTTTCTACCTCAGCTTTGTGGGCGGAGTAGAAATAGCTCGCATTGCCTCGAGTTGCGCGGGACTCTGTGATGACATCGCGGTTTTCTGGGTAGTAGCCATAGGCGGCACCGCTGGTGGTAACAATAAATTTCTCTACGCCCATAGTAACGCTGGCCTGTAATAAGGCTTCAGTGGATTTCACGTCGATATCGTGGGCCATTTCGCGACTGAGTGAGGCTGAAATTTGTAATATTGAAGCGAGGTGAACGATTTGCTTTGGGCGAACGGCCTTTACCCACTCAGTAAATTCTTCGCTTCGCAAATCAAGGCATCGAAAGTTTAACTTCGGGTGACTCGGAAATGGGTTCTCTTTCACATCGGTGGCGTAGATTTCGGCACTGTTCTCAGTCAGCAGTTTTTCGACTAAGCGACGGCCGATGTTGCCAGCAGCTCCGGTAATTAAAATTTTCATGTTGTGGGCTCGATAGTGGGTGCGGAAGCAGCTGCAGGCCAGCGGCTGAAGAGCAGGGCAATGATCAGCCCGGAGACGATGTGCCAAGTGCCCCAGAAAGCGCTGATTAAGGCCATGCCGGCCTCGCCGTTAAACTGAGTAAAGACGATGGCAATGGCGAGAGAGGAATTTTGCATGCCAACTTCAATGGTGATGGCTTTGATATCTCGCACCGACATCCCCGTCGTTTTACCTGCAAGAAAGCCTAGTAGTAAGGCCGCTGCGTTATGCAGTAAAACCACAGTGAAAATCAATTGGAAGTGCGAGAGGAAGGCTTCACGGTTGCTGTACACGGCAACGCCAATAAAAATAAAGAGAGCCACAGTACTGGTGAGTTTTAGTATTTTATGGAGTGGCATGGCCGTTTTAGGCCATTGGAATTGAATGAAAAGCCCGAGTGCTAAAGGCGCCGCTAATACCCATACTAAATTGATAAATAGACTGTAGGCGCTGACGTTAATCGCTGTGATCATTGCGGCTGTCTCAGGGTTGAATTGAGACCAGAACGCCAAGTTTAAGGGCAGCATCACAATCGCCAGCAGGCTGGCGGCCGCTGTCATGGAAATAGACAGGGCGGTATTGCCCCCAGATAAGTGTGTGACAAAATTTGATATGGCGCCCCCTGGGCAGGAGGCAACTAAAATCATGCCCAGCTCAATGCCTGCGGGTAGGTTCAAATATAAGGTGAGGGCCGTTGTCAGAGCGGGTAGAGCGACAAATTGGGCGGTCAACCCCGCAATAATGGCTTTTGGCATGGTGAGAATTGCCTTGAAGTCACGCCATTGTATGTCGAGTGCCACGCCAAGAATCATGCTGGCCAGCACTAAGTTCAAGACCCACTGGCCGCTGCTATTATAGTAAACCGCGCCGATTTCCATGTTGTATCTCTGGTTTGAGGTTGTAGCGTTCCAGGGCTAGGGTCTAAATATAGGGTACTGTCGGGGAAAAGTAATGACCTGAGGTGCCATTGCGATGGCGTGTAGGGACAAGGGGTGGGAAAGGCTTAAAGCTGATCGCGAAATTGTTTTGGGGTTTTATGAGTCCAGCGTTTAAAGGCTCGTTGGAAAGCGCTTTGTTCCGAGAAGCCCAGCATTTGCGCGATATGCACAATTTTCACATCCGTGTCGCGCAAATATCGAGTGGCCTGTTCTTTGCGAATGCTCTCTACGAGGCCCGTAAAGGTCAGTTGATGTTCATTGAGCTTACGCTGCAGCGTGCGCACGCTCATTTGTAGATTTTGAGCGGCATCTTCGAGCTCTGGCACACCCATTGGTAATTGACCGTGAATAAACCGCTGGAGCACTTTTAAGGGCTGCTGCTCGGTGAGCTGGTTCATTAGAGTGTCTGCGTGTTGGCACAGCAGGCGATTTATTTCAGGATCGTGTTTTGCCAGCGGCACGTCGAGCATGGCTTCATCAATTTTAATTCCATTGAATTCACTATTAAACTTAAGCTCACAGGCGAAGTAGGCTTGGTAGCGATCTAGGTCACTTTGGCAGGCGTGAGTGAAGTAGATGGTTTTTGGGCGAGCCCGACCTAAACTCAGCTTTAAGGCCATGGCCATCCACCCGGTAATAATCTCTTCCACTAGGTTGTGGCTACAGCGGTAGGCGGGCAACCATTTCAGCAGCAGCCCGTCGCTCAGTAATTCTTGTACCGGAGTACCAACGTCGCCCACCAGAGATTGATATTTTTGTTGCTTGCTGGAGGCCTCGCGAAAAGACGCCGATGTGAAGGCAATGTAGCCGAGAATACCCCAGCGATCAGCTTCAATAGTCTGACCAAACTCAAAGCCTATGGTATTGCGACCAAGTTGCTGTTCGGCCAGGCGAAATAAGCTTTCGTAGTGCTGCGCATCAATGAGTTGGCGAGACTGGTTAAGCTCGGCTTCGTTGAGCTGGATACAGTCCAATATTCGCGGCCGATCAAGCCCTTGAGCTGTAAGGTAGTTAGCCAGAGATTTTACCGTGTCTAGAGCAATGGTTGGCATGTGCGGGTGCTTGTAGGGAGTCGTTTGAGAATGTACCGTCATTTTCCAGCTCAGGCAAACATTGGCTTGGTAATTGAACTTTTGGCAATATTCCGTATCCTTAATAGCACAATGACCTATTTCAAGCGCCCGCTCTTCAAAGCGCTAGCCTCCGTGCTAGTGGCATTTACGCTTTTACTGCAAGTGCAGAACAGCTTTGCCTGCGAAATGATGGACACCAGTGGTCCAATAAGCGCGTGTTGTTGTGAGCTTGAGCTTAGTACCGATTGCTGTGAGTTAGACAGTGAACTGGTTTTGGTGGGGGCCGATCTTGAAGCTGACGACCCCGGTGCGGCTCGCACTTACACGAAGCTGAGTGCGCCTGAAACCGTGTCATTCATCATAGTGTCACTGCTCTGGCCAAGTTTGTCCCCCAGTATTACCCAAAAGCCGGTTCGCTATGTGTCTGTGGCCACTATCGGTGAATCTTACCCCCCAATCTATTCCTTAACACAACGTTTCCGTATCTGAATAATCCCTGCTTTGGTCGCAAGTTTTGCGGCACTTTTAAAGGCTTGGTTTAACAAATTATTTAGATTGGAAAACATCATGAAAAAGATTCTAACGGCTTTAGCATGTGCGGCAGCCCTTGTTGGGTATGGCCTATGGCCATATGCCAACGGTTTATGGCACGGTGCACAAAGTGTATCAAAAGTTGATTCGGACAAATTTATTTCAGCGGGCGCTTTTCAAATCGCCGTGTCGGTGAATCCCGAAAAACCCCGTGTGGGCAAAAATGAAATTTTTATAGAAGTGCGCGATGCCGAAGGTCGAGCCGTCCAAGGAGCGATAGTTCGGGCCGTAGGTGAAATGGGCGCTATGGGCACCATGCCGGCAATGTATGCACAGGCTGATATCCGCGAGGTGTCGCCGGGTCAATACCAGGGCGATTTTGATTTGCCGATGGGGGGAGCGTGGCCATTCGCCATAGATGTTGCCAAAGGGGAATCTCAGCACGTAGACCTCAGTTTTGATTTAGCCACTAGTCGTAAAGGCATTCGCCTAAGCACGGCCACGCCGGTGGGCGACGTGGCCTACCACACCTGCTCTATGCACCCCTCCGTTAAGCGCGCCACACCGGGCACCTGTCCTATTTGTGGCATGAACTTAGTGCCTGTAACCCACGAAGACATTCGCACGGGCAGCGTCGTGCTGAGCCAAGGGCGCCGCCAAATGATTGGTGTGAGAGTGGGTCATGTTGAGCGAAGAACATTTTCAGTGCCGATTATTTTGCAAGGCAAGATTCAGCACGACGAGCGGAGGCGATCAGATATCAGCCTGCGCTTCGATGGTTGGGTCGGTAAGCTAAATGCGAATTTCGAAGGTAAATTTATCGCCAAAGGCGAGGTGCTGTTTACGGTCTACAGCCCAGAGTTACTAGCGCTGCAGGATGAGTATATCGATAGTATTCGCAACAAGCATTCTCTGCGTTTGCAAGTGGCCGCGCGCAAGCGCTTGCTTCTTTGGGGGCTACAGCCGAAACAACTCGACGAGTTAGCTCGGCGCGACAAGTCTCAAGACTACGTGCCCATTCTGGCGACAGCCGACGGTGTTGTGGTGAACAAAACAATTGTAGCGGGCGCCGCGTTCAAAAAGGGTGAGCCCTTACTTCAACTTGTCGACCTGTCTACGGTTTGGGTGGAGGCCTATGCCTATGCTCAGGACCTTGACTTGTTGGCCCCTGAAATGGCCGCGTCCATCGAGGTTTCAGGGCGTGTAATACCAGCCACAGTTCTACAGCTAGACCCTTTTCTCAACGAGCATTCTAGAACTGTTCGTGTTCGCCTAGAGGCAGAAAACCCGAAAGGTTTGTTGCGGCCAGGTTTGTTTGCGGAAGTGACACTGCTAGCGAATTTGGGGGAATTACCACTGATTCCAGAAGACGCTGTATTGGTCTCTGGTCAGAAGCGGTTTGTATTCGTCGATCGAGGTGAGGGGCGCTTACAGCCCGTGAAGGTTCGCCTTGGTTACAGCGACGGTGAGTATGTGGTGGTTCGAGAGGGTCTTTCAGTTGGCGATGCTATCGTCGTATCGGGTAACTTCTTAATTGCTGCGGAAAGTAAACTGAAGTCGGGTATTGAGCAATGGTAATACAGAGAGGAGCTGTGGCGAAGCTGATCGCTTACTGCGCCAATAACCCGGGTGTGACTTTACTGATCGTATTGTTTTTTATTGGCTGGGCTTATAAGAGCATTTTTCAAACGCCTCTGGACGCCATTCCAGACCTCTCGGATGCACAGGTTATTGTCTATACATCGTGGGAGGGACGAAGCCCAGATTTGGTAGAAGATCAAATTACCTATCCGCTTACCAGCGCATTGTTGTCTGTGCCGAATGTACGGTTTGTGCGTGGACAAAGTTTTTTGGGCGCCAGTTTTGTTTATGTGATTTTTGAAGACAATACCGATATCTATTGGGCTCGTTCTCGCGTATTGGAGTACCTAAATACGGCGGCAAGTCAGTTGCCCGACGGCGTACAACCTTCTTTGGGCCCCGACGCCAGCGGTGTGGGTTGGGTATTTCAGTACGCCCTTGTGGACAAGACAGGTCAGCATGATTTAGCGGACCTGCGAGCGTTGCAAGACTTCAAATTGCGCTATTGGTTGGGGGCGGTGAAGGGCGTGGCTGAAGTAGCTTCCGTTGGCGGCTTTGTTAAAGAGTATCAAGTTAAAATCGACCCCTTACGCCTGGCGAATTTCAATATTGCGCTGCCAGATGTGCTCAGCGCGGTGCGCCGTTCGAATAATGATGTGGGAGGTCGAGTCTTAGAAATTGCAGGGCATGAACACTTCATTCGTGGTCGGGGCTATTTACGTTCAAAAGAAGATCTTAAGCAGGTGGTGATTGGGGTGGATAGTAATCACGTTCCTATTATTTTGTCGCAGGTGGCCAGCATCAGCTTCGGTCCCGCAATGCAGAGAGGTATCGCGGAGCTTGATGGCGAGGGCCAAACCGTAGGTGGAATTGTGATAATGCGCTACGGAGAAAATGCCTTAAATGTTATCGAACGGGTGAAGCAGCGTTTGGCCGATAGCCAAGCCGGTTTACCAGACGGCGTGGAAATTGTTGTAGTTTACGATCGCTCAGATTTAATTCAGCGTGCTATTGCCACGCTGAAAGATACCCTGCTACAGGAAATGTTGGTGGTGTCTTTGGTAATCGCGGCGTTTCTTTTGCACATTCGCTCGGCACTTGTGGCCTGCATCACCTTACCCATCGCCATATTATTGGCATTTATTCCCATGGCCAGTCAGGGCATTACGGCAAACATCATGTCTTTGGGCGGAATTGCCGTTGCCATTGGCGCAATGGTTGATGCAGCGATTGTGATGATGGACAACGTGCATAAAAAGCTAACTGAAGCCGCCAACGAAAATGGGCAAGTGCTTGACCGTAAAACTGTGATTGTAGGGGCTATGCAAGATGTTGGTCCAAGCGTATTTTTTTCCTTAGTGATCATTACCATTGCCTTTCTACCCGTTTTTTCTTTGGAGGCAACTGAGGGGCGCCTATTTAAGCCCTTGGCATTTACCAAAACGTACAGCATGGCGTTTGCCGCGCTGCTGTCGGTGACTTTGATTCCCGCTCTGGCGGTGCTTTTAGTCAGGGGAAAAATTCGCTCTCAGCACAATCCACTAAACCGGTTCTTTATCGCGGCGTTTTTACCCATTATTCGCTGGTGTATTCGTTTTCGTCTCGCTGTAATCAGCATTGCAATTGTGGCTTTACTGTCGACCTGGCCCCTGATAAAAATGTTGGGTAGCGAATTTATGCCGCCACTCAATGAAGGCAGTATCTTATATATGCCAACGGCCCTTCCCGGAGTGTCTATCACTGAGGCTGGGAAAATTTTACAAAGCATGAATCAGCAAATAAAAGCCTTCCCAGAGGTTGATCATGTATTTGGTAAAATGGGGCGCTCAAGCTCTGCCACTGATCCGGCGCCTTTGTCGATGGTGGAAACAGTGATTACCCTAAAACCGAGGGATCAGTGGCGTGAAGGTTTGAGTTGGGACGATCTAATTGCGGAGATGGACGACACCTTAACTTATCCCGGCATGCCAAATATTTGGTGGATGCCAATTCAAACTCGAACTGAAATGTCGGCCACCGGTATCCGTAGTGCGCTCGGAGTAAAGGTGTATGGCGACAATTTGGAAGATATTGAAGCGGTGGCGATAAATATAGAGAGAGCCCTACAAGAAGATACCCGTACTGCGGCCTATACCAGAAGTGCCTTTGCCGAACGTTTGACTGGGGGGTATTTTTTGGATTTCGATATTAATCGGCGGGCGGCTGCGCGTTACGGTTTGAATGTTCAAGATGTAGAGGATGTTCTGATGGCGGCGGTGGGTGGTATGGCGGTCACACAAACCATTGAAGGGCGAGAACGTTTCCAGGTGAATGTGCGTTATTCACGTAAACATAGAGATTCAATAGACAGTCTAGGGCGCGTGCTGGTCCCCACAAAAACAGGCATACAGGTGCCGCTCAGTGAATTAGCCACTATTGTTTCCCGCACGGGTGCGCCTATGATCCGCAATGAAGATGGGCAGTTGGTGGGCTTCGTTTTTATTGACCTCAAGGGAGACCTGGGGGTGACTGACTACGTTGCCATTGCGAAACAAGTCCTCAGCGAAAAAGCACTTATACCTTCAGGTTATCGCCTAGCCTGGGCCGGCCAGTTTGAATATTTCGAGCGCGCAAAATTACGTTTACAGTGGGTGATTCCAGCCACCTTACTCGCGATATTGTTACTTCTGTACATACACCGCGGGCGTATAAGCGATACTTTGTTTGTCTTAAGTGCCATGCCGTTTGCTTTGATGGGCTCAATCTGGTGTTTGTATTTCTTAGATTACAAACTCAGCGTGGCGGTATGGGTGGGGATGGTCGCGATGGCAGGTTTGGCAGCAGAAATGGGTTTGTTGATGCTGCACTATCTCGATCAAAGTGATGTGTCGGATGATGAATATTTTCAAATAAGTGTGGCCCATCGCGCGTCAGAGCGTATTAGGCCCATGATGATGACGGGTCTTACTTTGTTATTTTCGCTGTTGCCAGTAATGATGTCTGATGGTACGGGAAGCGATGTGATGAGCCGAATTGCCGCGCCAATGCTGGGTGGAACCTTAAGCACCTTGGCCACGGTTTTATTTGTATTTCCAGCCTTGTTTGTGGTTTGGAAAATGCCGAAATCTTCGGGACGTTGAGCGGGAAAAGTTAATCCTGCGGAGCAAATAGAGCGTCTATTACTTGGCGCTCCAGGCTCTATTATTACTGAGACGCTTGCTTGCGATGCACAATATTACGGCTCAACCCCATAGACATGGCATTTGAGAATGTCCTTCCAGCTTACAATGCCGTCTATCTGGCCATTCTCTTGAACGACAGGTAGGCAGGAAATATTATTTTCCAATAGGAGTATGGAGGCAAAATCAATGGATGACTCTCGACCCACGGTAATTAATTGAGTCGCCATGAGTTCGGCGGCGGTCATATCGAGCAGGCTCCTATCGCTTCGGCGTTCGCTGCTGGTCTCTAAAAATGGGCTGAGATTCCTCGCTACGTCTCGGTCAGAAATGACGCCCACGAGCTTACCTTCATTTTCGACAAGTAGATGATGGTAGCTTACTTTTTCAAAAATAGTTTTTAGTTCACCCAGCGTTCGTTCAGCAGTAACTGTGTGAACGTCGTCGCTCATTATAGACTCCACGATTAACTTTGCATCATCGTTCACTGTCCAACTCCTTATTCTTCATTGCCGATAGTTAGGCCGGGGCTTTCATTCTCACATTCATAGAGCGTTTTCTTTAGGCCGTTGTTGACCTGTATGATCACGCCGGGGTAAACGCGTTTTTTTCCCTGCACCGTCACCTCATTAAAACTGGTTAAGCGTGTTTCTATAGCCGATATTTCTGCCTCAAGAGAGGCAACCTTCTGCTCAATAGCCGCTACAGCTTCTTCAACCTTCTGAGACTTAGCTAGAACAATTTTTCCCACTTGCTCAGTTCCGCCCGCGGCAACAATGCCGTTTAAAATTTCTTTAAGTTGCTTGCTTTCGTTAACTCGACGCGTGTGGCTACTGTGTAATTTGTCCAAAGTGTCTTGCAGTAGTGGGTCGCAGCCAGCGCCAATTTCGGTTTTCACATAAGCTTCACCACCCAGTATGTTGGCGACAACGCCTCGTTCCGCGTGTGTTTGGCCTCCCAATAAACGTCCCTTACCGCCTTGTTGTCCCAGTTGAAGCTGCCCGAGAATATTCATTCGGCTGTTTAGCGCATACTCCTTCACGGTAAGATTCCCCTGACCTTCCACGAATGCAGAATTAATAAACTTTGCTGATATGTCGCCAGCGGCTTTTAAGTGAGCGCTGTATTCGACGCCGGGCGGGTCGGCGTCATTTTCGCCTACGACGCCACCGCCGATGTCAATGTTGCCGCCCGAAATCAATGAGGCGTGTTCTACCAAACCTTTCACTTGAATATGCCCGCTGCATTCAATACTAAAACCGCTGGTGACATTGCCGCCAACAATAACGGCACCGTCGAAGTTTATATTGCCTGTGGCATGATCGACGTCTTTGATACTCAATACGGGGTCTACTCGTACGCCGTTCGACATTACGACCGGTATTCCTTTAATACTGGCGAGTAGCAAATTGGAGTCATTGCCGTCCAGCTCACAGCCCTCCAGCTTCAGATCAAAGTCGAGATTTGTACCGACTTCAGAAACGATAGCGCCGCCAACGACATTTACGCCGGCTTTTCCTTCTTGAGCCGGAAAGCGCCGCATTAGCGGCGTACCAGGTTCCACGGTAATATAATCGCGTAGATTTTTCAGATTGACCACACCGCTATCATCTTCTTTAGGACGAAGATCTTTATCTTCTTTCAGTAGAGATTCGAAGCGTGTCGGTTCGCCGCCTTCTGGTTCCACAGCCTTTGCGATGTGTAGCTGATTAACGGCGCGGTTTTCTTTGAGATCATTGAGTAGAGTGGTGAGTGTTGCTCTCTCAACACAGCGAGACATAATTCTATTTGAGGATAATGTGCTCTCAAGTAATTTGGGTGAAACAACTTCTCCACCTTTCGCAGGGATTACATCTAAAGTGGCCAGCAATTTGTCGCTTGAGATATCCAGCTTAATCTCAGCGTCGGTGCGGTTGCCAATATGAAAACGCCCTATCTCGCCCTTATTGATTTGCGCCGCCAAGGTGTCTAGCACACCCTCGTCAAATTGGTACTTATCCAGCCCATCTTGACTGAGTAAGAGTTCCAGTTGTAGTTTGCCCAGCTGGCTGGCGTTTGAGGATTCACTAAGTTCTGCGAAAACAGTGCCGTCTTCCTCATAAAAATGGAAGCTGATCGCGCTGGCACCGGCCTGTGGGCCTTCAGTGCTGGCGTTGGGGGTATCTTTTGGGGGAATTGTCGACACGGCAATGTCCTTGTCAGAGTATCCACAAAAATAATATGTCTAATAGTAATTGAAGACCTAGGTATTGGCTACTATCCCCCGTTAGGCTTGGAGCAGGCTATTAGTCACTCTTTATGTGGGCTGCGACAATTTGCCACATTGATGCGCTTCAGAAATGCTTTATAGTCGCCGATTTCAATGCTTTAAATGAGGCTATCATGCAGATTCGCACCCTATTATTCGCCAGCTTGTTCAGTGCTGGCCTAAGCGCTCACGACTACCAAAGTAGCCGTCCCGATGCACATGCGCCCATTTCTGTGATGGGCGACCACACCCATAAAGCGGGTGAGTGGATGGCGTCGTACCGTTTTATGGAAATGAATATGGGTGGGCTTCAGAGTGGCAAAAATTCGTTTTCGGATAGTGATTTCACCGCGAGTGACTACCGTATGAACGCCACTGAAATGACCATGGACATGCACATGCTTGGTCTGATGTATGCTCCGAGCGACAGCACCACGCTGATGGCGATGGTGAACTACCTTGAAAACGATATGACCATGGACATGAAAAACATGATGGGTATGGGAACCCATGTGATGAATATGGAGAGTTCCGGTCTGGGTGATATTAAGGTGGGTGCCCTGAGGAGTATTTACCAGCAGGGCGGGCGAAAGCTGCATTTGAATTTAATGATGAGTTTGCCAACGGGCTCCATCGATGAAACCACCCGCGATATGATGGGCGATACGGTTGTTCAGGCCTATGCTATGCAGTTGGGTTCGGGCACTTACGATTTATTGCCTGGTATTACTTATAGCTCACAGTCTGAAGATTTTTCATGGGGCGCGCAGGCCAGCGCCGTCATTCGTTTAGGAGAGAACGACCGCGACTACACTTTAGGTGATCGCTTCCAGCTACAGAGTTGGCTACAGAAACCACTAAATCAAAACGTATCGGTGTCATTGCGATTAGCTTACGACGACTGGCAGGGCATTGATGGTGAAGATTCAAGGCTGGCGATGACGGCGATGATGAATCCGTTAGCGGATGCCAACTCGCAAGGAGGTGAGCGTTTTACCGCCGGTTTGGGATTGAATGTTACCTTGCCTTCGGGCCATCGCCTTGCTCTGGAATACAACAATGTTCTGGAGCAAGATTTTGATGGTCTGCAAATGGTTCTGGACGATAGTGTTAGCCTAGGTTGGCAGTTGGCGTTTTAAAATTAGATGAATCCCGCTCGGGTGTGTTTGAGGCCAGCCACCTCGCTGGAGAAGTGAGCTGACAAATCACAGTTGAATGGGTTTTACTTATTCGGAACGCACTGGCGCCGGCCCAGTGGACTGACGAATAAGCAGCTCAGAATCCAGCACAATACAACGTTCTTGAGGCTTCTCATTTCGAACAAGGCAAAGCAGTGTTTCAGCCGCCATCTTTGCCATGTTTTCAAGTGGTTGTCTTACTGTGGTGAGCGGTGGCCAAACCTGCCTGGCCACAGGGCTGTCGTCAAATCCGGCAATTGATATGTCGCCTGGTATTGCTAAATTCTGTTCGTGGGCAACTTTCATCACCCCGGTCGCCATCGAGTCATTGGCGCAAAAAATGGCGCTTGGGCGGGGCTCATTTTTTAGAAGTTGAAGGCCGCAGTTGATGCCCGACTCAAAGCTATTGTCGCCTTGCACAATGAGGTTTTTATCAGCACTGAGATTGACTTCGGCCATACCGTCTAAAAACCCTTGGTAGCGTTTGGCCATAGCTTTGTGATCTGGACTGCTGCGAACGAAGGCAATTTTCTGGTGACCGAGATCAGCTAGATGTCGAACAACCTTTTTACAAATTTCCTGATCGTTGGTATTCACGGCCCAGTCTGTTGCCTTTTTGGGTTCTTGAGAAATAGTCACATTGGCAATGCTGTGCTCAATAAGAAGCTCATGGATACCGGCCACATCTGACACCGGCGGCACCAGTACCAAACCGTCAACACGCTTGCTTGAGATGAATTCGCGAATATTATCGAGTAGAGAAGGGTGGTTGTAACGGCATGGATGGATAAGCAAATCGTAGTGCTGAGCGCGACAGGCGTCGAGTACGCCGTTTTGCACACTGGTGATATAGTTAGAGCTAGCGTTATAAATGAGGCCGATTAGAAAGGTTCGGTTACTGGCTAGCATGCGTGCGGGAGAATTTGGCCGATAGCCGAGCGCCTGCATGGCGTCTTCAACACGATCTCGCGTAGCTTTTTTAACATTAGCAGCGCCGTTCAATACCCGAGAGACGGTTTTCATTGAAACCCCAGCCTGCTCGGCGACGTCGGTAATAGTCGCGGGACGATTAAAAACCTGAGTGTCTAGAGTGCTCGTCATGGCTTATCCATCTGTGTTGATGCTCAAGGTCTAGGGCATGTCGGGTATGTTCATACTCTTCCGGCACCTTGCTATTCGAGTAATATTATTTCTCCAAATACACTGGCGTCAATGTATCCCCTGTTTTTATCGCCATTGAGCGCCTCTATTTCAACATCTCCGATAAAATGCTGGCGTCCGTCGGTACCGTCCGCATCTCCATAGGCCAGCATGAAACCCAATTTTTTGCCCGCTTTTAAAGTAACCTTCGAGGCTAAATCCTTGCCATAAATATGTTTGTCATTGTGGACCGAAATACGAAGTTCCCAATACAGTGGGGGAGCGATTGATACTGGAGTAAGGATGTTGGATTTAGGCAGCTTACGCTGCCAGCGCGCCTCAATATGGTTTGGGAACAGGCGTGGTATCGCCTCGCTTTTCCCTGGTGCAAGGTCAACAATTTGATTGTCTAAGGCAAGGTGATAAGCAAAGGCATTGAAGTTATCAAGATGATTTCCGCCACTGGCGTCTTCGTCGATAAAAACCTCCAGCATGTCGTCGTCCCAGTATTTCACCAGTGGATTTGCGTGAGTATCAATCAAAATGTCGTCATTAATTTCTGCTAATAAATACAGGGCCTCAGGCGTCCAAAGTAATTTGTAGCGGCCGCTAAAATCCTTGCGCGTTGGAAGGTCGCCAATCATTTGGTGATTGAGTTCGCGCCAAGGCGCATTTAT
>ENA-OSET01000058-OSET01000058.1-sediment-metagenome-genome-assembly--contig:-NODE-58-length-122863-cov-12.118083_pt1 | contig 122863 bp, 94 predicted proteins | sample MGYA00237882_ERZ534229 | MGnify/ENA primary metagenome ERZ534229 (study PRJEB26408, sample SAMN06266212) | sediment metagenome | isolation source: Hudson Canyon methane seep mesocosm | place... | reverse complement strand
TGTAGCTCAGTCGGTAGAGCCCCGGATTGTGATTCCGGTGGTCGCGGGTTCGATCCCCGTCAGCCACCCCATTATTCTCAAAAGCGCCAGTTCAAGCCTAAACTTAATGTTCGCCCTCTGTTTGGCAATCCATATTCCAATCCCCCGTCAGCTGTGGTGTGGCTTTTGTAGTCTTTGTCAAATAAATTCTTGACTTGAAATTGTATGTTGGTCTTAGGGTTCATTTTATAGGTAGCTGTAAAATTCAAGCGCCAGAAATCTTTAAGGTTTATATCTTCTGAGAAAGCTCCCTCGCTGGCTTGCCTGGACAGTACCTCATCATGGTAGAAACCGTTGAGGTTTACATTTAGGTTTTCAACGCTGTAGTTGATAGCAAAAAACGCCAGCGTCTGCGCCGAACCTACTGACACAAAGTCGTTGTGGTGGGTTAATCCACCTCGAAAAATAATCTTTTCTGAAAGTGATTGGGTCCATTCAAGTTCCCAGTTTTTTAGTGTGCTGCGTCCACCGTTTTGAGGCTGGAATACCGTTACTCCCTCTTGAATGATGATGTTCAGCGGGAATAAATTTACTTCATCCTTTATCGAGCTGTGGCTGCGAGTGAGTATAACTTCTGAATTTCTCAACTTGACTTGCCATACAACGTCGATGGTGCTGATCAGCTCGGGTTTTAGATCCGGGTTGGCAGCAAAATTGGATGCCGGTGTTGATCGAGTATCAATAAATGCCGGCGCGCGAAAGGCTTCACCATATAAAATTTTCATATGAACATTTTCACTGTGCTGGTAAACCAGTGACGCTCTAATACTTGAGTGCCCACCAAAATCTTCATAGTGATCGTATCTAATACCGAGTGTCGCATCCACATTAGGGCCCAGTTTGAATTGATCCTGAATCCAGAGGTTAGCGACATCCCGGTCGCTTTTTTCTAGAAAATCGTATTGAACCCCGCCCAGCCAAAAACCTCTGCTAATGCACTCGCAGGGGAGGATTGTGGTGCCCAAGCTCTCTCGCATAACTTCGTCAATCCAATTTCCGTGCACCGGATTGTCATCCACTTGTTCGTTGCGATATTCGAGTCCAAAGGTGAGTTTGTGATTGTCGTTGAGTCGATGGTTTCCGTCCAGCCCCCCCTGATGAAAACCGTAAGCCAGGTGATTTCCTCCAATTGCGTCTAGCGCGGACCCGTCTGCCCACCAGACAGCAGAGGCTACATCCGCTGGAATAATACGAATGAAGAAATCAGTCGTTGCGCTCATATATTCTGCGTAAACGTCGACGTTCCAGAGTGATGTATTTAGCGCCTCGTAGGTTGCTCTATGGCTTGTGATACGAATATCTTGCCGATTGATATCGTTGCCCAGTGTTGAGCCCAGTATAAAATCGTCGGCGGTGGAATTGCTGTAATAGCTATCTAGAGACCAGTTTTCATAGTTGAGTTTCAGTGCATATGTCCGTCTGCTTCTAGGGTCTTGTGTCGCATCGAAGGAACCAATAAATTGATAAAATGGAGAGTAGTTTTCGCCATTGTCCCGGTAGTCATGAAAGAAGATTTCAGTGTCAATACCTTTCCACTGATACTGATATTGGAGTGAAAAATCACGTGTATTCAGACTGCCTGCTCTAATTGATAATTCGCCGGGTTTGATGTCTGTAATCAGGTTGATCACTCCCATAAACGCATTGGCCCCGTAGAGTGTTGAACCCGGGCCTCGGATAATTTCTACCTGCTTGACCCAGTCCAAGTTGTTGAGTGGACTTTCGAAGGCACCGCCGTGTACATGGCTGTTTAGTCGACGACCATCAATCATTAACAAAATGCTGGGAGAGGTGCCATTTTGGCCGGTGTTGCCCCGGAATATGGGCGCCTGGGAAGAGAACTCTTGCTGAGTGCGCGCAGTTTGCACGCCGGGCACATAGTTTAATAGCTCTTCTAGTGAGCCAATACCCATTCTACGAATATCTTCCCGAGTATAGACAGTAACACTCGCAGCTGCATCAGCGGAGGTTTGCTCAGACAGGTTTGCAATGGTGACTTTCACTTGAAGTAGCTCTCTAAGTGACAGTTCAAAGAGACTAGAGGCTTCGGCTTTGGTCGAGGTGAGTGTGCACGCGACACAAGCAATACCGATGAGAGTTGTCAGTTTTTGCATGGTATGATTTAGGCTAATCTTCCAGAGTATGTTATGTAATTCTAGTAGAAATTTTGGGTGTTGCATTACCTGTGTATACAGAGCAAGGGGGCGGGTGTTGGGGTTCACTTGGGACAAACTAGTTAAAGAAAATATTACCGAGTCATTTTTTTGACAAATACCACCACAAAAAGTGCCATGGTAAAGCCGCCGCTGAAGGCCTCAATCGCCGCAACGGGTCTAGATCCACCTGCTGGAGTGACGTCGCCGTAGCCTAAGGTAGTGAAGGTTACTACGCTAAAATAAAGGCTGACTAGAAATCCCTTAAGGTTATCGAGCAGACTTTTATTTATAAGGTCTAACTGGAGTAGTTGACCTTCAAAATAAAGTCCGAGAGAGGAGTAGATACAAGCGCATACGACAATTAGTATCAAAGAAAAAATCACCACATTCCCCGGTCGCTCACCGTAACCGCAAAATAAATCAATGCATTTCGAAGTTAGCCGGTCGACTGAGAGCAGCGGTTGGCAGTGGCGGCGCATAACCAGTTCACTGTGGATAAACCGACCGCCCAGACTGAATAAGCCCTGGTCTTCAGCCGCTTTTCGGAGCGTGCGATAGATTTCCTCTGCTTGTTCATAGAGATCGGTTGCTTTTTCAATCTCACCGGCTCTGCTGGCTTGGTGCGCTAGTTTCTCCTGTGGAATCATATTGCCAACTTCGATATGATCTATTTTACTGCCGTCGAGTTGAATTCCCAATAAGTTGGAGCCGGAGAAATGGCCGAAATGCAGATTAGCATCACGAAGATCCGCTTTCATCAACGAGCCATTCTCTAAAGTGATGTTAAAAAAATGTGCGCCTCTCAATTTCGCTCGATAGAAATCGGAACCTGATAGGTCGTAGCCGTTTTTATGGCCGTGACGAACCAAGTCCAGACCTTCTAGCTGTGCGCGTTGCAACTGCAAGCCCTTCATATAACCGCCTGACGTGGCGTAGCTTTCAAGTTTTCCCTTGAAGTCTTGCGCGGATTTATCAACAGCGGCGTCATGCCAAAAACAGTGGACGCTGCTATGCACCCGATTGTTGCATCGGGAGCCATCGGTGTATTGATACTCGCATTGAGCAGCGCTGGGCATCGTTTGCAGCCTGTTGTTTGAAAGCCATTTGATCAAGGTTCTTTAAATCTAGCTGAAGTAGGCAATAATTCAATTTGTGAGGTGGCGGTGAGGTTCTTAGTGCCAAGCCCCTGTTTCTAGGGTAGGGCGGCTCATAGCCCGTCAGTCACCATCTAGTTCTCACACTCTTCTATATCTCTAGGCTGATTCAGCCTCAAGATATAGTCTTTAGTAGCTTCGTTGCTAAGCTTATACTTCGCTTAAAAAATCCAAAGGCACTTTATTCAAGTTTTTCTTTACCAGCCTTCTGATTGTTCTCGCCAGTTCCCGATAATACCCTCTGTTCGGTGAGTTTGTTCGCCAGGCCAGTACATGAGTTCTAGAGAGTTTTAATTTTTGTACCTTCGCAACGACTAGAGATTCCGGACTATGAATTTCTGAATGAATATACAGAGCGGGCAAAAAGGCCATGCCCATACCCATGCCTATCATTTGACGTAGAGCATCCAGGCTTGTGCCTTCATAATCACGCAATATATTGGCTCCTAGCTCTTCGCAGGTTTTTTGGATTTGCTGATAGTGGCTGTATCGTTCTTCAAGGGTAAGTATGTTTTGATTGCGAATGTGTGAGGTCTTAATAACACTGAGTGTACTTAGCTTATGTTCTTTAGGTAGAACCAGCTGCAGAGGCTCACTAAATAAAATGTCAGTGGTAAATTTGCTGCCACTAAAGGGTAGGGGGATTAATACTAGGTCAAGACGACCCTCCAGCAGGTCTAGCTCTAAGGTTTTTGGCATTTCCTCTCGCACGTAGAGTTTTAGCGCGGCATATTCACGGTGCAATTCCGGCAGTATATGGGGCAAAAGATAAGGGCCTACAGTGGGAGAAACTCCAATCCGAAATGTGCCGCCGGGGCCATTTCGAATCATGCCTGCTTGATTGATCAACCCTCCCATGCTTTCGAGAACCTCTCTGGCATTGACTAATAAATCACGCCCAGCAGGTGTCAAAACCGCTCCTTTTCGAGACCGTTCTAGCAAAATAACATCTAGGCATTGTTCAAGCACATACATCTGTGAGCTCAATGTCGGCTGGCTGACACCCAGTCGCTCAGCAGCACCTCGAAAGGTTTTTAATTCTGCAATACAGACAAAATACTCTAATTGCTTAAGTGTCGGAATTTCGACTGACATAGGTTTTACTCCTTTTGCTATGAGCGGCAGGGCATTCTAGCAAAATTTTAATGATAGCCTGATACTATCATTAATTATTATTAGTTTCTATTGAGCTATCTATGTAATGCATTCATAGTGCGCCTCCGATACCTAATAGCTGCAAATGAGTGGAACAATATGGATCACATTATTAATGGTGTTTTAAGTTTTCAAAAAAATATTTTTCCTGCGCACCAAAAACTTTTTGATGAATTAGCGACTCAGCAGAGCCCAGAAGTGTTGTTTATTACCTGTTCAGATTCAAGGATAGACCCCAACCTTGTGACGCAAAGCCAACCAGGCGATTTATTTATTTGTCGAAACGCCGGCAATATTGTTCCCCCGCACAGCAAGGCGACTGGAGGTATGACTGCTTCTATTGAATATGCAGTGGCTGTGTTGGGTGTGCGACACATTGTGGTTTGTGGTCATACCGACTGTGGTGCGATGAAAGGCGTCCTAAATTTGGACGCGCTCGAAGAACTGCCTCACGTAAAAGAGTGGCTGGGCCACTCGCGTTCAGCGGTAGAAGTTGTCAAGGTTTTAGGGAGCTCATCTGATACTGATCAATTAAAGAGAGTGACGGAAGAGAACATCCTGCAACAAATACAACATTTGAAAACGCACCCCGTGGTTGCTTCAAGATTGGCCACCGGGCAGCTGCAATTACACGCATGGATGTATGACATCGAGTCAGGAGGCGTGTGTTGCAGTGACGGCAAAAATCGCTCATTCGAGTCAATAGAGGGTTTTTATCAGTCGCTTGGCTGATTGAATGTTCACGCAGATTTACCTGCCTAGAGCGCCTTTAAGCTGACGCTGGGCAAATCCTCAAAACTACCATTCAGAGCGCACAAATGAAATTTAATATAGCTGAAATTCGCGGAGACATCTACGGCGGGCTAACTGCCGGTATTGTTGCTTTACCCTTGGCGTTAGCGCTGGGTGTGGCATCTGGTCTGGGGCCAATGGCTGGCCTCTATGGAGCCATAGTACTGGGTTTTTTTGCGGCGCTTTGCGGTGGCACGGCTTCGCAGATATCTGGGCCAACAGGGCCAATGGTGGTGGTGATTGCAGGTTTGTTTGCGAGCCTTAGCGGGAATGTTGAATTGGTTTTTACGGCCATCATGCTCGCAGGGCTACTGCAAGTTATTTTTGGATTTACCGGTGTTGGTCAATATATTCGCTTGGTTCCTTATCCTGTCGTTTCTGGTTTTATGACAGGAATTGGTGCAATCATAATAATTCTGCAAGTTGGGCGCCTGTTGGGGCATGAGCCACCCGCAGGAACCTTGCCAGCACTAACATTTATTCCCTCAGCGCTACAAAATATTGACTTCAATGCTCTGGCGGTTGGTTTAACTACTCTGGCAATTGCACTTTTTTGGCCAGCAAAGCTCGCTAAGTATGTGCCTGGCCCACTGGCTGCCATCACAGTTGGTTCACTCTTAGGTGTCGCCATTTTTAGCTCTCCGGCCTTAGGACCAGTGCCTTCAGGCTTGCCGAGTCTACACATGCCCGTATTTAGCCTAGATAGCTTTGTCTTGGTGTTAGAAGCGGCAATTATTCTCGCAGTGCTTGGTTCTATTGACAGTTTATTAACATCTTTGGTCGCCGATAACATGACCCGCAGTCGCCACGATTCAGATCGAGAGCTTATTGGTCAGGGTATTGGTAATGGTATTACAGGTCTAATTGGTGGTGTTGCCGGTGCTGGTGCCACTATGCGTACGGTCGTAAATATTCGTGCGGGCGGGAAAAGTCGTCGCTCTGGAATGATGCACGCGTTGGTATTGCTGCTTATAGTGATTGCCTTTACGCCCCTTGCGGCGCAAATTCCACACGCTGCGTTGGCAGGTTTGTTAGTTAAAGTCGGCATCGACATCATAGATTGGAATTATTTGAAGAAGGCACACCGTGGGCCCAGATGGGACTTGCTATTGATGATCATGGTGCTGGGCTTAACTGTGTTTGTAGACCTAATTACCGCAGTTGCCGTTGGTGTGATGTTGGCTTCCTTGGCATTTTTGCGGCAGCTTGGCGAAGCGCAGATAGAGGCGATAAAAGAAATGCCAATGAACCTAGATAACCCTACAGAGCAAGCCTTAATGAAGGCTTCCAAGGGCCGAGTGAACGTCTTTGATTTTGGTGGGCCCTTGAGCTTTGGTGCGGCAGCTGACATAGGCCACCATGTGCGTTTACAGGACAAAGAAAATACCGAAGCTATTGTCTTAGATTTTTCACGAGTGCCCTTTATGGATGTTTCTGCGGCCTATGCGGTAGAAACTATAGCGGTGGATGCAGAGCACGGCGGCAACTTTCTTTATTTATCTGGTGTAAATGATGCCGTCGCTGAGGTGCTGAGAGGTTTGGGTTTGTTAGATCAAATGGCATACAAGGGAGTCTTTAAAACTCGCCAAGATGCTTTGAAGCAAGCCTTGGCTGATCTCGAAGATGGTGCCTATTGTCAGAGTCTTGCGCTGCCTCAACCTTCTTTGGCTTAGCAAGTCTCATGGGGTGCTTACGAAAAAAACACTAGCTTTAATAAATATCAACGTGGACAACTTTATGAGTAAAATAGCGTCGCTCTTTCTTTCAATATTATTTGTGTATCCCAGTTTGGTTTCTGCCAATGGTGACAGAAACCTGGTCCTAGCCATTGAGACAGCTTACGCTTTGGCTGATAGAGTATTTGTTGGCACCGCAATGAACTTGCCAAACGATTCTTCGAAGATGGCTTTTCATGTAATTAAAACCTTTAAATACAAAGCTGTGGAAAAAATAATTATATCTTGTCACAAAATAAAAGATGGGTGTGAAGGCGGAATATTCGAAGCCGGTGGCCAATATTTGATTTACGCAACTAAAAGCAGCGTGACTAATGTTTATGATGTTTATCAGGATGTTTCTCTTACTAAGCCGCGTAGTCTAGCGGATTTAGATGTTGCTTTGTTGAAATCTATTCCTCATCCGTTTTATGAGTTTAATGACTCCGGATGGTGGTTTGATGAGTGATAGGATTTCGAGTGATCGAGGCGTCTACGAACCATATATTAAGGTTTGATGCATTAGTACTTTTTGGACTATTGAAATGCCCCCGCGTTACTATACTTAACTTACATTGTGCCGATAACCTTTAGGTAGCCGATGCTCGTGGGTAGATCGCGAAAATTTTGATATTCCTTGGAGATATGTATGAATATCATTCCAAAAAGTTTAATTGTCGCAACTTGTATTTTCCTAGTTCAAGTGAATGCCCAGGGCGACAAGCTGCATTCTTCTCACGCGAAAGTGCTTAAACACTGGACTGCAGATCGTATGGCCAATGCCATGCCTAGAGACTTGGCTATTGATCAGCGGGGTTTTGGCTATCTGCGCAAGCCTGACGGCTTGCTGACCCCCTATGGTCATCAGCTTGCAGCACAAAATCAACAACCTATGGGTAAACCCGCTGGTGGTGATACCACGCCACCGACCATAGTTGCGCTTAGTCCGCTTGCTGATCAAGAAATTGGCAAATTACATACCTTTCAAGCCGAGATCAGCGACGAAAGTGAGGTGAAATCAGCGTCATTCAGTGTGCGCAAAGGCACTGGTGTTTGGCAAAGTTTTACCCCCGCTCGCAGCGGCGATATTTGGTCTATACCATTGAGTGGTTTTACCAATGGTTCCTGGACTTGGCGTATTACGGCCAAAGACAATGGAGCTAAAGGTGGCAATAGCGCAACAAGCTCAGCCATTAATTTTTTGGTCAATGACGGTACAGGCGATCCAGTAGACCCGCCTGCAGATAGCGATATCATTACTAATAAGTCTTGGCCTTTTGGTGGCGATGTGCAATCAGCTGCGGGGCGGATTTATTTTGAAATGCCGAATAACCGCCGAAGAAAAAAATGGTCTCCTTATGTATGCTCCGGTACCGTTATTAACGACAGTGGCGCAGAAAAGTCTGTCATAATCACCGCCGCACACTGCGTTTACGATGATGCCAACAAAGCTTTCGCTCGCAGGGTATTATTTATTCCCAATCAATCGGCCAGTGACACACCTACCGACACTGATTGCTCTAACGATGAGCTTGGGTGCTGGATGCCCAGCTATGGTGTTGTAGACAAGAATTGGACAACACGAACCTTCCCCGACAATATTCAATGGGATTATGCCTATTACATCGTTGACGACAGTGGCGCTCACGCTGGGGCGGGTAGTGAGGATCAACTGGAGATGGCGGTTGAAGAGCTCTCCATTGATTTTTCTACGCCGCCTGTTGTTGATTTACCTACGAGTGATGCAGATCGGACTTATGCATTGGGTTATTCCTACAGCGATGATCCTAAGTTTATGTACTGCGCAGAAGACATGACAAGGGAGGGCACTGTGAATTGGTGGCTGCCTAATTGTGGTTTGTCAGGCGGTTCTTCTGGTGGGCCCTGGGTACAACCTATGTCAGAAGGCACAGGAGCCGGGCCTATTGTTTCCGTTAATTCTTGGGGTTATACGGGTTCACCGGGGATGGCAGGGCCACAGCTCGACCAAGGTAGTTCGTCAGCGCTCTGTGTTTATCTCGGGGCAATTCCTGCTGATTTGAGTTCAATTCCTGAGACGGAAGGGGATGAGGGGGTGGTGGTCGATTGCCAATAAGTAATTTTCCAATTCGTCGGTTTTTTACTAGAGGACTGCCGGTGGCGCCAAGTCCATAAGCTACCGACAATAAAACAGATTCTCCTAGAGCCGGTTTTTATTATCGGTATTGGTGATAGGGTTAGTGACACGTCCGCAAATATATTAAAGCTGGCTCGAGCGAAAACTTGCCCTCTGAGCCAGCCAGCTTTTCTGATCTGCCATGATTTTCTTCGTGGCTTGAAATACGCTTGTTGTCTGATCAGTTTGGCCAGTGTGGCCAAGTGAATCTAGCTGCGCGTAATACCAAAACTGCGTAGCAAAAGCCGACATAGAGCGAATCATGTCAATTTTTGTTAAAAACGATAGCCAGTTTGGCAGCAATTGGAGTCGATCTTCGAAGCGTGCTAATTCGTCACGGCCTTCCAGTAATTGTTTGGGGGCATCGGTATCAACGCACATCGGGCGACCTAGGCCTATTACATTTGCACTGTCTTCACTGATTGCTTTTTCCATAACGGCGCGCTGTCGAAACCCTCCGGTTACCATCAGCGGGATAGTCACATGTTTTTGCATAGCTTTAGCAAAATCTACAAAGTAGGCTTCTCGCATTGACGTTGAGTGGGCGACGGTTTGTTCTTCTTCTTTTTCTAATCCCTCTAAGCCCAAGAGTTTCGGTTGCTCGTAAGTACCTCCAGATATTTCCACCAAATCGACGCCTGCTTCTTCTAGCCATTGTACAACTTGCAGGCTGTCGTCAAAGTCAAAGCCACCTTTTTGGAAGTCAGCACTGTTTAATTTTACTGCAACGGGTACCTCGGGTCCCAGCGCAATACGTACCGTCTTAACAATAGACATTAGAAAGCGCGCACGGTTTTCTAAATTGCCACCATATTCGTCCGTGCGTTGATTGCTGCGAGGGCTCAAAAACTGAGAAACCAGGTATCCGTGGGCGGCATGAATTTGTACACCGGTAAAACCAGCGTCAATAACGGCTTTTGATGCCACGGCAAAACGCAAAATGATATCTTCGATTTCTGCGGTTTCTAAAGGGGTGGGCATGCCGAATTGGCCGCCAGGCAAACCCAGCTTAACGGCCGAAGGCGCCTTGGGAGATTTGTTGACATTGGTTTGCGTTTGGCGGCCGGCGTGACTGATTTGAGCCCAAAATTGATTGCCATTTCGAGTGGCCGTTTTGGCCCAGCTCGCCAATGCGGTTTTCATCTTTTCATCGGGGTGCTTGTCAATGATAACATTGCCTGGTCGCTCTAGATGATCCCCGTCTACGAGTATGTTCCCAGATAATAATAAACCGGCTCCGCCATCAGACCAGATACCATATAAAGTCTCTAGAGCATTAGTGGGAACACCTTCTATGTCTGCTAAACCTTCGGTCATAGCCGCTTTGCTTAATCGGTTGGGTAGCACTGCGCCACAGGGAAGCGTTAGAGGTTGCCCTAATATCGTCATTTTTATTACCTTGTATGCATTATTTTTTTAGCCTACAGATTAACGCACGAGGCCGCTTTATGTAAGCCATTGTGGTGCTGAACACAGAAACAGGCCATGCATGGTAGAAAATATGCATTCAGGCGCTATTGACCTCAATACATTGATCGCTGTCTTATTGTCGCTAATAAACTATGCTAAAAGAAATACTAGAAGCCTCCGGAGCCAGTGTGGTGGCAAACACAATTCAGCTTCCCACCAAGACTCTTTTTATATTGACGGTTGCAGCATCAATAGCGCTCGCTTTGGTGTCGCAATTGGGCTGGTTTGAAGGCGTTCAACGAGACCTAAACGACCAGTTGGTGCACGTGCGTGCGTCACAGCGGACAGCCAACGAACGCATCGTTGTGATCGATATAGACGACACTAGTATGAATGCTATGGCTCCAATGGTGGGGAAGTGGCCGTGGCCACGGTCTGTGCATGCGGAGTTACTGGAATTTCTGTTGCCTCAGGCGCCTGCCGCTGTTGTCTTCGATTTGCTTTTCAGTGAGCCCGATCTATACCGGCCCGATGCCGATACCTACTTTGCTGAAACCTTGGCGACGAGCGAGCGTGTTTATCTCGCTGCTATGGAGCAAACCCTGGTAAACCCCGCACAGGCTCCTTTATTGGCCTCCTACCCCAAAAGCGTCGCCTTGCAAGCGGGGCCCCAAAGCCGCGCCGCAGCGAGAGCGAGCTTGTTGTTACCGAAAGCCATTCCCAGCGAATTTTGGCGCATGGGTTTAATCAATTACAGTGCGGATAGTGATGGTGTTGCCCGTCGCTATCCCGTTTTCCGCGATTGGCAGGGGTGGCGAATGCATTCACTGGCCGCGCGGGTGGCGGGGGATCTTGGGGCTGATTTGCCTACGGAAAGTCAGATCCAATTGGATTGGGCAGGTGCCGCGGCAATGAGTTATCCCAGTTTGTCTTACGTAAAACTTTTGGCTCAGGCACGTGGCGAAAGTGCTGCCGTACCCGCCGACTGGTTTGGTGGTCGAATCGTAATTGTGGGCAGCAGCGCCCTAGGGCTGCACGACCTAAAAAAAACGCCTGTCAGTGAGCTGCACCCCGGGAGCTTTATTCTCGCCACAGCCATTGACAACTTTCTAAGTAAAAGTGCCCTAGAGCCGTTACCCAGTGGCCTGAGCTTGATCTTGTCCCTTCTCGTGGTGCTGGTATCAATAGTCGCTAGTCATCGCTCTGGCTTGAAAGCCGGGCTCGTATGGGTGGGTTTGGGCATCATTACCTTGATGTGCAGTTACTATTATTCACTGGTTTTCTTGGGGCTTTTGTTGCCAGTTGTGGGGCATGTCATCATTTTATTATTGTTCAGTTGCGGTCTTGGCGTCTCATTTTATAGGCACTTTCGGCGCGATTATCGAAGGGCACTCAATTTGTTTAGCCATTTGCTTGATCCAGAGGTAGTGAAGCAGTTGATGCTTAGTGGTAATGCCAATGCGTTAATGGAAAATAAACACTGTGAGCTTACCGTGCTGTTCTCTGATATTCGTAGCTTTACCTCGATGTCGGAATCCCGCACCCCCGACGAAGTAATCAACTTGCTCAATCATTATTTTGAATATCAGGTAGCGACTTTATTCAGTCATAAGGCCACAGTAGACAAATTTATTGGCGATGCGGTAATGGCCTTCTGGGGCGCGCCCTTGCCCATTGATAATCCAGAAGAGAGTGCCATTTCTGCTGCCTTGGATATGGTTGATAATCTAGAAACGTTTAAAAAAGAATTTTCTTATAAGAATTTTAATATAGGCATAGGTATACACACGGGGCGCGCTGTGGTGGGTATGGTTGGCACTTCCAAGCGCTATGATTATACTGCTATTGGAGACAGTGTAAATTTGGCCAGTCGTATAGAAGGTTTAACTAAAGACCGAGCTTGCATCTTGGTATCTGAAAGCACTATGGAGGCGGCCAAAACCAAATTTGACTTCGAGGCCTTTGGCGAATTCCAAGTGAAAGGACGCACAGAGCCTGTCCGGGTGTATGAACCTAGGAGGAAACCTGATGTTGTTTCGTAATATAACTTTACTCACATTCTTAAGCTCTTGTATTTTAATCAGTTCTGTTTTTGCCAGTTCAATGTCGCAGGCTGAACAGGCCGCGATCACCATTCGTGATACGGTTTTGTTTCTCGAGCCAAGCTCGAGCTCTAAAAAATTGACAGACCTTGCAAAAGATCGAGAACTGTTTTTGCTGAAGCGAAAAGGCGGTTGGTATCAAGTGCGATTCCCTAACCAAACTGAAGGCTGGGTGAGTATGCTCAGTGTTCGCTTTGTTTCGGTCGAAGAAGCTCAGAAAAATTTCATTAGCAGTTTAATTGACGAAAGTGCAGCGGTTGCCACCGCCAGTGGTACCGCCACAGGTATTCGGGGGGCCACCGAAGGCAAACTCGATAAATCGGATTATAGCCCGAAAGTTGAAATGGAATCTCTAAAACGTTTTGTGCCCACCGAAGAAGAGCTTCAAAAATTTGCCCGGGAAGGTGAGCTTTCTGGGCAGGCTGTTGTGGTTCCGAAAAGCCTTGATTGAGGAGGGCAGTGATGAATACATTCAAATTTGTTGTGCTTACGCTTTGTTGCTGGGTAACGGCCTGCGGCGTCACAGTGCAGGGCATCGATCTTGGCCGTGTAGCCGGTGTTGGCTCTAAAGTAATGAATGTAGGAGAAAAGACACAGGAAGAAGAAGTTGTGATGGGGGAACGAACCGCGAAAACCCTATTTTCCATCGCACCACTTGCCCATGATGACCAAATTCAAAACTATGTTAATCGGGTGGGTTATTGGTTGGCTCGGCACAGTACAAGGCCTGGGCTACCTTGGCATTTTGTGGTGCTGGACAGTGCCACAGTGAATGCCTTCGCCGCACCTGGAGGCTATGTCTTCATTACTACGGGAATGATGGAAAACATTTACAACGAAGCCGAGTTGGCCGGCGTGCTGGCCCATGAAATGGCCCATGTTACCGAAAAGCACTACCTTCATGCCCTGCAGAGCCAATCTAACAAAGGCTTGATCAGCGACTTGTTGGTGTTGGGGCAGCAAGCCAAAAAAAACCAAGATGATGAGCGAAGTAGTTCGCGCAGCAGCAAAATCACTGGTCAATATGACCGTGTGGTATTGGATGTTTACCAGCGCGGACTCGACCGCAAAGATGAGCTGTTTGCAGATTCTCTTGGTGCCGAAATTGCGGCGCGAGCGGGATACGATCACTATGGCTTCGCTTCCGTTTTGCAAAATATTACCGGTTCTCAATCGGATGTTCGGGTTATGGCGGGGTTTTTAAAACGTCATCCTCCACTTGAGGAACGTCTCATTGCACTAGAGAAAACCAGTCAGACACTCGATGATATGGGCGGAGATAGTAAAGTGCTGGTTGCTCGTTATTCTTTAAATACTCGCACTTCACCAGGTCATTTATAAAATATCTTGCGCCTTGTGCAGGTCGTAATCACAAACGTGGTGTACCCACTGTGAGTCTTTGCTCTGGCATGGCAGGGAAAAACCATATTCACGACCCTCCAAGGCCGTATAACATCGGGCTTCTATAAATAGCTCAACGATTTGTTTGTCAACGATACCTCTCTGGGCTTCGGCTCGGAGAATGTCCAATGCGCGCTCGAGCGGCATCGCTGGTTTGTAGGGGCGGTCCGAGGCGGTCAGGGCGTCAAAAATGTCACACACTGTCATGATGCGAGAAGGAAAGGGTATTTTTTGTTCCGAAAGATTGTAGGGGTAACCACTGCCATCCAGTTTTTCATGGTGCGCGCCCGCTATTCCAGGAATGCCACTCAAATTCGGCGTCCAGGGAATGAGGCTTAGGAAATCGATGGTGTGCTGCACATGGGCTTCAATTTCCAGGCGTTCGGGCTCGCTGAGGCTGCCGCGTTTTATGCGTAGGGCTTGATACTCTTTCTCTGAAATTAGGCCACTCAGGGTGCCTTGGCTATCTCTAACCAGATGTGACTTTATTCGCTCCAAGTTTCCTTGTACGTCGCGACTCAACACGGTCGGCTCATTCGCTTGTAAAATCACATTGAGATAGTCGTTTAACTGCTTAATATCCTGATCATTTGCGAGTTCAATTTCTTGTCGAAGCGTGTCTGACAAACCATTGTTCGAGGTAGATAGTTTTAGTAATTGTTCCAGCGTTTGGTTGCGCAGTTGGGCTTGGGCCAACGCAACCCGGTAGCGTAGCCGCTCACAGTTTCCGGGGGATAGCTTCTTGGCTTTCGTTAGAATATGTTCCCTCACGCCGACCTTGCCAAAATCATGTAAGAGCGCGGCATAGCGTAGTTCGCGCATATCATCGTGATTAAAACGTACAACTTTGAATCCACCCACATCGCAAGCATCCACCGCGCTGGCGACAGATTCACATAAGTCAGCCACTCGGAATGAATGTCCGCTGGTGGTAGGGTCGCGTCGTTCAATCGCAAAGACCGAGGCTTGCACAAATCCTTCAAAAAGTTTGTTTACACTGTCTATTAGACGCGATTTTTCAATGGCTACCGCCGCTTGGCTGGCCATCGCTTGCAATAAATCGATGGCCTCTTCGTCGAAAGGAATTAAACGATCCGGGGTTAGTGAGGGTATGTCAAGGGTGTCGTATATATTGCGCTTGCGATTAATGAACTCCAAAATTCCGACTACTTTTTCGTTCTGATCCACCATGGGTAGCACAACAATGTTAACGGTTCGATAAGCCATTGATTGATCGAAAGAACGATTAAATCGGTAGGGTGAGTTCTCGGGCAGGCAGTAGGCATCCTCGATATGTAATGTTTCTCCCGTGCAGGCACAAAACCCCGCTATAGAGGACTTGTCTAAAGGTAGGCAATGCTCGGAAAAAGGTACGTCTAGGGATTGGTTGCGCGTGAGCTTGAATTGCAATTGGGGATTGCTTTCCTGAGTGTCAAGTAGAAACAGCGATGCGGCATCACAACCAACAAGTTGCTGACCTTCCGCTAGTATTTTTTCAAGCAAGCAGTCTAGATCAGCTTCGGCTGAGAGGGCGATACCCACCTGAACTAATCGCGAGAGGCTATTCGCAGTGAGACGATTTTGATTTTCTGCAAGCTCGGTTCGACGCGATAAATTGGTGTGGTCGACAGCAAATTGTATAGCCTGCAGCATTTGCTTTGTGTTTGCAGACTTTGGCAGTCGCAGGCAGGCCATTGCGCCAACCTGTTTATTATTACATGCCTTATTGTCAAATAAGATATCTTTGCAGCCGTCATCCAAGAGTAAGGCCGTGCATGATCTATGTTGCCACTGGGCCTGAGGAAATTGCTCCAACAATACAGAGTCTAGAATTACAACCTCGATATCGGTATTGGCTAAATCTGAGGGTCTTTTGAGGGGTTGTGGAGAAAATCCGTGCTCAGGCAAGGACTGGACCCAAGCAAGCTCAAGGCCTTCGCGATAGGCGACAATGGGCGCGGGTTGGTCCATGGGTTATTCTCCTAGAAACAGAATATAGAAACAGCGACGAGCAAGCTTCACATTGAGTGTAGTCTCTGATTCGTCGATGCGGAAGCTGAATGTCGACGTGGTAAGGCCCTTGTATAGCGATAATTAGCTGCTCGGCGGGGGAGTGCATGAGAGCAGGAGAGGAGACCTTTATTCGCACTGCGCTTTGAAACTTACCTCAATATGCGCTGATGGTAAGAGGGCCTTTCACGTAGCTTTGCTCAGCAAGGGCATTTTCCACCTCTTTTATCATTCCTTGAGTTAAGCAGCCATATACCTGCAATGCATTAAGAACTAAAATATCGTTTAGGCCGCCGGCTAAAAAATCCTGTATTGAATGCATATTTCAATTTGGTTTATCAGCAGACAGACATGAAGATGACGTTTATGAGCAAGCAATACGATATTATCGTCTATGGCGCCAGCAGCTTTGTTGGCCAGATCCTCACTCAATATTTAAGTTGCCACCTAACAGGCAAAAGTGAAATCAAGTGGGCATTGGCAGGTAGAAACAAAGCCAAGCTAGCGCAGGTGCAAGCGAGTACTGAAACTAAAGATATTGATGTGATTATTGCTGATGCTGGCGATAGCCGCTCGCTGGACACTCTGTGTCGACAAGCTAAGGTCATCATTTCGACCGTTGGCCCCTATGCGCTATACGGTGAGCCATTAATAAAATCTTGTGTTGAGAATGGCACCGATTACGTTGACCTGACGGGGGAGGTTCAGTGGATTGATCGCATGCTGAAAAAATATGAAGAGAAGGCGAAAAAGTCGGGTTCTCGTATTATCAACTGCTGCGGTTTTGATTCGATTCCCTCAGATATGGGCGCTTACTTTTTGCAGCAGCAGGCACAGTTACGATTTGGCCAGGCCGTACCCGCAACGAAAATGGCGGTCAAAAAGATTCGTGGTGGAACGTCAGGAGGCACGATTGCCAGTGTGATCAACCTGGCAAAGGAAGCCATAATTGATCCAAGTTTGCGGAAAAAATTATTAGACCCCTATTTAATCTGCCCTGACTCCAATCAACACAGCAAAAATAATTTGGACAACAGTTCGGTATTTTTTGATTCCGAATTTGATGCATGGACAACGCCATTTATTATGGCTGGCATTAATACCCGCGTAGTTTTTCGTACTAACACATTAATGAACTATGCCTACGGTAAAGATTTTCAATATTCCGAGGTAATGCTGACCGGCAACAAATCTGGCAGCAAGCTTAATGCTAAAGGCATGGCCTTTGGCATTAAAGCGTTTTTAGTCTTAGCGGCCATGGCACCATCTCGTTGGTTTTTAGAAAAATACCTAGTGCCAAAGCCAGGAGAAGGTCCAACACCGAAAGAGCAAGAGGAAGGTTTCTTTGACATTCGTCATCTAGGAAAGACTGAAGATGGGGAAATTATTGAAATAAAAGTAACGGGTGATAAAGACCCAGGCTACGGCTCTACAGGGAAAATGCTAGCACAAGCAGCATTGTGCTTAGCGAACGATGTTGGCGCGGAAGAGAAAGGCGGTGGTTTTTGGACTCCTGCCAGCATCTTTGGTAGCAAGTTAATCACTCGTTTGGAGGCGCATGCCGGATTAACTTTTGAGTTAGTTGATAAATAATACCTCACTCAAAATGGTCCTTCGCTAAGTTTGCGAAGCTCCAAGGCCGCATTCTGAAGGTTGCCTGCGATCACGCCCTGTATGGATCGGGGAGCGTCAGTATGAAACGAAGACAAGAATAATTTGATACCTCTAGACTGGATTCGATCGCTCCTCATTAACCATATTGATCCAGGCCAATGTGTCGAGCCAAAATGTGTCTTTGGCCGACGGCCTGAAAAAACCCAAATGGCCTACAGGGGTATTTTTGGTTTCGATAAAACGATTTTCAATCGAGGCGGAAGAATAGGCGGATAAAATTTTCTCGAAGGATGCTTTTGGTACAAGTGTATCGTCATCGAAGCCATAAGCTAGTAAGGGTTGTTTTAAGCTGTTATACCTTTTAGCGTCAAAGCCAAATTTTTTGTCCAATAGATAATTGTCTTTACCCATCCAGGCGGCCCAATCTGCCATTAGGCTGCTGGGTAAATGTGACGAGCCCATACCCAATGCGCGCGCTGGAAAGGTGCTGCTTAGAAGGTTGAACAGGGGAGCGATCACTCTGAACAACAAGCCAACTTTGAGTTTTCCTGGCATCGCAAATCTTTTCCAGTAGGGAAATGAAGCCGCAACCAGCACTATGCCTGCAAGCTTATCGGCGCTGGGCGCCAAGCCAACAAGTTGCCCGCCGATGCTGTGTCCTACTAAGAATAAATGTTCGCCGCCAGACAGCTCGCCGGCGGCCGTAACAGCTGCTTGTATGTCCTGAGTGCCCCACTCGGCTAGCCTGGGCTTTTTTGTCAGGGGCGTGTCTGCAACGCCTCGATAGTCAAACGTTAGAACGGAATACTGAGACTCGGCAAAATATAGTGCGAGGTGATGATAAAACTTTTTGGGCACTGCCAGCGCGGACGCGATAATGACAAGGCCCTTTGCTTTTTTCTCTGGCTGGTAAAAATTCGCGGGCAGCTGAACGCCATCGTTACATTGTAAGGTGATTGTACTTATAGACATGTTTGGTTTCTCGCTTTCCTGTGGGCACGGATGTTGTTTTTGGACGAATTCCCCTTTCACATACCAAAGGTATGTTTAATTCTTTAGGTATCAAAGTCAAGAAAAATACGCTAAAATCTGGGTTTTTGCCGGGACACTCTATTGTGAAGACACAGCGACCTGTCAGTCGGCGTCAGGAATATGCCGCACAAACTCGGCAGGCTCTCATTGATGCGGCCTCTTTGTTGTTTGCCCAGCAGGGCTTTCGGAAAACCTCATTGGCAAGAATCAGCGAGCAGGCCCGTGTTACCAAGGGGGCGCTTTATCATCATTTCCAAGATAAAGAAGAAATATTCTGTGCTTGTTATAGGCAGCAAATCGCTACACTGTCCACGTCGCTGGCGGCGATGGAGGCATCACCAGACCTCTGGGACACAATGTGGAACCGCTGCAGGGCTTTTTTGGCCTACGGTCGTGAACACCGAAGCCCCACAATTAGCTTGCAAGAGGCTATATCAGTATTGGGGTGGGAGCGCTGGCGTGCAATTGACACGGAATATACTATGGGTTTGGTCCGTGACATGGTTGAACAATTGGTGAATATAGGTTTTTTTAAACCTCATCCTGTAGGTCTGCTTTCCGAGCTGTTGTACGGAATGCTGGTGGAGTGCTCTATGAGTATTGTGCGAGCGACAAACAAACGCCAAGCATTCGAAGATGCAGAGCGTTTGCTGCAAGATATGTTGTTGGGCTTAAAGGCCGAATTAAACAACACAAGACCCTGCTAAAGACCAGCTCAGTCGCATTATTCAATCGAGCTGTTCTTGGCATTGGTGTGAGCTCGGTAATAGACATTCCTTCCCGTGCCTTAAGTAAACACCGCTTAAGTTCGCCAAGTTTCCGCCCGCTCCAGAGTCAGCTCAGACTCAATAGCGGCTCGAATCGAGAGTAAAGATGCATTTCGAGCACGGAGTTTAGTTGCTTTGTGGGCCTTGAGGTCTATGCCCGCGAGCGAGTTAGCTTGAGAAACAAGGCGCTCTGCCAATTCCTCTTCAGGAACCAGAAAGTCCAGATAGCCAGCTTCCACAGCCTCTTTAGGAGGGTATAAATAAGCCGTTGTTACAGAGCGGTTGAATGCAGCGGGTGTGAGCCTCTGTCGAGCGATTTCAAGTGCAAAATAAGGTACGGTCAAGCCGATAGCCACCTCATTCATGGCAATTTTATAATCGCCTACAACGCCAATGCGAACATCGGCCGCCATTAATAGGAACGCGCCCATTGCCAGTGCATGGCCGGTGCAGGCAACTACGACTGGCTTGGGAAAAGATAAAATGCGCTCGGCTAGCTCGGCGCCCAATCGCATCATCTCAACAACAGACTCAGCGTTTTGTGAGAAAGTCTTCAAATCAAAACCAGCAGAAAAAACGCTCTGGCGGCCACTGAGTACCACTAATGCGCCATCGGCTTCTGCCTTATCAAGCGCGGCGTGCAGCTGCTTTAACATCTCAGTCGACATTGCATTTACCTTGCCATCGTCAAATGTGATGTAGGCAATAGTCCCCTTTAGATCGTAAAGCACCCGATTTCTTATAGTCTTACTCATTCTAGTCTTGCTCCAGGTTCTATTGGCTTGTTCTAAATTATATAGACCGATCACTATAATTCAGATGCTATAGACTAAGTGCTCTAATCACAAGTAGAATATCTCGTTCTATAAGAGTAAAAATTAATGGCAAAAACGGCTCTACACAAAGACAATTTGGTACAAGCTGCCGCTAAACTCTTCCGGGAGCAAGGCTACGCGGCAACGGGCTTGAATGAAGTTCTCAGCAAAAGTGGAGCGCCAAAAGGTTCTCTCTACTACTATTATCCCGAAGGGAAAGTGGCGCTAGGTGTGGCGGCAATTACTTTGTCTGGCAAAGGCGCCAGTCTAACGCTGCAAAATTTGCGCACCCAATGTAAAGGCCCCGCCGACTTTATTGAGCAATACGCAGGCTTACTGGCGGGCTGGATGGAAACGTCCGGTTTTCGCTCTGGCTGCCCTATAGCTACTATTTTGCTAGAGACTTGTCCTAATTCTTCTAAGCTTCAGTCCGCAGGAACAGCTGTTTTTGAGCAATGGTTGGCTATCATCAGTGGCGTATTTCTAGACTCTGGTTATGAAGCGGAAGAGGCGGCAGCGGCTTCGTTACTGGTTATAAGCTCATTGGAAGGCGCGCTCATTCTCTCACGTACCTTATCGTCCAGCGCGCCACTCAGGGATGTGGGTCGTCAGTTGGCCCGGTTATTGTCAAAGTCTTTCTGAGTTAGGCGATGGTAGGTCTAGGCGCTGTACCTTAGTTCTCAGTCGGCCTAGTAATTTTCCATTTGATGATCAATTACAGTGCTCGCGAATCAAGTCTTTTTTCAATACCTTGCCTATGCTGCTGCGAGGTAATTCACTGACAAAACGGAGGTCTGAAATTCGCTGTACGGAACCGAGTTTTTCATTCACTCTGCTTAGTAGGTCTTGCTCGCAACCCTTGAAGTTCGAACTTACTGCAACGTAGGCCACAGGGGTTTCGCCCCACTTGTCTGATGGCACACCAACAACGGCTGCTTCCATTACACCCTTTTGCTGACGTAATATTTCTTCAAGATCGCTTGAATAGATGTTAAACCCGCCACTGATAATCATGTCTTTTTTGCGGTCAATAATACTGAGAAATCCGTCTTCGTCAAACACCCCAATATCGCCGCTGCGAAAGAATCGCTTTTTATCGGGCGCCGTCCATACAATTTCTTTAGTTTTTTCGGGTTGGCCGTAGTAGCCCGTCATCATACTAGGGGAGTGGCCGAGTATCTCGCCAGCTTGTCCTGGCGCGGCTTGTTGCTCATCATTCGTTAATAGGCGAATTTCATGTCCTTCTGCCGGCTTGCCAACTGTGTGTAATTTGTCTGGATGATTGTGGGCATAAAGGATGCAGGAGCCACCGCCTTCGGTCATGCCATAAATTTCGATAAGCCCACCCGGCCAGCGCTTTAATACATCTTTTTTCAAATCCGGGTGAAAAGGTGCGCTGGTACAAAGCTTCATTTTAAATGCGGATAAATCGTAACTAGAGAAATTATTTACGGCCATGATTCTTTGGTATTGAATCGGCACGAGCATAGTGTGAGTGATTTTCTGCTTAGTGGCGATTTCCAGATATTTCTTGGCATCAAATTTTTTCATTAATGTCACAGTTCCACCAAAGGCAATGGTGGGAAAAAATAATACTAAGGTCGTATTTGAATAAAGGGGGGTGGAGCTTAAGGTTTGAGATGATGAATCAAATTGGTAGGCAGCGCCTCTTACTGTGTGTGCCCAGCGCATTCCGTGTGATTGTAAAATGCCTTTGGGTGTTCCCGTGGTGCCGCTTGAATAAATAATGTTAAACGGCGAGTCTGGCCCAATCTCTACGAAGGAGGGGCTAGCTCCCACTGGTGCCATCCAGTCTTCTAGGCTCGAACCTGACTTATCTGACTTAAGATAGATGCATTCAACGCCCGGCTGTAATTCTGTCAACAATTTTTCAGCCGCGTCATCGACAAATAAAAATTTCGCGCCGCTGTCGCTGAGCATAGAATTGAATTGTTCGGATGTCACCGAGGGAGCAATGGGTGCGGTGACAACACCTGCTCGCAAAGCGCCGAGAAATACGCATGCGTACTCAATTGAGTTGTACCCGCAAATAGATATAACGTCGCCGAGCTTCAATTCATGCTGCTGGAATGAGGCGGCAACCCGATCAAGGATAGTGTCCAATTGGCTGTAGCTGATGGTTTTGTCATCCAGTACCAATGCCGCTTTGCTAGGTGTAGACACGCCGTGGGAGCGAATTAGATCAGACAGCAGTTGAAACTCCGCCAGACTGTATTCGCTTGATTTTGTTGTAGCCATACCTGTTGCCTTAATTGCCTTTTAGTGGAATTAGCGACATGTGCCTTCTCGCGGGTGTCACTAATCTGAGCATTATTTCCGGTATATGGTACCAGCTGTACCCAAAACATTCTGTCTGGGGGTTGGCTTCACTGACCTGAGTGCTCTCCCTATACGGAAGTGAATACGGGTGTTCTTACTGTTATATAATGGGATTAATGTGTCGAGTGGGGTTTGATTTGATGATTAAACGAGCAGTCTTCTCTGATATATACTCAATAATTGGCTAATTATAGGTGGTTTTCCCAAAATGCCTACTTCGATCTCTACAAATAAGTGGCTTAATTGCACTATCTGTTTACATATAATGTGATTAATGATAGTTTCCAAATGTGGTTGTTTGTAGGGTGAGTGACGCTTGGACTAGGGCGGCTTGTTAGGGGCGTATCCCGATATAAAAAAGGCCAAAGAATAGGCGGAAAGCAATGCGTTTTTTATGATTCAGCGGATTGGAATACTAAGCTTCCTTTATCTGTGCGAGTTCATGTTGCATTTTTTTGGGCATTGTATCCGCGTGATCAAATGTTAAATTTTCGGAATAAAGTATAGGTATAAACTACTTGAAATAAAAAATAATTTAAGTATATACTTGTTTTCATCGGTATTTGGTATAAGCCTAAACCGTACAAAATATTTTTATTTTTTCCAAAGCGCACATCGGAAATATTGTTTCCGAAAAATAATAACTAGGGAGTTGCACGAATGAAATCCAAATTATTTCTCGTCAAGCCACTGCATCTTGCAATGGCTTCGTTGTTTTCCACTTTACCTGTCAGTGCTCAGGCCGCGGATGATGCCTCGTCATTCGACGCGATGTTGGAAGAAATTATTGTCACCGCCCAGCGTCGTGAACAATCAACGCAAGATGTACCTATTAGTATTTCGGCCTTCGGTGCAGAGAGAATTGAACAGAGCGATATGAAAGGGGCTGCTGATTATTTGCAGTCTACGCCAAATGTTTCCTTTACCGAAGTGGGCGGTCAAGGCCCTAAAGGTCTCAATATTTCGATTCGTGGTATTTCCGATTTACAAAATGCAGAGCGTGTGTCGGCTTCTAGTGCATTTGGCGTCTACGTCGATGAATTCAGTGTGGGTACGGCGGCACGGGGAACGCCTAATCCGCCGCTGTATGACATAGAAAGGGTTGAGGTTTTGCGCGGGCCACAAGGAACCTATTTCGGTCGCAATTCAACGGGAGGGGCGATTAACGTTACAACCAAAAAACCAGATGATGAGTTTTATTCGCAACTGGACCTGGGTGCGGGAAACTTCGATACTTTTGATATAGGTGGTGTGCTCAATATTCCTGTAAATGATCGGCTGTTTGTTCGTGCCGCGGTGCAGAGAGAAACCAGTGGCGGAATTGTTGAGAATGTTAATCCGGGAATACTGGGTTCAGGTGGCGGTGACAGTGGCTATACAAACTCTAATGTACGTTTAGCGGCTCACTGGGATGCCAGTGAAGAATGGTCAGTGGATTTCTCGGTTAATTCCATCTCTGAAGACAGTGATATGGAAAATCGCGTTTCCATGGGTATCGAAGGCCGTTTTGGTAGCGACATAACAGACTCAGCGTTTACCTGTGGCTTGAGTGCGTCGACAGATGACAAAGCCTGCAAAGATACCACGGGATTTACGAATTTAAAGGACGATGTCTATAATCTGCGTATTCGCTATACCGGCGAGAATGTAGGGTTTACTTCAATTACTGGGCGCGCCCGCAGCACCATGAACCAGCTTAATGATTTGGATGGTGGCGGTACCGCTTGGGTCGATCGGATGAACAGCTATGAGGCGGAATCTGTCAGTCAGGAATTTAGATTGTTTAGTACCGGTGACGGCGCTATAGATTGGACAGTCGGCGCGTTGACGTACAAAGATGAGTTGAAAGCGGCGAATCAGATTCTGATTAGAGACTTCCTTGGACCTTGGATGGCGGGAGATCTTGCCAATGAGAATGTCATCGACTTGGAGCGTGATGGTTATGCTGCGTTCGCTGATGTTGTCTGGCACCTGAACGAACAAATGACTCTAACTGTAGGTGGTCGATACAGCGACGACGAAGAATCTCAAGTGTGGTCGGAAGTTTACGGTGCTTGTCCGACGAGAGCGGAAGGCGACCCCCTGTCTGAGGGATGTTTCCTTAGGCCCGATCAGGCGGGATCATTGCCAGTTGTTAATGGTCGTATAAGCGGGGGGCGTGCTGCCCAGACGGATGGAACTACAGCTAATAATGGTGGGTCCGATTTTTCTCCAAGAATTGCTTTTAATTGGAGCCTGAATAATGACGTGAACGTTTATAGCGTCGCTTCGCAGGGCTACAAATCAGCGGGTGCTCGAGCAAACCCAGATTCGGGTGGCTCCAACTCCAGTTTCTATGACAAGGAGAAGCTAACTAATCTTGAGTTTGGATTTAAGGCGAAATTTAATGGCGGTCGCACGCGGGTAGACGCGGCAATTTTCTCTATGACTTGGGATGACTTCCAAGCGACTTTGCGCGAAACATTTTGTCGTGAAGACGATGGATCTCTACGCCCGCAAAACGGCAATGAAAACTGTGAATTCGTACCTTTGGATCGTATTCAAAATGCCAAGGAAGCAAGCGCTAAAGGTTTCGAGATTTCAGTGGATACATTAGTTAGTGAAAACTGGCGCTTTGGTGCCAACTACGGGTATCTCGATGCTAAGTACGAAGATTTCGACAATGCAATCCTGAATAATCAAACCTACGATCTTTCAGGCCAGGTTCTTCCTAATGCCCCGGAAAATACCGCGAGTGCCTCTGGCGAATACCGTTTCGGCTTTGGTTCTGCGGATGCTTATGTCCGCCTAGAAGCCAACTACCGGGACACGGTGTTCAATCAAGGTTCCTTGGTTGACCCTTCACGGGCCGAATTTCCTTTCACCCCGGTAGCCTATACCGTGTTTAATCTTAGGGCTGGCTTGGAATGGGAGACTCAGCGTCTATCTTTTATTGTCAACAACCTGACGGATGAAGATGACTTCGTAACATCGGCGGCGTCCAGCACCGCGGGTGTCACCATTCGTCCTCATCCCACGACTTACAAACTGAAGTGGACTGTCTGGACGAACTAAGTTTAGTTGTTTTTCCTTACTAGTGTGTGACTTGGCCTCTACCTCAGGTAGAGGCTTTTTTTATCTTTGTTTGTCGATAAACTCGGGAGAGATTGTGATTTTTCATATGAGGTTTTCTAAGACTGTATTTCCGTTAATTTTCAGTGTTCTTTTTCTAATGGTACAGCCTGTTAACGCTGATAGTGAAGAGGCAGTGCCAGCATCCTATCTTATCTATGCCGGCCAACTGATGGTCGAAGCAGGTAAGCCGACTCAATCAGCAATGTCCATCCTTATCTCGGATGGCAAAATACAAGCAGTAGAGAGCGGGTACCTCGATCCAAGCTCGTTGAAACAATACTCCAATGTAAAAGTGTTGGATCACAGAAAGCACTTTGTTATGCCGGGCCTTATTGATGTGCATGTCCATTTAGAAATGGCTAACGGCAATAAAAAATCTCCCTACGAATTAACAGAAGCCGATCTGGCCTTGAACGGTGCTCATAGTGCACGTTTAACTGTCGAGGCTGGCTTCACAACGGTTAGAGATCTTGGTGCATCTACATCGGCGATTTTTGCTCTGAGAGAGTCTGTTAAGCGTGGTTTGGTGCCTGGCCCTAGGATTTTAGCGGCGGGTGCAGCTGTGGCAATTGTCGGCGGTCATGGTGATGATACGGGCTACCACCAGAAGGTTTGGTCGGCGGCGCAAGACGGTGGCGTTTGCAGTGGCTCCACGGATTGCGTGCGGGCGGTTCGACACCAAGTAAAGCGCGGCGCAGACGTCATTAAGTTAACCGCATCAGGGGGCGGCGGTAAACCACAGGGAGGCCCTAGTGCGCCACCGGAATTCTTCGATGACGAAATCACTGGGATTGTTAACACTGCCCACCGTCTCGATCGCAAAGTTGCCGCCCATGCACATGGTAATGCGGGTGTGTTGCAGGCGGTTGAAGCCGGTGTTGATTCCATTGAGCACGGTACGTTCGTAGCCCCTAAAACGCTATCTCTAATGAAGAAAAGGGGCACCTTTCTTGTACCAACATTGAGCGTTCGAGACAACCTGATACGTGACCTAGATAATATGACTCCGGATATTCAAAAGCGGGCCAAGTTGATACTGGATGTTACGCCTGAGGTGATGGGTGGAGCCTATCGGCGAGGTGTGAAAATTGCCCTTGGTTCAGATGCGGGTGTGGTGCCTCATGGAGACAATGTTCGTGAACTTGAGTGGTTGGTGAAAGTAGGGATGTCCAATCAGGATGCCTTGAAGGCCGGTACAATTGATGCGGCAGAACTACTCGGTTTAGTGGCGACAACGGGGTCTATTGCCGTAGGAAAGTCTGCGGACATTATTGCTGTTGATGGCGATCCCTTGAGTGAAATTGAAGCGATGCGTAAAGTCGATTTTGTGATGGCCCGCGGAAAGGTGTTTAAAGGCGAATGAAAGCTATCGAACTCCTTAACCTCGCTGTGAAAAAATGCTTAGCTACTGTGAATTTATTGGCTCGGTGTATAGTCGTTTTTTCTCTGGGTTTTGTTTGTCAAACCTCAAACGCAGCTTTGTTGTTCCATCCAGATATCTCGCAGCACAATATTGCCTTCAGTTATGATGGGGACATTTGGCTTGTTAACAAGACTGGGGGGGCTGCTTCGCCACTAACGCGAGAAGCGCTTAATGCAAGTCATGCGAAATTTTCTCCCGATGGGGAATCGATTGCCTATACTGCGGAACTGCGGGGTAATTCAGATGTATTCACTTTGTCTATCAGTGGCGGGCAGCCTAATCGCCTTACTTACCATCCCGAGCAGGACCGCGTTGTGGAGTGGTACCCAAATGGTCAAGAGGTTTTGATTGCCTCTACCCGCGAGAGCTATCGCCCACGTTTTAGTCAGTTTTTTAAGGTGCATAGTGGTGGTGGCCTACCGGAAAAGTTGCCGCTACCCTACGGTGAAAAAGCGACCTTCAATGAACTCGGTAATGAGTTGATTTTCACTTACAAAAAAGATTTCCAAGACGGCTACGAGACTTGGAAGCGTTATCGTGGCGGTAGGTCGCCCGATCTCTGGAAATTTAATCTAGAAAACCAAGAGCTCAAAAGGCTGACTGACAATGATGGCGTCGATACAGACCCCGTGAGCGTTGGTGGGAAAGTGTATTTTCTCTCCGCTAGAGGAGGAAGAGATCAGCGAGTAAATGTCTGGCAGAAAGATTTGCTCACTCAAGAGCTAACACAACTTACGAGCTTTTCCGAATTTGATACTCGGCATCTATCGGGTGGCCCCAAAGATCTTGTTTTTTTGAATGGCGATAAGCTTTACCGTTTTGACCTAGAAAGAAGTCAGGTTCTGGAAGTGAAGGTAAGTTTTCACTCAAGTCGGCCTCAAATGAATTCGCATGTGAAAATACTCGACAAGCAGATTCGGCGGGCGACTTTGGCCCACGACGGGCGCGTCGTTGCTTTTGAGGCGGGCGGTGAGCTTCTCGCCTTTGACCGAGGTGGAGAACTTGTTAGCAACCTCACTCAATCACCGGGCATAGCGGAACGAAATCCCGCATATTCTTATGACTCTTCCAAACTAGCTTATGTCTCTGATCAGTCTGGTGAATATCAACTTTCGGTCAAAACACTTAAGAGTGGCAAGGTAAAGGTATTGAGCCGTTTTAGCGATGGTTATAGGCATTCACTGTTCTGGTCTCCAAACGGAAAATTCATCGCTTTTTTTGACTCCGAACAGACTCTTGCTGTCGTAAACGTTGAAAACGGTCATCGAGAAAAAATTGACCAAGGTGTTTGGCGCGGACACGACGAGTTGGCCGGGGCGGAGCTTTCCTGGTCTGAAAATAGCCGTTGGCTGCTGTATACAAAAGGCGACGACAATCGAAATAAGGCCATTTATCTATACGACACCACACGTGGGGAAGGGCGCCAGATTACGGCCGCTTACCATGATGATGTTGAGGCAGTATTTTGCGAAAATGATCGCTTTATATGCTTGATTTCTCGCAGGGAATTTAACCCAGTGTTTGGTGATATTGACACTACTTGGGCCTATACACGTTCTTCTGGATTGTACATGCTTCCCACCGACAGAAGTACTCGATCGCCATTTTTACAAGAGGGAATCAGCTCGGAAACCTTCAATGGTAAAGCTGTAAAGAAGTCCAAGAAGAACTCTCTGCACGCCGGAATGTTCGCCTACGAATCGGCCTTGATACGAATCCCGGTAGATCCCGGTGTGATTAGTAATATTAAGGCTGGCAAGAATTCAGTTGTCTACCAACGACTTAATCCAATCAGTCAAGAACCAAGTGTCCACCAGTTTGATTTTCTGGTGAAGAAGGAAAAGCTATTACTGGCTAAGGCAAGGCTGTTGGATGTCTCAGGCGATGGTAGTACAGCCCTGTTGAGGGGAGGGGATGAATTTGTTTTGCTGGACTTAAATAAAGATCTGTCGAAACCGATGATTTTGCCAATCAACAAGCTTAAAGCGAATATTAGGCCGACGCTGATGAATCGCCAAGTGTTTTGGGAGGCGTGGCGTTATTGCAGGGACTTTTTCTATGACCCCGCTATGCATGGTTTAGACTGGAAAGCCATTGGCGATCAATACGCGGCGCTTCTGCCTTCAGTAGATACCCCCAAGGGGCTTAATCATTTAATTCGTGAGATGTTAGGAGAGTTGTCGGCGGGCCATATATGGGCAAGCTCCACACCCGGTCGTGTTCGCTGGAAAAATACCAGCGCAGGGCAGCTGGGTATTGAATTGACGCGAGTAAAAAACCAATACCAAATATCGAAAATTTATGAATCTGGAGCTTGGGATAGTGCGCATAGGTCGCCATTAAAGACTGCAGGCGTTAATGTCAATGTAGGCGATTACCTGCTAAAAGTTAACGGTGAGACAGTGCCCTTAGATCGTTCACCTTGGGCGGTCTTTGAGGGAAAAACGGCTTGGCTTGAATTGACGGTCAGTTCGAATTTTTCTGGTAAAGGCACCCGAAAGGTTAAAGTAGAGGCTCTCGAGAGTGATCGCAAACTTCGAGAGTTGGACTGGGTGGAAGATAATCGACAAAAAGTACATGAAGCCAGTAAAGGGCAGGTGGGTTATATCTATGTTGCCAACACAGTAGCGGAGGCTCAAAATGACTTGATGCGCCAGTATCGGGCTCAGGTTCACAAAAAGGCTTTGATAATAGATGCTCGGTTTAACAGCGGCGGAGCATTAGGCGACCGTTTAGTTGAACTGCTTAACAGGCCTCCGCTGAATTACTTTTCTTATAGAAATGCTAAAGATTATTCCTTGCCAGAACTTTCCAATGGTGGTCCGAAAATTTTGTTAACTAATGGCTGGAGCTATTCGGGTGGTGATGGTTTTCCTTTTCTTTTTCAGCAAGCAAAGGTTGGTCCAGTGCTGGGCACACGCACATGGGGAGGCTTGGTGGGACCTAATCTCAGCTTGCCTCTGCTTAGTGGTGGAGCTATCTCTGCGCCACCGCAACGGGTGTATCGCGTTGATGGTCGTTGGGCTAGTGGTGGGGATGTAGGGGTAATACCGGATATTGAAGTAGAAAATACACCGAAATCGATGCTGGGCGGATATGACCCGCAACTAGAAGCGGCCATTAGATGGGCAGGGAAATCCTTAGAGAAAAGCATTGAGGTTCAAGCTTTGAAAGACTAGTTAATGGTGCTCTTAAGACTTAGCAAAAGAAGGTTTTCATCTTGTTTGATTACCGATACCTATTTCAGTTTATTGTAAAAAAGGAGAACTAATATGGGTTTAAAAAGTAGAGTTGCACTCATTTTATGGATGTTGATCTCTTGCCTATTTCTGCCTTTGATCGTTGAGGCGCAAACAGAAAACTCTCAGCCGTATGTGCTAACGGTTCAACCCATAGTGGTGCGGGGCGATGATGGCTTGGAGCCAGCGTCTATGGCAATCCCAGAAGCATTGGTTGATCGAGCCTATTTGAAGGCAGGGCTAGATTTCTATTTTTTGGAGCCCCTATATTATGACGATACCGCCGCTCGTGATGGCTTAATCAATCTCGATGAAATTGTTAAGTCTGCCAGGGCCGCAGGGGTGATGCGCGGGCATGGCAATATCGTCAATATGTTTTTTGTGAATGCAGTGGACGGCAATAAAGGACCATTAGGTCGTGGGATGTTAGGTGGGGACATCACCTTTATCGCCCTAGACCGAAACAGCACCTTAGCCAATGTTCGCGATCAAGAGGCGTTCGTGATTGCCCATGAGGTTGGGCATAACCTGGGTTTGAACCATGCCGTTGATGATGAGAATGTTCCGAATGATATACCGAATATTCAAGGCGATGGTCCATTTGCAGATAGAATCGATCCTCGATTTAGTTTGAATGCCTATCAGGTGGAATTACTGAGGAAGAGTCCTCTCGTGCGACCACGGATTGAAACCTTGTCTGTGAAGGATGGGCGGCAGGCCATTTTGGACGAAAGTTTTGAGCCTTTTTTTTCGATCTTGCAAAAGAAGGAAGTTGAGGCGTTTATTGGTGCCCGAGTTGAATCGGAAGATGTCGATGAAATCAGAGATATTGCGCGTCGAAAGTTTTCGTCTGCGGTATTGCCGTTTTCAATTGATGAGGCCAGACAATTATCTGAGCTCACTCAGGAGACCATCAAAGTTCTTTCCGGCGGTGGGTTTGGGTCGGTGGCAAATCATCCCTGGCGGTTTCTAAAAGTGGCTCCATGGCTCTGTGGTGGTTTTGCATTTACCCGAGGAAACACCATAGTTCTGAGCCAGAAACACATCGATACCTTGCTGTCTGAAAAGTCCTTGTCAAATCGCCTGCAGGTATCTGGGGCGCTTCTTGTTCATGAACAGATACATTCCTTACAGCGCTCGTTTCCGAGTAAATTTGAAAAGTTAAATGCCGAATATTGGGGTTTCGTAAAGGCGAATGTGGAAACGACCGGTAGCCTTGTAAAGAATCAACTCTCTAACCCAGACGCTCCTCTGGCTCAATGGTTGATCCCTAGTGAATCTGCTCGTCAATATTATTGGGTGAGAACAGTGTTTCGAGACGTACGAGGCTTGCCTCAGATGGGTAAAGATTTTGTTGAGCGAGTGTATTCGGTTCAAGAAACACAGGGCCAGTTTGATTTGATCTTAGATCAAACAGGCAAGCCTGTGCAATTTTCTTTGTCCGAGTTTGGCGAGTATGCGAATAGCTTTCCTGTAACGAGGGGAATTGATCACCCGAACGAAATAGCAGCTTATATGTTTGCCGAAGTTTTCCGTGCGCAATTGGGAGGTAACAAAGGTGTTTACTTTGCAAATGTAAGTGAGGCGCAAAGGAATAATTCTGAGGAGTTTGTACAGTGGTTGATGATGGAGATGTAGAAAAATCGATCAATTCCAGCTGAGGAGCCGATCTATAGCGTCAAGCCTTTCCGAACCCTTGAAGCGACATCCTGACATAAGGGGTGTGTATGGGTTAGTATAATCGTTCAAAAATGATAATGAATATACTTTAAGACGAGAGCCCTCAACCATGAACGATTTTGCACACATGATTGATCGAAAGTTAGGCTACATCCCCCAGGACAAAGAAGGCTTACGATTGTGGCTAAAGCTTTCCACTTTAGTACAGCTACTTGAAACTGATATCCGCAAGCATTTGGCTGCGCAATACAGTATGACGCTTCCTAGATTCGAGGTGTTGGCGGCTCTAGAGAGAGTACCTGAAGGTCTCACGATGGTTGACTTGTCGAAATGGTTAATGGTTACCAAAGGCAATATTACGGGGATCGCTGAAAGGTTGTCAGAGGACGGTTTTATCCGGCGAACCCCGACGCCCAGCGATCTCAGAACTTTTTGCGTTACCTTGACTCCTAAAGGTCGCAGTATAATTACTGAAATGCTGGCCTCTTATGAACTGCTGTTAAACAGTGCATTTGAAGAAGTTTCCCAGGAGGAAATGGACGGTTTACTCGGTGTTTTTAACAAAGTAAAAGAAAACATCAGCGCTCGTGAGGACTAGTTGATTGGCGTAGCTTTTACAAGCTTGCCAGTCTGGGGCGCTCGGTAAAGCTCGAGCCCTTCCTTAATCGTCGCGACAATTTCAATTTCACGAATCTCATCGAGTGGTACTTTCAGTGGGTTGTCACTCAGTATTGTAAAATCCGCCAGTTTTCCCACTTCTATGGAACCTTTTTTGTCTTCTTCAAAATATTGGTAGGCAGCATCGATTGTGATTGCGCTCAGCGCTTGCATCGCTGTGATTGATTCTTTAGCGCCAATAACTTTACCTTCTCTGGACTTGCGACTTACGGCGGTCCACATTTGCATCATGGGGTCCAGAGGTGTGATGATATAGTCGCTGTGATTGGTGAAACGAAGACCTTTATCAATCGATGTTCTCATTGGGCTCAAGAAGTTGGCGCGTTCACTGCCGAGATTTTTTGTATGGGCATCCCCCCAAAAATAGGCGTGATTGCTGAAATAAGAAGGTATCATTCCCAATTCTACATATGCGTCTAATTGATCTTCTCGCACAAACTGTGAGTGGATAACCACGTTGCGGCGCCCGTCGCTAGCACTGATGGCTGCCTGCCGATGTATTTTGATCACCATGTCGATGGCGGCGTCACCATTTGCGTGGGTATAAATTTGCCATCCTCGAGTAGATGCCGCTGAGAATAATTCCCTTAGTTTTTCATAAGGCAACAAGGGTTCGCCATGCCAATTTTCTTCACCTGCGGGGCTAAGGACGTGGAAAGCTTGTGTGAAATAAGCAGTTTTACCTTGCGGTGAGCCATCTGCAATGAGTTTTATACCAGCTATTTTAAGGCGGTTTTTTACCTGCCTTGGTAGTAAACTTGGATCGGCAAAAACCTTTTCTTGATCAATAAAAATAGGCAAGGCCATGAGGTCAATTGGCAGTTTATGGGCCGCGGCCTGTTCCTGGTAGCGCTTGATGTCGGAGTATTGAGCGCTGCCGTCCTGAATGGTCGTAAAGCCATTGCGCAGATAACGGTTCACGGCCATTGTGAAAGAGCTATCGTAATTTTCGAGGGACATGGCTAAAAATTTATGCAGTAGGGGAATCCATGCTGTTTCCATTAACAGCCCTGCTGGCTCTTGACTCCCCGCGAGTCTTGCGATTAATCCACCCTTGGGAGTGGGGGTTTGGGCATCGATATTCATCGCGGTCAATGCCGCGGAGTTCAACACGGCTCCGTGTCCGGATACATGCATTAAGGTGACAGGCACGTCGGGGAAGTGGGCATCCAGGTCATGACGGGTGAGATGGCGACCATAGGTGTTTTCGTCGTAGCCATAAGCTAGTAACCAACTATCCTTAGGATGTGGCTTGGTCGTTTTCCAGTGTTGTTTTAGTATCGATATCAATGCATCGATGCTGGCCGCCTTGCCCACCGGAGGTGGAGACACGTTGGCCCAGGTAGCCATCGTCAGTGCATGATTGAAGTGGCTGTGTGCATCGATAAAACCCGGCACCAGTGTCTGTGCCTGCAAATCTATCACCTGTGTCTTTGGTCCAATCAACTTGCGCAAATCGACATTGCTGCCAACAGCGTTGATCAAGCCCTTGCGGGTGGCTACGGCTTCTGCGGTGCCCTTAAGTTTATCTAGAGTAATAATATCGCCATTGAGAAATACCTTATCGGCGAATCGAGGAACTTCGTCACTTAGGCAATTTTGAGCACTCAGAAAAACAACAAGCGATAAGGCGCGGATTATTTGTTTACGCATAGTAATTTTTCACTTCCTTGGAGGTAAGGGGGCAGGAGTGCCTTCGAATACCGTTCCCCAAATGGGAATGTCGGCAATTTTTTTAACGTCGGTTTCATAGGGGTTCGCGTTTAGGATTGTGAAGTCGGCGCGTTTACCGGCGCGAATTGAGCCAATTTCATCTTCCCAACCCATAATCCAGGCCGCTTCACTGGTGATGGCCCTAAGAGCGCCGTCGAGACTAACTCGTTCATCCTGCCCAGCGGGATTGCCATTGATGGTCACGCGATTCACCGCGGCTGAAACGAGTGTTAGTGGCTCGAGTGGTGCCATGGGGGAGTCAGAATGCAGCGTAAAAGGTACTCCTAAACGCTCGAGAGAGCCCAGCCGAACCATTTGGCTGCCACGATCGTTTCCCAGCCAGTGTTTGCTGTAGAGATCACTGAGAATGTAGTGATAGTAAGGGTTGGCTGAAACAACGGCGCCCAGCGCTTTGAGCTGTTTATTTTGATCTTCTGTTGTATAAGCAAAATGTTCCAGAGACAAGCGATGATCCGCTCTAGGAGATTCTTCTTGCAGGTTTTTCAGTAGGTCTATCAAGGCCGCCGCACTGCCATCGCCATTTGTGTGTGCGTGAATCTGATAACCTGCATCCCAGAAAGCCTGAGCCCACTGGGCAGTCACCTCAAGGGGCTTCATCCAAATGCCTTTGTGGCCGTCAATGTAGCCAGGAAACCCAAATTGAGCTAAGCCGCCAAAGATAGCACCGTCCATCATGATTTTGAATCGGCGGTCAAAAAGCACCCGATGACTATTGTCTTCGCGCCATTCTTCAATTTCGGCCAGCGCTTCGGGTATCGACTTACCTCTGGCCAAAAAGTCCATGATGGTGGGCGTCAGAATAATGCGGGCAGGTGCCTTGGTGGATTCCGCCGCGTGCCGGATTAGCTGGGTCTCGCCTACAGGGTCGCCAAATATACCCACTCCCATGTCCAGTGTGGTTGTCACACCGCCGCGATGCACCATTTCCAGAAAATTTTCCATGCCTTGAGAAAAGCGCGAAGGGGCAAATAGAAATGGCAGGAAAGGAATCATCGCCTGGGCTCCATTCTCATAAAAATGTCCATTCGCCCAATCGATTTGTGGGTGGACAGCGAGTAGGTCCCGATCGAGATTCAGAAGCTCAATTGCCGCATCATTGAGAATCAACTCGTGAAAAGAGCGGTGCCAGAGAATGACTGCTTGGGTGGGAAATAATGCAGTCAGTTCTTCTCGGAATAGTTCGCCGTGCCATAGGGGATGAAATCCCCAGGTGATAAATGGAATTTTGGCATCGGAGTGTTTCGCCACCTGTGATTTCAGGAGCTTGCGGTAAGCCTCCGGTGTTTTTGCACTGGGGAATTCGCCCGTTGGCAAGGACCAGTGCTCCGGCGCGATGAAAGGAAATTGGGTGAGAATTGCGGGCAGCGTCGGGTGCACATGGGGATCGATAAAACCCGGCATGATGGTTTTTCCATCGAAGCGCCGGTCAATTCTGCTGGGCCTAGATTGTGTCCAAGGTTCGAGTGATTTAAGGCTGCCCACCGCAATAATACGTCCGTCGGCAACAGCAACAGCGCTCGCCGATGGCATTGCAGGTTCCATGGTGATTATCTTCTCGGCGGTATAGACCACCAGCTCCGATACTGAGTCAGAAATGGGTGTTGCACTGGAGGAAAACACCACTGTGGCATACAGCGAGCACAGGGCAACACAAATGTTTCGGAGAATATGACTTAAGTTCATTGATTGATTCCATCGCCAGTTTGATGGCAGACAGGTATATCAAATTAATCTTTGGAAAGGTTGCGCTAATTGTAGATTGGCGGACATTCCCCTATCGCTTGACGTGATCTGACAAGTCGACTGTCTATTTTCTGATTACATTGGTCACCTAACGATTATTAAAACAATAGCTCTGGGGAGTTCTATGAAGTATTCACACACGCGTCTATCACTATCAATTCTCGCTTCAAGTATGGCATTTGCAACACTGTCTGTTGAGGCTGTCGAGTCAGGTTTTGAGCTGGAAGAAGTGGTTGTTACTGCACAAAAACGTGCCCAAGACCTTCAGGATGTGCCCATTGCCGTGACTGCAATGGATGCTACTGCGCTCAGGCAAGCGGGTATTGAGGATGTGAAAGGCATAGCCCAGCGCACACCAGGATTCAGCATGGGCACATTTATGGCGGCCCAACCTCAATTGTTCATTCGCGGTATTGGCTCGAATGGCGACAGTGCCGGCGGCGGCGAACAATCCGTGGCCATGTTCATAGACGGCGTATATATCAATCGAAGTGCCGGTGGTTCAATGGAATTGTTTGATTTGGCTTCCGTTGAAGTATTAAGAGGCCCTCAGGGCACCTTGTGGGGGAAGAACGCAATCGGCGGGGCGGTTAACATGCGGTCTAAGCGACCCTCAGAAGAGTTTGATGCGTCTTTCGAAGTGGGAATGGGGAATTTAGGTTTACAAACCTATCGCGGCCTTGTCTCAGGCGGCTTGACTGAGCAGCTCGCCGGAAAAGTAACTTTCTCTAGGAAGGAGCGGGACGATTGGATCGATAGTGCGGCCGATGACAGCGTACACACTGGAGGCTTAGACAGCGATAGCATTCGCGCACAACTGTTGTTTATTCCCAGCGAGACGGTCGAAGTACTGCTGAGCGCGGACTACGGAAGTGATGATCGTTCGGGTATAAGTATCAATCCTCAAATAGGCGCTGCGGAAAACGGTGCAGTGAATCAATTTGCAAGCTTTGCGCCTGAAATTGATTTTCACGACACAATGTTGGAGGACGCGGGTTTTCAATCCGTAGAAGGAAAAGGTGTTTCCCTAGCGATTGACTGGGACATCTCTGACACTGTGACCTTGTCTTCAATTTCGGCATATCGTGAAACCGATACGGCTTTTGCCAACAATAACACAGGCACGGGACTGTCCACCTTTTCGGTGTTTGAGCTTTTTAACTTCGCCGCCGAAACCAGTGAAATGTTGAGTCAGGAGCTGCGCTTGAGCGGCGACACTGACGCAGTACACTGGCAGACAGGTGTGTATTTCAATAACGAACAGACTAGCCGTGCAGAGGGAGGAGATTTCTTGATAGGCCCAGGGGGGCCGCTGTTGGGGATTCCGGCTTTTTTAGAAGGGGTTACGCTCACTGATCTTGCGGATCAGCGCAATGAGACCGATAGCGTTGCCGTGTTTGGTCAATTCACCTACAGCGTATCAGAGGTTCTGGATGTCACGCTTGGCGCTCGCTACAGCAAGGAAGAAAAAGATTTTGCGAATACCGGCACTCGAGGAATTGGCTTGTTTGTTGTCGAGGACTATGACGTTACCGCGCAAGAATCATGGAGCAAACCGACGTATAAGCTAACAGCTAACTATCAACTTGCTGAAGACGCAATGATTTATGTCAGCGCTGCAACAGGTTTTAAAAGCGGGGGATTTGATGGCGTGGCCTCTACCTCCTTAGCGGCGAGCACGGCCTTCAATGAAGAAGAGGCTCTGAACCTTGAGTTGGGATTAAAATCGATGTTGTTGGACAATCGTCTGCGTTTTAATGCAGCAATATTCTCTACGGCATACGATAATCTACAAGTGCTTGGCTCTATTGAAGACGGCGTGTGTACGATCTGCCCATTGGTGACCTTGAATGCCGGTGAAGCGGAGTCGGCGGGGGTGGAAGTGGAAGCAACCTTCCTTGCCACACAAAACCTTCAGTTCTCCTTTAACTATGCTTATCTCGACACGGAGTACACCACCTTAAATACGGAAGGCTTGAAAGAGTTTGAAGGAAATTCTCTGCGCAACGCGCCCGAGAATGCCTATAACATAGCTGCTCTGTATGAAAAAGATCTTGATAATGGCGGAGCGTTTACGGCTCGGGCAGAATGGATTCACAAAGATATCGCCTATCAATCGATTCAAAATCGCGAGGCAGGGGCCATTCCTGAGTACGATTTGGGGAATTTACGTTTGTCTTACACCAGCGCTGACGAGCAGTGGGAAGTGTCGGGCTGGGTGAATAACATCGCTGACGAAGAATATCTCGCCCACAATTATGTGCAGCCCGGTTTTGGTGTGCTGGCAACCGCTGGAATGCCGCGTATTTATGGTTTAACGCTGACCTGGTCCAGTCAATAGGTCAGGTAGTTACTGTTAGTGCGGTACCTTCTACTTTCTCTCCTTTCCCCTCTTTACCTTCGGTAGAGAGGGGGGCTTCCTACTGTAATCGTAGTTACAACTGTCATCTCAAACACTTAGCGCATAGGAACAGAAAGATGCAGAAACACTTGATGTTTCCTCTCACGATACAGGTCGGACACATAGTGCTTAGCTGTTTTTGGAATCTTGTGGGTGTCTACCTAATGGCGCAGGGTCTTGCCGCGCTGGGTCCTTCTGCATCCATTAAAACGGTATTTTTACTTCTAGGCTTAGGAGTATTGCTCGTCTTGACCGCGTATCGCTCATTGGCGTTCTATATTTTGGTTTCTTTATTGTTAGCACTGGGGGCTTTGTCTGCCATTGTAAATGCATTTGTACAAACGTCCGATTTATGGCCCTCTGATTATTGGCGAGCGGGTGGTGTTGTGTTGAATGCAGGCGGCCTAATTGGCGCAGTCTGTGGAATTGTATGCGGTATGAAAAATAATTATTCCAAAAAGAGTGAAGATTATGTTCGTTAGAAACTTGTTGCGTCGTATTTCTGTGGTCAGCACTATTGGGCTGGGAGGCGCCGCCGTTCAGGTGTTTGCCGTTGGTGAGTTAATAACGCCAATGCAAACTGTACCACCCAAAATCGCGGAGCAGGTGACAATGGAAAATTACCGGGACCATGGCATGAGTCGTTGGTCTTTCCGGAATGTTGGCGCCCCACTGCATGTGGTTATGGTCCCCAGGGAGGGCGAGATACATCGCTTGGCTCGCGCAAAAGATTCTAAGGTGAACGACCATCGATTCTTGGACGGGCAGGGCAAGGATGTTAGTTTCGATGCCCTACTAGAAGACAATGACGCCGATGGCGTGATCGTTATTAAAGGTGATGAAGTTGTTCATGAGCAGTATTTTCATGATTTCGATGAACATGCACAGCATATTTGGTTTTCAATGACTAAATCTCTTGTGAGTACCGCCTTTGGTATTTTGGTCGAGCAAGGCAAGGTTGACCTACAAGCTTCGCCGGCTGCATACATTCCAGAATTGAAGGACGGAGGATTTGAACGTGTCACAATTCAAAATGTATTGGACCACGCGACCGCAATAAGCTTTAAAGAAAATTATACCGATCTTCAGTCTGATTTTTTCCAGTATTATGCGCCGGCACTAAATTTGGCTTGGTTACCCGGTGCCGCGGATGCGCAGCCAAATGATACCAAAATATATGGAGCTCATGATTTTTTAAGTCAGTTTATTCAAGCTGATTCATCTCTAAAACCCGGGCGAAAATTTGATTATAACTCGAGTAATGCAGATCTTTTAGGCTGGTTGATTGCCCGTATTAGCGGACAAAATCTACAGGATTTTATACAGGAAAATATCTGGTCTAAGTTGGGTGCAGAACACGATGCATATTTAGCTGTGGATCGTGCGTATATGCCTGTTGCTACAGGGGGTATGAATTCTACCTTAAGAGACGCGGCACGTTTTGGCTTAATGATTCGAGATCGTGGCCAGTACCGAGGACAATCGATCATTCCCGCTGCTTGGGTGGATAAAACTTTACAGGTAGGCCCTAGCCTCGAAAAAAGTTTTGATGCCAATTCAAAATACGCTCAAGAACCCTGGCAGGCATACCACAATATGTGGTGGGTGCTGGATGCACAGGCGGGGGAATACTGCGCCGTGGGTGTACACGGGCAAGTGATTTACATAAATCGCTTGACCGATACTGTGATGGTTTGGTTTTCCAGTCAGGCGACGGCTTCTGCCGCAAGCAATGATAACTTTCGAGTAAAGCTTAATGCGGCTAGAGTACTGGCAAAAACTCTTTAGCGTTCATAATTTAATGGCATTGCGGTGCCGGTATTCAGTGGGGCTAAGATCTGTCCATTGCTTAAAAGCTTTGGTGAAGGAGCCTGTGTCGTTGTAGCCCAGTGACAGTGCAATGTCGGTAACGGATTGCGGTGTTGCGGTCAATCCTTGGACCGCCTGAGTAAATCGTAGCTTGCGCAGCAAATCATTAAAGGCATTTTTCTCCTCGGTCAGGCGCCGCTGCAGCGTGCGCTCTGTCATTGATAATGATTCGGCCACATAGGTGATTGTGCCGCGTCTCTTAGGCAGTAAATCGACTAGAGCGAGAGTAACTTGTTGGCTACATGTAAGTGTGAGTTCCTGACTTTCATGAGCCTTCTGGGCATACTCTTTCATTAGTCTCAGCATGTCTGGGTTATGCTGAGGGTTGGGTTTTTCAAAAGAAGAGCGCGGGAAGACAATTTCATTGTGTGGCTGGCTAAAATGAATAACAGCGCCAAATCGTTGCGTGAGTAAGCGGGTATCGGCTGGCTCTGGGTAGGTCACGTAAACCTCAATAGGCTCAGGCTTGTGAGTATAAATTTGCTCGCCCAGCCCAATCCAATTACTGAAGATCAAGTCCACCATATAGCGTTGTTTGATATAACGTAAACACAGAGGCTCCCAAATAACACGAATAGTGTCTTTGGTTTCAATCATCTTACTATTGCCGCTATGCATCAGCGCATAGCGAAACGGTATCCACAGTTTAAAGGCCTCGAGCATGTTGGTTGCACATAGCGCGAGCATGCCTAAAACCCCATGATTTTGTGGTTGTGTTTGCTGCCCAATGATCAAGGCGAAGTCGGGATTTTTGGTGCGGAGAGCCGCCAGTTCTAGCAAGGCTATTAAAGTGCTCATCGGCAGGCGTTTTTCGGGATCGTCGCCGCAATCTTCTGGCAGATTAAGGTCTTTGCATAGCTCGCGGCGGGAGGCTCCGAGAGATTCAGCCGTGGAGAGCACCGAGTTGATGTAATAACTGGCGGTTGTCCACTCTGGGTCAATATCGGGTGGAGGTGTCGCGATGTTCAGATCCGTGGGGCTCATTTACAGCTTGCTCGTTGAGTGCGGTGGTTTGTTTGCGGAACGATACCAAAATTAAGGCCCTCAGAACAGCGAGGTATGCAGGAACCGATTAGGGCTATTGCCGCTTAGCTTAGCTCTGTTGCTTGTTTAAAGCTAAATAGGGCGACAGTTCCCGTTTGCATATTTCGGGTATTGAACGGGGCTTATGCACCAGAGATTTACATGTATTCAGGCCTTTCTCGCTTGTAAATAAGATAAGGGTATCAAAAGCTACACGGCTTAATGCTTTCTGAACTAATGGCGCCTTAATTTGCTTACTATAGTTAGTTCATAGCAAATTATTCATTGAGAGTAGCTAGTAGCTAGGGCTCCAAACTTCCTCGCCCTAGACCTCTTGGTCCGAAAAGGTATTGTGATGCAAAAACCAAAACGACAAACGCGGCTCGGAGAGCTTCTTATTGAGCGCGGCGAACTCACTGCGGCTCAATTACAGCAAGCGATTGAGCTTCAGGCTCAGCGCCGAAAATTTGCAGAAGCTGCGGGCGAACCCTTAGGTGCCAGGGTCGCATTGGGTGAAATCCTGATTGAGCTGGGTTTTATCAAGCGTCTACATCTTCGTAAAACATTGAAATGGCAGCAGAAGCTGCGTAGAACAACCTTCGCGCTGGCTTTCTTAGCACCTTTGTTATCCCCGTTTACCGTTCAGGCCGCAAAATTTGACAGTGGCCAGACAGGTCAAACGACTCAAACGAAAACCGATAAAGTATATGGGAAAGGGAGCTGGAAGAACCAAACCGAGTCAGAACCTGCTCCAGAGCCCGAACCAGAACCGGCTCCGGAACCTGAGCCAGAGCCCGCACCGGAACCTGTGCCAGAGCCCGCACCAGAACCTGAGCCCGAACCTGCTCCTGAGCCTGCTCCGGAACCTGTGCCAGAGCCCGCACCGGAACCTGAGCCCGAGCCTGCTCCTGAGCCCGCACCGGAACCTGAGCCAGAGCCTGCTCCTGAGCCTGAGCCTGCACCGGAACCTGAGCCCGCTCCAGAACCTGCGCCAGAGCCCGCTCCAGAACTTGAACCAGAACCCGCACCAGAACCTGAGCCGGAACCCGCGCCGGAGGCAGTGACGTCATCTGTTGTTTTGAGCTGGACCCTGCCAGATACACGCGAAAACGGTGATGCGCTAGAACTGTACGAAATTGGAGGCTATGAAATTTTATACCGTAAAGTGGGAGAAGAGTTATTCACCTCAGACTTGGTGAACGATTCGCAAATGTCTGAATATACTGTGGGCGACTTAGAACCAGGCGACTACGAGTTTATGATGGCGACTGTTGATAGTGATGGCCTATACAGTGAATACGTTACGGTCCACATCACCCTATAAAAGCTCAGCCCGCGGGTCTCTTTCTGAGGCTTGAGTTCCACGGGTTGGGCCTCCAAGTATGCTATCTACTACCTTTGCAATCTCTTCTGTACACCATATTACATCTCATTTTTTATTCCTTGAACGAGTTCGTTCCTTGTTCAACCCTAGTGAAAATCCACATAGGAAGTGCACAAAATGTCAGGAGATTGTGCTCCTTTTGTCATGGTGCAAACTCGTCTCTCGGCGGTAATATTCTCAAACCAAAGCCACTTTAGAAGGCTTATTGCTTAAACAGCTCGGAGAGATAAGATGCACAACAATTATAAGCTGAAAGAACTTACTCAGATAATTTGTAGCCTTACGGTACTTGCAGGAAGCGTTGAAGTCATTGCCCAAGGGAGCGCGGGGTTTGAATCTATGACCTTGGAAGAAATCGTGGTGACGGCTCAGAAACGTCAAGAAAGTTTGCAAGACACGCCGATTGCAATTACCGCTTTTACCTCCACTGGCTTGGCCGACAAAGGGGTGCAAGATATCTCTGAAATCGCGCAATTAGCCCCCAGTTTAGTTTTCGATACGGCATCTCCCATTGGTGGAGCATCATCAGCGGCAGCGGTATTTATTCGAGGTATTGGCAATACTGATTTCAGTTTAACCACGGAGCCCGGTGTAGGAACCTATGTAGATGGGGTTTATGTATCTCGGTCTATTGGCGGTGTTTTAGATGTGTTGGACGTGGAGCGAATTGAGATTTTACGTGGCCCGCAAGGAACTTTGTTCGGGCGCAATACCATCGGTGGAGCCTTAAGCATAAGTTCGCGTAAACCGGCGCACGAAAAAGAAGGCTCAATTGGTTTAACCGTGGGTGATGACGGTCGCCTGAACGTTCGCGGCTCAATCGATCTTCCTCTAAGCGATAATGTTCGCACCAGTTTCGCGGTGTCAAAAAAGCAGCGCGATGGTTTTGTCACCAGGCCGTTGGGAGGCAAAGACCTTGGCGATGAGGACCGTCTAGCACTTCGCGGTACGGTGGTTTATCAGCCCAATGATTCTTGGGATTTTCAGCTTTCGGCTGATTACGCTGAGATAAGTGAAACCAGTTCTCCCAGTGTTGGTGTCGGCTTCAGCGATGGTGTTGGCGTGATTGGTTACGCAGAAAATCTCGGCTTGCCAGTAGCGGATGTTATTACAGATTTAACCCAGAAATACGCCGTGGACATTGGTGACGATCGTTCATTTGGACAATATCCGGCGTTTTCAGATACTGAAGTTTGGGGTGTTTCATTTGTAGCGAATTATCATTTCGATAATCATGATGTCAAATATACTGGCTCTTATCGTGACACCGAGTCACGGTTTTCCGCAGATGCGGACAATTCACCGTTTCAAATAACTGAGATCTTAAACCCAGATTATCAACATGAGCAGGTAAGTCACGAGTTCCAGTTTACCGGTAATTTGTTGGACGATCGGCTAGAATATGCTGCAGGCCTGTATTACTTTGTAGAAGAGGGAATTGATTCAGTAAGAGTGCCCGTTAGCTTGCCGGGCTCGGTTTTCGGCCCACTCGTTAATCCAGACAATACAACTTTCATTAGTAACTTTGCGGCCGTCGACAATGACAGTACCGCCGCTTATCTTCAGGTCACTTATGCCCTCAATGAAACTTTTTCATTGACGGGAGGTGTGCGTAGAACCGAAGACAGCAAAGAATACGGCTACGCTCAATTCTTAGGTGCGAACCAGTTGGCAGCGACAAAAGATTACTTTCCAAGTGAGACCCCTGCAGGTATTTTCTTGCCGCTGGTAGGCTCGGGAATCGGTTTGGACCAAGAGGAATTTAACGATACTTCGTTTAAATTTGGTGCGGATGCAAGCTTGGAGGACGGCACCTTATTTTACTACAGCTATACTGAGGGTTTTAAAAGCGGGGGGTATGTTCTTCGCTATGTTGTCCCTGTGCCTGAGCCACTTTCCTTTGATCCCGAAACGCTTAAATCCCATGAGCTGGGTATGAAATGGCAAAGTAGTGACAACCGCTTCCGTATCAACGGAGCGGTATATTCGTCTACCTATGACAATGTCCAAGTTACGCTGTTTGATGCGGGAGGTGGTCCAGTGACGGCCAATGCAGGCGCCGCAGACATACAAGGTCTGGAATTGGAATTGACGGCCTTATTAAGCGAAAACATTAAGCTCGAACTTGGCTATGGCTACACCGATGCCGAATACACCTCTCTCAATGCTGTGCCGGGTTTGTCCTTGGCCGTTGGATTGGATTCAAAGCTGGTGAATACACCAGAGAATACTCTTAGCCTCGGTTTGGAATATCTCACTGAGCTAGCCGACAAAATGTTGGTATTGCGAGTGGATTATTCCTACACCGATGAGATATTTAACGATTCGCAGAATTCAGAATTTCTTTTCCAAGATGCCGTTAATATCTTTAATGTTTCCGCAAAGTTAGAGCTGACGGAATCTAGTGAGTTGGTGGCATGGGTAGAAAATGTATCTGATGAACGATACATCGTGACTGGAAACTCCAATTTTGGACTCGGGTTCCATAGTGCGATCGTGAGTCGTCCTCGCGAGTATGGCGTAACGTTTCGTCACCGTTTTTAAAGCTAATTGTTCAATATAGGCTTGTGGTAGGACGCGCTAAGCATCATTGCAATAGAGCGCTTGCTGCAAGCCGATTTTCACCTAAATAAAATTATCGGCGGGAAAAGTATGTCTACCAAAAATGTTGTGAAAGTGGCGGCTGTGCAGGCAGCTCCAGTGTTTTTAGATCTGCAAGGAGGCGTTAAAAAAACGGTCAGTTTAATTCAACAGGCCGCACAGCAAGGTTGTGACTTGATCGTGTTCCCTGAAACCTGGTTGCCGGGTTACCCATGGTTCATCTGGCTGAATAACACAATGACCAATATGAAGTACTTTAACCAATACCATGAGAACTCTCTGGTGGCGGGCAGTGATGAATTCAATACCATCGCGCAAGCGGCAAAAGACAATAATATCTATGTGTCTATTGGCGCCAGTGAAAGAGATCATGGTTCGTTATATATCGCGCAATTTTTATTTGGCTCTGACGGCTCTCTGTTGTCGGGGCGACGTAAATTGAAACCCACTCATCAAGAGCGCACGGTATTTGGTGATGGCGACGGCTCTGGTATAGAGGTTACGGAAACTGACATTGGTCGCCTTGGCCAGCTGGCGTGTTGGGAGCATTTGCAACCCCTCACTAAGTACGCAATGTATAGCATGCATGAGCAAATTCACTGCGCGGCCTGGCCATCATTTTCTAGCTATACTCAAGCTTACGCGCTAGGGTGGCAGCTAAACAATGCAGCATCGCAGTTGTATGCGGCTGAAGGCCAATGCTTCGTTGTCGGGGCCTGTGGTCTAGTCTCTGAAGAGATGATCGAATTGTTGGTTGAAACAGATGAGCATAAAGAGCTGATCGCCGTTGGTGGAGGTCATGCGGTTATTTATGGTCCGGATGGCCGGCCTTTAGTCGACAAATTGCCGGAGGACGAAGAAGGCCTTTTAATTGCTGAATTGGATTTGAGTGAGATCACCATTGCCAAGGTGTTCGCTGACCCAGTTGGCCATTACTCCCGCCCCGATGTCACCCGTTTATTGTTAAATCGTCAAGCGCAAACGGTGACCGAGGAGTATGACCTTGAAGACGGTGTTGAAGAGATTCGTGAACCGATACTGGCAAAGTCTTAAGCCACAATCCCACTAGAACCCGTCTAAGTAGGCGCCTGACAACGAGAGGCCTGAACGTGAGCAAGAGAAACCGTCATAACATGCCTGAAAATTTTGAGCCGCCGGTAGCCGCTTGGGCGGCTGAATGGGCAGGGCAAGCAGCTGTGTTAACTACGGTTATTTTTGCCATTCAAGGGCAAATGAATGAGTCCTTTAGGCAATGGCTTAGCTTCGCCCTCAATGATGTAGAGTATAAACCTGAGTGGTTTGAAAAGGCCAAATTCAAAGATAGAGAAGGTATTGAGAATACAGTTTTTGTCGCTTATTGGCGCGACGGTAATTATCAGCGATGGTGGGGAAATGATAGGGTCTCAGCCTGGTGGCAAAGTGACGACAGACTTAATGAAGCCGTGGGTTATTGGCGTGAACATTACGATATGCCTATTGAACGACTAGAAACACTTCATTCAAGCCCTCGCATTCATGGCGTCGCCCGTTTGGCTCCGGACTTAGAGGGGCCTATCGACGAACACGCATACCCTGGAGCGGCCCGTGACCGTATTTCGGTGTCGGGTTCTGAGAATGTCGCCTCCAATAATTCCCTTGGGGCCAAGTTGAAGAGTACGCGCTCCCAAGAGGGTAAGCGTGTGCATGTAACCCCGCCTGCAAATTTGTGTGTTATTCGTTCTGGCCAAGACTGGGGGCAATGCGCCGAGGAAGAGGCTAGTTTTTACCTTGAAAAGGTACATCCTACCTTGATTCTAGGGATGGACTATCTCGCGAATAACCCTGAAGAAAGCCGTTGTCTGAGTATGCGTTTAATGCAAAATATAGACGAGGATGGCCTTAAACTAAGCCAGACCTTTGGCCTAGGGTATGCATTAGATATTTTTGCATTTGAAGAATGGGCAAAGAGTCACCCAACGCACCTGGATATCTTTGCTGGCTTTATGGTTCACGCCGGTAAGTTTCAGGAGCGTATGAAACTGAGTTTGTGGCATGAAATTAGCGTTTTGGCAGAGCATGGCGGACAATTTGAGTATATTAACTGTCACCCTAAGACGGGTCTTCTGCCATACTGTTAGTCGATTTTTACGGTGCAAAAGTGATGTTAGGAGGTAGTTTTGTCCTTTATTATTAAAAATGGCTATCAAAAATCCGCCGAAGAGTCTCAGCGCTCATCTAATTTCGATTATTGGCGCGAAGTCGTCTCTGATGAGTATGTTCAGTTAGAGTGTCACCCGCAGCCGGGCCAGAATGTAGCCGATTTTAATGCCAAGCTTCGCGGCGGCATTGGCTTTTCTGATGTCAGTTTCTCAGAGGTTGTGTCAAAACCTCAAATTGCACAACGAACCCAGAGGCAAGTAAGCAAGGCCAGTGAAGACGATTTCTTGATCAGTTTTCAGGTTGAGAACCAGTGTAGAGTGCGTCAATACGGTCGCGAAGCATTGTTGGTTCCCGGTAGTTTCGCCCTCTATAGTAGCACCACGCCTTATACGCTGAGTTTTAAAGAAGACTTCCACCAGTTTGTTATTCAAATGCCGAGAGACGTGCTGGCACGACATCTCATTGAACCAGAGAAATATGCCGCTATCACCATGAATGCGAATACCGGTCTAGGTTTGGTTCTGAAGGATTTTATTTTTTCTTTGGCGGGTGAACTAAGTACGGAGGAAGTGAACCCGAGTGATGTGTTATCAGAAAATCTTGTCAGTTTGATCGCTTTATCTTTCAGCTCTACAGTTGTGCAAAGTGGCTTAATTGATACAGGCTGTGCCAAAGAAATATTGGTTCGAAGGATCAAAAATTTTGTTGAAAGTAATATATTTTCTCCTGGCTTGAACAACAAGCGAATCGCTGAATCTCAAGGGATTTCGGTTCGCTACCTGAATAAACTCTTTCAGGATCAAAATGAATCAATACACGAGATGATTGTGAATAAACGATTGTCTACAGCAAGGGAGCTACTGTCTTCTGAAAATTCTGCCAGGCCAACAATCGAGAGCGTCGCCTATCGGGTCGGATTCTCTGATGCATCGCATTTTTCAAGAGCTTTTAAAATGCGTTACGGTATCTGCCCAAGTTCAGTTAGATGAATATAATAATCAACGCGCCTCACTAGTCCGCTAAAGGCGTGCCGCGAATCTATAGATTTTCGCGGCACGCCTAGACGATAAGTCGAAACTATAGTAAACGTTTCAGTAAAGCCTTTAAAGTCCTAGATTCATCCAAACTAAAGTTGCCAAGGGTATCGGCTTCGTGGGCCTTTGCCGCCGCTAATAGTTGGATAACTTCCTGCTCTCCTTTTTTGTCTAGTACATAGGTTTCTGGCTTACTTCCAACTCTGCATATAAAGCCTGCATCAATCATACTATTCACAAGCGTTAGCTGTTTATCATGTCCGAGCAGCACGATGGGCATTAGTTCTTCCAAAGTAATGCCGTCATAGTCAGCAATGGTGACCAGTGTTCGCCACTGAAGTTTCTGAATGTCTCTTCTGTCTAGGTGTTGTTGGAAACTTTCTTCGAATTTGTGGGTGGCTTTCGCTAACAGATAGTCTAGGTAATCATCAACAAAGCCTTTATTCTTTGTAGGGCTGTCCTCTTTTTGGGCGGCGGTGATGGGGTGGGGTTCAGATACGGCATAGCGGCCGGCGTGGTAAAGTAGAGCCTTTTTGTCGGTTTTGATAAAGTTCACGACCTCGCCAACAAAAATTAGATGATCGCCCCCTTCATAGGTAAATACGGTTTTGCATTCGAACGATGCTGAACAGTTATCAATAACGGGTGTGCCTAGAACTCCGTCTTTATAGGCTGTGGTCGAGAATTTGTCGAGTGTTTTACTGGCGAAATGATTCGATACGCTGACTTGGTCGGCTGCTAATATGTTAACGCAAAATCGCTTTGCATCAGTAAAAAATGTCAATGCTTTCGAAGTCTTGGCAAGGCTCCATAATACCATCGGAGGGTCCAAGGATACCGAGTTAAAGCTGTTTGCGGTTAAGCCGACTCGACCCACTTCTTCGCATTTAGTTGTGACAACGGTGACGCCTGTAGCGAATGCACCTAGAGCGTTTCTAAACTCAATTGGGTCTATAGTTTTTTCTTGATTCATATTCTTATACCTTTAGATAATTGCTTGGCGACCAACAATCCTGAGCCTCCATTGAGACCAGGCCCCGGGTGGGTGGAGGCGCCGATGTGGAAAATGTTTTTGATACAAGTGTCATGGTTTTTTGCAAGGCTAGTGGGGCGCATAAACAAATTTTGATCTAGGGCGCAATCACCTGAATAGGGATCGCCACCCACTAAGTTAATGTTCATTGATTGCAAGTCTTTAGGCGATAAAACCACTCGTTTCAAGCTGCTGCTGGCAAGATTAGAAATGACCTCATTTAGGCGCATAATTACTCGATCGGCGTATTGCTCCTTAATGCCATCAGTCCACTCTCCGTTCTCTGGGGCCTGAATCTCCTTGCCTGCATCTCCTTTAATTGTTCTAGGCAGTTCTTGCAGTTGCAGCCACAAAATCCATTTCCCATCAGGCGCTCTACTGGGGTCGACGGCACAGGGTTGGCCAACAACAATAGTAGCCTTTTCCGGTAATAGACCCATTTCGGACTGGTTAACAGCTTTGGATAGCGCATCGATACCATCAGAAAGATGTATCATCGCTACATTATTGAGTTCGGAGTTCTTCCATTGGGCGGGCTCATCCATGGCAATATGTATTTGCATGTTGGCACGACCAAAGCGGTAGCGTTTTGCCTGAGAGTGCAAATCTTCAGGTATATGCTTTTGGGGGATCAGTTCTCCATAGAGTTGTTGTGGAGTGACATTGGCGATAACCGACTTGCGGGCAACAAGCGTAGAATCATTTGTCAATTTGACCCCCACGGCTCGGTCACTTTCGATAATAATCTCACAAACCTCAGATTGGGTGAGCAGGGTGCCTCCATGCTCTTCGATCAGGGCTTGAAACGCATTGACTAAATTGTAGCTACCGCCTTTTACTACCGGTAAACCCACAGCTTCTAATGTAAAAAGAACGACCTTTGCCATCATCGAGGAAGTAGCACTTTCAGGGCCTAGCCCTACGTGTAAAACCCAAGGGGCAACACAGGCGTGATAAGCCTTATTCGACGATGTTTGTTGTAACCAATCCCGAGCGGAAGACAGGCTGGTTTTAGCAAAAGTCATGGACTTTTTCACGCCCATTTTCCAAGAAAATTTTGCGAGTACTCTGAAGAATCTGAAGCGCCTCAGTTGCTGAGATAAGAGAGGGAAAATGAATTCGGCGTGAGCTTCAATTTCCTCCATGGCGGCCAGATAGCCAGGCGCATCCTCAGCGAGCGCTTTTGCATTTTCTTGCCTGGAACGAGTGAATATGTAACTTTCACTCTGGGATGTTAGCCCGGCCGTGGGCGAGTCGGTATAGGCATATTCCAGTCCGTGTCGCTCTAGGTCTGCTTGTAGCTCGGCATAGGCGGGCGAGGTCACAAAAAGTGGGTGCCAGCTTGATAGCAGGTCGTGCTTAAAGCCTGGCAGCGTAATTTCATCGGTAGCGATACAACCACCGAGCTGTGGGTTGCGCTCAAGTACGCAAACCTTGTGGCCGCTCTTCGCTAATATGGCGGCACAAACCAGTGAATTTAGGCCGCTACCTATGATTATATGATCAAATTTCTTCATGAATGTGAGCAACCTCGTCGTAAATTCTTGTTCAATTGATTTTGTTATAGCTAAAACAGATGAGCAGGGACAAGCAAAAAATCCTCCTTGCTAGAGAAAATTTCACTAAATGAATATTCGCTGCATTTTGCGAATATCTATTTGCTTGCTGCAGTTTTAGAGTTCATATCTCGGTACTGGGTGAATCACACCGGTACGAATTGAAGACATCTATTAATAACAATCGGCCTTAGATTCTGCCGAATATAATGCTGGGGATATGATATGACCGTTTGCTCTATAAAAAACACGCGATTCACTGAGCTAGATACATTGACAATGAAGCCTTTGACCATTGCCATTGGCACCGCACTACTGATTGGTGCTATGCCTAGCATCGCGGAAGAAGAGGGTAACAGCTGGCAGCTTGAGGAAATTACGGTTACCGCCAGAAAGCGAGCCGAGAGTTTACAAGATGCACCGATTGCCATATCGGCATTTTCCAGTGAGGGTCTGTCCGACCGGGGTATTACTCAGTTGAATGACCTTCAAAACGTTGCGCCAAATCTTACGTTTCAAAACAACCCTAGTTTCGGTGGTGCCAGTTCAGCCGCGGCAATCTATATTCGTGGTATTGGCCAAAAGGATTTCGTTCCCACCGTTGACCCGGGCGTTGGCATCTATCTCGATGGAGTGTATGTGGCCCGTTCTGTTGGCGCCATATTCGATTTAGTGGAAATAGAGCAAGTCGAAATATTGCGAGGCCCTCAGGGAACCTTGTTTGGTCGTAATACCATCGGTGGCGCGATGAGTATTACGAGCAAGAAACCGGATCAGGAATTATTGGGCAATGTGCAGATGACCTTGGGTTCCGATAGCCGTGTCGATATTAAATCCATGGTCAACGTGCCCTTCAGTGAAAACTTCCAAGGTCGTTTTTCTTTGGCTCAGCTAACACGAGATGGTTATGTCGAGCGATCTTTTGATGGCTTAGATCTGGGTAATGATGACACCATGACTGGTCGAGCTGCGTTTCGATGGACAGCATCTGATGCAGTAGACGTTGATATGTCCATAAGCTTTACTGAAGATGATGAAAACGGACCGGCGATAGAATTATTGGGAATCAATTACGCGGGACCCATAGACCCAGACACGCCGCCTCTGGCCACTATTCATAATGTTGGCGCTAATCTTGCGGCGGGGGGAGCGCCTGCTCCGTGTATTATTCCCGGTGTAACAGGTACCACAAATTTGGCGGTGCCAGGTTGTTACGACAATCGCTATGTTACCAGTGATGGCGTTAATCACGGTACCTCTGAGTCTTTTTCAAAAACAGATTTAATATCATCAGACTTAACCGTCACTTGGGAAGTGAACGACAATTTGAGCTTCAAGTCGATAACGGCTTACCGCGATTTAGACAGCTCTTTTGGCCGCGATGGAGACGGGTCGCCACATAGGGTTTCGGAGTTTTTGGATGAATTACAACAACAGCAGTTCACCCAGGAATTTCAGCTCCTAGGTGCATCGGAAAGTCAGCGTCTAAATTGGATTTTGGGACTCTACTATTTCGAAGAGGACGGTAATAACGTCAATACCCTGGATTTCAGTGTCTCTAATTTTGTTAGCGGGGGTAAATTTGATAATGAAAGCAAGGCCGTTTTCGCCCAGGCAGGCTACGACCTAAGCGATGAGGTCACGGTCACCTTAGGCCTGCGTTACACAGACGAAAGTAAAACGTTTTTGCCTGACCAATATATTCTTGCAAACTACTTTGCGGGTTCTGGACACCCTTCGCTTGATGCACCCTTTATGCAAGCTGGAAGCCGCGTATTGCCTAAGCTGGCCAAGGAAATCTCCATTGAGGAGACCACACCCATGCTGAATGTGCGTTGGCAGGTGCGAGAAAACGTAATGCTTTACGCCTCTTACTCAGAGGGTTTTAAAAGCGGTGGTTTTAGTCAGCGGGTATTTCCACCACAAGTGGCAGGAGCCACTGCACCTGCTGGTACAGCCGATATTGATTTGATCCCTTCGTTTGAACCTGAATTTGTAGAATCAACCGAAATTGGTCTTAAGTACACCAGCGAAGATGGTCAGTTAAGGATAAACGCCGCGATCTTTGATACGAGTTACGACGATTTCCAAATTCAGGTTTTCACCAGCGTTGCACCTGTAACCAAAAATGCCGCTTCTGTAGGTATTCGAGGCGGTGAGCTTGAGCTGACTTGGGTGCCCGCTGAAGGTTGGATGCTTGAGACCTCAGTCGGTATTACAGATGCGCAGTATGACGCATTGAGTAGCGCTGATACCTTAATCACCACAAGTAATGATTTGGAACGCGTATCTGATACAACTTTGAGTGCAGCTATCTCCAAGGAAACGTTCTTAAGTAATGGCTCGGCCATAACGGCTCGCCTGGACTGGTCCTATCGTGGCGATCAAGAAATGGATACTTTTAATAGCCCTGAAATTCGCCAAGAAAGTTATTCATTGATAAATGCCAATGTCCGCTGGACCTCGGCAGATGAAAAATATGAAGTCACTATGGGTGGAACTAACCTTGCTGATGAAAAATATTTGGTATCAGGGATCGTCGGTGACGCGTTTCAGTCCTATGAGGGTGTATATGCTCGGGGGTCTGAGTGGTATTTAAAAATGCTTTATAACTTTTAAAACCTCTCTGCTGATTGTATAGCAGGAAGTTTTCCCCGCCTTTTTTTGCGGGCTAGTTGAATTTTATTTGCGACTCATTGGAGAAAATGCATGGTTGATTTAAACGGAAAAGTGGCAATTATTACCGGCGGAGCGGCGTCCATTGGCGCGGCTATTACAGAGAAGTTACATGCTTGTGGCGCCTCGGTGGTGATTGCTGCCCGCAGTAAGGACAAGGGGCAGGCTATCGCCCACAAATTGGGTGAGCGCGCATTATATGTACAAACAGATATTACAGACGATGGCCAACTGGAGAATCTAGTCAATACAGCAGTGTCGACATTTGGTGGCGTGGACATTCTTGTTAACAATGCCGCCAGCTATGACGATGACGGCAGCGCGTCTACTCGTGAACAGTGGTTGGGCACCATAAATGCTAACGCAATCTCCCCGGCAATTTTGGGGGAGCTTTCTAGGCCTCACTTGAAGATCCGCGGCGGGTGTATTGTCAATATCGGTTCTGTTTCAGGTATTGCGCCTCACATTGGGCGCTGGACCTACCCAGTGTCTAAGGCAACAATGCTCCATTTGAGCAAAACCCAAGCAGTAGAATATGCGGCAGATGGTATTCGCGTGAATATGGCGAGGCTGGGCCATATTTGGTCAGACCCGTTTGAGGGTTTAACGGGTGACAACCGCGCACATGCAGACAAGGTCTCCGAGCCCTATAACTTAATGGGGCGTGTTGCCAATGCTGAGGAGGTTGCTAATGTCGTGGCGTTTTTGGCCTCGGCTGAGGCTTCTTATGTGACTGGGGCGGAGCTTCCTGTAGACGGTGGTTACAGCGCCATGGGGCCAGAGCAGCACTATCCTCTGATGCCGCTGCTGATGGAAGGTCAATCCTAATCTTCAAACTAAAATAAGCACTCCTCGCTGAATGAGTGCTTATTTACAGTACAAGCTAAAAAGACTAAATTGGAGCTTCTGTTATTGGGACAAACGGGTTTTGAAATAATATGACACCGCTAAATGATCATACGCTAGTCAATACTGAACACCTTGACCACGCGCGCAAATTGATTAGCGGCGTTTATTGTGACCATAAACTTACCTTAGCGAACGCCAGTCACAATGACCCTTTCCTAGCTATTCATAACTATGTCCCAATTGATGATCTGTCTGTCAATTATATGACTTATTCTTCGAAGGTGATTATTAATCCGGGCTTTCTTGATGATTTCTACCTCTTGCAGCTACCTCTGAATAGCAGTACGGCGACAGTGCATACTTGCCAGCAGGAAGTACTCAGCCACAGCGAGGTGGCGACGATCATCAATCCTTCTGAAAAAACATCGATGGTGTGGGACGAAGGTTGCCAGCAACTAATGGTGCAAATAAAACGCTCCTCGATAGAGCAAGCCTTAAGTCGTCTTTCACACAGTGAAATTACTAAACCATTGACTTTTGATCCGCTGATCTCATTGAGCGAGAATCGGCGGATGAATTCATGGTGGCGCTATATAAAGTGCATGGTTGCCGATATAGATGAAGGTTCTTTTTCCTATCTAGGTCAGGCTGAAAAGAAGAATATCGAAACAACTATTATTGCTAACCTTTTGCATGCATTGCCGCATAATTATTCTTCTTTGCTGGACGTTAATCAAAACGCCATAGCACCGAAGCATGTTAAACAAGCAGAAGCATTTATGCTTGAAAACCTAAGTGTGCCTATAAATATTGTTGACTTAGTTGAAGTCTGTGGTGTCAGTGCACGATCATTGTTTGATGCTTTTAAACGGTTTCGTGGTATTACGCCAATGAAACGCCTTCAGCAATTTCGTCTTGAGCAAGCCCGCCATTGTCTTATGGCCGCGAAAAGCGATGATACGGTGACGGACATATTAACTCGGCTTGGTGTGACTCAACTGGGCAGGTTTGCGGCTATATATAAAAACTCCTATGGTGAAACCCCTTCGCAAACGGTCAAGAACGCGCAGTAATTATCCTCTCTAAATTTCATGTTCTTTCCTTCTGATATGACTAAGGTGCGGTATTTGCATAGCCATTGCAGGCATTGAATTGCTTGCTCAAGCCCCTGGTTGTTACTCTCTAATTTGTCGAGCTTAGTCGCCATTTCAGAGTGTTCTAAGCAATATCCCCAAGATAGAACAGGAAGGGTAAATGCATGCGAAACATAACAATTATTGGTGCCGGCCAATCGGGACTTCAGCTCGGAATAGGTTTATTAAAACAAGGGTATCAAGTGAGAATTGTCACCAATAAAACGGCTGACGAGGTTGCTGGTGGTAGAATTCTATCCAGTCAGTGTATGTTTGGAACCTCACGCTCTTACGAAAAAGAACTGGGGCTGAATTATTGGGATAGTGATTGCCCAGACATAGGCGGCATTGGGTTTTCGATGAATGGGCCAGACGGTAATCAGGTGATTAATTGGCAGGGAAAGCTAGATCGTTCGGCGCAGTCTGTTGACCAGCGAGTGAAAATGCCTCGCTGGATGCAGGAGTTCGAAAACTTGGGTGGCACCCTCGATATCTGTGATGCTGGCATTGAAGAGTTGGAGGAATATGCTGCGGAGGCCGATCTGGTACTGGTTGCTTCGGGCAAAGGGGAGGTGGGGCAGTTATTTAAACGTGACGCACAACGGAGCAGTTTCGACAAACCAATGCGCGCCCTAGGTTTAAGTTACGTGAACAATATGCCGCTCGAGGAAGACTATAGTACGGTAGCCTTTAATCTAATTCCTGGTGTCGGCGAATATTTTGTTTTCCCCGCGCTCACTACCACCGGGCCGTGTCATATCATGGTTTTCGAAGGCATTCCTGGAGGGGAGATGGATTGCTGGAAGGGTGTCGACACACCGGAGCAGCACTTAGCGCTTAGCAAGCAATTGGTTGAAAGGTTTGTACCTGCACAGGTACACCGTTGCAAAGATATTGAGTTGACTGACGACAACGGGCGACTCGCGGGACGATTTCCCCCGACGATCAAACACGCTGTAGGCACATTGCCTTCTGGTGCAAAAATCATGGGCATTGGCGATGCCGTCTGTCTAAATGACCCAATCACCGGGCAGGGGTCAAATAATGCCAGTAAAGCGGCGAAAGTGTATTTGAATGCGATTGTCTCGCGAAAAGACCTGCCCTTCGATGAACAGTGGATGAGTGAAACCTTCGAAACGTTTTGGTCAATAGCAAAATATGTTGTGGAGTGGACCAACGGATTACTGCTGCCACCAGAACCGCATGTTCAGGCCTTGTTAGGCTTGGCAAATACACATAATGAAACGGCAAAGAAAATTGCCAATGCCTTTGATACTCCACATGATTATTTCCCCTGGTTTATGCAAGCCGACGCGGCCGAGAAATACATGGAGTCCCTTACGGCTGAAGCATAATCTTTTTCCGGGTTGAGGAGTAATCCTCGTACCCGAATGTTTGTTTTCTATGATTATGAAATGCTTTGCGTTTATTCGTTTGGACTTCCTACGTTTATATAGCGAATTAGTCTCACCGAGTTCGCAAAGCTATTGTCAAGTTCTTGTGGAGTGTGATTTTAGGGCCTAAGCTATTTTGACAAGGAATTAATACATATCAAGGATGTTTACTATGTCGTCAATAATCAAGACTCAAAGTCCGCTCAGCTATTATTTCAGTTTCAGTAATATCGCCTTCCTATTTTTAGTGCCGCTGATCGCCGGGGCATTAGACTATGCCTTACTTTCCATTGTGGTGGTCATAAACTGAATTCATAAGCTGACAGAAGAATCTCCTCACTTCAGACGGGATTCTGACTCAGCTCAATATGGAGGCTAATGAAGTCAGGAATAGGAAATTTTCTGTTCTTGGCCTAAGGCAATATCCAGCGTTTAGCCTCGTTAACTTCAACGCCATATTTGCGCTTTGCCGCAATATGAGGCGCTAGACCCCCTTCACTCGCAGAAGAGCTCCTCAGGTTTAGACCCCGCTCCTTACTCTTAATGGATTTGAAGATTTGTTCGTCAAATACCGTTTATTCATCTCGAGATCTCCGTATAGCTAGTTCTTTTTGGATCGCCATCTATTTCATGAGGTGAACTCTGGAGCATAATCCTGTTGACTTCGGCAAGAGATGTTATAACATAACATTAACGATCTCCTACTAGGTGTCTTCGGATTACTTAGCTTCAGTGTATTTATAAATTGGGTTTAGAATGAGTAAGTCAGTGGTTTCAGGTGGTGTGTGTTTATGGATAGCTGCAATGAGTCAGGCGTTTGCAGTGCAAGACGCTGTAAAAGTAAAGGGTATAGAAACCATTGAAGTAAGGGGAACCCGAGCTCCTTTATATGATGCCCGAGATGTCAATGCGGCGTCCTTAGGTATTAAAGATCCGCTTACGCTTCCTATCTCTATTCAGTCATTCTCTGAAGAATTAATCGTCAATCAGCGATCGCGAACTTTAGCTGAAATACTTAGCAATGATGCCTCTATACAAAATACTGCCATAGGCAATGTTTTTGATTTTGTCAGTCTTCGCGGTTTTCAGTTGGACTGGACAAACGGCTTGCGTCGCGATGGCTTAGCGGTAGCGCCTTTTCAAGACGTAGCACTAGAGAACATCCAACGTATTGATGTACTTAAAGGGCCATCAAGCCTCATTTCCGGGTTTAATAATCCCGGTGGAAGCGTCAATTATGTTACCAAACGACCGAGCCTAGAAAACTTTACTGATATCACCGCGGAACTCCGTAGTCGTGAGGGACGATATTTGCACTTAGATACCAGCGGTAAGTTTGGCGACTCAGAACTAGCATATCGTCTTAACGCGGCTGTAGAAGATACAGGTGACTTTACGGGAGGAGATGATTTAGAAAGATATTTCATCAGTGGCGCTATTGATTGGCAAGTGACAGATGAATTGCTAATACGAGCTGATATGGATTACCAAGATAAGTCGATGGTTTCTCAGCCATTAATTGGTTTGGCAAGCGATCCCAGTGATAGCAGTAGAAAAGTGTTGCCGCCGTACCTTGATACCAGTGAGGTGTTATTGGGTCAACCTTGGGCATTGTATGAAACGGAAGCAGTAAACTTAGCGCTTAGGGCGGATTATCGCTTGTCAGAAAACTGGCAATGGATTACCCAGATAGCACATGCCGGCAACGACCGTTTCACTATATTTCCTGATATCTATGAAGTGAATTTGCAGGGCGATGTAATTTACTCTGACATATTGATAACCCCAGATGAAACTTACCAAACCTTATCGGCGCACAGCTTTTTAAGTGGAGGATTTTTAACGGGCAATGTTAAACATGATTTAGTTGCAGGCCTTAGCATTAGAGATTATAAATCAAATGATGGACGTTGGTTTAATGTTGAAAATCCAATAAGCAATATTTTTAAGCCGGTATATACTGAAAAGCCCGATTACCCTGAGTACCCACAAGCCACACGAACCAATACCACAGAAAGCTCCGTATTCATCACAGACAAAGTTAAGTTGATTGAGCACATATACGCCACTGTAGGTATACGTCACATTCGCTACCAAAAACAGCAACGTACGCCGCAAAGTGAGCAACTTACTTTGGACGATGAAATCTTTAACGTACCTATGCTAGCGCTAAATTATACCCCTAGTGATAATGCTTCGGTTTACTTTAGCTACACGGAAGGTGTGGGTGAGGGTGGTGTTGCTGTGTTTGGTAGCGGAGCAATAAATGAAGGCGAGTCTCTAGGCGCACAAGAAAGTGAGCAGCTTGAAGTCGGTATTAAATACCGCACCGCTAATGCCACCTATACCATTGCGATATTTGACATTGAAAAAATGCTTGAATATCACAATCACTTTAGTAATTACTTTGTGCAAGATGGAGTGCAATCTCATCGAGGTTTAGAGTTTAACATTAACGGCGAAGTGACCAACAATCTTTCATTGGTTGCGTCGTTTACGGCAATGGAGGCTAAAGTAAACAAGCTTGAAGGGGAGGGGGCATTAAATGGTAACCGTCCTGGCAATGTGCCCAGACTTCAGGCGAACGTATTTTTCGATTATCGCTTAGGGATGGTTGAAGGTTTATATGCCAATTTGGGTGTTATTTACGTCGGAGAACGTCAGCAGAGCGTACGAAATACCCTAGCAATGCCGAGTTATACGCGGGTTGATACTGGTTTCCGCTACGAACTGGCCTCGTTGGATACCACCTTGCGCTTAAGAGTTGAGAATATGTTCGGTAAAGAATATTGGTTGTCTGCAGGTGCCAAAGGCATCGATTGGGGAGTCGCGCCAGGCCGCGGCCGTACAGTAGTACTTTCTGCTTCTTTCGATTTTTAAATACTATCATGAGTTTGCAAGAAAACCCCTGAGGAAAACGGATTAAGGACTAAGTTAACTACGGTCGCAAGCTTATCATTTTAACACGTTTTTAACTCTCATTGTCCGATGGATAAGTGTTTCTTATTTTTAATAAACTAACTAATTTCGAGAAAAATAATTATGAGTAATGATGATCGAGTTAACGTGATATCAGTTAATCATCTTAGCAAGAGGTTCGCAGAATATCAGGCCGTCGACAATATTTCTTTTACCGTTAAGCAAGGGGAAATACTCGCACTACTTGGGCCCAATGGGGCAGGGAAAACAACTACGATAAACTGTCTTTTAGGATTTTTAAAGCCCGAGAGTGGTCGGGTGACTATAGCTGGAATTGACCCTGTTGTAGATGTTGTAGCCGTGCGAAAACAGCTAGCTTATATTCCTGAGCAAGTAGCTCTTTACCCTAAGTTGAGTGGTCAAGAAAACTTAGTTTACATGAGTGAAGTGGCTGGCGTAGAAAAAAGTACAGCGCAATTTAGGTTGCTACTTAATGAGGTTAATTTACCTGATTATGCCATTGATAAGCCTGTTGGTAGTTACTCTAAGGGTATGCGCCAGAAAGTGGGTATCGCAATTGCCTTAGCAAAAAATGCCAAAGCACTTGTTTTGGATGAACCGACTTCAGGCCTAGATCCTTCGGCGAGTCATGAATTTAGTGAGCTCATTCAGACCCTCGCTAAAGAGGGCGTAGCGATACTCATGGCGACCCATGATTTGTATCGTGCTCAGGAAGACGCGCACTCTGTCGCTATTATGAATAAAGGTCAACTGGTACATAGCTTGGGCGGAGACGCCATTAAGGATGCAGAGCTAGAGTCGCTCTATCTACAACATGTACGGGCGGTCAGCACATGTTAACGCTCACCTTAAAGAAAGAATGGCTCGAAGGTCGTCGCGAAGGCCGTACTTTATGGCTTAGTTGCATTGTCCTAGTTTTACTTGCTTGTGCATTGTTATCAAGTTGGCATAGTTATCAACAAGTGCAAGTACAAAAACAACAAGTGGAAAAATCTGAACGTGAACGCTGGCTAGAACAAGGAGGTAAAGACCCTCACTCTGCGGCGCATTACGGCGTTTATGTCGTCAAACCCGATACTGGCTTATCGGTCTTGGATCCCGGCTTGACTGACTATCAGGGAGTGGTGTTGCGTTTGGAAGCCCATAAGAGAAATGAGACTTTGTTTCGAGGTATTCAAGACGCGATACAGATGCAACGCTTTGGAAATTTAAGCCCAGCGTTTATTCTGCAAACACTGCTCCCCTTGCTCATTATTTTGTTTGGCTTCCACAGTGTTGCCGCAGAGAGAGAATCAGGCACATTAAAACAACTTCTTGCCAACGGTCTTTGTCCTAAGAGGTTCTTCATCGCTAAAACACTATCCATTTACGGATTTGCGCTGTTGTTCTTCGTACCGCTCGTGCTTTATATACTATTCACGCTTGTATTTGGAAGCAGTATTACCGCTTATCGGAGCGCTTTATTTCTCATCAGTTACGGGGTGTATATCTTAATTTGGGTATTGTTAACTTTAGTCATATCTAGTTACTCTCGTACAGCGCGCAGCGCTCTAATTAGTTTGTTGGTAGTTTGGGCGTCGACCTGTCTATTCTTGCCAAAATTGGCTATCGCTAATGCTGAATCGAAATTTCCCACCCCGTCATCGCAAATTTTTCTATCGAAATTAGAATCAGAAATCTATACGCCAGAACGACAGCAAGCGATTACTAAGTTCAAGCAAGACACCTTAGATGAATTTGGTGTCAAGAGTGTTGATGAGTTGCCGTTTGCTTGGTCAGGTGCACAATTGCAGTTTGGCGAACAATATGCAGACAAGGTTTTTGACCGTTTGTTTGGTCAGCGGCAAATACAGCTTGATGCGCAAGGTTTTCACTATCAAAGTGCGGGAATTCTAAGCCCATTTATCGCTTTGCAAGCCATTTCCATGTCAGCAGCTGCAACTGACCTGCCGCACCATGTATTGTTTTCTAATGCCGGGGAAAAACATCGTCGTTTGATGCAAGAAATTCTAAACGGTGATTTGAAAGAAAATGGATTAACCAAAAAAAGTGACGGTGAGAGTTATCAGGGAGATCATCAGCTCTGGGAGAGAATTCCTGAGTTTTCTTATCAATACCCACCCATTGATACGCTGGCTAAGCATTACGGACGAGCAGCAATATATCTGGTTTGCTGGTTGGTGTTGCTGATGTTTCTAGCTTGTCTAGCGGTACAACGCATAAAAAATGAGGGTAAATAATGAATTTACTTATTTGTTTGTGTGAATTGAAAAATTTGCTGCGGGAGCGATTATTATGGCTGTTGGTCATCGTTACTGTATTTTTGAGTGCTTTGGCGAGTTATAACGGCCACCAGTGGGTCGCTACACAAAACGCGCTGATCGAAAGTTCCGAACAAGAGCAAGAGCGAGCATTAGCCACCTCCAAGAAAGGTTTAGTTGAACGCCTAGCACTAAAGCAGCCGATTAACTGGTGGGACGACCCATACGATTTGCGAGGGCAAGCATTCTATTTACTGGTTAACTATGCGAATAAACCTTCTCTGCCTAGCGCAGCGATAGCGATAGGCCAAAGTGATGTGCAACCGAGTTTCTTTAAGATGTTAGTGACGCAAAAACAAGCGTTTATTCATCAATATGAAGTGGTGCACCCATTAGCTTTATTGATCGGTAAGTTTGATCTCGCATTTTTTCTTATCTATGTGCTTCCCTTGCTGTTAATAGGTGTTTCCTTTAACGCATTGTCACAAGAAAAACAGTCGGGACAATTGCGTATCTTAATGCTGCAGGGCCTGTCACCGCTGCGACTTCTGTTCAATCAACTGATTGTAAGAGCGAGTATTATTATTTTCCCACTACTATTAATTTCTGTTGTTGCATTGCTACTATTTAGTACCAGCATCAGTTTACTGACAGTAGGTATGCTTGTCTTTTTAATACTGGCATATGCGGTATTTTGGCTGGCCTTGAGCGCATTAGTAATAAGTTACGGAAAAACCTCAGCCTACAATGCCGCAGTATTAGTCATCACTTGGTTGGGCTTTGTTGTTATAGTGCCCGCACTACTCAATACCATGATAGTGACGCTAAATACGTCCCCTTCGCGTATTGAATATGTGGATGTTCTACGAGATAAGTCGGATAAAGTAGATAGATCGGTAAGTAAAGTGATGGCCCAGTATTTCCAGGATCACCCTGAGTTGGCTAGGAAACCCCCCTCCAGCAAGGCCGCCGAGGAGGGTAATACAAGTTACTCAATTAAAAGAATTGCCAAAATCACCGCACTTGAAAAGGCAATGTTGCCCTACGACGATGCCTTCCAAGAGGTATTAATGGCTCAGCAAAATCGGGCAGCGCAATTTAGCTATTTATCGCCTGCAACAATATTGCAAACTGCGTTATTTAGCTTGTCTGGCAATGGCTTAATGCGTCATCAAGACTTTATTGAACAAGTCTTGTCGCACCATGAAGCCTTGAGGAGTTTCTTTCGGGACAGTATTGCGAAAGCTCATGAACGTGGAGACTTTAAACCCTGTGAAGGCTGCGTCCCTCGCGTCACGCTCGCCGATTTATCACAAGTGCCTAAATTTTCCTATCAAGAAGAAAGGTCAAGTACATCACTGAATAGATTGTTGGTGCTGCTGCTGTTTGCAGGGATATTTATTTTTCAGGCGAATTCACGTTTATCAGAGATGAATCGTAGTCAAGCCAATAGTGCATTGGTGTAACAAACTGATCACTCGATGCCATCGAGTGATCATTCGCTAAAACCTTATTCAGTCTTGTCCAATTCGGCTTTTCGTTTTGCCATATATTCTTTAAGGGCGTCGTCGATGGCGGCGTCCAATGGCGGAGCGACGTAGTTTTCCAGCATTTTTTTGTAAACTTTATTAGCGCGCTGGTTAGCATCCAGCTCGCCTTCTTCAAGCCACTGCTCGAAGCTGTTATTGTCCGCAATCGACGATTGGTAGAAGGCGGATTCGAAATTGGCTTGTGTGTGCGCACAGCCTAAATAATGGCTGCCGGGCCCTACTTCGCGGATCGCGTCCAAGGCCTGACCATTCTCAGACAGGTCTACACCCTCAGAAAACTTCTGCAGCATGCCCAGTTGGTCTAGGTCCATAACGAATTTCTCGTAACCCATCACTAGGCCACCTTCAAGCCAGCCGGCGCAATGCAACGCAAAGTTGGTGCCGGCCAGTAAGGTAGGCTGGAGTGTAGCGGCACTTTCATATGCGGCTTGGGCATCCGCGATCTTGGAGCCCGGAAGCGCGCCCCCAGAGCGGAATGGCACACCTAGACGACGCGATAACTGAGCTGCTCCATAGAGTACTAGTGCGGGCTCTGGCGAACCAAAAGTTGGGGCGCCCGACTGCATGGATATAGAGCTGGCGAAGGTGCCAAAAACACAGGGAGCTCCCGGTGCATAAAGTTGAATAAAGGCGATGCCAGCGAGCACTTCGGCTAGAATTTGCGTCAGTGTTCCAGCCACCGTTACGGGGGCCATGGCACCCGCAAGAATAAACGGCGATACCACACAGGCTTGATTGTTTCGCGCGTAGACCTTTGCGGCACCCAACATAATGGCGTCGAATGTCATGGGTGAATTGGCATTGATTAGGTTGGTCGTCACAGTGTGGTTTTGAACGAACTCTTCACCAAACAGGATGTTGCACATATCAATGGTATCTTCGGCGCGAGAGGGTGCTGTCACCGAACCCATAAAGGCCTTGTCGCTGTGACGCATGTGAGAATACAACATATCGAGGTGGCGACTGCTTACGGGAACATCCACTGGTTCACAAATGGTGCCGCCAGAGTGATGCATGTAGGGTGATGAGTAGGCCATTTTTACGAAATTATCGAAGTCTTCTAGAGTCGCATAACGACGTCCACCATCCATATCACGGACGAATGGAGCCCCATAACCCGGTACAAAAACCGTGTGCTTGCCACCTATTTCGACATTTCGTTCGGGGTTGCGGGCGTGTTGGGTGAACTGTGTCGGTGCGTTTTCATTGATTATTTTTCGGCATAGGCCGCGTGGAAAACGGACTCGTTCGCCATCAATGCTGCAACCGGCTTGCTTGAAGATTTCTAGTGCTTCTGGGTCTCCCCGAAATTCGATACCGATTTCTTCTAGTATCAGATCGGCGTTGTTTTCAATTATTTTTAGACCTTCCTCGTCCAAAACTTCCAGCGGAGCAATTTTGCGAGTGATATAGGGGATCGCCTCAACGGTCTTTTCTTGGCGGGCCTTGACGCGGGCTGATCGCCCTCCACCCGTGCGGCGGCGAGTCGTACGCTCTGTAGCTTCAGTCATAATGCTGTCCTTTTTGACAATCACGAGTGGAATTACTTCAGTATGACCATGCTGAGGGGGGGCTGCTTCATGATTTACGACACCTTAGTGTCTGTCGGCGTCATAAAGTGATGAAGCAATTGACTGGAGTTCAGAGAAGTGCCCTAAATACTGCGCTCACTATACCGTCCCTAGGCGGTACCTAATCTGAAAAGAGAGAGTCATGACTAAGCTGTTAAAAGAACTGTTGGCAGAGCGAGGCTGCTTGTTAGCTGACGGCGCTACGGGCACCAATTTATTTGCGATGGGCTTGCAAACGGGTGATGCTCCAGAGCTGTGGAACCGTGATTACCCCGAGCGAGTGGCTGCAAGCTATCGCAGCTTCATTGAAGCAGGTTCCGATATAGTGCTAAGCAACAGTTTTGGTGGAAACCGCTACCGGCTCGGCTTACATAATAGCGAAAGCGATGTTGCTGAGTTGAATGAGCGTTCCGTGAGTATTGCTCGTGAAGAGATAGCGAAAACGGATCGAACTGTGCTGGTAGCTGGGTGTATGGGGCCCACGGGTGAAATTCTTGCCCCCGTGGGTACTCTCAGTATGGACGATGCGAGAACCGCATTCGCTGAGCAAGCCCTATCACTTGCTCGGGGAGGGGCCGATATATTGTGGATCGAGACGCTTTCCTCCTTGGAAGAGATGCAAGCAGCACTTGAAGGTGCTTCACAAGCTGGCCTGCCAATAGTGTCTACCATGAGTTTTGATACCAATGGCCGCTCTATGATGGGTATTACTCCAGCCGGTTTGGCCCGTTTTTTGGCTGAACTAGAAAACCCTCCGTCTGCCTATGGCGCCAATTGTGGTGTCGGGCCCTCTGAGCTGGTGGTGACGGTAGCCAATATGGTCGCTGCGTCGGAGGAGGGGGCTATCATTGTTGCCAAGGGCAACTGTGGAATCCCAGAATACATTGATGGGGCCATCTGCTATGACGGTACTCCCGAGCTTATGGCGGCCTATGCTCATATGGCCGTGGATGCAGGCGCTCGAATCATTGGCGGCTGTTGTGGTACCACTCCAGAACATGTTGCCGTTATGCGTCAGGCTCTTGACGAGCATCAGCGGGGCTCCAAACCAAGCCTAGAAGAGATTGTAGGGGTTTTGGGAGAGGTTTCCACAGGCGCCAAGGCGCAATATGGCGGTGATGACAGCTTGTTGGCTGGCAGTGCCTCAGGGGCGGCACCTCGCCGCCGTCGAACTTCTCGCTGATTGCTCCTTAATACCCATTTTCATTCTCTTCTATCAGGCTTAGATCGCCCCCTTTTAAAGGGGGCTATTTTCCTTCGATATGGCATCCATTTCGTCGTATTTGAATAAGCTTGCGTCGGTCTCAAGGCAGCAGCGAAGATTGAATCGACGTAGTTTGGAATCAGAATCCGAAAACAGTCGTGAACGGTCTAAAGAGGAGAGCTTACATGCCTGATAACGCCCTTGAAGAAGAAGGTGATCTGGATCTGTCGACACTCAATGATGACGAGCTTGTAGCGCAGATGCACGATGATCTCTATGACGGCCTCCTAGAAGATATAGTAGAGGGCACGGAGATCCTATTAGACCGAGGCTGGAACGCTGAAAAGGTATTGAATGTTGCCTTAGTGGGTGGCATGGATATTGTGGGTGTCGATTTCCGAGACGGCATACTGTTTGTGCCTGAAGTGCTCATGTCTGCTAACGCAATGAAGGGTGGCATGAAAATACTGCGACCTCTGTTGGCGGAATCTGGCGTTGAGCCTATCGGCAAAATGGTTATTGGCACGGTCAAAGGCGATATTCACGATATCGGCAAAAACCTCGTGGCGATGATGATGGAAGGCGCCGGCTTTGAGGTGATCGACATTGGCATTAACAACCCCGTCGAAAACTACCTTGCCGCGATTGAAGAACATCAACCCGATATTCTCGGCATGTCTGCTTTGCTTACCACCACTATGCCTTATATGAAGGTTGTGATCGATGAGCTGAAAGCTAAAGGGATGCGTGAAAGGTGCCTAGTGTTTGTTGGTGGAGCCCCGCTCAATGAAGAGTTTGGAGAGGCGGTGGGTGCCGATACCTATTGTCGCGATGCCGCTTCTACCGTTGAAATTGCTAAACGCATGATCAGCGAACGGCGCGCGTTAGCGAGTTAATCGTGACCTCTGTAACAAGGCCAGCCAAAACCCCTTCCACCGTGGGTGTGATCGCCTGCGGGGCCATTGCGCGGGAGTTAACAGCGCTGGCGCAGCTGAACAACTGGAACCAGCTAAAGTTACATTGTTTACCTGCTGAACTGCACAATCACCCCGATGATATCCCCGCCAGTGTTGCCAATAAATTATTGGAATTGGGTGACCGCTATGAACACTTGTTTGTGGCCTATGCAGACTGTGGTACAGGCGGTCGCTTGGACGCTGTGCTGCAAGATCATGGTGTTGCTCGCCTGCCAGGAGCGCACTGTTATGAATTCTTTTCTAGTAAAGCGCTTTTCGACCGCTTAATGGAAGAAGAGCCCGGCACATTTTTCCTAACAGATTTTTTAGTACGTCATTTTGATCGCCTCGTGATCAAAGGATTGGGTCTAGATCGATACCCCCAGTTACTGGAACAGTTTTTTGGGCATTACCAACGGGTGGTTTATTTGGCCCAAACCGAGGATGACAAGCTTTTGGCTCAGGCCCAAGCTTGTGCTCATCGCTTAGATCTTAAATTTTCTTATCAATTCACCGGTTATCGCAATCTGCAAGCCGGCTTAGATCAACTGGAGGTGTTGCAATGGCAAAACTAACAACGGTTTATTGGCGGGATATTCCCGCCCAGGTAATAGCAAAATCTGGCCGCACCAGCTTCAAGAAAGTACTGGCGCCGCGTTTTGCAATTGCCATTGATCGCGCCGCCATGCGTGCCGGTAAAGGGGGGTCGGATGCCTATCTGAATGACTGGCGTCGCGACTCACGACAGTGCTCACCAGAAGAGCTTGTCGACTTGCAGTGTTCTGTCGACCTAGCGGTTGAAAAATTAGAAAGTGAATTTCCCGATGACTTTTTGAACCGTGTAGTGAAGACGGGTGGAGCGCTTGTACGCGTCGACGGAGTTATACCCAAAGGGGTATGAAGTCTTTGGAGGGTCTTAGATGAGAGCCGTAAGATATTGGTCAACCAGTCATTCCGCGACGATGGAAAAGCTCTATCTAATGCTTGAGTGGCTGATGGTAAAGCTCGATCCCCTTTGGCGAGCTGTAGGTTACGAACGAATGGACAGACCTATGGCCATGCTGGAGAAGGGGGTGAAGGGCTTTTTATTCGACTGTCAGATGTGCGGCCAATGTGCTCTCTCTGATACTGGGATGAGCTGTCCGATGAATTGCCCTAAGTCTCTGCGCAATGGACCCTGCGGAGGGGTGCGCAGCAATGGGAACTGTGAGGTGGAGCCTGATATGCGCTGCGTGTGGGTAGAGGCGGCCCGCGGCGCTCGCCAAATGCATTCACAGCAGTCCATTGAGGTGATTCAGTTGCCGGTAGACGCTCGCTTGAAGGGGCACTCCTCTTGGTTGCGTGCCGCGCAATTGAAGGTCGAAGAGGAAAAACTACTTCATGGCCTTGGGAAATAATGAAGTTTAAAGACGAGCCCGTTGTCGTTGGCGATCCTCTGCCGATTTTGCCTGGGCACAATTCGGCTGGGCGACTAGAGCGCATATTGCGAGCGGGTGTCTTTGCCGTCACCGCCGAGTTGGCGCCACCCGATTCAGTGAGCGTCGAGGAGGTCTATCGACGCGCTCAATTGTTTGATGGCATTGTCGATGGCATTAACTCTACCGACGGTTCGGGTGCCAACTGCCATATGTCTAGCGTTGGCGTCTGCGCACTGCTAACCCGGGTTGGCTACTCGCCCATCTTGCAGGTTTCTTGTCGAGACCGAAATCGCATCGCTATTCAGGGCGACGTTTTGGGTGCCGCGGCCATGGGAGTGGCTAATATAATGTGCCTGTCTGGCGACGGTGTGCAGACTGGCGACCACCCAGGGGCGAAACCAGTATTTGATTTAGATTGCATGTCACTGCTCGAAATTGTGCGCACTATGCGTGACCAATCCCATTTTCAAAGTGGTCGAAAACTGGACTCGCCACCTAAGGTATTTCTCGGCGCTGCGGCCAATCCCTTTGTGCCCGATTTTGATTTTCGCGTCGAGCGCTTAGCCAAAAAAGTGGCCGCGGGTGCCCAATTTGTTCAAACCCAATATTGCTACGACCTACCTCGTCTTAAAGAATATATGAGCCGTGTGTGCGACCGTGGCTTGCATGAAAAGGTATTTATTCTGGTGGGGGTCGGGCCGCTGGCTTCCGCCAAAGGCGCGGAGTGGATGCGCAATAATGTGCCTGGGGTGCACATTCCAGACAATGTTATTACGCGCATGAGTGGCGCAGAGAACCAGAAGGCCGAAGGTCAAAAAATCTGTATCGAAATGATGCAGCAGGTGAAAGAGATTGAGGGGGTAGCCGGCGTGCATGTTATGGCTTTTCGTCAAGAGGAGTCGGTGCCGGAAATGGTTCATCGTTCGGGGGTGCTGGAAGGACGTGTGCCTTGGTACCCGCACTGCGATACACAATACAGCAATTCAGACCTATTTATGGAGACAGGTAATGACTGACACAATAATTAGCTCAGGCAGCAAAGAGGTAGTGCTGGGATTTGACAGACCCTTTGTCGTGATTGGTGAGCGAATTAACCCCACCGGCCGTAAGTTATTGGCGGAAGAAATGAAAAACGGTGACTTTAGCCGAGTGGAGGCGGATGTCATTGCGCAGGTCGAAGCAGGAGCTCATATGCTGGACGTTAATGCCGGCATTCCACTGGCTGATGAGCCGGCCATTCTCGCCAAAACTATCCAGTTAGTGCAATCCTTAACGGATGCACCCCTGTGTATCGATTCTTCAATCATTGGCGCGCTTGAGGCTGGTCTAGCGGTCTATAAGGGCAAGGCATTGCTCAACTCCGTTACCGGTGAAGATGAGAGCCTGGATCGGGTTTTGCCTCTGGTGAAAAAGTACGGTTGCGCTGTGGTGGCGATCTCCAACGATGAAACGGGAATCAGTCAGGACATTAACGTGCGATTTGAGGTGGCTAAGAAAATTATCCAGCGTGCGTCTGACTACGGTATTCCCGCCAGCGACGTGATAGTAGATCCACTGGTAATGCCTGTGGGTGCGGTTAATACGGCGGGTAAGCAGGTGATGGAATTGATTCATCGTCTGCGCACCGAACTAAAAGTGAATACAACCTGTGGTGCCTCGAACATCAGTTTCGGTCTGCCCAACCGCAACCCTTTGAATTCCGCTTTTCTTACCATGGCGATGGGCGCTGGTATGACCTCGGCTATCACCAATCCGATGCACGCTGAAATTATGGGCGGCATTCGTGGAGCAGATGTGATGCTGGGCCACGACCCTGAGTGCAAGCGTTGGATCACGGCCAATCGGGAACCCGCGCCAGAGGGGGACGAGCGTCGGGCCCGCCGAGGTCGCCGCCGAGCGGGAGCAAGCGCCGCCAGCGCCTAAGAATTGGAGGTGTAACGCGTGAGTGTAGTGGACGAACCCGAAGCATGGGCAATTTTCACTCCTTCGGGTAAGCGAGGGAAATTCCCTATAGGCACACCCTTAATTCAGGCTGCTCGCACTCTGGGGGTGGATATTGACTCTGTGTGTGGGGGGCGCGGTATATGCGGTCGCTGTCAGGTTAATGTGGCTGAGGGCGAATTTGCTAAGCACGGTATTCGGTCCACAGCGGATCACCTGAGCTCGCTGTCGGAACCCGAGCAACGCTTTGCTCGCAAGAAGGTTTTATTGGATGGCCGTCGCCTCTCCTGTCATACCCGCTTGCAGGGTGACGTATTGATCGACGTGCCTCCAGAGAGTCAAGTGCACCGACAGGTGGTGCGTAAAGACGCTGAAGTCCTGAGCATAGATCTCGACCCGTTGATCCATCTGTATTTTGTAGAAGTCGAGGCTCCCAGTCTCGATGTTTCAAGCGGCGATACCGAACGACTCTTAAACGCGCTGCGAGAAGAGTGGCATTTAGTTGATCCAACATTTGCGTTTCATCTCTTACCGCAAGTGCAAAAAACCTTAAAAGCCGGCAATTGGCAAGTGACCTGCGCGGTGCGCGATGGCAGAGAAGTGGTGGCCCTGTGGCCCGGTTTTCAAGACCGAGTGGTGGGAATTGCGGTGGATGTGGGCTCGACGACCATTGCCGCACACCTGTGTGATCTAAGCAGCGGCGAGGTGCTGGCTTCTGCGGGCGCTATGAATCCGCAAATTCGCTTTGGCGAAGATCTAATGAGTCGGGTTTCTTATGGCATGATGAATCCAGGCGGTGATGTCGAGATGACCAGTGCTGTGCGCGCGACACTGGCTGAACTGTTTGATCAGCTGGTGGAGCAGGCGCTATGTGACAAAAGCGCGGTGCTGGAAGTTGTTTTTGTCGCCAACCCAATCATGCACCACCTCTTACTGGGTATCGATCCTGTTGAACTTGGGGGTGCGCCCTTTGCTTTGGCGGTGGACAGCGGTCTATCGATGCCTGCGGAAGAATTACTATTAGGCTTAGCCCGTGGCGCTCGCGCTTATTTGCTACCTTGTATCGCCGGCCACGTGGGCGCGGACACCGCGGGCGTTATACTGGCTGAAGCACCTCAAGACAAAGACCTTATCTCTCTGTTGGTGGACGTTGGCACAAACGCAGAAATAGTGTTGGGTAACAGTAAGAAATTATATGCGGCTTCAAGCCCCACTGGCCCTGCTTTCGAAGGGGCTCAAATCTCTTGCGGACAAAGAGCCGCTCCGGGGGCGATTGAGCGTTTGCGAGTTGATAGAGAAACTTTGGAGCCCCGCTATCGTCTAATCGGTTCAGAGCTCTGGTCGGATGAGAGCGGTTTTTCAGACGCCGTGAGCTCAACAGGTATAACGGGGGTGTGCGGCAGCGGCATAATTGAAGCCATTGCTGAGTTATTTCTAAGTGGGCTTGTCGATCAGGATGGAATGTTTGACGCCTCCTTGGCAGAGCGTTGCCAGCGCCTTGAGTTAGATGGCCGCACTTACAAATATCGTCTAACGGACGGTGATCGGCCCCTGTACATCACTCAGAATGATATCCGTGCGATCCAGCTGGCAAAGGCTGCCCTTTACGCGGGTATTAAGCTCTTGATGGCGCGTGCAGGGGTGAGCCAAGTAGACCGTATCCGTTTGGCGGGAGCCTTTGGTTCCCACATTGATGTCAAATACGCCATGGCTCTGGGTTTAATTCCAGACTGCGATCTTCAAGAAGTGTCTTCGGCGGGCAATGCTGCGGGGACTGGTGCGCGTATGGCTTTATTGAACCGTGGGTGTCGGAGTCAGATTGAAAGAGTTGTGGAACACATTGAAAAGGTGGAGACAGCGCTAGCGGATGATTTTCAACAGCATTTCGTAGATGCCATGGCAATTCCCCACAAAAAAGAAAGCTTCATCAACTTGTCGGAAGTATTACCGCTTCCCGAGCCAAAAACGAAGGTGAAAATCGGCCGTGGCCGGCGCCGGCGTGCGATCTCGAGTAAATGAATGTCTCCTCAGCGTAGGTGCCTGCGCTGTCTTTAGAGCTTGGTATATTTCTAATAGTTATTTCCATCGGCTAATACTGATGGTTATTTCTATTAGTTATTGTCCAATATAAGAGAATTGCCGGATACTTATACCCAAATAGTAAAAGACACATCAGTTCACTTAGCTTTAAGATTTTAATTAGTCATTAATTGCTGCTCAAGATTGCGAAAGTTGCGGCGATTTATTTGTCCATCATTTGAGAGCCAAACTTTTGCGTAAATTCCGCTTACTTATGCTTGGTCTCCTCTTCGTTCTATGTGGTTTGCCGGCGCACTCTCAAGATATTGTGCAGTTACAAACAGCCCTCATCTACCAATTGATCAATCATATTGAATGGCCTGAAGACCCAGGGATCTCTGAATTTCACTTGGGGGCGTTCTCCGCAGACCAAAAATTAACCGAGGAGTTGCGCCGTGCCACTGGCTTTGTGCGTATTCGTGACAGAAAAGTCAAAATCACTGCATTAAATTCGCTTAACTTCGACCCCAAAAACTTCCACGTTATTTACGTGGGCGATGCAGCCGATAATAAGTTAACCAAATTGGCCAGTAAAATTCGTCGAAGTGAAACCTTGCTGATCAGTGAAGGGAGCCAGCTTAAGCCTGATTTCATGATCAATATTGTTCTAGGTGAGCAACTGACATTTGAAATCAACCGCAGCAATATTGTCTATGAAGGCTTGAGTATGAACAAAGATATTGTTCTGCTTGGCGGCAGCGAATTGGATGTTGCGGAATTATTCCGAGAAACTGAAGAGCGATTGAGTCAGCAGAAAATATCACTGGATTCCCTACAGGTCAGCCTAGAACAGAACACTCAAAAACTTGTCAAGCAAAAGCTGGCCCAGAAAGAGCAAGACAAACAGTTGCTCGCTCAACATCTCGAGATTAAGGCTAAAAATGAGCTGATTTCTGATAGAGAAGATCAGCTAAGTACCTTGTCTAGGCAGTATTCCGATGCGGCAGAATCTCTGCTAAAAAAACAAATTGAATTACATAAGAATCAGAATCGACTAGACGGAACCATTGCCACGTTAGACAGTAAGGAGCGTCGAGTAGAGTCGCTTTCTGATATTATTGGAAAAAACAATTCCATACTGGAAGAGCAGCAATTTCGTATAAACCAACAAAAAAATGAAAATGTTCAGCAAAATTTGACCATCAACGAACAGCGAACCTGGTTGCTTGTTGTGGGAGTTGCATTGATCGCATTAGTGGTTTTAGCAGTTGTCATACTTTTTGTAAATCGCGCGCGACGACAGGCTAATGAAACACTATTGAAAACTACCGAAGAACTGGCGGTTGCAAAAGATATGGCTGAAGACGCCAGTCGAGCAAAGAGTTTGTTTCTGGCGAAGATGAGTCATGAAATCAGAACGCCGATGAGTGGCGTGATTGGTATGGCAGAGCTGCTTTCCGATACCCCTTTAAATGCTGAACAGCGAAAATGTAATGAGGTGGTGCTGGCTTCAGGAAAAACCTTGCTCACGGTTATCAACGATATTCTCGACTACTCGAAAATTGAAGCTGGAAGAATGCAGTTAGAAAGCATTCCCATTGATATACAAAGATTGGTTTGGGAAGTGCTGAAGATGTTTCGTCTCAGCTCCTCTAAGCGGCACATTCCCTTGATGGCTGATATTTCGCCTTCGTTGCCTAAACAGGTCTTGGGCGATCCAATCCGCTTGCGGCAAATTTTGATTAATCTGGTCAGCAATGCCATTAAATTCACCGATGCAGGCCAGATCTTAATCGAGGCCGTTCCCGCTGGCGAAGGCAAGGTGATTTTATCTGTTAAAGACACAGGGCTTGGTATGAGCTTAGCGCAGCAGGAGGGCTTGTTTTCGGCTTTCAATCAAGTTGATACCTCTACCACACGTAAATATGGCGGAACAGGATTGGGGCTCGCTATTTGTAAGCAGTTGTCAGAGCTGATGGGTGACGGAATTTCAGTGGAGAGCAGGGAGGGGCTTGGATCTACTTTTCGGGTGGCTTTGAACTTACCCAAAGACCCAAACTGGAATGAAAGTAAACTTGCTCACGACGAATATTTAGTGGGTAAAAAATTGTTGCTCGTTGATGATAATACCGTTTACGGTGGCCTTCTTGAAAAATACGCTACCCGACATGGAATTGCGGTGACTTATACGGAAACCATTGCGGATGCCATGAGTTCACTCGAGTCGGCGCAGCGCAGTTCGCAGCCATTTGACCTAATTCTGTCCGATTTAAATATGCCGGAGAAAGATGGCATTCGACTGTCGAAAACAATGGTCGAGGAGGGGTATGGCGATATTCCTTTTGTGCTGATCACCTCTTCCAGTATCCCGCCAACCGAAGAAGACCTACTTGATTCCAGCGTGCTGATTTCAATTGAAAAGCCTATGGTAGAGTTTGAGTGCATCGATATCATTAAGCGCGCGCTCGACGCTGCGAGACAAAGTGCCGAAAAAACTGCCGTAACAGAGCCTACGAAGATGGGTCTGATTAAGGCCTCCCTAGCTCAGCTGCCGCCGCTACACATATTGGTTGCCGAAGACAACCTAGTGATTCGGCAAGTGATGAAAGGTATGCTCAGTAAATGCAATCAAAAGCCAATTTTCGCCTGCAATGGCATTGAGGCACTATCGGCTGTTCAAGTGAGCGAGAAAAGCTTTGATATTATTTTTATGGATTGTGAAATGCCGGAAATGGATGGCCTCACGGCAAGTCGTGCAATACGGGCATGGGAGCTTCGAGAAGGTAAACCCGCCTCGCGAATTGTCGCCCTAACAGCCCATGTGCTAGAAGATCAAGTTGAACGCTGTCGCGATAGTGGTATGGATGATTTTATGGTGAAGCCCATCGATATTAATGTCCTGAGTCAGACTCTTCTTGATCGTAGTGCCCTCGTGTAGTTACTTCTTCTCTATCGCGTATTTCCAATTGCCGGGCAGTCATGATGAGCGGGGCCTAGCTAGTAAAAACTAATTAATTAGTTGACAGCCTTAAACGATAGAGCTAAGGTAAAAAAACTAATTAACTAGTAGGTGAAGGGATGGCTAGGAAAAAATCGGATCAGCTGACTGATGGTGAGCAAAACATCATGGAAATCCTCTGGGAGAAGGGTGCCTTATCTGTTAAAGATATTGCCGAAGCTCTATCTCAAGATAAGCCAGTGGCTTATACCACTGCTCAGACAATGTGCAAAATACTCGTCGAAAAAGGCTATGCCAGCTTTAGAAAAGAAGGTCGAGCGTTTATCTACAGCGCTAAATTAACGCAAGCCGAGGCTCGCCAAGGTGCGTTAAGCGCCTTGTTAAACCGCTTTTTCGGTAGCTCCCCTGAATTACTTGCACAGCACTTAATTCAAGAAACTGACATAGAGCTGAAAGATCTGGAAAGCCTCCAAGACAAGATCGATCGGGCAGACTAAGCGGAGCGCGTGGCTAATGATCTTCGAATTAACGCTACTAAGCAGCTTTACGGTTGTTCATCTAACGCTTGGTCTCTGCTTGATTGCATTTATCAGTCTAGCGGTAAAACTTATCAAGATGAGTGCAGAGTTGCAGAGTTGGTTGTGGGCAACCGCCTTTGTACTTGCCACCTTGCTGCCCTTTATGACATTTGTTCAGAAGTCGGTAAACGTTATAGCGGTCGAATCTTTCAAACCAGCTTTAGCGCAGAGTTCCGCGCCTATGGACGGAAACAAATTTACCACTGCCCAGATCGTGAAAGACGCAGAAAGCGGTGAAAATGAATGGAACGTATCAGCATTGGTGATCTATGAAATGATCAATTGGCTGTATGGTTTTCTAATAGTTTGGGGGCTGGGCAGTGCCTGGAGAATACTCAGTGTGAGCCGTTCACTGTATCGCACACGCTGCCTCATTCAATCGGCAGAACCGATTGATGTTAAATATGGCTTGTCGCTTGTGCATTCATTTCCCGTGCTTACCACAGGATTGGCCAGTACGCCGATGGCAACAGGGCTTTTTTCCCCTGTAATATTGATCCCAAAATTTCTGATGGAGCGTTTTGATCGAGAGAGTCTGGCGCCCATAGTTTTACATGAATTGGCACACATAGAACGCAGGGATCTCTGGCTTGGAATGTTTCAAGAGGCGCTGGCAATTGTATTTTGGTGGAGCCCGGTGACACGATTTATCAATCATAAAATACATATTACACGTGAATTAGCTTGCGACATTCGAGCGGCCAAACGCTTGTCCAGTGGCAAGCGCTATGCCCAATCTCTATTGGATTGCGCTCAGCTCATGTTAATTCAACGCAGCAATGTGTTGGCCATGGGCTTATTCAGTAAAAAGAAAGAACTAACCAGAAGGGTGGATGAAGTGTTGAAATTAAATGAAAGTAAAGCACCAAAAACAGTAGGTATCGCTTTGGTATGCGCTAGCTTGGCCGTGTCCACTATTGCACTTGCCAGTTCCTATGCGCCAAATATTAATGTGGATACCGTTAAAACATCGGCAAATCATTATTCTGAGTTGTCTGAGCAAGACAGTAAAAGTTTACTGTCAGCGATTCAAAGCAATGATGCTAATAGTTTAGCGATTTTACTTAACAGCGGCCTTGATATAAATAAAGCCTTGAAAGACGAGGGAACGGCGTTAATTTACGCCGCAAAGACTGGGCAGCTTCAAATGGTCCAGAGCCTAATCGACAATGGGGCTGATGTAAATCAGTCAGCACTGGGTGATGGCAATCCACTCATCGCCGCGGCGGGTACTGGTAATCTTGAACTTGTTGATTTTCTCATTGCGCAGGGCGCCGATGTGAATGCACAGGTGCAAGGTGACGGCACTCCATTAATTGTCGCCGTGCAAAGTAATAAGCTCGAGATGGTGAATCTATTGATCAGTGCAGGGGCAGACATTCACCAAGCCGCAAGCCATGACGGTACCGCACTAATAAAGGCCGCTTCAGTGGGCAGCTTAGCCATTACTTCCCTATTGGTTGATCTCGGCGCTGATGTGAATGAATTTTTGATGGGAGAAGAAACCCCATTAATCAACGCCGCGCAAAATAATAATATTGAAGTGGCAGAATACCTGATTGCTGAAGGTGCCGATGTGAATTTGGAGGTGGCGACGGGGCATGTTTCGCCTTATGAAACCCGTCGCTCACCTTTGAGTGAAGCTAGTAAATATAAGCACAAAGCGATGATCGCCTTATTGCGAACACATGGCGCGATTGAGCTGTCTAGCAAGTAGGCAATTTGGGGGGTTAGTATAAAAACATCGCGTAGAAAGCCGTAGTGTCTTAAGTTGGCTTGTGGCATATTACCTCAGCTCTAATTGTTCTTGATAGATCCGAATCAAATGAGCTTAAATTCCACAGCAATGTATTTATGGTTGTTTTTAAATGATGAAATTATACGATTCCCCGAGTGCCCCAAATCCTCGTCGAGTGAACCTATTCGCGGCGGAGAAGGGCATTGAACTAGAAAGTGTCGTGGTAGACTTGCGCGCAGGTGCACATAAAACACCAGAGTTTTTCGCCAAAAACCCCAGTGGTAAAATACCTGTGCTAGAGCTAGAGGACGGCACCTGTATTGGCGAAACAGTCGCTATTTGTCGTTATCTCGAAGCATTGGTGCCGACGCCAAATTTGTTTGGTGAAGACCCCTTAGAGATTGCAATTATTGAGATGCACCATCGGCACATCGAACACGAGTTGTTCTCTCCAATTGGCCAGGCCTGGGTAAATGGACCAATAGTTGGGAGTATGGGCATTGTTGAGTCGATTCCAGCCGCGAAAGAGCGAGGCGACAAGCTAACTCGAGCCTATTATGAACGCTTGAATGAAGAGCTTTCTACGCGCGACTACATCGCCGGAGATCGTTTTACTGTTGCTGATATCACGGCGCTGTGCTGCGTCGATTTTGCCGCGGGTATGGTCTACTTGAAACCTGATGATGATCTAGACGCGCTTTGGCGCTGGCATCAGCGGATCAGCTCGAGAGACAGTGTGAAGAATACTGCTGCTGCAATGTCCTTAGGGTAGGCAGACCTCCGAATTAGGCCGCAATGTCAAAAAGGGCCAGGCCGAGGTCAGGGCTCTTTGAGTAGATAGAGCTCTTATCCTTGCGCCTCTCTATGCTTGGCTGAGTATCTTTTTTTGCTTAAGCATATCTGTGTCGGCAATACGGATGAGCTCTTTCAAGGAGCGGCCTTGCTCGTTAATAAATGCTATGCCGTAGCAGAAGTCGATCGGAATTTCTGTGCCCTCATGAGAGAGTTGAAACCCTCGCAATGTTTCGAATCGACGTTCTAGTTCGGAGCGAACCTCGTGAAGGCTATTAACTGAGAGAACGATGAGAAACTCATCGCCGCCCCAGCGAGAGCAGAAATCGCGCTTCCGAAAAATATTATCTAATGACTGGGCAAAGTATTTTAGAACCTTATCGCCAAAATTATGGCCGTACAGGTCGTTGATTCCTTTGAAGTCTTTCAGACTGAGGAATACCAAGCAATGGGGTTCATCGGCGAGGTTGATGTTTTCTAAGCTGGAAAAATATCTATTGGCGGCGTGTCGGTTTTTTAAGCCTGTTAACGCATCGTTATAGGCTTTGCTCTCTAGAGAGCGTTGATCTGACTTAATGTTAGTGATGTCGGTGACGGTCACTGCAACGGCTCTTACCGCATCGTTATTCGATTCGCGTATAGGGGAGTAGCACACTTTCATGAACAGTAACTTTTGCTGTGACTCTGAATAGAACCAGTCTGAATATTCAACTGTTTTCCCGGCAATGGCCGAGTCCAGTTTGGCTTTTATTGTCTTGTTGAAAGCGTCGTGCCCCATTAATTCAGCAACCGAATTGCCCTCTATGTCGCTCTTATCTATGCCCCAAGTTGACACATATTTTTCGTTCACCGCCATATAGTTATAGTGCTTGTCTACCAAGGAAAGAAGGTTGTCAGAATAGTCGGATAGGTTTTTGAGATTGACTTCATGGGACGCTTCACTGCCGTCGGCCGTTAAAAACTCAATTAATGTGTGTTTTTTTTCATCGTCAATCAAAACCATCCGAATGTAGCGGATCATTTTTTCGTCTTCAGACAAAATGATATCGTAGATTTCGTGACCCAGATTTTCTTGGTTGATTGTGCTAATTTCGTTAAGAAAGGCACCTTGTTTCCATATCCAGTGCTTGGCGATATTATCTCCCGCATCGAGGGATTCGAGATCCCTTGCATTGCTGCTCGCGGCTAAAATGGTTCCGGTGTTGTCAATAACGATGGTGTTGGAGGTAAGGTAGCGAATGATGTTATAGGGCATGAGATTTATCCGTATTCAATGGTGCTTGCTAGGCGGTCCATTAAAGAGCTTGAAATCCTTTTTTGAAGCTTTCTAATGTCAATCTTTATGCTTATTTTGACTGTCGTAGACTCTAGCATATATACATTATTTAGCCTATGTGTTTCATGGCGGCGCGAGGGCCTGATTAAGCGCTCGCTTGGCGAGGTGAATACAGCCGTGTGCTTCGCCCTTGGTAGGCATAAGGGTATATAGTCTGGCGGCATCTTGTTTTTAGGTGGATCTCATCTGTATAGCTACTTTATTCATCCATCATACTCTAGACTGGGTTTAATGTTCTGGTCATGGTTTTAAAGACTGTGGCAATATAAGGCGATCCCGTACCGAGAGTGAGCTATGTATGCTAAGTCAAAAACAAATACAGCACTTCAATGAGAATGGTTTTGTGGTGCTCGACAAGCTCATACCAACCATTGAGTTGGCAAAAATTAAAGCGCGGGCTGCGGCCTTGGTAGAGCAGTGGGTCGAAGATAGCCCCGCCCATACTTTCACAACCCAGGACAATGATCGTACGGGCGACAATTATTTTTTAGGCTCGGCGGAAAAAATCCGTTGCTTCTTCGAAGAGGAAGCATTCTCTGAAAGCGGAACGCTAGTTCAAGAACGTTCTTTATGCATCAATAAAATAGGCCATGCTTTACATGAGCTGGACCCTATTTTTAATGCTTTCAGTCATCAGGCGATTTTTGGTGACATAGTCGCCGATCTAGGTATGAAGCAAGCTCAGATTCGACAATCGATGTATATTTTTAAACAACCGCGTATTGGTGGTGAAGTAAACTGGCATCAAGACGCCAGCTTCTTTTTCACTCAGCCTCAGAGTGTATTGACGTTTTGGTTTGCCGTAGAGAATGCAACTTTGGACAATGGTTGTCTCTGGGTAGAAGCCGGAGGGCACAAGGGGCCATTGCGTGAGCGATTCAATCGCGACAAGCAATCAACCACAATGGTTTCCCTTGATGATACCCCCTGGCCTAATGAGGCAGCTGGCCAAGCATTGGAAGTCAGTGCAGGTAGCCTTGTGGTGTTTCATGGGCATTTGCCGCATTACAGTGCGCCAAATCGCTCAGCGAATTCTCGCCAAGCCTACACCTTGCATGTGACTGAAGGGCTGAGTGAATACGCGCCAGAAAACTGGTTGCAAAGTAAGAGCTTGGAGTTGCGAGGGTTTGACTTCCATCAAGCATGACTTGTCTATTTAGTTCATACTGACCCTTCGACTGAATAATTTTAAAGAGGTATGTGCGGTGTCTGGTGAATCTACTTATGCAAAAAAAATCATGGCTGAGCTTATTGAAGAAGCTGAAAAAAACCCGCAATACCTACCTGATGCAATGTCTCGTGCGATGATGTCGGCAGTGATCGCCCACTTTCAAACCTATCGTGAAAATGCTGACATTGTAAGTGAGCTTAGTTCAATAGCCGAGAATCTTGGGGATGACGAAATGGTGATTACTCGAGGGTGCTAGAATAACTACGAACGTTTATTGAAAAAAGGGGCCTGAAATTAATCAGAGCCCCTTTTTTGTAAGCCTGTTGATTAGCCTGCGGCTAAGAGTGACAAGTCGTTGATCTCTTCGTCAGCGTAGTCATCGAGAAAGCGCGTAATAATTGGAATTACTTGCTCTGCTCGGTTGACCACAAACAGGTGTCCACCGCCTTTGACAATCTTAAGGTCCGCTTTTGGGATCATCGTCTTTAATAGTCGAGCGTTCGCAAGCGGCACAATGTTATCGCGATCACCAGACATCACCAGAGTTGGCTGCTTTAAAAATGGCAGGAAGGGAAGGCTGGTCCAGCCGGCCATTGCCATTAATTGATACATGTAGCCACGCACCGAGGGCGCTTGGATGCGACTCTTATGGTTTTTCGCGTGCTCGTCGGCCGCGTCACCATAAAGCGTCTCGAAATTCTTAAGCATATACTCTGGATCTATGTAACGCTTGGGGTGAGCCATGCGAGTAATTGCACTTAAATTGCCAGGCACCATAACTACACCAGCACTAGTGGCTAAAAGCACCAGTGCGCGGGCGCGCTGGGGGTAATTTCGCGCAAATTGCTGGGCTGCACCACCGCCCCAGGAAACGCCCATCACATCGACATCGTCGTAGCCTAGTTGGTCTAGAATGTTCGCCGCCCACTTGGCTGCTGTGCTTGGGCGATAGGGCATTTTAGGGGCTGGAGAGCCACCCACGCCGGGCATATCAAAGGTAATAACATCGCTGCGTCCGTCCAGCATTTCGCCGAGAGGCGCGGCTATTTCTAGATTAGCGCCAATGCCGTTGAAAAACAGGATGGGTCGAGCCTTGCCACCATTGCGCCATACGGCGGTGCGTAGCACCTGCCGGCCGACCTTCATCATAGTAATTTCTGGTTCAATAGTGCTCATTGTTTGTTCTACCTCTTTATCTACTAGCATAAGTACTGACAATACACCCATTTGGGCCGCATGGCACTTAAATCCTTTTAACCAAAGACATACTCACCAGGCGCAGGCGCCAGTGGCGGCAGAGTTTCGTGCCCTAGAGCCTCGGGAGCGCTTTTTAGCTCGCCGGAGCGCTGTTTCAGCCATTCAGACCAAGGAGACCACCAAGAGCCATCAAGCAGCTCGGCACCGTCCATCCACTGGTCAGCAGTGGACGCCTCCTCTAGCTTGCCGTAATAGTACTTTGCCTTAGGGTTGGTAGGCGGGTTGAGTAATGACTGAATATGCCCGCTATTGGAGACATAAAACTCATTATTCCCTCCCAATAACTTGGTGGTGCGATAACAGGCGCGCCAGGGCGTTATGTGGTCAGTGAAGCCCGCAACAATGAAACTGTCATGCTCAATTTTGCTCAAATCTAGGGGGTGTTCCATGAAGTTCACCGTGCCGGGGTTTGCAAAGGGTGAGCTCAGGTAACTGTCCAGAAAGTCTGAGTGCAGTTTGGCTGGAAGATTGGTGGTGTCATTGTTCCAATATAAGATATCAAATGCGGGCGGGTTGTCGCCTAGTAAGTAGTTATTCACTACATAATTCCAAATAAGGTCGTTAGGCCTCATCCAGGCAAAGGTGCGAGCCAGGTCATCACCTGAAAGAATGCCTTTGGCCGCGGAGCGAGAGCGTGCCAACTCAATGGTTTTTTCAGATACTAGTGCGCCCACTTCACTGTCTTCTTGCTGTGGGTCTAGTACACACACTTGAAAGGTTGAAGTGTTGACACGATTGTCGCCGATAGCAGCTAAATGGCTGAGTAGGGTGGCAACGGTTATGCCGCCGGAGCAAGCACCAGACACATTTAGGGTCTCAGAACCGGACACCTTGAGCACAGCGTCTGTCGCTTCAATTGCAGCGTTGATGTAAGTTTCTAGCCCCCAGTCGGCCTGCTCAATGCCAGGATTACGCCAACTGATGGCAAACAGCTGTAGGCCCTTGGACAGCGCAAATTGAAACATGCTTTTATCTGGCGTGAGGTCAGAAGCATAGAATTTGTTGATTTGCGGTGGAATGATCAACAAGGGGATACTGTGCACTTCCTCTGTTGTTGGTGTGTACTGCAATACCTCCAAAACATTATTTCGGAACACGACTTGACCCGGTGTAGTGGCTAGATTCTCTCCCACTTTAAAAGGGCGGGAATCTACTTGGGATGGCAGGCCAATGCCATTTACCATGTCGTTATAGGCATTCTTTAGGCCGGCTACTACGGACTTTCCACCGGTTTCATACAAGCGCTTCATTGCGGCAGGGTTGCCAATGAGTGTATTGGTCGGCGCCAGCGAGTCGGCTACAACATCCAAGATAAAATGAGCTCGTGCTCGTTCCAGATCCTCTAAATCAGACTCCTCAAGCCAAGATTGTAAGTTGGCCTTCATCGCCATCCAGCTTTGTAAGCCCCTGCGATAGACGGGGTTGTGGCGCCAGGCGGGATCCTTAAAACGGCGGTCTTTGGGGTCGGGAGCATACTCTGAGCTGCCTTTGACCACATCGAGCATGTCTTTACCGTAATTTAAAAAATGCTGACCAAAAGTGATGGGATTGAGAGCGGCTTGTTTGAGGACAATACCGAGTGATTTAACGAGTTCTGAGCGGTGAACGCCAACGATAGGATTAAACGCGGTGGTGTTTTCAGCGGCTAATTCTGCCGTGTCTTGGTTGGTACGAGCCATGGACACATCCTTATAATCACCCCTGTACATTGCAGGAGGCTTTTTATTGGGGGTTTGCGAGCAATGTTTGTCCGCAAGGTTTGCACTACCCCTATAGTTGTAACTTATATATGTTGTTAAAAGAAGAGTTAAATGAACTTTTTTGTATTTTAGCGGCGCTGGCCGAATGCCAGATAGGCGGTGGGAAGTAGGGCGGCCAGAAATACTATAGCGGTTATAGCAAAGGTATCTTGAAAGGCCAGGGTAAGGGCTTGCTGATAGAGTTCTCGGCCCAGCACCCATACGGCAACCGCTTGTTGCTGGCTTTGATCGATACCAGCCTGAACTAGGTTGGGCAGCAGGGCTGCAACCGTCTCTTGTGTCTCTATGTTGCCTGCGTGTTGAGTGTCATTGATTCTAGATAGGTGTTGAGAGCTTTGCCGCTCTAAAAAAATGGACGATAAGTTCACGCCAAATGCGCCGCCCAATTGACGGAGAAAATTAGCCGTGCCTGAGGCCTGGGTGAGCAGCTGAGGAGGCAGGGCGGAAAATGTTGCGACGTTGAGTGAAGGCATAATCAAGCCCATGCCCACGCGACCGAGAATAACCCAGTAAATGAATTGTCCTGCTGATGTGTGGCGGTCCGATGCAATCATTAACCACGATGATAAGGCGAACAAAATCAGCCCCATACTAATAAGAATCCACGGATCGAGGCGGTCACTTAAACCTCCCGATATTGGAAAAACGATGGCGAGTAGTAGCCCTCCAGGTAGTAGGATAAAGCCAGAATCGGTGGCGTCGAGGCCTTGAATCGTTTGTAAAAAAAGCGGTGTCAGATAGAGGCTGCTATAAAGCCCCGCGCCAAAAATAACAGCGATAATGGCAGATGCATTAAAGTTTGCGTAGCGAAAAAGCGCCAAGTTTAGGAGGGGGGAGGACGTGCGTAGTTGACGATAAATAAAGCCTGCCCCACTGGCTATTACCAGCAGGAAACAAATTAAAATATAATTTGAACTCCAACCTTCTTTCTGGCCTTTTGAGAGGCCTTGAAGTAGCAGGGTGATAAAGCTACTAAGCATGAGTAAGCCAAGCACATCGAACTTGGGGCGAGGCCCGTCACTCTCTCGCTCAGGTAAAAATAATAGGGCCATGGGCAGGGCAATTATGGCCATGGGTAAAGACAGGTAAAATACATAGCGCCAGTTAAATGCATCCACTAAAATCCCGCCTGTATAAGGACCTAGTGCAGGTGCCATCACCACAATAATGCCAAATATCCCCATCGCTAGCCCCTGTTTTTCAAGAGGGAAAAGTCGGCTCATTACGCTCATCGATAAAGGCATAAAAATGCCTGAGGCTGCGCCTTGCAATACTCTGGCGAGAATTAAAACGTCGGTGTTGGGGCTGAGGGCACCCAGCAAGGAACTGGCGATAAAAGCGACGCTTGCGCCTACGAAGGTATTGCGCACACCAAAGGATTCGCTGAGCCAGGCGGTGATGAGCATGGTAACTGTGGCGGCTGCCAAATAGCCGGCTGACAACCATTGAGCGACGTCCTGACCAATACCAAACACACCCATGATTTTTGGAATGGCAACATTAACGCTGGTGCTGGCAAGCACCGTAGAAATGGCGCCAAAACCAATAGTGGCGACGGCAAAAATTCGATAACGTGAGCCGTAGCGGTCAAACAGGCTTTCAATATCGGCGCGCTCAGAGGCGGGTGTCAATTTCAACCTCAACCATCATGCCGGGTTTCAGCAAATTTTCTTCCTGCTGTATGGCGAGGCGCACGGTCAAACGCTGGGTTACTTTAGTGAAGTTGCCACTGGGGTTTGGGTTGGGCAGCAGTGCAAATTGGCTGGTGGTGGCGTGGTCAATACGTTCAACGGTGGCGGAAAACTCTCGGTCAGGATAGGCGTCAATAGTTACCTTGGCCTTGGCGTTTGGGCGAATTTGTCGCAGGTCTGTCTCTTTTACGTTCGCATTGATCCAGATGTCATTAGGGTTATGCAGCATCATTAGGCGCATCCCAGGCATAACGTACTCACCGGCGTGAACAAAAGTTTTGTCGATGATGGCGCTTTGTAATGGGCTGTGTATATTTCTATCGTCTATGTCCAGCTGCAAATTGTCGTATTCAAGTTTTAGGCCCTTTAGCTCACCGCGCAAAATAGCTAAAGTTTTCTCCTGAACTTCAAGTTCTTGCAGAGAGGCTTTAGCCGTCAAATGCTGGGAAGCCTGTTGCGATAAATTTGCCTGAGCTTCGCTAAATGCGTGGGTAGACTGTGCAAGATGTAAGCGCGCAGCGTCCCAGGTCTCAGCCGAGATAAGCTTTTTGGCCCACATGGCCTCACTGCGATCGAAGCTTAGTTGGGCTTGAGTCAGTACCGATTGGGCTTTATCGGCTGCCGAACTAGTGCTGTCTAGATGGGCCTGCTCAGCGTCGAGTTGGCTGCGAGAACGGAGGGCAATAATATTCCTCTGTGCTTCGGCGCGTTCAATAGCCAGCTCTTGGGTGGCAATTTTTAGCGCGTAAGCTTGTAAACTTATTTCTGCGGCACGAGAGTCGATATGGGCTAATAAAATATTGGCGCCCACTGTTTGACCTGTGTGAATAGGGAATTCGCTAATCCAGCCTGGCACTTTACTGCTAATCGAAATGATATTGCTGGCGATGCGAGCGTCGTCTAGGAACAGCGTATGTGAGCGGGTGTAGGCCCACTTTGAAACCAGCAATAAGCTCACAACAACAATTCCCGCTAAGGCAAATTGCTTTTGGGTCAATTTGGCGGGCCAAAGTTTTACAGATTTGGGTGAAGTCATGTCACTAGCCCTCGCTATTTTTCTTTCAATCGCTGCAAATTTTTCTTAACGATCTGCAAGCCGTCGATTAGAGCGGCCAACTGTGTTTCAGACAAACCTTGGGTAATTTGCGTGGTGATTTCTGCGGCTGTCTCGATGATTGTCGGCAGCATGCTTAAACCTGCCGGTGTTATGAATACTCGCTTCAACCGTCGATCGCTGGCATCAGCTTGGCGTTCCACTAACTTTGCCGCCTCCAATTTGTCAATCAAAGTGCCCAAAGGGGCTCGTTCGATATTAAGGAGTTCAGCGAGTTGAGTTTGTGTTAAGCCGTCAGTACGGGATAAATGGCCAATCACACGCCATTGTGATGGGCTGAGTCCAAGGCCATTCTGGCGTAGTTGTCTGTCTAGCGTCGTACCGTGTAAGCGGTAGCAATCGCCAACCAAAAAACCGATGCTGCGATCGTAGTCGAAGTGTGGAGTGGGCACGGTAAGCTCGAAGATAAATGGGCAATAATAGTAATGTACATTACATTATGCCCCATTACTAGTTTCGCCGAGCTCTTAGCTGGGCTTATGAGGCCTGCAAATTAGACGATAAGGCTGAAGCTCCGTTGAATGAGCCAATAACAACTTAGCCCTCCAAGTAGGTAAGTTAGGCCTCTATTAAGGACTAAAACTCCCATGTCTTGAGATTTCGATGGCCTCACTTGGGAATAGCCTAATAGGGAAAATCGCCCGTGTAGGTGTAACAATGCTACAACTCCGGCGATAAAGAGCAGTTGGCCAAGTTCTACTCCCAGGTTGAAAAATGCCAAGGCGCTTAGCTTCATCGCGTGTGGCAAGCCCAGCTCGGACAGCGCACCAGCAAAACCTAGACCGTGCAATAGGCCGAGCAGGCTGGCAACCGTCGCAGGATGGCGCCAAATGAGGCCAGTTTTAATGCCGTTCACGGCTGCCTTGGCTATTTCCACAGTGAGCATTACAAGGCTTAAGGCAATTAGTACCTCTACAAGTTCGGCGCGCAAGGTGATGATCTTCAGGCTGGCCAGAGCTAGGGTGATGGAGTGGGCTACAGTGAAACCGGTGATGGTGATAAGCACCCTGCGCAGCCGACCCGCGATATGCATTAAGCACAGTACAAACAGCAAATGGTCGTAGCCTTCCAGTATATGCAGCAAGCCTCCCTGGGTATATTGCTTGCCTACTTGATAAGCGCCGAGTTGCTCCGGCAATTTGATTGTCAGTGTTTCGGGTCCGTTAAATAAACTAAAAGCGCTACCGGATAAGCGACGCACTTGAATAAGGCTGGATAGAGCTGGGTTATTGTTAGGGTACTGAAGTTCGATCTGAAGGTCTTGAGGGCTAGGGCCCGAGCAGCGCACTGTTTTTTGGCCATCGAGAGAGGGGCCCCGCCGACCGGAAATGATCTGACATTGCGCTCCGCTCAAGCTGATGAATGGTTCGTCTCCTGAAGTCATTACAGGAGGGGTTTTCCATTGCAGCTTGTAAATACCTTGTTCAGCTTCGCTGATTTCAATGTATACGGGGCGCCCTTCATGAGACTGGCTAACACTGGGAAATAAGCACTGCACAAATACCAAGGTCAAAACCCAAGCGGACAATTCAGAGGGCCTTAGCATTAATTTCCCCAGAGTTAGTGCTTGAGTAATTGTCACTGACTTCTATGTCTAGGAAATTTTCAATGGTGTACTTGTTGATCATCTTAGCTAAGGCACGCTGCTTCATTTCAGACAGCCTAACTCTTTGTAGGTCGCCAAGCACCTCGCTAGCCACTTCTTTTAAATTCGGTGTCCGGCTAGCTTCATTTTTAGTGAGAAGGACGAGGTGATAGCCGTATGCTGACTCAATCGGCCCGTGCCAAATTGTGCCGGGAGTGAGGGTAAATATCTGATTAGAAAAATCATCGCCAAAATGGCTGTCAATAAAAGCTTGAGTTCGATCAACGTAGTTGCGATGAAAGAAAAACCGCTGCCCATATTGAGCCGCTTTCGAAAATGGCACGGCCGTTTTGTTGAGGGTTTTTAAGGTCTTGCTTGCCAGTTCAAAAGTCTCATCTTTGTGTTGGTTTTGGTCGAAGAAAACATGGGTGAAAGTGACACTGGCATCAATGATGTATTGTGTTAAATGTTGATTGAAATAGGTGTTCAATTCCACTTCACTGATTTCTTCCAATTCAGATTGGAAGCCTAAATTGATAAATTCGATTTTTTGGATCAGTCGTCGACGAATTATTTGATCATTTTCTTCCAGACCTAAGCTGATGGCCTCGCGAAACATAACTTCCTCACGAATGTAATCATCGATCAGTTGCCGTTTTTCTTCTGCATTAAGAGCGGTGTATTTGTTTTTGGCCGTCTCGGCGTTGAACGACTTGTTTTGAAATTGCAAAAACTGCACCAGAGTCTTTGGCTCAAGGGTGATGATTTGGCTGGCTTTATTGTTGGTGTTTGGCACCCATACTTCGAGGGATACATAGAGCAGTGAACCGATGAGAAAAAAATGAAAAAGTGGCTCGCTGGCCAGTATTTTTAAGCGTGTAAACATAAATTGGCCTGTACATCAGAATAAGCTGTGCGCCTGTGCGGCGAAATATAGATACACATTCCCAGCTATTGTGGCGGCTTGGGAACGTGGCGGAGTATTTATAACAGGCTATTAAGGCGTATACCATACGGGGGATGTATATGCGCGCTCTTGGATTGTTGCAGGGCCTTCTTTCGGCGGGTCAATCTGCAAGGCAATGCTGTCGTAAAGAGAGTGGCGAGGCGTTGGAATTTCTAATACTCGAACATAGTAAAATGCACGCTGCTCGGGCTTAAAATCCTCGTCAATCCATAGGGTTTGCAGCTCGGCGCTGCCAATGGTGTTTTCATAGCGTGCATATTCACGGTTAACGGTATCGCCTACCTGTGGCAACTTTCCCTGAGAGCCCATTGCTCTGCCATCAGACCAAACCACATCAAAAACCTTTTCGTGACTCTTTCCCTTGCTGTCCAGCCAGCCTTTTACTACTTGAACCCGGTCTAAGTTAGCGCCTAGCGGGTCTTTCGTTGCACGAATGAGAAGTTGTACCTTACTACTCCTATCATCGGCCCGACTCAGGTCGCCGCCCATCGGCACGCCTTGTTGGTATCCATAGCTCGCAAAATTTTCACCTTCTAAAGCAGCTGAATCGAAATTCCAGCCGGCAAATAGACGCACCCTGATTCTTGGGCCCGTAGTGGCGTAGACTTCACGCCGTTTGAATGCTGAGTAAATGCCTGAACGGGTGTTTTCATCTGCCCATACCGCCGCCAGGCCAGAAGCTGACATGTTCCAGCCAGAGGCTTTGGTGCCGCCAATGATGTCTTTACGTTTGGTTTCCGGGGTAGAGTCGTGGGCAAATTTCCCCCAGAAGTTATTTTCCTCAGCTGTGGATAAGCCCGTGTGAGAATCGGTGCTGCCAATAAATCCGAACTTGTAAGGATTGGCGCCTATGGACTGTTCAATTTCTAAACCCCGTTTCAGGGCCGAGCGCACAAAATCGCCTTCACTGGCGGTGTGCGCTTCTGGTGTTTTCTGCAAGTAGAAGCCGTAGGGTTCAAAGCCCGCGAATTCATCTTCAGGTGAAAGCTTGGGGTGGGCTTCGCTGTCGCCCTTTATCTGGGTTACTTCAACCACCGGCTCCCAGGTCATTCGAGTTTTGGCGTAGTTCACATTAATAGGCTCGCCGCGTAGAGTCACCTCTGGAAACATATAACCTTTACTGATATTTGAATTGTGGGGAATGGCGATAAATTCACTGCCGGTTTCCTGGCTGGTTTTGTCTAACCATTCCCACAGGTCCTCAGGGTACTGACTTTGATCAGAACCGTAAGGCACGTACTGCTTAGCTGTTGCCGCGTTGTTTGGCGACATCACCACCCTGTGTAAATTTGCGCCTGTGGGAATTGAGCTCCACTCCCAGCCAAGTAGGGCGGTGAACTTGCCCGGTTCATTGTGGCGCTCAGCCGCGTCAGCAATTTCACCCCACGCGGTAACCTCTGTAGGCAAGGCGTTGCCTGTGCTGCTATACAGGACGTTGGACGGGTCTTGCACAGGGTCTGTGCCTGGTTTTTGGGCTTTATCCGGCAGCACCTCATTAAAAAGAGAGATGCCTTCTCCCTGGCCGTCGTCGTAGATGTAGCGAATGTAGTGGGCAGTTAACCAACGAATGAGGGTGTCCAGTAGACTGTCCTCGCCATATTCTTCAGTGCCAGAGGCGATGCTGCGAATGACGCCCATACCCTCTGCGTGGTCTGATACCACCAGAAAATCCAGTGGAGTTTCTATCTGTATGCGGCTGCGGGTATAGGGGTGAATTACCGCTTTGCCCTTCGCCCAGCGATAAGCTGTGTCGGGATCCGCGGATTGGTTTTTGTTGAGAAAGGCATCAAAAGAATAGGAGGTATGAAGGTGCGTATCGCCCCAATACAGTTGGGTGGGGGAGTCAGAAGCCAATGCGGCCCCATTGAAACTGAGTAATAAGGGTAGAAGGGCAGGTTTTAGTTTCATATCGCTGGGCTACTTATTGATGATTATTTTTGTTGTCACAATGTAATGTCCACAGTGGACTTTGCCCTCGTGAGGCATTAACGTTTGGCGAGCGTCTTTTCTATTCCATTCAAGCGGTTCATAGTAAATGGCAGGGCACCGATCTTCAGTGCTCAAAAGGACAAGATACACACATTTTGAGACAAAAGAGTTCATGGGCGCAATGTCGGCACTATCACACAATACCATCGCCACTTGGCTTATCCCGATACTCAAGGCCATAGAGCCGTTTTGCGATGCTAAAACGGCGCTCGCAACTGTAGGTATTGACCCTGAGTGTATTGGCGACGCCGATCAGAGAGTACCCCTGGCAAAAATGCACGCTCTGTGGGAATTAGCCGAACGGGTGAGTGAGGATGATTGTATTGGCCTTGAGGCCGCAAAATATATAAACCCTACGAGCTTTCATGCCATAACCTATGCCCATCACGCGTCGGGTAGTTTGCGTGAAAGCTTAGAGAGGTTGAACAAATTCTCGAGTGTTATCAGCACGGCCGCAATCATAAGTGCTAGAGACCACAATGAAGATGTTGTGGTAACACTAAACTTAGTTGAGGGTGCAGAGGCCCTCAGTGTTCAGGCTGCAGATGCCTTTATGGCCATAATTGTATTCGCCGCAAAGAACTTAGTCAGTAGCGTTGAGAACCCCATTCGCAGTGCGAGGTTTAGGCGACTCAGCCCAAGGGATATCTCGCGGCACCAGGCGATATTTAAGTGTCCGTTGAGCTTTGCTTGCGATGACTACGAACTTCGCATCGCCAAAAGTTTTGTCGACCAGCCGCTGGCGACTGGCAATACTGAATTGGTGCGTATTAATGAGCAGGTGTTGGCGGAATATCTTTCTCGTTTTAGTAAAAATAATTTGGTGGCGGACGTTTACAGCACTTTGATTGAATTGATGCCAGAGGGAGAGCCAACACGGGAAAAAGTGTGCAAAGTCTTAGGTATAAGCAGCCGAAATTTGCATCGTAAATTAGCCGATTTGGACACGAGCTATAAAGGTATTTTGGAGGACGCCCGCAAACGTTTAGCTCTGCAATATATAGAGCAGCGGAGTTTGTCTATTACAAGCATTGCTTATCAGTTGGGTTTTTTGGACTCTAGTAGTTTTGCTAGAAGCTTTAAGCGCTGGACTGGTTTAAGCCCGAGTGATTTTCGCAAAAGAGACTGTGGATGACTTTCCTTTTATCAATTCATGGCTCAAGATAAGCGCCATTGCCGAGTATTGAATATACTGGCCTACATCAAACAATCAAATTTATGAGAATAATTAGTATGAATACACAGCAGTCAGTTTTCTTGATGGCGGCGGGACGTTATTTAATGGGCCTGTATTTTTTTGTTCCAGGTATTGCCAAACTCTTATCTCCAGAGCGCCAGTTAGCACTTATGGAACATCACAACATTCCTATGGCCATTTACTTACTCTATGTTGCGGGAATCGCTCAAGTATTGGGAGCCTTGTGTTTGTTTTCTAACCGTCATGTGCGGAATGTATGTATCGGCTTCGTGGTCTATATCATTCTGATTAATATAGGTGTACACGATTTTTGGAATTTCACTGGCGTAGAAGCAGGGCATGAATTACAGAATTTTATTAAAAATCTCGGTATATTGGCCGGTGTTTTAGTGCTGGCAGGAGCAAGTGTTACTCGGCCCCTCGAGCTTGGCGATTTACTGCGATCTGACGCCGTGAAATAGCTTAGTCATGATGGGCTGTAAGTCTCGAGAAAATTAATCAATGATAAGATAGGAAATAGCTCTCATGCGTTTTGTGTTGGTGTTTACTCTGGCCTTTTGGCTGGCAAGTGGGGCAGAGGCGCGCAGCGCCAAAGAATATTTAGGTGGGGATTTTGGTTTTGACTCAGCGGTGCCTACGCCAGAGTCTGTATTGGGTTACGAGGTTGGAGATTGGCACGCGAGACCCGACCAACTAGTACGCTACGCAGAGACGGTGGCCGCCGCCTCTGCGCGCGTTAGCTTAAAAGTTATTGGCTATACCCATGAACAGCGCCCTTTAGTTTTGCTTCATATCACAGCGCCTGAAAATCAGCCTAAATTAGAGTCTCTGAGAGCGCAGCACCTGGCCGACAGTACCAAGGGGCCTTTGGTGCTTTATATGGGATACAGTATTCACGGCAATGAGCCCAGTGGTAGTAACGCTTCACTTTTATATCTTTATTATCTAGCCGCGTCACAAGACCCTTGGTTAGAAAAGGCGCTGAAAGAGACCGTGGTACTACTAGACCCTAGCTATAATCCAGACGGTCTGGGGCGTTTTGCCACTTGGGTGAACAGCAATAAAAGTAAAAACCTAGTATCAGACCGAAATAATCGCGAGCAAAATGAGGCTTGGCCCAGAGGGCGGAGCAATCACTACTGGTTCGATTTAAATCGAGATTGGCTTTTGCTTCAGCACCCTGAATCTCAAGCGCGAATTAAACAATTTCATCGTTGGTTGCCGCATCTGCTGACAGATCATCACGAGATGGGCAGTGATTCGAGTTATTTCTTTCAGCCCGGAGTCGCAACACGTCAAAACCCTCTCACGTCGAAGCAAAACTACGAACTCACTAAGGCGCTGGGCGAGTACCATGCCGATGCTTTAGACGGAATCGCTCAGGAGTATTACAGTGGTGAAGACTACGACGACTACTATTACGGCAAAGGCTCAACCTACCCGGATATCAACGGTAGCTTAGGGGTTTTGTTTGAGCAGGCCAGCTCTCGAAGCCATTTGGCGGATACCATTAATGGGCCGCTTTCGTTCCAACAAACAATTGTAAATCAATTGACAACTTCTCTCTCTAGCTTGAAAGGTGCGTGGGCTTTGCGAGATCAATTTAAATCACAGCAAAAAGACTTTTTTATCGCGCAGGCAAAGCGAGCGAAAAAAGTGCCGCATGCCGGTTGGGTAGTGGGTGACGACCATGATCCGGTGCGGATGCGCGCAATGCTGGCGATTTTCGCTCAGCATAAAATTGAATTTCATGCTTTAGCTGAAACGCTCATCCAGGATGGGCATGAATATCGGGCCGGACATGCATGGTTTTTTCCCGCGCAGCAAAAGCAGTTCGGTTTGTTGCAAGCGATGATGGAAGTGCGTACTAAATTTATGGATGAGACATTTTACGATGTTTCGACCTGGACTTTTCCACATGCGTTTAATTTGCCTTTTGGGACTTTGAAGCGATTGCCTAAACTTCGAAAAACCTTGGCAACAGTTAGCGAATTAAGCTCACCAAATACTAAGGCCCTTGCCTGGGCGATACCCTGGCACTATGCCAGCGCGCCGGCCGTATTACAGGCATTACTCAGTGAGGATGTTCGAGTTAAGGTTGCGACGAAAGTCTTTACCGCCTTGGTCGCAGGTGAGGGTAAAGCGTTTGAATCAGGTACATTAATTGTTTCCGCCAGCGCTTTAAGTGCCGGTGAAAAACTAGCACTTCAGGAGCGCCTCTCAGCACTTGCTCTACTGCACAAAATTCCTGTCTATAACATAGACCGAGGTTTAATGAGCAAAGGAATTGATTTGGGTTCACGGGACATGCGTGTATTGAAGGCGGTGAAGCCTTTGTTGCTTACTGAGTCTCCCGTCCGCAGCGGCGAAGCGGGGGAGGTGTGGCATTTACTCGACACTCGCGTAGGGCTTGCGCCGACTATGGTTAATAGTCGACAGCTAGTGGGAATTGATCTAGATGACTACACGCATCTCATATTAGTAGACGGTAACTATAAGGGCTTTTCTGAGAAGGCTGGCGCGGCTATTAAGGCCTGGGTGCTCTCGGGCGGTATTGTGGTGGCGCAAAAACGCGCAGCGATATGGGCTGAAGCCCTTGTGTTTGCAGAAGATACTGACGAAGACATGAAAGAAAGTACTGATCAAGAAGAACCGCGCCGAGCGTATTCAGATTTCGCCAAGGACCACGCGCGCAGTGTAATTGGTGGCGCAATTGTACAGGCTGAGTTGGATTTAAGTCATCCTTTGTCTTTTGGGTTTCAGCGTGGCAAATTACCTTTGTTTCGCAATGGCACCAGTGTGTTAGCGGGGCCAAAAAGTTCCTATGCTTCAGTTGCGATGTATTCTAAGGCGCCGCTGCTCAGTGGTTACATAGGCGATAAGCGGCTGGCTGAATTCGCGAGCAGAGACGCTGTTGTGGCCGATCGGGTGGGTAAAGGTTTAGTGGTCCGCTTGGCGGATAACCCCGCGTTCAGAGGGTATTGGTACGGCTCTCAGCGCTTGTTATTTAACGCACTGTATTTTGGTTCAATTGTGGATAAGAGCGAATTAGCAAAATAGTAAGACTTGCACAAAAAAGCCCTAGTCAATAGGGCTTTTATATCGATATAAAACTGCGTGAGTGAAGCTTAGCCAGCCATTCGACTTTTATACTTACGTACAATGCTATTAAACTTCTCAGCCGCGGCTTGCATCTCTTCTACCATCGAGTTGTACGATGTGGTATCGCCACTTTCAACACAGGCTAAATACGCTTCGGCAGTGGCGATAAAGGCCTTAATTTCATTTTTCGCTTTTACCATCTGGGCGGTAACAGCCGTATCGGGGTCTGGCAAAACGGGGGCGGTGGGTTTATCGCAAGCAAATGCGCTGCTTGAGGCGAGCAAAGTGGCAAAAATTAATGCGTTAGCTTTCACTATATATCTCCAGATTGTACAAATTTGCTAAGAATCCAGTATTTCAATTCAAAAGCATCGCTTTAGAAGGGATATCACGTTTTGTAGCAATGTCACTATAGACAGTCTGATGAATAATTAATACTACTATTGTTACGTCGATAATCCAGACTGAATAATAGACGAATATAGGTAATTATTCCTTAGCTGCCTGCAAGAAACGTGTGGCATTACTCATTTTTAGTTTAGACGATAATTTCAATTCAGCTATTGAAAAAGCAAATTCGGGTAACCTTAGTCAAGGTCGTCGGGGGCCTGAATAGGGAGCTTAATAATAAAGCGGGTGCCCGCCCCAGGTTCTGAATCTACCTCAATAGTTCCATTGTGATGCTCGGTGATAATAAAGTAGCTGACTGAAAGGCCAAGCCCTGTGCCCTCGCCAACGCCCTTGGTGGTGAAAAAGGGTTCAAAAATGTGCCGGCTCACAGAGAGGTCCATGCCGGTGCCGTTGTCTTCTATTTCTATAACAATGGTTTCACCCAGTTGCCGGGTGCGCAAGGTAATGGTGGGCCCCGCGCCAGATTTGAAATATTTGTGCTCGAAGGACTGTTTAGCGTTCCGCAGAAGATTGAGTGTTACCTGCTGGATTTCCTGCGCCGCGCAATTGATGAGAGGCAGTTCGCTGGCAAATTCTTTCACAATTCGAACGCCCAAGGGTTTCAGTTCAAGCGTATTGTGGGCGAGCTCTAGGCTGTGATTCATCAGTTCGCTCACGTCCACCAAGGTGCGACGCTGAGTGTTGCCCCGGGAAAATTCCAGCATATTTGTGACAATTTGTGCTGCCCGATTCCCCGCCTCTCTAATCGATTCGATAAAGCTGAAGAGATCTCTCTGGTGCAAGTAGGCACGCAATTGTTCGATGCTGATGCCCAAATCGCTGGCAGCTTGCTGGTTGGGTATGAGTTCTTCCGAAACCCGACGCTCAATATTCTGTACACTGTTAATGATGGCGCTCAGAGGGTTGTTAATTTCGTGGGCCATGCCGGCCGCCATTTCTCCTAAAGACATCATCTTTTCATTTTGTATCATCATGCTTTCTAAGCGTACTCGCTGGGTAACATTATCGATTCTGATTACCGCGCCTTGTATGTCGCTTGAGAGAAGAGGGTATATGGCTAGGTCAAAGTAATTGGCTTGGTTACCGTTACCCAGCTGAATGTTTTCTTTTGAGGTCGGCGCCTCACCATCGATTGAGGCCTCAATGGCTTTCAAGTCAATAGGAAGCTTGAGAAAAACCTTATCGATATTCTGGCCCAGTGCTTCACGGGCCGGCACGCTGGTGCATTGCTCTGCGGCTGAATTCCAGTGTGTGACTGTGCCTTGTCGAGTCACTCCAATTAGAATGGAGGGCATAGAATTAATGATGCTGTGCAGATAGTCTTGAGTTTCACACAAGAGTTCTTCGGTAATCTCGTGTTTGGCTATTTCTTCATAGAGCTGATTGTTGATAGTTCTCAGCTTGTTGGTTCGATCAACAATGCGCTGTTCCAATTCACGCTGGGCGATTTTGAGGTCTGCTTTGGCCTTTTTATGGTGCGAGCGGCTGCGTTGCAGGCCAATAATCAACAGTGTTTGCAGAATCAACAAGGCGGTGATGAGTATCAGTAGAACGCCCGGCAGCTTACCGTCGGTCGGTACAATGTCAGCATTCTGGGCCTGCGCTTGCAGAGGAGCAGCAAGAAGCAGCAGTAGAGCTAGGGCTAAGCGATGTGTCACGAAGTAAACCGTTTGGACGCTAAAGTTGTGTTCATTGTATCGGCTTGCGAGCAGAGGTCCAGTGAGGTTTAACTTGTGGTCTTTATTTATACAGAAATGGGGCTTAAGCGGTTGATTTCCATGAATATTCAAATAAGCCTTGACTCAGGAAGGAGGTCTCCATAGAATGCGCCTCACTTCGACGGGGGTGGTTAGCTCAGTTGGTAGAGCGGCGCCCTTACAAGGCGTAGGTCACAGGTTCGACCCCTGTACCACCCACCACTTCTTGAACAAAGTGGTTACACTCGCTAGAGATTTTGCGGACCGGTAGTTCAGCTGGTTAGAATGCCGGCCTGTCACGCCGGAGGTCGCGGGTTCGAGTCCCGTCCGGTCCGCCATTAATTTCTCGAATAAATCCCTTATAGTTCTTTTTCTCTCATCTTGCTCTGTTTTCATAGATATTTTGAATTCCTGTCTCCTTTGTTATTAAAGTCGTCTGGGATGCAGGCATGTTAGTCTTACTTACGAAGGTCGAAAGTCTATTTTGGTACCGAAACGTAACCAATTAGGTTTGCATGACTAAGGTTAGTTACAATTTGCCGATTGCACCGGAAATGCCAAGCTGGTAATGCGGCTGGTGTAAAATCCGATAGAAGTCTTAAAGGTGAGCTGGCTTATTTATGGACGAAATATCTCGACCAATATCTCATCCCGTATTCAGGTTTCTAAGCAAATATATATTACTCATACTGTTCGTAATCACCATTCCCCTTACAGGCAAGCATAATGGAATCCAAAAACCTGACTTTGGACCTTCGCAGCTATTGCAGTGAGGTTCAGGCTCATCAGCACGATTATCACCAGCTCGTATTTTCCGTTGCGGGTCGTATAGATATGCGTGTTGAGCAGAATGAAGGCGACGTATCTCAGCAACACGCGGCTGTGATACCGGCCGGTTACGATCACGGTTTTTCTTCAGACTCAACAAATTGTTTTCTCGTGGCCGATGTTCCCATCGCTTTGGCCCCGGAATTGAAGGCGCTTCCAGCGTTCATCCCAGTTGACGATACATTGGCTCACTACATAGTGTTCCTACATCAGACCCTAATGAAGGGTGGCGCCAGTGAAAATAGCCAGCGTCAAATGCTTGTTTTGCTGATTCAGTTGCTTAGAGAGCGCTTTGGCGGAGTCATTCATTTGGATCACCGTATTGAAGCCGCACGAGCGCATCTCGATCACTATTTTGCTAAGTCACTTCCTCTTGTTGAGCTGGCTGGAGTCGCAAATCTCAGTACGCGTCAGCTTAGCCAGCTTTTTCGGCAGCAGTTAGGAATGACACCAATGCAGTATCAGACTGAAAAACGCATGCAACAGGCGTGGCAGATGTTAGAGCTAGGTGCGTACAGTGTGGAACAGGTAAGTAATTCGGTCGGCTACGGAAGCCTTTCCGCCTTTAGTGACCGCTTTCGAAAGCATTTTGGTCAATCGCCTCGTACTATTCGCCAGAATGACAAAGAAGTCTTCCAGATCGCGAAAGACTCGAGTTAAGGAGATTATTACACTGAGCATCTCAAAAATTTAATTGTTTGTAGAGGTGGGCCAGTGACACAAATTCAACGCGCCACATTGATTGGTTCTGTCTCCATTTTCTTGTGGAGTACGCTAGCACTACTGACCCGCCTAACAGAAGATAAAATTCCAGCGTTTCAGCTTATGGCGATGACCTTCACCATCGCGTTTCTTTTGATGAATGTTCGCTGGTGGCTTCAGGGGCACACGGGGTTGCGCCACCTCCGCCAACCTCCTCTGAGCTGGCTCATCGGCGTCGGAGCTTACTTTGGTTATCATTTTTGTTATTTTGCGGCAATGAGTAAAGCGCCGGTAATGGAAGTGAGTTTACTGGCTTATTTATGGCCCTTACTAATTGTGCTGTTTTCAACATTACTGCCTAAAACAAAGCTTGAGTTGCAACATGTCGCGGGGGCATTACTTTCTTTTGCTGGGTGTTGGATACTAGTGGGAAAGGGCACTAGCGGATTTAGCGCTGAATATCTAAGTGGCTATTTGCTCGCTATCACCTGCGCATTTATTTGGTCGATTTATTCCGTGGCAAGTCGTTTTGTAAAAACAGTTCCTACCGATGCGGTAGGCTGGTTCTGCGCTGTTACGGCCATGACGGCCTTTGCTTGTCACCTTAGGTGGGAAGTTACGGTGTGGCCTGAAAATATGAGTCAGTGGACTGGCATTGTGGGCTTAGGCCTTGGCCCGGTGGGTATTGCATTTTTCACCTGGGATTACGGCGTTAAACATGGAAACCTGCAATTGCTAGGTTCTCTTGCTTATGGGACGCCGCTCATTTCAGTTCTTTTGCTGCTCACCGTCGACGAAGGCGTGTTCAGTGCCTCCTTGGCTTTTTCGTGTTTGGCGATTGTTGGCGGCTCGATTTTGGCGGCCTATAGACCTAAGCGTGCGAAGGTGGCGTAGATGCTGGCGCTAGTGTCAAAAATATTATAACTGGGTCATGGCGTTTTGATTTAGGTGAATTTAATCACTAACTTTGATAGTTTTACTCTTTTCATTACTCTCAATTGCTAAAAGAATCAGCCTGATACCTTGCAGAGCTTGCTCGGCCGTAACTGGCGCTTGACCGCCATTGCGAATGGCCTCAGCAAGTTCTTGATAGTACAGCTGATAGCCGCCTCTCTCGGTTTTTACTCGATGTGATTGTTCCGCATCATAAACAAAACCATACTCCGCTTCATCCTCATCCGCCCAGCTTGCTCGGTCGGGAATAAGTCCTGTTTTTAGCCGGCTTTCTTGTGGGTCGAGCCCCATTTTTTCATAGCTTCCTACATCTCCTTGGACCCTAAACCGAATGTTGGGGCCTGAGCAAAATAAATTCGCTTGTAATAGTACAATCTTGTCCGGGTAGTGTAGCGTGAGGTGAAAAAAATCGATGTTTTCTGAGTTTTCTCGCATGGCTCGGCAGGTGGCGGTAATGGCCTCGGGCAAACCAAATAATTGTAGTGCTTGGTCAATAAGATGAGGCCCTAGGTCAAATAGAATTCCACCACCTACATTCGCCGTTTCGCGCCACCGTGGCTGTACCTTAGGGCGAAAACGGTCGAAGTGAGATTCGAATACTTTAACCTTACCCAGGCGATTTTCTTTAATGAGTTTATCAACACTTAGAAAATCGCCGTCCCAGCGACGGTTTTGGTAAACGCTGAGCGTTAAGTTCTTTTCATTGGCCAAAGCAATCAGTGCTTCTCCCTCCGCAATTTCTGTCACAAAAGGTTTTTCTACAACGACGTGTTTATTGTTCTCTAGAGCCAATTTTGCCAGAGAAAAATGCACATCGTTAGGGGCTGTGATGATGACTAACTCGGCATCACTATCACAGAGCATCTCTTTGGCGCTGGAGAAGTGTATGACCTCAGGGCAGTCTCGTTTCACGGTTTCAGCTTGACGGCTGCTTATGGCCGACAAGCTGAAATTTTGCAGTGTCTGAAGAAAGGGGATGTGGAAGGTTTTGGCTGAAAAACCATAGCCCACTATGGCTGTTTTAACAGGGCGGGAGAACTCAGAGTATTGCGTCGTCACAGGCATTGCTCTTAATTGGCGGATTGATGCGGGTTTTGCTAGTGTTTAAGTCTAAATAGATTCTTGAGTCAGAGGCATGATTTTGGGTGTTCTGCAGACCACATCACACCTTTAAGGTCAATAATTTGGCATAATAGCAGTATCACCATCCACCCACATACTCCTTTGTCGGTTGTCAGGTAAGGTAATGCTAAACGAGATTACAGAGCAGGCGGAAGCCGTTGTCTTTTTCGAGGGCCTAAAGGTCGTTAGGGAAATGCTGTTCTCTGAGTTTGAGGCGGTACTTGATTGCTACGTACCCATTCCAGACTTTAGGCAGCAAGACCTCAACGCTGTTTATGTTCGTATAGATTCCGATTTCGCGATTCGCTCGGCCGTATTTTTCACTATTCAATTCGATGCCAAGGGTTTTGCAGACAAGCAGTGGAATGTTCCTGTTCAGCAGCTTTCTGAGACCGCCGCAAAGGGTCCAGATTTGGGCGCTGGACCCATCCGCTTAGCCTGTCACAGTCAGTGTAATGTAGCCTGGCACCGGGATAAGCTCTGGGACCCAGATATGGCGCCTGGGAATAACCACTTTCAAAATCTTAGAAAAGCTATAAAAAACAACCGTTTAGGGCTGATGTTTAAGCCTGCTGAGACGGCTGCGTCTACAGAGCTAAGCTCTTCGGCAACGGATACTGCCCGAGAGCAGCAATTCCGGAATCATATGGCCAGTACGCTCAAGGAACAGCGTTTGCGTATCTCCACCCTTAACAGCCAACATAAACTGCAAGTAAAAACGCTTCAATTGGAGCATCAAGAGCGCCTACAGCAGTATCGCCAGCAGCACTTTGAGCAGGTGCAAGGCTTGAACGATAGTGAGCAGCGAAATGCTCAACTGAAGCAGACAATTGACGCTCAGGCGCAGAAAATTGAAGGTGTGCGAGAATATTTTGAGCATAAGCTCGCCAACGCACAAACAGGCGAGGCGGCCCAGCTTGAAGCGCTAGAGGCGAATTTTGAGCTAGAATTAGAAGCAAAGATTGAAGCCGCGTGTACCGAGCTGAAAGATCAGTTGCAAATGCGCGAACTGGAATTACTTTATCGTCGCGAGCAAGAAAATAGCTTTCAAGAAGAGATAAGGGGCTTGCGGGAAGAGAAGCAGGCCATTATGGCTAACAGCGGTGACCAACTCCTGTCCCGTCTGAGCTTGTCTGGCGTCAGTTTCGTGACCTTTTTGCCGGGGGCGGGGCACATTACCGTTCCAGTAGACGATATGGGTAAATATATCGAAAACCCACAATCTTACGCCGCGGGAAAAAGTGGGGTGAGTTTGGACCAATACCAGCAGTGGCATAAGCACCATCAGCTGCCTCAGTGTCAAGCTTTAGCCGAAGGTGGCAACATTTGTGGTGCCAATATAGCTCGAGTCGCCGCCCCTCGTGATTTTCATGCGGGTGAAAATGACCGATGCAAGCATCACCAGGCGGACCCAATACCTGCGCTTAAAAGGGTTCGTTCATAGGTAGAGCGGGATTATGCAATTTACGGTTGATCAATCACTGTTGGCGCAAGCCGCAACAGTGCCTTTGCAAGTCATACACTGGCCTAGAATGGAAGCGCACGGCATTCAAGTGCTTGTCAGGCGTGACGACTTAATTCACCCTCAATTATCCGGAAACAAATTCTATAAATTGCACCACAACTTAATGGAAGCAAAGCGCCAAGGGCACGATACGATACTGAGCTTTGGCGGCGCGTGGTCAAACCATCTATACGCATTGGCCGCCGCGGGCAAAATTCACGGTATTAAAACCCTTGGAATTGTTCGTGGCGAACCCCAGCCGACGGCCATGTTAAAAGATGCTCAAAATTTTGGTATGAAGCTGAAGTATTGGACTCGAGAGCAATTCAGGCAGAACAAGGGTGAGCATATTGACTCTGGGCTCTTTGATGAGTTATTGAATGAGTTTGGTCGTTTTTATACGATCCCCGAGGGCGGCTCAAATGTTTTGGGCGCAAAGGGTTGCGCCGCTATCAGTATGGCCACTGAACTGGCTCTAAATGGCGATTTTAGTGATATATGTGTAGCTTGCGGCACCGGGGCTACCTTGGCGGGAGTGGCTGCGGGGCTTAGCGCTGACAAAACTGCGTGGGGTTTGTCTGTGCTAAAAGGTCAGGGTAGCATGGCCCAGGAAGTAGCCAATTTGGTAGGCACCTTGTGTGGTAAAGACTCACGGCAATGGCACCTTGTCAAAGGGTACCATGGAGGAGGCTACGCAAAACTCAAGCCGGAGTTAAGGTCGTTTATGTTGAATTTTGAAGCCCAAACAGGTCTGCTACTCGACCCTATTTACACCGCAAAACTATTTGCAGGTATAGAAACTATGGCAGCCGAAGGTGTTTGGAAGGCGGGCAGTCGTCTAGTGGTTGTGCACTCTGGAGGCCTTCAGGGGCGACGGGGATTCGAAGGACTCACTCCCGAGGCTGAAAACGTCTCGCTTGAATATTAAAGGACTTATTACACGGCTATGGATACCCAGACTTTCAATTACGATATTGCCAAAACGCTGATTCCCGTAAACGCCATGAGCAGCGCTCACTTGAGCGAGCTGCTGCCCCATTGTGAAGTGGAGTATGTATTCAAGGGTAATGAAATTTTTGAGCGCGGGTGCTACAAGCGAGAACATGTTTACGTTTTACACGGAGAGGTTGAGCTGGTAAATGCAGCAGGTTCGGTCGAAAAGTTGTCACTGCAATCTAGTATGAACCCGCTCAGTCATCATTTTCCCCGGCAGTATACCGCCCGCGCCACCAGCGATTGCAGTATTGTGCGAATCAATAGTGAAAAGCTGGATCGCTTGCTGACTTGGAGTCAAATAGCCGATTACCTTTTGTTGGACATCAGTAGCCAACGTGACTTAGATGAGGATATGCACTGGATGACAACAGTGCTTAAATCCAATTTGTTTCACAAAGTACCTCCTACCAACGTGCAAAAAATATTTTCTCGGTTAACACCATTGCTTGTTTCAAGCGAGGAAGTTATTTTACGCCAAGGTGAAATTGGCGATGGTTGTTATTTCATTAAAGAGGGGCGTGCGGTGGTGAGCCAATCTCCAGACGGCGTAAAAAAACCAGAGCCCGTAGCCAGTATTCAAGAGGGGCGTTGCTTTGGTGAAGACGCTTTAGTGAATGATGCGGTGAGAAACGCGACGGTTAGAATGACCTCGAACGGTGTGCTGATGCATTTGCGTAAACGTGATTTCATCGACCTTTTGAAAGAGCCTGAGGTGGCGACCATCACTCGAGAAGATTTTGAAAAAAATAGCGCAGACTACGTTTGCATTGACGTCAGAACTGACGCTGAATACAGTGAAGGGCACCTGGACTCTTCGGCTAATATTCCCTTGAATCTCTTGCGCTTAAAAACCCGGCAGCTAAATTCAGAAAGAAGTTATTTGATTTACTGCGATACAGGTCGTCGCAGCAAGGCGGCTGCGTGGTTGTTGTCAGAGCAGGGTTTTAAGGCCTTTGCCTTGGATGGCGGACTGGACGGAAAACCCAATCAGAAATCGCGTGCAGATAACGTGCTATATTTCCAAGATTACGTTTTACGTAATGGTATGGCGGTGGCTGGCCAGTAATTTGGCACAACGAAATAGCGGGCGCGTTCCTCCCAAGTTACACCGTCGGCCAATAAGCGGAGTCTGGCCAGAAGAATTGGGCGGTGGCTAAGGCGAGGGTTGTGGGCCAATCTTGCCCGTTTTTGGGCGTGGATATCGCTTGTGCTTAAAGCGTTTTCACTGGAAAAATATTCTTCAATTGCCGCAGCTAGCTGTTCGCGGTTCAGTATGTCCCCATTGAGTTTTGCAGGGCTCAACCACAGGTTCTTGTCTAAAAAATGCCAGCCTTGATCAGCGAAATCTGGGTTTTCACATAACTCTAAAATTTGTGTCTGTGTTAACCAATGCCCCTTGTTGTGCTCCGGGTGGGCAATGCTGGGTGAAGGGGAGCTTGAAGGCATTGGGTAGAACAAATACCCCGTCATCAATAAGCATACAGTAATTCCATTTACCCCCTGTTTGGCCAGCTCGGCTTTTCCTTCCGGCCACTCCCCCAAAGCCAACTGGTGGCTTCGCAGACGGTCCACTTTTTTGTCTAGTCGGTCATTGGCATTGGGGCCTATCCAGTATTGAGCTGATGTGTGCGAATCTTGATCGCTTGTTCCCAAATAGAACTTCACCGCTGTTTCAATATGCAAGGTTTGGGAGCCGTGTTGGACAATGAAATCGAATTCGCCCAAAGTTTGTTTGGCACTTCCTCCTGTAGGGCGATTAACCTGCAAATTTTGCGCAATGAGGGTGAAATCAGGAAAAAAACGAAAGAAAAAGCCGCACAAACCCTCGAAATATATACCCAAGCGAGGGCTTTTGAGTGTTTCAAGGTAGCGTATTAACTCCACCGGATTAGCGTCGAGCTCGCTTAGCCAAAGGCGTAGCGCGTCGGGGTTTAAATCTCTAGCCGGCCATAATACGCAGACCTTGGAGTCCCGAGGCAGGTCAATTAGAGGAGGGCTGAACAGCATCCAGGCAAGATCGCGGACGACCTGATTCTTGAGTTTTGGGGCATACATAGAGCCACCTTAACATGTCATTAGGCGATAATATCGGCTTAAATGCTGCCATTTACTGGAAACTTACCGCTATAATGATCGGTCAACTCAAACGAAGTAGGCATTTAATGGCAGAATTTAACACAATAGGGCTGATTGGGCGCTTAGGCAGTGAGCGTGCTGTTTACTCCATGAAAAGGCTTATTAAGTACCTATTAAGCGAAGGCCTTACTGTAACTCTAGAAGAAGAGACCGCCAGCCTACTGCCGAATCATGATTTATCGGTGTGTAACAAAGAGCACTTGGGCAAAGATTGCGACTTGGTCATTGTGGTGGGCGGCGATGGTAGTTTACTCGGTGCGGCAAGAGCTTTGGCTAAGCACTCGGTGCCGCTGCTAGGGGTTAACCGTGGGCGCTTGGGCTTCCTCACCGATATCACGCCTGACGAAATTGAAAGCAAGGTTGGCGAAGTGCTGGCTGGCAAATACCTCATGGAGTCGCGTTTTCTACTCGATATGCATGTAATACGCAACGGCATTCGAGTTGAAGGGGGAGACGCGCTTAACGACGTGGTGATTCACCCCGGTAAGTTTATTCGAATGATTGAATTTGAACTCTATATTGATGGCCAGTTTGTCTACAGCCAACGCTCTGACGGAATGATTGTTTCAACGCCTACAGGTTCTACGGCCTATGCCCTAAGCGGCGGCGGCCCAATTATGCACCCTAAACTCGATGCTATGGTGCTAGTGCCGCTTAACCCTCATACCTTGAGCAGTCGACCAATTGTGGTGGACGGTAGCAGCGAAATAAAAATTAAGATTGGTGAGCACAACTCAGCCTACCCCCACGTAACTTGTGATGGTCAAACCCATTTGGTGACTCAGCCTGGAGACGAAGTACACATCATCAAGAAGCCTCATAAGCTGCAGTTAATACACCCTTTGAATCATAATTTTTATGAAATTTGCCGTTCAAAATTAGGGTGGGGCAGCCACTTAGTTGACTAGCGCATACGACATTATTGGCGACATACACGGGTGTGCAGAGACACTGGTCCGGCTGCTGGAGCGAATGGGTTACCAAAAAGTTTGCGGCGTGTATCAACACTCCAGCCGCAAGGTGATTTTTTTAGGAGACGTGCTTGATCGCGGCCCACGTATTCGCGAGGCCCTACAGTTGGTGCACGATATGGTGATGGCGGGGCACGCCGAGATGATCATGGGTAACCACGAGTATAATGCGATTGGCTATTGCACCAAGGCACGCCCAGGTTCCGGACGAGAATATTTGCGCGAGCATGACGAGCGCCACACCCGCCAAATCGCAGAAACGTTAGAGCAGTTTGCCAATCACCCCGAAGATTGGAAGGCCTATTTAGCTTGGTTTAAGGACTTGCCGCTTTTTTTGGAAAAGCCCAGTTTTCGGGTGGTGCACGCTTGTTGGGACAACGATCTTATCAGCCGTTATTTACGGCAATATCGTAGCAACCAAGTTGATATGGATTTTATTCACGCCTCAGTGGATAAACTCTCATTTGCAGGTATTTTAATGGACCGCTTAACACGTGGTACCGATATGCCCTTGCCTGGTGGCGGTTCTATGACAAGCAAAGACGGTTACGAGCGGCAGTTTTTTCGGACGCGTTTTTGGGGCAATGAACCGAAAGTCTATAATGACGTGATATTTCAGCCAGACCCTCTGCCCAATGAAATTGGTGAGCTTGCCATAAGCGAGGATGACCGCTCGAGAATTAGTCAATACAGTGCAAGCGCAAAACCACTGTTTGTGGGTCACTATTGGCTAAATGAGTCGCCTAAACCTCTGGCCGCAAATGTGGCATGTTTAGATTACAGTGCCGTTAAATATGGTCGTTTAGCCGCCTATCGCATGGATGGAGAGGCGACTTTATCTACCGACAAATTTGTTTGGGTATATGTGGATCAGCATCACGTGGACGAAGCTCCTCACGAGGGAGGCCCCAATGAGTTGGGTTAAAGCCGCCTCTTTATCGGCCGACCTGGACCTGGCCGCAATGAGCGCATACCTGCATCAGCAGGGCGTGAATCATAGAATCAGCGAAGAGAGTGGAGCTCAAGTGATTTGGGTTCAACATGGAGGGCATGCTGCCGCGGTTTTGGAGCTGGTGGAGGGGGTGAGTCGTGGGGACGTGCAATTTAATGTGAGCGAAAGCGCGGCCGACAATAATCCCGCCTCCTCAAACTCTTGGGTCTCCCAGACAGGTCGTTTTCCCGCCACATTGTGCTTACTCGTGCTCGCGATATTTGGGGCTTTGTTGGTTGAGTTCAATCCTAGTTTATCGCTAGTGCGTTGGCTGACCTATCAAGATATTCATGTTGTTGGCAATCGGCTTGGTCTAGGAACGGTCGCTCAAATATTCAGTGAGGGACAATATTGGCGTTTGGTTACTCCTATATTTCTTCACTTCAGCCTGTTCCATATTTTGTTTAACTGTTTGTGGCTGTGGGAGTTTGGTCGTCGCTTGGAGGGTTTTTTGGGGCGCTCACGCTTCCTGAGTTTGGTGCTATTCACAGGCATCGCGTCTAATTCTACTCAATATTTTTGGCAGGGACCGTCGTTGTTTGGGGGTATGTCCGGCGTGCTCTACGGCCTTTTAGGTTACTTATGGATTCGCAATAGGCTACAGCCCGACCCGCGGATTGCACTGCCCAGTGGAGTGATCATCTTCATGCTAGTGTGGCTGCTTGTGGCCGCTTCTGGTTTTGTGGATATGTTCATAGGCGGCAGCGTCGCGAATGCAGCTCACGTCGGCGGCTTACTCGCGGGCATGTTGGCAGCTTTTGCTGCAAGTCGAGATAGGCCTTAGCCTCTAGCATTGCTATAATCGCCCGCTGAGCTCTGATATGGGCGAAAACCACATTACTTTTTTTGGAGAATACTCTTGGATTTCAAGGAGTTGCTGGAATCTGTCAACCCAGATACTTACCAGTCACTAAAGCGAGCTGTTGAGTTGGGCAAGTGGCCAGACGGTAAAAAAATTACTCGCGAACAACGGGGTTTGTGCCTGCAGGCGGTTATTAGCTGGGAAGCGAGTAATTTGCCAGAAGACGAACGCAGCGGCTACATTCCACCCAAAAAACACAGTCATTGCGGCGGTGAGGGTGAGCTTGCAGAGCCCGAAGAAAAAACTTTGAAGTGGCAATAGATCATGCTTGATGTTTTAGCGCGCGGTAACACTGCGAAAATGGAATCGGTCTTGCCTGCTGAGGCAAGTGCGCCCATTGAATATTACCTGCCTTTAGGTGAACATCGCGTTCATTTGAATCCTTATGTCGGACAGAAGGTACAGTTGAAATTTGCAGGCCAAATTCACTGCAAGCACTGCGGCCGTAAAACCAATAAGAGTTTTAGTCAGGGCTTTTGTTATCCTTGTTTTAGCAAGTTGGCTCAGTGTGATCTTTGTATCATGAGTCCTGAGAAATGCCATTACGACGAAGGTACATGTCGAGAACCTGAGTGGGCTGACGAATTTTGTATGAGTGACCATATAGTGTACTTGTCGAATTCTTCAGCACCTAAAGTGGGGATCACTCGTATTTCGCAGATACCTACTCGTTGGGTTGATCAGGGGGCAATTCAAGCTCTGCCGATCTTTCGCGTGAAAACACGGCAGCATTCGGGTTTTGTGGAAGACGCTTTGCGTGAACACATAGCGGACAAGACCAATTGGCGTGCTTTATTAAAAGGCGATGCTGAAAAAGTAGATTTACCGGCTTTAGCCGATCGCTTGATCGACCAGTCGCAGGAAGATTTAGAATTTTTTGTCGAGAGTTATGGCTTACAGGCACTGCATCATATAAGCGGTGTAGAGGTGCAAGAGCTGGTATATCCGGTATTGGAGTATCCCAGTAAAGTCGTCACCCACAATTTGGATAAAGTACCCTTGGTAGAGGGCACCTTGTTGGGTATCAAAGGTCAATATTGGATCTTGGATACCGGAGTGATCAATATTCGCAAGTACAGCGCTTACGATCTGGAATTTTCAGCCGCGTAAAACGAATTAATACCTTAGGGGAATGCGTAATGGGTGCAAGCACCATCTACTTGAAAGACTACAAAGTACCGCCGTTTTTGATTGATAAAACGGAACTGACCTTTGACCTACAAAATGAATATACAACGGTACAGTCAACATTGCATATGCGCCGGAACCCTGAGTGCGTGCAGCTTTGCCCGAAACTCGAGTTGAACGGTTTAGAAATGCAGTTGATGGAGCTGCGTATTGACGGCAGAGTGCTTAGCAAAGACTGCTATGCGCTCACCGATGAATTGCTGACCTTGTGTGAGTTGCCGGCGAACTTTATTCTGGAATGCCAAACTCGAATAAAACCCCAAGAAAATACTTCCCTTGAAGGTTTATATCGCTCACGCACGATGTATTGCACTCAGTGTGAGGCTGAAGGTTTTCGAAAAATTACCTACTACCTCGATCGCCCCGATGTGATGAGTGAGTTTGTCACCACCATCAAGGCTGACGAGACCAACTTTCCAGTGCTCTTGTCAAACGGTAACCCCATCGACGCGGGCAAAAGTGACGACGGCCGTCATTGGGCGACTTGGCATGACCCCTTCAAAAAACCCGCTTATCTCTTTGCTTTAGTAGCGGGTGATCTGGAGCGCGTAGACGACAATTTCCTCACGGCCTCCGGGCGCGAAGTTAGCTTGCGCATTTTTGTTGAAGGCAAAGATGTCGATAAAGTTGATCATGCCATGACTTCTTTGAAACATTCTATGCGCTGGGATGAAGAGGTATACGGTCGAGAATATGACCTAGATATTTTCATGATTGTGGCTGTCGATGATTTCAATATGGGCGCCATGGAGAACAAAGGCCTCAATATTTTTAATACCTCTTGTGTGCTTGCGAAACCAGAAATAAGCACCGACGCTGCCTATCAGCGAGTAGAAGCTATTGTTGCGCACGAGTATTTTCACAACTGGAGCGGCAACCGCGTAACCTGCCGCGATTGGTTTCAGCTAAGCTTGAAAGAGGGCTTTACGGTGTATCGTGACGCCGAGTTTTCTGCCTATATGGGTTCTCCAACGGTAAAGCGGGTTGAAGACGTAAGTTTTTTGCGCACCGCACAGTTTGCTGAAGATGGTGGTCCGATGGCACACGCTGTGCGGCCCGAATCCTATATGGAAATTTCTAATTTTTATACCCTAACCATTTATGAAAAAGGCGCCGAGCTGGTTCGGATGATTGCCAATTTGTTGGGCCCCAAAAATTTCCGCGCAGGTTCTGACCTATACTTTGATCGCCACGATGGGCAAGCGGTGACCACCGACGATTTTGTTCAGGCAATGGAAGACGCCTCAGGTAAAGACCTTACCCAATTTAGACGCTGGTATTCGCAGGCCGGAACTCCCGTGTTAAATGTTGAGGGTCACTATGACGCTGAGGCACAAACCTTCACTTTAAAAGCGACCCAAAGTTGCCCGCCAACTCCTGAAAGTGAGCATAAGTTACCGTTCCATATTCCTGTGGCTATGGGCTTATTGGGCGATGCAGGCGAACTGCCTTTGTATTTGCGCGGAGACGAAGCTCCCGGTGAGAGCAGCGACAATACACATCGCGTTTTAGAGATCACAGAAGCGGTACAAACCTTTGTTTTTGAACGTGTCGCCGAGCGTCCGGTGCCCTCACTATTGAGAGCGTTGTCGGCGCCCGTGAAGTTACAGTACAACTACAGTCGTGAAGACTTAACCTTGCTTATGCGCGCAGACAGCGACGGTTTCAGCCGGTGGAACGCCGCCCAGCAATTAGGTGTTGCAGTGATTCACGACGCCATGCAAGCCTGGAAAGCTCAAGCACCCATAGCCGTTGATCCACTCTTGGTGGAAGCCTATCGCACAGTGTTGAATGACAGCAGTCTCGACAAGGCAATGGTTGCCTTGATGTTGACCTTGCCCACAGAAGCTTATCTCAGCGAGATTGCCACAGAGATTGACGTGGACGCTATCCACCACGCTCGTGATGGGGTGAAACGTGCCCTAGCCAAAGCACTCAAAAATGAATTCATTGGTATTTATGAGTCTTATGATCACAGTGTGCCTTACGCGCCGACGGCTGCCGACATTGCCGCGCGCAGTTTGTGTAACATTGCTTTAGGCTATTTGATGTCGAGTGGCGATGCTCACGTTCTTGATAAGTGTTATCAGCAATATCTGGCGTCTAATAACATGACGGATGTTATGGCGGCACTGGCCAATTTGGTCAACAGCCGTGATGAGGCGGCTAATTTACAACGCCGCAAGGCTCTAGATGATTTCTACGATAAGTGGCAATCGGAATCACTCGTGGTAAACCAGTGGTTGAGCGTGCAGGCAACTTGCACTTTGCCCGGTGCATTGACGCGGGTTAAGGCTTTGATGGAACATCCAGCTTTTGATATTAAAAACCCGAATAAAGCGCGCTCGGTTATCGGCGGTTTCTGTGCGGGCAACGCGGTTAACTTTCACGCTGAAAATGGTGAAGGGTATGAGTTTCTGGCCGATCAAATCATTGTATTGAATGCCCTTAATCCACAAATAGCGTCTCGTTTGCTGACGCCGCTGACAAAATGGCGGCAGTACAATTCTGCGCGCCAAGCCCTAATGCAAGATCAGCTTCAGCGTATTTTGCGGGCGCCTGATTTGTCGAAAGATGTCTATGAGGTTGTGAGTAAGAGTTTAGGCGTTTAATGCTGGAATACAGCCCGCTTTTACTTGCGCTGTTGGTTGCCACAGGTTTTATCGCAGGCATTATCAATACCCTGGCTGGAGGAGGTTCTAGCTTAACCATTCCAGCTTTATTGTTGTTAGGGCTGCCCGCAGATGTGGCTAATGCCACAAACCGAGTAGGGGTGTTTTTACAGTGTTTAGTGGGCACTCGCGGCTTTTATAACGCCGGGCGCTTGGACACTGCCGATATGGGGCCAGTGTTAGTGCCAACGCTATTAGGTGGTTTACTGGGGGCGATTCTCGCGGCCTTCTTACCCGTGTGGGTGTTGAAACCCATGCTGCTGGGCTCGATGGTATTAACAGCGCTTATTATCTTACTTCGTCCCGCGGCGATTGCGCCACCAGACGGCACGCCCGTTAGAAAAGTGAATGATTCTATTGTGGGCTGGATGGCGCTGTTTATTGCTGGAATATATGGCGGTTTTGTTCAGGCTGGGGTGGGCTTTATTTTGATTGCAGCTCTGTCGGGTGTTTTACGCTACGATCTTGTCCGCAGCAATGCTTTGAAGATGCTGTGTAGCTTGGCATTTACCTCGGTGGCGTTGGCGCTGTTTGCCATTGAGGGAATGGTGCTGTGGTTGCCGGGTTTGATCCTAGGTGTGGGAACTATGGCGGGGGCAATGGTGGCCGTTAAGTTGGCGATAAAAATCAGCCAAAACACGTTAAAATGGTTTGTATTTATTATGACCTTAGTGACTTGTAGTGCCGCTATGGTTTTCTAGAGCATTCCTGAGCTGTCGACCTCTAGTAGTCCCCAGCTTAAGACGCAAAAGCACCGTTTTTCTAGGGACTTATTTCTATCTAATTTAGGTGCACAGGCTAATTTGTAGGGTACAGTGCTTTTAGCTTGGAGCCCGATTCTCTACGGGTTACTTTCTTGCTGCGTAAATCTTTCACCAAATTTAAAAACTTGTCTGCAGGCCAGGGCTCACTGTTCTGAGTGCCACGATAAATGCTCGCGTCTAATTCCTGCAGTAGGGCATCAGCGTCCTCGCTATCAAAGTGCTGGCCAACAGTTGTCAAATTAGTACTGTGCTTGTTTGGCCATCGGCTGATGCCCCAAGCGATAATCTTTTCTCTAGTGGCGGCAAGATCGCCATTCTTACAGGCCTCTGTCATGGCTTGAAACGCTTTTTGTTCGTCTTCATGTTCCGTGCGCAAGCTAGATTGATGTTCAATCTTGGAATCGATCAAGCCCTTGTTCACTCTATTTTTTAAGCGCCAGTAGGCGATAAATAGAGCCAGACTCAGCAGTGCCAACACAGCGGAAATTGTCATCCAAAGTAAGGGGGGAGCGCTGTTCTGCTTGGTATTTTCCTCGACCTGAGTGGGTGTTTGGGGAAGTGGGGCTGGCAAGGCTTGGGCGTAATCCACGCCGGCCGCTTCAGCAACCTCTACCTTAATGGCCGGTAGCGTCGTCTTTTCTTGGCGCTGGGTATCGGTATTCCACCAGCTAAGAGATATTGCCGGGAGTGTCAGTGGCCCGCTTTTCATAGGTACTACTGCGATGGTTTCAGTTCGCAAGCCGGTAACCCCTTGTTCCACGTTTTGATCTTGGGTTTGTGCTTGGTCGGGATAGTATTTTACACCTGGTTCAGCGGCAAATTTCAAGGGGGGCAGCTGCGCGCCGGTTAAACCCTTGGCCGCGAGGGTGATCACGCGAGTGATCGGCTCGCCGACTTTGAAGGTGCTAGGGTCGCTGCTCCATTCTTCATTTAAGCTGAGTTGGCTGCTAGGTAACCAGCTCGAGCCGGTGAAAGACGCTTCAGCCGGTTTTACTGTAACCGTCAGTGGTTGGGTTCTAAGGCGTTTCATCTCGCCCGTCTGGGTGCCAAAAGGGTCAGACCATGGGTCTCTAACTCGGCCTTTAGTCGCTACCGAGTAAATGAGTGGTGGTATTTCAAGTACGCCACTGGTTTGAGGGAAAAGTGCGTAGCGTATTTCTATTACCGCGTAGGGTTTATCGTTGAGTCTTTTTTGGTAGCGCTGTTCAGACAGCTCCACAAGCAAGGCATCGTCCACGGTGAGTTCGTCTGAATTAATACTGCGTAAGTTGATGGACGTGAAAAGTTTGACGGTAAAAATAATCTGTTCTTGAACGTGCACAGAGCTTTTTGAAACGCTAGATTCTATGAAGATGTCTTTGCTGGAATTATTACTGGGCTCCGTTTTTTTAACTTCTACCACCAAGGCCTCACTGTATATCCCTTGATAGTTCACCGATGGAATGAGAAGTTGACCCACCTTTTTGGGAGAGAGTATCAGCTTCCATTCGGTGAACGATTCCGCTTTGCCATTGACGCTTCGGTATTGCGAGCTGCGATTGTTGCTGATTATGTCAAAATTCATATCGAGCGCAGAAAAATCAGGCCCCTTACCATTGGCCTGAGTATCGAGTTTCAAGGTGAGTTGAAGCGTTTCCTCCAGGTCGATGGTGCTGCGGTCGACACTTGCTGTCAACGAAATCGCCAGCGCGATTGCTGGGCAGAGCAATAGAATCGCGGTGGCTTTACTCAGGCAGAGGAGGGCTTTCTTTAGCATGTTCCTAGACTCTTTGGTTGTGCGTGTTTGTTCTGCTTCAGTGAATCAAAGCGATTTTTGATCTTAGGTATTTACCAGCGTTCATTAGCATCATTGTCGGGGGGTAACCAATCGCCACGCTGATAGTCTTTGCGCAGCTGTCGATGCTGATACTGAAATTTTCTTCTCAGTAAACCACCGGGGTCGTCAGGCACCTGTCGCAACCATTGTTCCAGAGCTTGTTGTTGCTCGGGATCTAGTTCTGATTCAGTGGCTTCCTGAGGGGTCGGCTCGCTTTCGCCTTCCTGTTGAGGCTCTTCAGCTTCTTGGTTTTCTGGTTTACCGTTTTCAGGGTCTTTCTCAGAATCTTCCTCAGGGTCTTTCTCAGAATCTTCCTCAGAGTCTTTCTCAGAGTCTTTCTCAGAGTCTTTCTCGGATTCTTGCTGTTCGTTGGAGTCTTGCGGATCCGAGTTCCCACCTTCTTCATCGCTAGGTTCTTGCTCACCTGACTGATCTTGGTCTTGTGGGTCTTGTTCGCCTTCACCCTGGTTTTCTTGGTCCTTGTCTTCCTTATCTTGATCTTGATTCTCTTGTTCTTGCTTCTCTTGCTCCTGCTTTAACTTTTTGACCAGTTCACGGTTAAACTCGGCATCTTCAAAGTCAGCTTGTGTTTCTAGAGCCAAGGTATAGGCGTCGATAGCTTTGTCCAGTTTTCCTGCTCGCGCCAGGGCATTACCGCGATTGTAGTGGGCATTGGCGCTAGAACTTGTCGCAAACGATTTTGTAGCTGATTCGTAATCTCCTGCTTGATATTGCGCAGTACCTTTCCAGTCGGAATTTTCAAATTCCTTAGCCGCTTGTTCGGCCTTGCCATCGGCTAAACTGCGCTGGCCTTGTTGGTCTTTGGTGTACCAAAGGTCATCCCAGCCGAAAGCGTGGCTCTTCTGGGGTAGACTGAGCAAGGGCACAAAGACGAGGCAGATAAGCACGCCCCGGCGAAACAAGTAGGCGATCACGGGCAGCAGTAGCATTGTCAACCAGTGGCCATATTCGCGCCAATTATCAAACTCTCGCTCAAGCTCACGGGTTTTTTCTTCCAGGCTATCAGGCAGGGCCATGAGCCATTCTAAATCTTGATTGTCGGGTCGCAGGTCAGCGTAGCGCCCGTTCTTCTGTGCACTCAGATGCTGAAGGGTGGGTCTGTTTAATGAGGCAATAACAATATTGCCGCGGCTATCTTTCGCGAAGCCACCTTCACCATAGGGGATGGGGGCGCCTTCAGCTGTGCCAACGCCTAAAATTGAAACGCGAATGGCAAGCCCCTGCAAACTCTTGATAATAGCGCTTGCCGCGGAGCTGGGAATTTCATCGCTGACAATTAAAATGTCGCCTTGTTGTAGCCCTGCGTCCTTCAGCAGTGCCAAGGCTTTCTCCACTGCCATCTCTGGGTTATTGCCCTTCAGTGGCATAATACTGGGGTGTAAGGCGGGTAATAAGCTCTCTAAGGTCGCAGTATCATCGGTAAGCGGAGCCACCACATGCGCTTCGCCAGCATAGGCGATTAAGGCGCTCAGACCTTCATTGCGCAACCGTAATAAATCGATAAGTTTGTGGCGGGCGCGTACTAAGCGAGAGGGTTTGATGTCCTCGGCCAACATAGACGGCGATAGGTCAAACAGTATGACCAACGCACTTTCTTTTTTGTGAATGGGCACGGTAATCTTTTCCCACACGGGGCCGGCTAGGGCGACACAACAAATGACCCATGCCATCAGCAAGGCAAGTAAACCGCGACGGCGGGTCGGTGCGAGAGTCCCTTCGATAAGGTGAGGTAGCAGTTCCGGTGCAATGACTTGTTGCCAATTGTTTGCACTGCGCTGTAGACGAAACAAAAGGCCTAGGAGAATGATCACTGGCAGTAAACCCAGTAGCCACTCAGGGCGAAGCCAGTGAAATTCTTGCAAAGTATTCATCGACGGCCCGCCCTCGAGAGATGCAGGCAAGCCAACAACAAACTGCCAACAAAGGCTAAGGCCAAGGGCCAATAAAACAAGCTGCGCACTGGACGAAAAACTTCGTCGTTCTGTTCTACCGGCTCTAAAGTGTCGAGAATGGTATAAATGTTGTTGAGCTCCTCGGGGTTGCGGGCGCGAAAATAGCGTCCGCCGGTAGATTCGGCAATGGTCTTAAGGGTGTCTTCGTCCAAGTCGACCGAAGGGTTGATGCGGCGAGCGCCAAAGTTACTGCCAAACAGGCCAGGCACAGTCATTTCACTCGCGCCAACACCCACGGTATAAATTTTTATATGCTCTTGCTTGGCGAGTTCGGCCGCCTTTAAAGGGCTTACTTCTCCTGAAGTATTGGCTCCATCGGTGAGCAATATAAGCACTCGGCTGGACTCAGGGCGTAACCTTAGGCGTTTAACGGCAAGGCCTATGGCGTCGCCGATGGCGGTTTTTTCCCCTGCAAAACCCAGCTGGGCTTCCTGAAGTAAGGTGTTGACGGTGTTTCGGTCAAAGGTAAGCGGGGCCTGAAGGTAGGCTTGCGAGCCAAACAACACTAATCCCAAGCGATCGGATTCGCGCCTGATAACAAAATCGCCCACTACTTGCTTTACAACGCTCAGTCGGTTCACTTGAGTGTTATTGAGTACCATGTCCTCTGTGTCCATGCTGCCTGAGATGTCGACAGCGATGAGTAAGTCTCGACCACTACTTGGCAAACTGATGGGCTCGCCAATCCATTTTGGCGCGGCACTGGCCACTAAGGCGGCAAGCCAAACCAAGCTCAGTAGGGCAATACTCAGCTTGCTACTGCGCAAGCTGCTGGTGGCGTTGGTGCTTGTACTGGCCAAATCCTGATAAAAGGGCACCTTAAGGGCTGCGTCTTGCTGTTCTTTTATTGGCAGCAACCAGCGCAACAATAAGGGTAGAGGCAGCAAAGCTAGCAACCAGGGAAAGTCAAATTCAAGCAAGGGGCCGCACTCCAGAAGTGATTGACGTGTGGGAGCGTAGCCAGTGTTCCGCCAAAGCGTGGAGCTCGGTAGGGTTTGTGTCTATGTGTTTACGGTAGGGGCCAGTGATAAGAAGTTGACCTATGTCCGATTGAAAGCGATTGCTTGAGCCAGTTTCTGGCAGGGTGCTGTCTAGAAAAGCCAACCAAGTGTCACCGCTGGTACTGGCGGCATTGCTGTTGGGGTAGGCGCTTAAGGCTGTACGTTTCAGCAAGCTTGATAAATTCTGCAAATACACCGAAATATCCTGTTCATCCAAATATTGCTGCCAGTAAAGCGATATTTCACTGACAGCTTCTCTTTGGTACGCGCGAGCACGGCGAGTTTTTTGAATTTTCCGACTTAATAAATAAATGCAGACAAGCACTAGCGCCGCCAAAACCCACCAGCCCGGCGCTGGTGGCCACAGTGATATGGCATCAGGGCTCGCGAGGGCACGCAATTCAGCTAAAGGGTCGGCTTGGTTCATGGTCGAGCCTTCGGCTTCCGAGATTTCTTTCCATACAACTCTCTCATGCCGGTATTGAGATCATCGTGAGTGGCAAATGAGACCAGCGAGACGCCCATTTTTTGGCACGCCTTGGTTATGCGAGAGAGGCGTTGAGTAAAGCGGTCTTGAAAAGACTTGTTGATGGCTCGGTTGCCCGCTGCCAAGGAATGCCGTTGCAAACCGTCCGTTATGGTGAAGAGTCCAGATTTTGGCAAGTGGGTTTCCAGGTGGTCGTAAATATGGAAAAGAGTGACATCGGTGTGGCGCTGTAATTGAAACAGAGGTTCTTCACAGGCTTCGCTCCAGTCGTGAAAGTCACTGCTGATAAAGACAGCGCTGCCTGGTTTGGCGATTCTTCTCGCCTCTTCAATCATTTGCAGCAAGCTAATATCGTCGGCCTGAGGCACCGGGCTGCTCAATGCTTTGTTGAAGTCGCACAGTTGATGGATGAGTTCCAATACAGCGTGTTTGCTTCTTCGAGGACGAATGTCTTGTTGGCTGGTATTGCCAAATATCATTGCGCCCACGCGATCACCGTGTGCCAGCGCTGTCCACGCCAATAAGGTGCTGAGGTGGGCAGAACTCACGGACTTGAAACACTGTTGGCTACCAAAAAACATGGGCGAGCGCTGGTCGCTGATAATGAGAACGGGTCGTTCGCGCTCTTCAGTAAACAGCTTTGTGTGGGTGATTTGTGTTCTGGCGGTAACGCGCCAATCTATGTTTCGGATGTCATCGCCGGGCTGATAGGTTCTAACCTCTTCAAAGTCGATACCGCGGCCACGAAACCGCGTGCGCAAGCCTCCGGCCAAAGTGCTCGTGCTGGGCTTTCGAGTGAACAGCTGTAGACCTCTTGCAGCAAAGCGCAGTTGCAGTAGCGCTTTTAGCTCGCAATAGGCCCCAGAAGGGCGCAAATTGTTCGACATTAAGCGACGGGAACCTTAGCGAGTAATTCATCAATCACTTTGTCTGCGGTGATGCCATTGGCTTCAGCTTCGAAGCTCAAGATAATACGATGGCGCAAGGCGTCGTGAACTACGCTTTGCACGTCGTCAGGGCTGACAAAGTCTTTGCCATTAAGCCAAGCCATGGCTCTGGCACAGCGGTCAAGTGCAATAGTGCCTCGCGGGCTGGCGCCATATTCAAGCCAGTTCACTAGGTCTTGACTGTAAAGCGCGGGGTTGCGCGTCGCATTGATCAACTGAACAATGTATTCCTCGACAGCGTCGGCCATGTGAATGCTCAGCACCTGTTGCCGAGCTTCATGGATATCGGTTTCGGTAATTTTTTCGGGCGCAGCAACTTTAGTGGCGCTCGCTTCATCTCGCACAATTCGCAGAATCTTACGCTCGGCGGCAATATCTGGGTAGCCCACTTCCACATGCATCAAGAATCGGTCTAATTGCGCTTCGGGCAATGGGTAGGTTCCCTCTTGCTCAATCGGATTTTGCGTGGCTAACACCATAAACAGCTTCGGCAAAGGGTAGCTTGTACGGCCTACACTTACCTGACGTTCGGCCATTGCTTCGAGCAGAGCCGACTGCACTTTGGCGGGTGCACGGTTAATCTCATCGGCTAACACCAAGTTGTGAAAGATAGGCCCAGGCTGAAATTCGAAGGTGCCGGCTTCCGGACGGTAGATGTCGGTGCCGGTGATGTCGGATGGCAGTAAGTCAGGGGTAAATTGCACTCTGTGGAAGTTGCCTTCAATACCGTCAGAGAGCGATTTAACTGCTTTAGTTTTGGCTAATCCCGGAGCCCCTTCAACCAATAGGTGACCGTCGGCTAGAAGGGCAATTAACAGGCGTTCAATGAGGTGGGGCTGGCCCACAATTTGAGAGTCCAACCAACCTTTTAAGGCGGTAATTTGTGCGTGTTGAGTCATAGAATACTACTTTACACTTATTTTAATCATGGGTTACAAGTTATTGATCAGGCGTGATTTTAACGCGATTTCATTTTGCTTCAAGGACCATTTACAAGACTGTAACAAAATACCTTAGTTCCGTGCATAGTATCCTTTTATTTTGAGAGCGGCATGGTCTATGCTTAGGCCTGCTTATATCAATAAGAAGCTAGCCACCCGAAATAGCATAATAATTGCACAGAGACGTGAGCCCATGGCTTTCTGTTCTGGTCATTTGGAGACATTTATGGACATCAGCCTCGTAACCGCGGATAACAAAAACACCTTCCGAGAACAGCTCAATTCAGTCATAGGCGATCGGTTGAGCGGTAAGTCGGCTAAAGCGGTGCAAGCCTTCGCGGAGACTTATTACGAGCACTACCCTTTGGATGAGTTGGACGGGCGGCGCCTGAGTGATGTGTATGGTAGTTGTTTTGCTTGGTGGAATTACTGTCAGGGTTTTCCGACTGGCTCAGCTAAGGTTAGAGTATTCAACCCAAATCTGGAAGAAGACGGTTGGCTTTGCGGGCATACGGTCATTGCGGTACTGCAGAAAGATATGCCATTTGTAGTCGATTCCATTCGCATGGAAATCAACCGTCGCAATATTGCTATCCATACGGTTAATAGTCGTGTTTTGAATGTCTTGCGCAATGAGCAGCGTGAGCTGCAAAACGTTGTCGCAATCGAAGCAGAAACTAAAGCCAGTAAAGGGTGTACTTGGGGCAACGAATCGCTGGTGTACCTAGAAATCAATTTACACACCGATGAGGCCGAATTAGCCGAATTAGCTGAAAGTCTTCGCTCTGTGCTCACTGATGTTGATGTGGTTGTTGAAGATTATAAGCCCATGTCTGACGCGCTCACGGCCGCCTCTAAAAATTTGGCGTTTGCTGAGACTGAGGTGTCGGTTGATACGGTTAAAGAGAGCCGCGAGTTTCTCGATTGGTTGTGCGCCGGCCATTTTACATTGATGGGCTATTCTGAATACGAGTTTTTTGAGAGCAAGGGCGAGCGCTCTTTGCGAGAGATAGAAAGTAAGCGTTTAGGGTTATTTAAGCAGTCAGCCAAAGGGGCGAGCACCACTACCATGGATGACTTTAATCCAGGTATGGCCAGCTTCCATCTAAAACCACATGCCTTGGCTTTCTCAAAATCTTCTGTGCGTTCAAGGGTTCACCGGCAGGCCTATTCCGATTATGTGGTCGCGAAAAAATACAACGCCAAAGGTGAAGTGATTGGTGAAAGTCGTTTCCTTGGCCTGTATACCTCTCCTGTGTACACTCTGAGCCCTACAAAAATACCCCTCATTCGCCAGAAAGTGGCGCATGTAATAGAGCGCTCGAATATTGACGCCACAAGTTATTACGGGAAAGTCATTCGTCAGGTATTGGAAACCTTCCCTCGTGATGAGCTGCTGCAAAGCTCTAGCAATGAATTATTCGATACGGTTATGGGTGTATC